>Ga0116231_10000569_pt1 | contig 66237 bp, 57 predicted proteins | sample S1TSphgellanicum_2_FD_89695 | JGI IMG/M metagenome (GOLD analysis project Ga0116231, IMG submission 89695) | Host-associated microbial communities from peat moss isolated from Minnesota, USA - S1T2_Fd - Sphagnum magellanicum MG | ecosystem: Host-associated > Plants > Peat moss > Unclassified... | reverse complement strand
GGAACTTTGTACTACTTTCCTTTGCACTACCGCATGTACTACCTCAATGTCACCGAGATTTTATGCAACTTAAAAAAGGCCGTGATAAATCAGATGACATTGCGAAACCTTTTGCGAAACTTCCTTCTCCATTAACCCTTTTACTACTTTGCGAGTGCACGAACATCGCCACTTGCGATACGTCCACCACCGGAAAGTTTTGTAAAAAATTATTATGAGGTTTGCGATACATATTCCATTGCAACATGCGATGCGCCAAATAACGCAAAATTGCGATTTCCTGTTACTTTCAAAGTGTTTAGCGATACTTTTTGTATTGTAAAATGTGCAATGTTGTGAGTATGATTAAAAGTTGCGAAGTGTGGAATATCGCTAAGGTGGACGGACACTGAGTGGGTCGCAAAGTTTTGTTTGTGGTATATGTCGCAAAAGTGCTGCGATGATTTAAAGTACATTATAAATTAGCGATGGTTGGTGAACCACAAGGTGTGATGCGTGTCGCATCGCAAATATGGCAGGTTGTTTTTGCTTTGCAAACCCTTCCGATTTTTTGTTTGGCCCTTCGCAAAAAGGCACAATATGTAGTAGTGCAAAACCGGACAAGGGGGGTCAAATTTGTGTTGAGGAATTACTCCTCTACATGTACAAGTTTTCTCTTCTTTAAAGTTGGATCAAATCCATAAGGGGAAAGGGGGGTAAATTTGTGTTAAGGAGCTATTCCTTTCCTTGCACAAGTTTTTTTTTTTTTTCTTCTTTTAGGTTGGATCGAAATTGTATGAGGGGGTCAAATTTGTGTTGAGGAGCTATTCCTCTACTTTCACAACTTTTTTCTTCTTTCAAGTTGGATCAAAATCAAAAGGGGCGGGAGTCAAATTCATGTTGAGGAGCTACTCCTTTGCCTGCAATTTTTTTTTTTCCTCTTCTTTCAGGTTGAATCGAAATTGAACAAGGGAGGGGGGGGGGGGCAAATTTTTGTTGAAAAGCTATTCTTCTACCTACACAAGTTTTCTTTTCTTTTCAGTTAGATCAAAATTAGACAACATTATAGAAAGTTGGATCAAGTTGGGTTTGTACCCATTAAAAAACTCGAATTTTAAAAAAATGGGCCAAGAAGTTTCTATGGTGGTTGTGTAAACAAACAAAAAAGAAATACATAAGGAAACATATGTCTATTCATATCTTGGTGTTGGATGCATGACTTCACATTCTTGTGGCCACATGTTGGCCCAAGATTAATCAATCTTCATTTTATTTCCCCAAATGAAGTTCAATTTGAAATTGGACGACATTTTATTTCTAAACATTATGATGAAAGATCTTTAGGTTTAGAGTCTAAAGTTTTACAACTTCGTTGCAGAGAAGCTCAAAATTGAAAAAATCCACTAGATGGGTTATTTGTTTTTTTTTCTATGCTTTGTGGCAGCTACTTAAACAAGGGGCCACATGGATTGGATGCAATAACTTTGAAGCATTCAAAAATTGTAGCTCCAATGTAACATGCATCAAACAATCATTCAAAATGTTGAATGTTGAAATCAACATTGGCATAAATTGTCATGGTTGAAATCCACTTTATTTTGTTGTGTGTCAATCTATTCACTTGTTTTGTGACATAGGTGTGTGCACATGAACTCGGTATGTTGTACATTCTTCTTGCACATTAATAGCTTGCATTGGCACATGTGCAGTAAGAAAATTTCAAGGTAGCTAATTGGGCTTCCACCTTTCATGACTTGTAGACTACACCTATTGTTGAGCTCTATTAATTGAAGAGAGGTTGTAGTGTTAAGCAAAGGGGACCAGTTTGATTTTGTGGCAACTAAATGTTTTTTGACTGTTTTCATTAAACACCATGATGCAACATCCATCCAACTATAATTTCCCCTCGAACAACCCCCACAAGTAGCACCAACAAGTGAATGAGTCAATCCATGTTTTACAAAGGCCACTAATCTCTCTAAAAAATAGTATGGGTGCACACACCACTTTTTTTACTTGTGTATTTACAAGTTGGCCAATGATGCAATAAATTCCACCTCATTTATCCATGTTTATGATCATGTTAAGGTTGCAAAATGTCAAGATCTTCAAAGTTGGGCTCCATGATAGAGAACTAGTAAGATGTTTAATGATTGTGGAAGTTAGGGTTTGTTGGACAAATATCCAATGGCAGAAAAAAAGTTAGGGTTCCTAGAGGAAGGTTTTGTCATTAAAATCTTGGATGTTCCTAAGGTAATGTAGTTGTTAGGTGAAGACATGAGCGTGAGTGGTGAGTAATGAGCTTGTGAACTGGCTATAATGAGCATGAAATAATCTTTTGAATATATTTTTACCACATGGTAAGGATATTTGTGACACCTACACAAAATATGTTTGCCATGTTCATAGTATATTCTTGCCATGCATATAAATGTTTTGTCTACATGGCAAAATATTCCCATCTACATGGATGGAACATTCCAATTGAAGAAACAATATTCCTTTAACTTTGTTTACAATTTAAGGTTAAAAGGAGGCAATTAAACCACCCAATATAATGTAATCAATATTTAACTAACACGTTCAATATGATGTGTGATTTCTCACATAATGAAACATGATTCCTATTTACAAAATTCATGAATAAACATTATCCCACTCATTTAGCATATCAAAACATATTAAATTCAGAACAACAACATCTAACATAATTTGTGGCCATGGTGCAAAACACATAGCATCATGTTGAGCATTACAATGAACATTGCTTTTACATTTTGGTGTCATTCTTGATTATTACTCCTACCTATGTAGAAGCAAGAGAATGAGCTAACAAGCCATGAATTTCATTACAACTCCAAGTTGGGAAATGGATGAAAATTTCAAATTGGCCACAAAACATGACATGTTGTCATACATAATACATTTGTTTACGTGGCACCCATTTCCCTTGTTTCCCAAATGAGCTTGAAACCATAATCATAAAATCCATGCAAGTGTAATTTAAGAAATTCCCAATTGTAACTTCATATTACTTTTTGTTTGAAATTTCACCGCATAAAATCTTGTACATTTGTCCATAACCAAGAACAAGAACCTCCAATGGTGACTGGAAAGTGGCCATAAGAAACTAACTAGCCTCCCACCAATTGTAATGTTGTTTTGACATGGTAAATGGTTGTGCATCAAATAGGCTTCCCATTTTGTGTTTTGGGCCACAACATTGCATCAATTGGTCAATTTATTGGAACAAAGTTCTCCCCACCAAACAAGTTTCAAGGAAGGATAGGTTGTTGTTTATTGAGAACAAAACTTACTTCTTGAATAGACTTCACTTCATTGTGTGAGAGATTAGTCCCTTTTTGCACATGCTAAATCAATAAAATGGTTGGTCTTTCCATTGCATACATGTACATTTTCATGCCCCCCATGCAATGATTCATGTCATTTGCATAGAACCAAAACTTGTGAAGCTTGAGAGGGTCTTAAGAATTGAGAAGACAAACCAAAGTAAGTAGGGGCAAAAACACCAATGGCAATTCACTTTGTAATAATCCTTACGATACAAGAATAATTGGTGGTGTTTTGCAATTTTGAACATAGGACGTGCACGGGGGGGCATTGTTCTATATGCCAAAATCCATTTTTATAGGGAGTTTCAAGGACCTCAACATTGCCACCAATGGTATCCACAACTTCATTTGAATTAGTGTAATAAGAGGGTCATTCACATTGTGAATGCAATTTTCCAATTTGGATGTCAACATGTGGGCAAGAAGAATTGACATGATTGTTCCTATGTGAATCCCTTTTTGATCTTAGAGGCAAATCAGGCTTCTATTTGTAAGAGCCAAAGATCTCTTCCCCTTCCATATGTGCGATTTTTATTGTGAAAGATGAGCCCAATGCATATTTCATAATTGCATTTCTAAGTTGATCCAAGTCACCAAATTGGGTTGTTTTATGAAGGATAATTTCACTCCTACTAGGCCTTTAACCTAATGGACCACCCTTTTTTAATTCATAATACAATGTTGTTTGCTTGAAATCTTGAACATAGTCATCTAAAGTTATAGTGTACTTGAGCAAGCTCCCTTTTTCCCAAATTGTTGTTCAACCATACGTTATGACTGAAAGCACAGTACAGTGTAGACAAAAAATTGCCACAATTTAACAATTTTCGATACCTATGGAACTTTGATATATCATGGTGGATGTGGGTGAAATCACACTACACCCCCCAAAAATTGTAGTCACATAAACAAAAAATTTGCATTTGGTTTTTTGGGTACACATGGACATCACATCTTGGATTATTTTTGCTCATTTGAAGTCTATTGCACTAACTTTAGACTTAAACTGGTTTATTTAAAAAGAAACTCCAACAAAAATTTACAAATTTGAGCATATGAGATATATTTGTGTCAAAAAAATACATGTCACATAATATGAAAAATTACAAATATACTTCAAAACTAAAGTTATGGGTGGAGTTTTGTAATGATTTTTTTGGTGGTGAGTGATATCAATGTACATCAATTAAATTTAAGACCATTGATTTTTACAATTTTGGTTGAAAATCCATTCAAAAAATGTGTTTTTTTTTCACTTTTTGAGCAATAAATGCATAGTAAATTCTTATTTTTGGGACAAATCCATTACCTTAAGAAAAAGGGGAAGATTTTATAAGTGGGCATTGTATTATTTTTTCATTTTTCTTTGGTATGGTAATGTGTCATAAACCACAAACATGAGGCCTTATGGCTGTTGAAAAGATGTATGTTACATATTTTATGCACATTGATTTTATCCAAATCTTTTCATCTAACCATTGAATCAAGTTTAACTTTGATTCAAAATGAATTTTGAGTTCCAAAATGTCCTCATGCACATTTCAAAGTTATTTTTCTTATGTTTAAGGCTTCCAAAAAATGTCATCAAGATTTCAATTTACTACACAACTATTATACTTATTATACATCACTTTTTGGGTGAAAAATGGTGAAAAATGGATCACCCATAGTGTGTTTTCACCCATGTTTGGAAAACATTTTTAATTAAAAATTTCAATTAATGTTGAATTACATCCCAATATATCATTGTATCATGAAATTAGAGCAAATATGAACAAATTAATTATTAATTGGAATACATTTTCACTTTGCAATAGCCTTGTCACAATGCTGCAATTATAGAAAAGGACTATGAAGGATTATATTTATGGTAGTTTATCTAGGAAATTTTGCACATATAAAAAGATAACCATGAAGAAAAATCTTCCTCACTAAAATTTTCATTTTTTTCCCAATTATGAAATCCATATAAGATATTTTTAAAAAAATTGTTAGTATGTTATGTATAATAATGATGAAAATTGTGATATTTTTAAGTGTAAAATGTTCTTCCATTGAAGCTGTAAATGTGTTAATTGTTATTTTTACCATTTTACATAAAATGAATGGATTTTCAAAATTAATCAAAAAATGGTAATCTATCGTAAAATTGGGGTTCTAAATCAATGTTTATAAAATTATTGGTGTATTTTTACACAATGATACAACTACCAATCAATTACATGTTAATGGGTTTAATAATTTATTTTATGTTTGAAGCTAAAATTAGCTACATGTGATGTTTTAAAAAGTTCAAAATGAATGAAATTTCATGTGTTACTACTTTTTATACTATATGTAGTCCCAATTTTCCCTAAAATTGTTTACACTATAGTGTGCTTTCACTGTTATGCATTGTTTCTAAAAGGTTGGAAGTGGGCATGTCCACAAGCTCCTTTAAAGTGAATTTCTAAAAAACATAATATATGTTTGGTAACATCATTTTCAAAGGAGTTGTGTTAACATGCCATGAAAACAAGATGGGATGGAAAATGGGTACAGAGGCATGAGAAAATTACATGTATCATGAAGCCTCCCCATTGTCTAACATGTAAATGCCAAAAACTAAACCAATTCTCTAACTCTCGAAGCTTAGTTATGTCATTTGTAGCCTCCCAAAAATACCACCAACAACAGATATTGCATATAACGAGCATCTATTTTTTTAACAAAATGGCATTCTTATATTCATAGCACAAGGTCTTGTGTTGTTCATACATCTTTGGTTTGATTTTTTGCTTTGTGTGTTTGTCCCTAGATTGAATCCAGTGGAAGTAACACATCCATTCCCTATCAACCATGGGTTCATTGGGGGTCCCCATTACCACAATTTGAATGTTGTTCCAATTGGTTTGAATGTTATCAGCCATGAAACCTTGAAGTTTGGAAATTGAAAACACCTTTCATCAACATCACATTATTCAATTTTTGCCACAAGACACATTAAGGTTCCATGTTTTTAGATTGCATGTCACAAATGGAAATTGTCATCATTTTACAATAGATTAGATTGTACACATGGTAGGTGAAGGTAACCTAGTCATGGACATGTTTGACATGATCGAACATGATCCAAGCTACTTGGAGGTTGCCACCAAATTGCATCCACTTCACCAAGTTAAATTCACTCCCTTCTCCATCAATAGGCATTTTGAAGAAAAATATTTTTTTTCCAAACTATTGTCCTAGAAAACAACTATCTTGCATATAATCATAACTACTATTGGCCTTGAGAGCCAAAATGCTAGAGGCATACCCTCTATTACTTAAATGTTGTTTATAAGCAGCAACAAGGTTTCAGATATTAAGAGAATATAAAGTTGTGAACTTGTCCATCACTTGATGTAGTTTGTCTCTGAAAGTTCAATTGGCCCATCATCATCCTCATTGAAAAAATGTTCAAATATAAAAGTTTTACTTGCAACCATATGTATATGCCCGTTGATGTGTATTCCAAGTCCATTAGCTTCTTTGCTTGGATCTACATAGTCTACATTTTGTGTGTTCATTCCAAGTCCATGTGGTTCTTTGTTAAAGTATGTGTTGTTTAGCCTTTTTGCATTCTTATGCTCATTTGAACCTTTCTTCAAGTTTTTTTTATATTGTTGATTGGTTGCCATTTGCCACATTCTCTCTAAGTTCATCACATTATTTAATACACCTTGCATTGTCTATTCTAAGTCCATTTGCTTATTTGCTAGGGTATGCATTATGTGCTTTGATTCCCATTTTCCATGTTCTCTGCAATTCCATCTATTTTTTTGCTAAAAGGATCTATGTTGTAGCATCAAACTGCATTGTCCTTGTTGATTCCAAGTCCATTGGCTTTTGATGTTCTTTCCAACTTGATGTTCTTTTGATGTTCATTTACTTCCTTGCTAGGGTATGCAATTTTTAGCCTTTCAGCATCCTCCTCTTCCTTTGAGTTTTTTTAAGACTTTTTTGTGTTTTGATTCCCATTTTCCATGTTCTCTATAAGTATATTTGTTTCTTTGCTAAAAGGATATGTGTTGTAACATCCAACTGCATTGGGTTTGTCGATTCCAAGTCCATCAACTTCTTTGCTAGGGTTTGCATCTGACACTTTTTGCGAATGTTGCTCCTATGAGGTTTTTTCATATTTCTATCCTATTTGAGATTGATTACCATTTGCCATGTTCTTTCCAAATCTGTCAATTTTTATGAAATGTTCTTGTGGAATGTGTACAGTAGAGTGAAGATGGATATTTACCCAAAGATAAAATGTTTTTCTCCCATTAAATGTGTTAATTTTGTAAGATTATAGTCATAATTTTTGTTCAAGAAACAACATGAATATAACAATATGAACAAAATTCTAGTTGTGTTAGTGCTAGTGTTTATAAACTAGTATTGGGTTTGAGGAAATGAGTCAAAATTTTGTGATAATTAATGTTGTTTTTGAATGTGTATAGTGGAGTGAAGATGCATAGAACTTAAACCCTAACTTTTAAATTAATGTTGTGTTACTTTTTGAGAAGCTTCCAATGTCTAAAACTTTAAGGTTGAAGCCTATTAATTGAAGGCTGTTTTTTAATATTTAAGAAATGCTTTGGTTTTCATGTTATGTACTCAACTTGTTTTATATATCTTTTTAGCAAATAATGTTTATTTTTTGTGAGTGTTTTTGAAACTACATTGTTTTGTTTTTGTTTTTCAATATGGAAAGTTGTGAGATTCTACATTTTTTTTTTTAATATTTAATTTTGAGTATTTAATTTAATTTTTAGTTTTATGGATTGGTGTTGTGTGTAGCTCAACAACTTTCTTTTGGTCTATGAACCATCTTGAAATTACAATTATGTTTTAAGTTGTATTTTTCTAGTTGCATGTCTACCATTGTTGGAGAGTAAAGTTCTTAAGGTCTGGTTTGATGGGTGAACCATTTGTAAATTCTAGTAAGAAGAGAGCAACACTTGTTGTTGTTGTGGAGATTACATATATGGGTCAAAAAATGTAACCAAGAACCAAAAAGGGCGTCGGATGTTAAACATAATCATTCAAAATCAAACATTAATTTTTTTATTACCATTTAAAACCATAGTAATCATGGCAAGTTAATCTTTTTTCCATCATATGAATGTCAAGGAACTTAGAATTAAAATTCATTTGATCTAATTTTAAGTTTTGGTTTTAATTTAATGTACACCTATTGCATTAGATGGAGTCAATTCGGTAAAGGAGTATTAAAAGGACTCATAAAATAAAATAATTTTCATTGGAAAAAATGTAGATGATAAAAACATATTAGCCACGCTAAAAAACACTCATAATTTTTAAAATGTGCAATTCTAAAACTTTAAAAATTCGAAGAATGTTTTAAAATTACTTTAGGATTTTAGAGCTTCAAGAGTCCTTTACCATATATAAATGGGTTATAATGTATAGGATGTATGAAAAAAAGTTATAGCTTAGAGTATAATAAAACTAAAGAATGTGAAAATTTAATTTTTGGTGATGATTTTAAATATTGATCATTTTTCAAGTGAAACATTAAATTTGCAAGGAATTTGCACACTTTTAAAAATTCATATTTATTCAATAATGACTAACAAAAAAAAGAGTGATGCATTGGGGAACATTTAAATATTTTTTACAACAAGTTACAAAAAATTTCATTCAAAATTTCATTTGCATGTAAAAGTTTTTTTTGGGAAAAAAGACTTGGAGCCCTTTTCCAAAGTAATCCCTTTGACTCCTCATTATAAGTTTTGACCCATATACAATATAAAATGTTATGTGTTATTTTTGAAGGATATGTAATGAACAAGTATTGTTCTTATGATGTACCTAGGAGTGAGTGTAAGTACATAGATTGTAATGTAACAGATCCTTTGGGATATTTAACTATTACATTAACTATTGGTTTTGTTTTTGATATTACTTTTTCTCCTCATCTCAATGTGGGACCATATATATATGAATTGTGAATTTTGGTGTGACTTTCAAAAATAAGTTTGAGATAGGTGATTGGAGATTTGTGTTGAGAAGTGAAGCCACTATTGTGATAGAACATATTGATGCATTTCCACTATGTTTGTGATTTGTTCCTATGCATAATTTCAAAAGCTTTATGTAAAAAAAAGATTTGGAGGAGTTGGGAACCATAGAAATGGTTGTGATTAGTATTTATGGGAGGTCTACAAAAACTTTCATTCTAGTTGTGGTAAATGGTTTAAACCTATAGGCTACTGATACACAAGCTTTATTGTTGTTCCTTGAGTTTTATGCGTAGTATGTTCAGTTGGTTGAAACCTATAGCACTAGAAGTCATGCCACACTTTTGATAAAAAATGTTAGTACCTTGATTTTTGGTGAATAACAACTTATCACCAAATTTGCAAGTTGTTTTGTCATACCTGCATTTAATGTTAGAACTATTAAAAGACTAATTAAAATTCATGGGAGATAACTAATGGGCAAGATTTTGCAATTAATTTTGAGGTATAATCTCCTTTTAATTTTTAAAAAAATTCTTTGTTTTAATATTGTATGAGTAGTAGGACGATATTGTATTTCTATTTTGTTTGTGTGCAGATTGTTGGGAAGTTGGCAATTCCTACGGGTGTTTCTGCTTTGAGAACACATGTTCAAATTGTCATCTTCCTTTTTAAACTAGCAAGATGGTGGGTTTTTCTGTTATGGTTGCAAATCCATGGTTACTTTTGAGATTGAAGCACAAACTCATGCAAAATAAAATAGGATGGGGGTGACAAATATGTTTGTGTTTTGTGTGAACCTTGGATAAAATCTTTGTTGGGTTATGATCTCATTAATCCAAAGAAAAAATACCATATTATCAGCAAGTAAAAAAATAAAATTTATAACAAAATTACAAGCCAAAGAAAAAACCTATTTATTTAAGAACATGGATATAGATATATAATTAAATAAAGTTGATTTATGAAGAATAATCAACTTTCATTATAATGTGGGTGATTTTTTTTTCATGTTATTTCATGTTTATTAAAATATTTAGTAACATCATTAACAATTCAACAAAATTGTATGGTTTATTTACAAGAATGTATAGTACTTGGTACACCAAAAGCATCAAATTGTTGCAAACTTGAATTGAATGTTGAATTCTTCCATGATTTACATCATGAGCAAGTAATGAATGAACAAAATTATATTAAAAAAATGTTAATACTTATAACAAATTGTGGATTATGGGGTGATTTTATTACTTTGTTTTGGATATCGAAATATTTGCAACGCCCAATTCATGTATGGAATAGAAATAATGGACAAATAACGTCAAAAGTAGGAAATGAATATAATAGTGAAATTTTACATATAGTTTATGGAAAAAAACATTTCGAACCTATAGCCATGTAGAATGAAATTATTAATGTTGTAAATGTTTATAATTGCAATGTAAATAATGAAACAAATAAATCTTTTTTGAAACAAAAGAAAAAAAAAAGTCCAAAAAAAAAGAAAAATATTTAGTTGGAATTTTGAATTGAATAATGCATTTTTAAAAATAGTAAAAACACATCCTAAATTGAACAAGAGGTTGCATTAACATTTATTCATCAATATCCACATTTAGGTTCGAACACATGTTACAAATCAAATGACATTTAAAACTTTTTTAATTAAAAAATGAAAGCATAAATGACAATATTTGTGCTCAAAAAATGAAAAAAATCGTGTTAAAATGTCACAAAATTATAAAAATGATGATTTGGGATACATGTCAAGAAAAAATCAAATTAAAAAAACAATTGCTGAAAATATACCAAACAATATATACACAATGGATGACAAGTTGTTGATAAACAAAATAATGTTAATAATAAATACATTGTGAAATATAAGAAAGATATTGAAGATATTGCAAAACAAGTATGTTATTGTTGTCAAAATTTGTGTTTTGCACATCAAGCTTTTTATGTGTCAAAATCATGTATTGAACAATTTCCAGATGTTATTAAGAGTGTAAAATTTAATGAACATGTGTTAATTTGTAAAGGTTGCCAAAAGAAAATTAACTCGAAAAAACCTTTAGACTTAATGTTACAAGATTATATTAACTAATAAATCAAAAATGGAATTTGTTTTGATATTAAAGAAATTGAAAAAGGTTTAATTGCACTTTGATTTGCTTTTGCACAAATTATTCAATTACATGGGTATGGACAATATGGGATGCATAAATTCACCAAATTCCATTATGTATGAATGCAAAAATTTCTATTCGACCAAATTGACAAAGTTTAGCAAAATTTGCTAATGTAATTGAAGCAAGTGAATTAGAAAGAAAAAAGTTTGAAAATGAATTCAATGTTAATAATTTAAACATGTTTTAAGAAATTGTTGAAGAAAATTGTGGAGACACGATGGTCAAAACCTATTACACATCTTGAATAAATAGTTAATGAAAAATATAAATCAATGACAATTGTTCTCGGAGAAAGTTTTAACCTCTTCGATTATTTCGTGATAAACATTATAAAAAAATAATTTTTCAACATTGTTTTTTGGACATACAAGACCAACTTTTGAATATTCATATAAAAAAATTATACAACTTGAATTAACAAGTGTTAACATGAAATTTGCATACCACATAACAAACATATTTTTTTAACAAATTAAATTCTTAATTCATTTTATATTATCTTCTACATGGATTCACATTCAAAAAGCAAAATTGTCAAATCGTGTTTTAACAACTAGTGATGTATCAAGTAATGTAAATTTAAATAAAATATTAAAATTTAATTTAAGTTTTCATGAATTAACACACATTATAACATTTTCTGATTATTTATATCACCTTCAAAAAGTCGTTTTTGCAATGATTAAACAATTTGGACCCCCAACATTTTTGGTAACATTTAGTACAAGTGTAATCAATTGGTTTATACTAATGAAAACACTAAAATATTTGTATACTAAACATTTTCAACAAAATGTGAAAACAATTTTTAACAATTTGTTAATGGATAAATATTTTGTTAGAAATGATCTTATTACATGTGTACAATATTATGAACACAAAATGAATTGTTTTTGTAAATTATTTTAAAAATTTGATATTATGTTTGGAAAAGTTCAATTTTTTTTCATCATAGAATTTCAATATGGAGGTTTAACAGATGATCATAAGTTAATATGGGTAAAAATGCACCTTGACTTGGTAATTCTATGAATGAAAATATTTAAAACATTCTTGATAAATATTTAACAACTAATCAAATAGTTTTGCCAAAAGATAATCATAATGCACAAATACATCAACATAAATGAACATGTAGAAAAAACGACAACAAATTTGTCAATTTCAATATCCTAAACCACTAATCCAATGTAGAAAAACATTGTTACCTTTAGATAAAGAAATTTGTACTCCAAAATTGTGCAATATAATTTGTCAAAATTTCAACAAAAATGTTAACATTGGTATAAGTTTAGATATCACGATTGATGAATTTCTTACATAATTACAAAGACGTAAAATTACTTATTTATTTGTGTTACATTGTACATTATGTAAATTGACCTTATTTTTAAAACATAAACAAAATGATATACGCACGAATGTATTTAACATACATGTGTGATCTTTATGGGAAGCAAATGCAAATGCACAATTTATTTTAAATCCATATGTTGTTGCCACTTATTGCATTTTTTATTTAATAAAAGTGGATACATATGTTACATGTGAAATGCAATATATATTAAACAAATGTAATAATGAAGAAATTGAAGCATTGAAACAAAATTTAAAATTTACAAAATGCACTTTTAAACACACAACAAATGCCTATTCAACAAGCAGTACATTATCAATTCCACTTCATCATTCAACAAGGTCTTTTCAATTTGATAGGGCATTTGTATTGTTACTAAAAAAAAAAATTAAAATTATCACCAACTTCAACAAATATACATTGTGAATCATTAGTTGAAAAATATATAAAATATAGATGACATTAGATTCTTTATGTTTCGAGGAATTTATAGCAAATTATGACATTAAAACATGTAAAATTTGTAAAGGTGTTATTCATTGGGTTTGTTTTAATGTTCACAAAAGTCTTGAAAATAATTATTTAAAAAAAAAAAATTTAAACCTTTTCATGAACAAAAAAATGATTTGAAAAAAATAATATATTTTGGAAAGATGCATATATATTTAAATGAAAAAGATAACATTATATATATATTCAATACTGATAATAAAAATGACGATAAATGGGACAATTTACAATCAAAATTAAAAGAATACGTTAAAATTCATGAAACTAATGGTTGGGAAAATATTTTTCAAAATGAGATTATCATTGAAACATTAGAAGAAAAACATGTATTTTCAACTTGTTTCTATGACTAAATTTTAGTTGTAAGCAACATTTGTGACTAGAATCTCCTTAATTGCCTTTGACAAATTGCATGTGATATTAGTTGCAAACGATAAAAGGTATTGGATGAAAAAAAAAGTCAACAAATACAACTTCATTTTTTGACTCCATTGTGTACATATTGTTACATGTGACTAAAATACAACTATTTTGGTCACAATTGAGGGCAAATGATGTGCTACCACATGTCCCAATATTTAATTATTTTAAATATAATAATAATAATTTTGAAATAATCTAGGACGTCCAATTCAAATGCTTGTATAATCATATATTATGATACATGGCCCAATGTAAATATGCCATGTAGCACTATAAAATGAGTTTAATAAAATATTAATATTAAGTTGGTAGGTACATAAGTATGTGCCTATAAAACTAGGCTACATACCTACCTACCTACTTAAGTGAAAAGGTAGGTGGGTAGGTCTTACCTTCTTAAACTAAATACCTATTGATATAGGTAGGTACATAGGTTAACCTAGTTGGATAGGTCAAACTAGGTATTTACCTAGCTAGGTAGATAAGTAGGTTGGGGAGGTAAGTATTTTAGAATTGTGCATAATTATATTTTTTTGTGTTGGATTAAGTATTTTAATTAGCTCATCCCATGTGCATAAATTTTTTAATGTGAAATTAGATGGCCACACCCCTTGTTTATATAGTGTTCAAAATAATAATGGAAAATAAACAATATGGGATAAGTTTTGAAGTTGTAATTTTTTCACAACCTAAGTTGTAATTCCAAAATTTTCTTCATGCATTTTTTAATTTTTAAAAAGATTTTTAAAAAATTCATGTACATGGTTCATTAGATAATTAAATAATAAATAATAAATAATAAATAATGATTAAATTTACATATACTTAAATTATAAATTATACAATAAAAATATTAATTATTCATTATCAATTACTTAAATAACCAATAAATTATTAATATTTAACAAACTAGCTATCAAGTTACTCACAAGTTGTTAATACATAATTCATAGATAATTAAATAACTAAATTATTTTATTACTTTTAAAAATCTGGTCGAATTATAGATAATATAATTAATGTAAAAATAATTTAATTATAATTTTTAAAAAATAAATATTTAAAATATTTATTTTCAAATTATAAATAATGAACTAACAATTGGTATTAGAAAGTGAATTCTTACACGAATTTTTGTAAAATATTAAAATAATTACATTAATTATTTTAAAAAAATATAGGTCAAGTAATAAATCTAGTCATAAACGATTATAAGTCACAAATGAAAGGGTTACATTTTGGCTCATTTCTTTTAGTGAAATTAACAACCCACATAAAAAATCATTAATTACAAATGTTACATTCATTGATTGTAGATTATGTGTTATAAAGCAAGTTCATAAAGAATTTATGGGTGGTCTTGATGTTATAATGGCTTGTGTTTTTTATCAAGTTTCACAAGTTCAAGATTCACGAATTTTGAAATAAAAAACTAATGGATTTGATATTTTTGGAACTAATTTTTGGCATGAAAACATAAAATGTTATGAATTAAACAAGTTATGTGACAAAATGATCTTGAATTCATTAAGAATTTGAATAGATTTTGAACGACATTACAAAATTTTGAAAATATACATCATGCACAAGGTTTAATGTTTGATCGTTTAGTATTTGATCCAACTGGTGTAACAAAACATGGTCTTACATACACAGCTTTGTTTCATATTCATTATAAAAAACCTTTATATTTACTTTCTCCACCATTGAATAAATTTTTTATGTAAATCCTATTGTTGAATAATAAATGTTTCATCTCAAAACAATGACACAATGCAAACTAATACTTCATTGTTTGAAGTCATATCGAAAAGAATTTCCATTTTAACATTCGTTCGTTTAACTTACATTTTGAAAATATTATTACAGATCCAAATTTATTTGCATCACATATCCCTTGTTTAAATGAAATAAGAATCCAAAATATAACTATACATTGAAAAATTCACAAAAAGATATTAAAATATAATATTTTGTCTTGTTATGATCAACATGGAACAATGATACTTTATGATTAATGGTTGTATTATCAAATATGATATCAATAACAAATGTTGGCGTGGAATTTATTTTTGCAATCTTTAATCAAAATACACAAGAAGCTATACATGTAATTGCAATTTACGAACCACCTAATGCAAATATCTTGTTTCATTTTGATTTTAAAAACTATTTTGGGAAAAATTCCCATTTATTATGCAACTGTAATGAATATAGATTTTAGTGTGAACATGTTAACAAACACATGATGATAAATGACATTACCAATCATTATAAATGAATATGGGTTTAAAACCATTATTTCTTTTGAAGTAACAACTATTTACAACACACAAATAAATCATATATGGACTAATGCCTTAACACAACAATGTCGTTTTGGATCAACAAAATCATATTGGACAAACCATGAACCCATATTTTTTGCATTCAAATTACCAAATTATGTTCCAAAATTTAGCTTCTTATCACATAATAAAATATAATTTGCATCCACCTTCTAAACGTTTTAATTGAATAGTGATATTTGGTTTTTTTTTTTCATTTAAATGATCTAAAATACAAACAAAGGTTTTATCTATATATAGTTTTGTAATTTGTACAAATGTATACAAGTTTGTATGTGTTTGTATATATGTTTGTGTGTATGTATATGTTTTGTGTGTGTGTGTGTATATATATATATATATATTTGAATATGTATATCAACACTAATTCCATGTCTGAGGAGTAAATATACAAATAAAAATTAATTCAACTTATTCAAATTACATTGTTTAGTTCATAAAATCATTTGAAAAATATTTTACTTGTGTTAATGAATTATAATAAATGATTGTGATTTTATTTTAAAATGCTCAAAAGTTTTACCCAATTTTCAAAAAATGCTTGGAAGATGAACCATACCATCAAACAACATTTTTAAGATAGTAGTGCTAGTATGATTTTTGTGTATGTTTGGTTGATGTTTCATGTGCACAAAATGCTAGCAACTAAAAACTTTAAATTTAATTATTATGAAGCTGTTTTAGGTTGTCTAGTAGCCAATGTGAAGGTGCCACACCATTTTCAGTCTACCAAGGTTTTAAATGGAAATGTTTAGTGTGCAAATCTCCTTCCCCCAGATGACATAATCTTGAAATTCCAATGGTAATCTAACCTACGTGATTTAAACCACGTACTACATTAAACCACCAAAAATTATGCATATACATTTACACGATTATATCACTCCATTTTATAGATACAAAAAATACAAAAAGTCACATCTTATATATGCATGTTAAAATTTACAAACTCTTTTAGAGTAGACACAATTTGTGAGAACTCAAAAAAGACACCCAATTTGTTTCCATCTAAGCCAATTCGAATCCACATATTATTTTATGACAGATTATTACACAAGCTTCCTTTAATTGTGAGATCAAAGCCCTCCTCATACCTCTTCACGAAATCAAGGAGTTTTTTTCATCCAAAAGCCTCCATGTCATGGAATTTTTTATTTAGATGTCCATTATGTTTTCTGGTTTGCCACTAAACCGCTATGCAATGATGAGTGCCTTCATTGATTCCAACATTAACCACCACCTTGAGCTTGATGCCAAGCTTGCAAATGGTAATTTTTAAATCGTCTATGCCTGAGAAGAATGACAATACCTTGATCCCCTTTGGATAAAATATCTTTAGCATAGAAAAATGGAATGTAATTGTTCCCCAATGCTAAGAATTGGGCATTAGTATCATAATAGTGGTAGAAGTGATCCTTGTTAAACTTTAACATGGCCTGATCACACAATGGCAAAAGTAAGGGGATGTTGATGGTTGATCATTCTATGATTATCTATTTATTTTTCTTTTCAAACTCTACATTTGGATGTCACTATTATGCGAGGTATTTACTTGTCATGCTGAATAGTACCATTTTTTGAAATGCACTAACAAGCACAAAATGAAACATTCAAGGTTCATGAAATGGAACAATCGTATTAATTAACAAGAAATCACAAGGTTGTATGCTTCAAATGCTACAATCACAAAACTATGGCTTGCAACTACTAACAAGGTTTGAAGGTTTTACGTGCACTCAAAACCATGAAAAGAGATAATGAAAGACAACTCAAAACCACTCCATTATATATTATCTCCTAACCTTAAAGTAGCCGCCGCTTAATCCTAACCTAGCCGCCACCAAACCTTAACCCTAGTCGCTTCACCCTAACCTAGCCACCATCAAACCCTAACCCTAGCCATCGCCTAACCCTAGCCACCACCAAACCCTAACCCTAACTGCCGCCAAGCCCTAAGTAGTTTCCACTTCTGAACCCTAACTTAACTACTACGAGGATATGAATACTATTCATCCTTTTGATGAATGTTTAACACATTCATCAACATTGGGAATTAGAAACGAATAGTATTTCTAACATAATGTCCCACCATGGCTATCCACCAAAAAACATTTATGATGTTGTCATTGATCATATTAGGCCCATGATCGGTGATAAGTGAACATTTTGACACATATCTAGAGCTTTAGTCAAAGACTTTAAGATGTTACGGGAGGTTGGGATCAATGTGCAAGATGTTGGGTGATTTGAGGGGGAACCAACATTCAACATGTGTGCCATATTATTATGGACAATGCATGATTTGCCTGCATATGGGACGGTTGCAAGTTATGCAACAAAGGGGTATCAAGGTTGCCCTTGTTATGCATGAGGGACAATTTCAAGAAGATTAGTAGCATGCCACAAGATAATTTATTGTTCATAACATAGGAGGTGGCTCCCTAATGACCATGTGTACCATGGAGACTTTTGGAGGTGTTGAGGAGGGGACACCACCTCTTAAAATGAGTGTGGATGATATAATTGCTACAACATCTACAAGGGAAGCATGGCTTGAAGTTGTCCAACCAATATGTGGTGATCTTAGTATAATTTCTAGCATAAAAAACTCAACATTTTATTCAGGCTTGAATATTGGAAAGTAAGACCTTTATATTGAATGCCCACTTAAAACATTTTGAACTTGTGCTCATAATTATGGTCTAGAATGGGTCTAATTTTCAAAACTTGTGGTTGTATATAATTGAAAGTTAAATTACACCACATTAATACATAATTGGACCATGTTTCAAGCCTAGTTGTAGTTCATGTAAAAGGATAGTTTTAGATTTGGACTAATGTGGGTGCATATTTATTGACTTTGCAAATAAGATACAAGTTTAATGGGATTATAGTGGAAATCTAGTGTGATAATAGTGGACAGATAGTGGGCACATGGTGAAAGTTTATCTAGTGGGTGTGTAGTAGGAATAGAGCATTCAGTACAAGTGGGAGCATGGTGAGTGACTTGGTAGGGATTGTATTTTTAAATGTCCACAACATGAACACACAAACACTAATAACCCTTTTGAACCAAGGGTCCAATTTGTAAATTGTAGGAACCACCCATACATAACATGTTGGATGTCATGCATGTGGAGCACAACATGTCAAAGAGTGTCTTAAAATATTTGTTTGGGGAGAAAGACACATTAAAAGTGTGCAAGGACTTAGAACAAGCCAAGGTGATGTGACACTTATGGCTACATCAACAAGATGAAAGTGCTAATTATATAAAACCACTAGCCCCATTTGTGTTCACTTGGAATGAAAGCAAGGCATTCTTCAACTTTGTGGCTCAAGTACATGCACCAATAGGCCATGTTGTGGCATTTAAAAAGCACATTGGGCTTCAGAGGCTAATGAACATGAAAAGCCATGACCATCATGTGATGGTGCAACAAATAATGTCGGCAAGCATTCAAAACTTGTTGTAGCTTGGGCCATACAAAGCTTTCATTCGATTGGGTATGGTATTCTAACACTTATGCACAAAAGTGATGAACCCATATGAAATCAACCCACTTCGCACATTTGTTGCTGAAACATTATGCATGTTGGAAATTTGGTTCCCTCCTACATTTTTTGATCTTATGATTCACTTAATTATCCACCTTGTGAATGAATTAAAAATTTGCAACTCAATTTCCATAAGGTGGTGCTACTTGGTAGAAAGGTACTTGCTTGTTTTTAAAAAGGTATGTCCGTAACAAGGCCAAGCCCAAAGGTTGCATGGCCTTCGGGTACATGTATGATGAAGCTCTTAGGTTTTTCATTGAATATTTTTCATGGTACCCCCACACAAGATGTCGAATGTGGGATGCAAATGAGGAGGAAGTTGATAGTGGGGAAATATTGGTTGGTTGCAACAAAATCAAAAGATTAACCCAAGAGGAGATCAAGCTTATCCATGAGTGTGTCATAACAAATTCTATAGTAACAAATGTTGCCCATAGGTAAGTTACACATGTTATTTGGTTAGTTAGTTACAATTAAAATAGGTTGCCAAATGTTTGTGCATTAGTTGAATGTTGGCATGATAATGGTCATAATAATTTAATGTGTGTGTTTTACATGTGGGGATGCTTTGTATGTGATGGGTGCAAGGAATACCTAAAGTTGTGTTCAACCCAAGCAAATGAAATATCAACCTTTAAGGCACAAGCTAAACAAGACATAGGGGACGAAGGAACATTCCCTTGCCCCACATCTACAAGGTGAGATGCCATCATTTGTTAGCTTGTTACAAGACCATGTGAAGGGAAAACTTCATAATGGCATAGAAGTGGGTGCAAACCTTGTGCAACTATCTCACCCACCTAATCATAATGCCTACATTTATAATAACATGTGGGCATATGGCAACCATTATTGAGTAGACCCAAAGACAAGGCCCACACACTTAACATATGATTTAGGTGTTGCTTGCATATTCAAGCAAGCAAGTCAAAGTTCAATGAGAGATCAAAACATGGTTGTTGTAGATTTGTAATATGTGGGTGTTTTGAAGGAATTTTTTGTGGTGGCTTACTCTAGCCTTCATGTGGTGTTACTTAGATTGCCCCAAACATGTGGGGCAATGCTAGAACCATATGCCAAGATGAACATGGCTTTTGGTTGGTGAATTTTGCACTATGACTCCCCCCAATGGAAAAACCATATGTATTTCTTGCATCAATGTCACAAGTAAGTTGTAATCATATTCCCATGTCCTCAAATGAGTTTCTACCTACCTCCCAAGTATTTAATGGCTTGAGAACACATGAAGGATGGACATGTAATGTTTAATTTGTTGCAAACTTGTATAATGGGTTTACATGGGTGGTTTAAGGTTAGAAACTGATCCATCTAGGCTACAATCCACTAAAGATGGGTGGGATCTTTAGTGGGCTAGATAGATTTGACCCATTATAGTAGGTGGGCATCTATTTTTCAAGGGTAACATACATATTGTTGTAGAAAGGTGTTTGTATTGTCAATGGGCGAGAGAGGGGGGGGGGGGGATTTAACTATTGTGATGGGCTTAAGGCTAGGTGCATAAACTAACAATATTTCTTAATTCATAGGTCTTCTTTGCCCCATACACAATCAACGAGGGTGATTAGAAAGTTGTCTTACAAAAAAAACCACATAGTTGTCAAATAGTATCGGATGTGGAGGACCTAACCTTAAAAATAGATGTTAATAGGGGCCTTAACCAACATGAAGGGGTAATTGTCAACCAAAGTGGTGCTAGTGTTCATGGGCAAGAGGTAGGTAAAGAAGTATTGGCTGCAGAGCTTCAACAACACGCTAAATTACATAGGATGGCAAGGAATCAAGTGTGCCATTAAATGGTGAAGAGGATGAAAAATGATATTATAGTAGTAGTAGTGGGCATTGTAAGAAGATGAAAATTGATATATATATATATATATGAAATAGATCTTGATTAAAAAACCATTTGCATGTGTAATTTACATGCATGTTGTCCATGTTGTTAGGACAGTGAAAAGGGGTCATGTGGTCCCAATGTTTGGGTTGGTTTTTAGTGTTCTTGATCTTGTGACAAAAATGTGGTACTTGGCCTATGTCATGCAATTTAATTTATTGTAATAAAAAAATGATTTAAAATTGTTACTTAATTCCAAGTCCTGTTTATTGGCCAAACACCAATGTTTAGACTAATTCATTTTGACCAAGCGTTACATAAGGAAATGTACAAGTTTAGTATGCATAGTGAATGCATAGATTTGTGCATATATAGATCTAGAGCAATTTGAAATGTAAGTTCTTTGTACATAAGTCAAAGTTATGTTATTATTAAACACCCCAATTGATGATTAGAAATGGTTTATTGGGCAAAGTGTATGAAAATATCAAATTTTCAGCCCTACCCAAAAGATTAACCATGAATTAATATATAATTTATGGGCACCCATTGAAATTTCCATCATAATGGTATATCACATGACTAAAGCCATTCAACAATTAGGCTTGGTGGTTTGGGGTGAAATAGATCCACCCAAATTTAACTACATGTTTTTTAATAGTGTGGACAAGAGGAGCAAGCATTACATCTTCATGGGTTACAATGAAACGAGTAAAACATATTGCCTTTGGGATAACTAGTCAAGGCAAATCATTGAAAACAAGGATGTTTTGTTTGACGAACTTGGCATGGAAGGTGATAATAGATGTGAAACATCTTTGGATAGTACCATCATGCATCTAAGTTGTCGTAACCCTAGCTTTGGGCTCGCCACCAAGGCAAACGGGTTGCAAGGTTGCAAGCCAAGAATAAGCTTGGGAGTCAAGGCAAAGAGGTTGTAAGAGTGCGGGCCAAAAAGGAGCCCGAGAGTCACATCACATACTCTCGGGAGTGTAAGAAAGTGTGAGAGAGCATGAAGGAATGAACCTTCACACTCCCAAGGCAACTCCCACTTTGGGAGATGGAATCCCGGTTGATTTCCAAAATTTCAGAGAGCAATTTCAGGGGTAAAAACTCAATGGATTGTGGCGTTCTTTATATCATTGAAAAGCTCTTGGAACGTAGATGTCTAAAATGGGCTCACATTATTCATTTGAACATCTGAAACACAAGTTATGGCCAAAAGAAAGGTCGGGAGTCAAACTGCCAATTTAACTCCCGACCAAAAAAAGTCGGGAATCGACCCGATTTACTTGGCTGCAAAGGGCCTACCACATACCATTAGAAAGCTCTTGATGAGAGCTACAACTTTGCTTCAAACTGCAACTCGATTCGAGGTCTGCTCGCAAAATTATGGGGTTCCAAAGTCACGGGGGTCCCATTTTGGTGCGATTTTGGGACTCCCACTGAGAGTCATGGGAGAGAAAAATCGTTTGGATGTGGGCTCTGTGGCCAGCCATAGAGTATACTATTAGGGGGATGGTGGTGGCTTCCTCCAAGTTCGAGCCGTGGTGAATTTAATGTGTTCATGTTGCCCGTGCTTCATCCTAACACCAAAGGTGTTCCAACTATGCACTGACCACTTTGTATGGGTTGTGTGTAGGCCCGTGTGAGTGAATGAAGTTTGTCAACTCTTCCTAGTCCCATCCTGGAACTCCAACATGCCCCTCTACCCCTCAAAGTGTTCTGAGCTAGGGAACATGCCTCAACTCCTCCCTCTTCCATTGTCTTCTACTTGGACTCACATTTAAATCCTTCAAGGAGTTGGGAGTGTGTCATAAGTGACATTGTTCTTAATGCACCCATCCCAAGAGTGCACCACCCAATGGAAGGGGAGGGTGCACACAAAGTGGGGGATGCATAACTGCTAATTAAAGTAATGGGAGTCACAATTAAAAACCTAAAATAGTTTATTCCACTTGACACCACTAATTCAAGAGATTCATTAGATGACATCCTTCCCATGATGAGCACGAATCATGTTCTTGATCAAGTTGATTCGATCATTGAAGTTGATTCAACTGTTGATGATGATCCAACCGTTGATGCTGCCATGCAAATTAATACCCAAGGTGATGTTCAGGAGGGACGTGGAGTATGGCTTTGACAATCACTAGTTTGTTTTGGAAAGTGGGTGTTTCTGACTAGAAAATGGAATCACACATGCAACATGGCAACAACAAAACATTATGTACCTGACGAACCACTTACCATTGATAAAGTAGTCAGTTGAACACAAGGAGTGGATTCAAGCCATGCTGGAAGAGTATGACTCTTCAATTACAAATGACACATGGATATTCCAAGACCTACCAAAGGGAAGAAAGATGGTACGTTCCAAGTGGGCCTATAAAGTCGAGCTTGTTGTAGACGAAAGTGTTGCTTGCTTCAAAGAGCGGCTCGTGGCAAAGGGTTTCTCATAGGAGGGGCTAGATTATAAAGAGACTTTTAATCCAGTTGTGAAATTCGATTCCATCAAAACTATTCTTTTCGTTACTACAACGGAAGACATGGATATCACTCAGTTCGATGTGCGCACAACATTCTTATATGGTGAAATTGGTGAGGAGATATTTTTGGAGCAACCGCTTGGTTTTGTTGATGATGAAAATCCCACCGAAGTTTGTCGATTGGTGGAAGCGCTTTACAGACTCAAGTAATCTTTGCGAGTCTGGAACCATAAGTGCAACAATTTTCTCACCACTCACCATCTCATTCCATCAATAGCCCGATCCTTGTGTGTATGTGAGCAACATCGACCTTCATTTGATTCTTTGCATATTTGTCAACGACAAAATTGCATGTAGTGTTAAGATGGACGAGATTGCTCAAATTCTCAATGAAATGAAATGAGCGTTCAACATCACTGAGGGACACCCTAAGATATATGTTGGTTTGCACATCACGAGGGACAGACTCACCAAGACACTTCACATTGATCAACATAGATACATTGAAAAGATTTTGGTCAAGTTCGGCTTTTAGGATGCAACACCAGTGACAGTTCTTGCTGACCCACATGGCTCACTGAATCTTCTCTCTGCTCAAGGCAAACCAGATGATACCCATTTCCCATATCGCAATTGCATAGGCAATCTCCAGTTTGCTTGTTAAAGGACCAAAATGGACATCACCTACTCTGTAAGTCATTCAGCAAAATTTTGTGAAACATCGAAGGCCCCTCATGTTGCCGTCGTCAAGTGCATCATGAAATACCTGAAAGGATCGTCCGGTTTATGCATAACCTACCATGCCCAACCTTCTTCTAACAATCAACTAACTGCCTATTGTGATGCGGATTATGTTGTTGGTATGGATGATCGCAAATCACGGTCTGGGTATGTGTTGGTGCTCGATGGGGGACCAATAGCTTGGGGCAGCCGCAAGCAAACATGTACAACGACAAGCACAACGGAGGTTGAGTACATTGTTGCTCATCTTGCTTCACAAAAGATCATTTGGATGCGTCACCTACTACACGACCTGAAATATGCACAGATTGGCCCCACAGTGCTTTGCAGTGACAACCAGGCGGCAATACGACTGGTAAGAAACCCTGACTTCCATCGACGCACGAAGCATGTTGACATCAAGTACCAAAAAATCCGAGAAGCAGAGTCACTGGAGAGCTTTTGATCACTTACGTCAGCACTGCGAATCAGAATGCAAATGTTCTAAAGAAAGCTCTACCTCGAACAAGTTCGACCACATGAAGTTTGCTTGGGCTTCCTGACTTAATTCTAGGAACTCCAACATCATCCCGAGTGGGAGTGTAGGAATTTACTATAGTAACGGCATGAGGTTGGATGCTACTATAGTAAGTGCATGATGTTAGTTACTGTTTCTTGTCATAAGATTTGTCTTTGTTTTTTGCATGTTTGACCCATAGAATTTTCGTAGAGTAGATTGCTCTATATTTACACCATGTCTGCACTTCATGCACCTTCTTCACATCCCCAGAATTTGCAGCACAAGGTATGACGATATCAAAAAGAGTTTCACCAAACTGTAAAACATTTAATGTCAAACTCTTTTGTCGCTTCCTTCTTTGCAGGTACGAAAGATGATGTCTGCTGTTGCTGATGCAGGTCGAACGTCATTGCACACCTGCAGCATCAGTTTCAAATCCTTCTATTCTCTAGCATGTTTCATATCGGCATCATTAGTTTCGAACTCTAACTGCTAGGACATGCCATAGAAGATCCATGCGGATCTTTTGATGCATGCAGAGCTTATGAGGGAACTGGAATGCTTGCTTGCTGTAGCAGCCTTGTGAACCCCTCTATGGCCAATGTTTTTCAGGGTTTCAGATTGCATGTTTTTTTCTGTTCTTGATTCTCAGTTTCTGGAGCTCCTAGGACATATCTGTAAAGCTCCACACACTCTAGAGACACTCCATCAGCATTCTTGCATTGGATGCTCTGATGATGCAAAATTTCTGATATCTGAGGAATTGTTATGGGGTTTGCAGGTCACCAAGTGCGAAGCTCTTCAATGGAAGCAGCAGCAGTCTCGGAGTTGTCAGATCCAGCAACACTAACACTGGCAACCTTTCGAAATCAAAGCTTGTCGTCAACTGAAGCAGCAGCCAGAAAGTTATCAGCTCCAGCAACGCCAACACTAGCAGCCCTGTGAAGTCATCTATCCATTGGGGGTCCAAGCCTCGTGGACTTCATAACAAACTCCAGTTCCAGTCCAGAGGGATACTCTGTTGAAGTGGGCACTAAAAAGGCTCCGAACCCCAAGCCTGAGCTGATGAAAATGGTGATCCCGAGTGGCGACAAGTGCGCAGCTATTAAGTCCAAGTTACGGGAGCTGAAGCTCAACACTGCGTGTGAGGAGGCCAAGTGCCCTAATATCGGGGAACGCTGGACGGGTGGTGAAACCGGGACTGCCACAGCAACAATCATGATACTTGGAGACACTTGCACGCGGTTGCCGGTAAAAAGTTAATGATGCCATGCTTTAGATCACTTCACAAGAGCTTGTTGATGCCATCCTTTTGTGTGATAGTGAAATGCTATTTGACCTTAGGGTTTATGGTTACGGTACAAGAAGCAATAGTGAAGTAAAATGCCATCGTCAGCATTTGTAACTGGACCACTTTTGAGGTTTGCTTGACAAGAATGGGATGGTGTAGGTTTTGTGCAGTTAAGGGCACCACCTCCACCTGACCCAGAAGAGCTCAAAAAAGTAGCTGAAGCAATAGTAGCATGGGGCCTTGATTATGTTGTGCTGACCAGCATGGACCGCTGAATGCAGTAAGGTTCATTGGGTGGCTTTGTGTAAGTATCCTAGCGCAATTAGACTGATCCATCAATTGTCTGTGTACAGTGCCATGTATGCAGATAGTGATGAAAATGGGGAGCAGCACATGTTGATGTGTCAGGTCATATTGGGGGCTGCAGAGCTGGTTTTACAAGGCTTTGATCAGTTCTGCCAAAGCGGCGAACACTTTGACACAGGTGCAGATGACCTGTTTGCTCCGAAACAATTGATTGTTTGGAGTACCCATATGAACACTCACATTTTGCCACTGTATGTTGTCAGATTCAAGCTGTCTCCTAAGTGGCACAGTATGCTTCTGCATTGGCTTGATTTCTCTTTCTTCCATCTATGTTTAGTTTGGTTGATATTCTTTTCTAAGGACTTGTGTTTAGAGTAGGGATGCGGAAATCTTGTTCTGTTTCTGATATTGAACCCAGCAGCAGCTGTTGAATTGGAGCTTCTCATGCATGGTATCTGTTGGAACATATCCTACAAAACAGCTGGCTAAGCATAGTGGCCTGGTTGCAGAATTGATGGCAGAATTCAAATGGAAGCAGAGAGGAATTTTTAGAACTTGGAATGAAGTTCCAGCGATGTCTTCATGTGTTTACAATAAGGTGTGCCCTGAGTTTATCTCATTTGACTTTCACTTCCTTTAGCAGTATTGCCAGGCAATCATGCTAACTGGGTCTTGACTGTCCCAGCATAACCTCTGAAAATACATGCCTTATCAAGAGTCTGTTACTGGTATCATGTGGACATCATCTACTTGAGATAATGATGAACATGTGCTGGGGTTATTTTTGGCATGAACAAATGTTGGCATACTGGTTACAGGAGCCATGTGCTTTGGGTCACTGTGCTTCCTGCTTGTTTTTTCTTCATAGGAGATATTCCAGATTGGCCAATTGGTTCCTTGGTCTGGACAAGCTGTCTGTGAGCTGAACAGTGTTCAGGTTGTGCAGACACAAATCCTCTATACTCAGGAATTGTCCTTGACATAATTCATGTTTGCCATAGGCTAGGGGTTCCTATGGCACCAAACAATCTTGTTGGAAGCTACATCGCAATCTCAACTCCCATTACTCATTTCATGACATGGAACTCATGATGCAGACATCTTGAAAATTTTGTCCCTCATCTGATATATAATTCTATATGAGCTTGGATTCAGGTGAACACACTTTCGGTGCGCTTACAAAGCTGCATCTTATGGACAAGGGTACAAATGCTCTTCATGTAAGCCCTCCTCCCTCTGATTGTTGTTCTTCTCAGCTTTAGTTGCTTACATTTTACAATTCTCATTAAGAGGAACCTGACATGGGCTGCTAGGACATTTCTCCCCAAAGCTAGTTGGGACTTTCTGGGGGTATTACTTATGATATAAGCTGCATATGCCTTGGGCTGCCTATGGGAGGAAGCTGGCAAAAATGCAACTACCCTGTGTGTCATTCTATTTTGGGCGGATCATGTTGTGATTGGAGAGAACATCATGGTGTGCTGTATGGGGACCCTGACAGTGGTACCAGTGGTGGGATGCTCTGAGACAACAAAATTGTTGCAATAATTCTCTGAAGAGAACAGGAAATACAACTGATATTTGTAATGTGCACATGACTCCATCTCCTTCAACAGGTGTTGGAGGGACAGGCAGACAGGCTGCAGCGTTTATGGGTTGGAGTTGTGAATTGATCACAACAAGATATCAACAAAAATGTAGACATGATAGCTGCAAGGTGCGAGTGTGACTATTTCCAGCAGAGTTCAAATTATGGCCACCTTGCAAGCAGAATGGGCTCTGAATACTTGGGAAAAGTATTGTCGAAGGGGTAATGCAGTATCCTCTAGTTGCCATTATTTTTTGGTTAGTTTTTTTATCTTTCTTCTCTCCCATATATGCATTGGTACATGTCAGTTCATGTCTTACGAGTGACTTTCATATGTATGACATGCACAATAGAAATTAGGTTATATCTGATGATAAGAATAAATATCTTAAGGATGTTGCTTCTTTGTGATGCTTGCTTGAAGGTCAAGCTCACTAAAGGATGTTATACAGCAGATTGTCTTCCTCTTACAATCTATCATGAGGGGTCCAAATTTCAAATGCATGAAAAGGTTGGGTAACTAAAATCTACATCTGATGCCAAACATATTGTTTGTGTGCAGCATTTGGAGGCTTTTATCAAGGCACGCATTCCTAGTATCCAGGCCATGATCAATAAGTAGATTGATGAGCCTGAAACTGAACTCAACCAAATTGGTAGGCCATTGGCAAATGATGCAGGGGTACAATTCTCTTCCAGCATCATCTATTCTTTCTGGGGGATTCCAATTTTTGTTTGTGCTTGTTGAAGCCAAACTGTTGTGCTGTTGGTGAGGAAGTTGATGCAATTTTGCATCCATCCCAAGTTGGTAACATCACATTCCATGATGACTAAGGCGGAATTGGGTATTTTTTTATACACACATGTGTGTCTTCTGCACACTCAACTGTACACCATTTTGGAGCTTTGCAGGGCATTTGACCATATCTTTAAAGATCATCTTGATGAAGTGTAAGTCCATTTCCTTTTCTCATTATGTGTTGTTAACAATGATGTGTGCTCTTGGCAAGGAGCCCTCCTCCTGTAAGCTTTGTAGATATGTCATAAGATACAGGCAGAGCATAGGAGATCAAGGCTGGGTGATTTTCAAACACGGCCTAAGGATTCAGCAACAAAACAATAGCACAGATCTTTTGCAAGACCAACTTTTTACTAGGGGAGTTTGGATCTGCTCTTTGTACTTAGGAAATTGATTCCTTTGGTGGCCACAACTAAATTCCACCTAGTTATGAAATTTCAGAGTAAACATTAGAAAATTGCTGTTTCTGGAAACTGACACATTGTATGTTATGGCAGACGTCCAGGAGGCGAAAAAATTTACTCTGTGTTTGATAACCAACTACCAGCTGCACTGAAGAAGCTGACATTTGACAAGCATCTCTCAGCCCAAAATGTGCGAAAAATTGTGTCAGAGGCTGATGGCTACCAGCCCCATCTGATTGCCCCTGAGCAAGGTTACAGGTGCCTGGTTGAGAGTTCCCTCATCCTCTTCCATGGACCAGCAGAAGCAGTAGTTGATGCAGTATGTCTTTGTCCATGTGCTGATGTTGTTCAAAATTCTCTCAAAGTCTTTTCTTTGTCTGTTAGGGTTGGCTCTTTTCTTGTTTTTCTTTTTGTATTTGCTGATATGTTGTCAAATTGAAATCTCTATAACAATGTTATGGGGTTCTTCTCTCAATTCTATGCAAGTTGATTATGTACAGAGAGGTCCCAATACCTATGAATATATTGACCTTGTTGCAGCATAACTTCTTGTCACCTTTTGGAGTACATTCTCACTGTTCCTAACCTAAATATTTGACATTGGTTTTTCCAGACACATTTCATCCTCAGGGACCTTGTCCGTAAATCAGTAGGCAAGTGCACTGTAAGTTTCGCTATTCCCTCTCTTTATTTCAATCCTTTAGGTTGCACCTAGTGTTTTGTCTACAATACATCTTGGAATTGCTTCTTAGCAAATGACAAGAGTCTTCCAGATGCATTTCTTCACTGATTGCATTCACTTTTCTATGGTATTTTGCAGGAGTTGAAGCGCTTTTCCACCCTTCAAGCATAGCTTGCTCAAGCAGCTGTAGAGGCCTTGGAAAGAATGTGAGACGAAAGTTGAAAGACATCTCTCAGGCTGGTAGATATGGAGGTAAGTTATTTGACCGTTGATTCTTCAGAAAGCTTCCTGAAGAAGTGGAGAAGGGAGGAAATCCAGGTGCTTCCACAATGGACCATTACACTGATGGTCATTTGCGGAGAATTGGTGAGCTTAATTCTTTCACATTTCATGAAAAATCAGGAGATTTGTTTCTTGCAGCAACAGCAAAGTCAGATCCTTTATTGTACTGAAATGGTAGTTATGAGGGTGCTTGGATGTTCTGGCAGGCTCAAATGTGTCTGCATATGTGAACATGGTCTGTGAGCTCCCGAGAAACTCTCTTCCAAAGATGTTGTCCACTGTCAAGTTCAGGGGACAAAGCAGTCTCTCCTTGACCATTTCTATGCCCAAGTTGGGAAGCAAGAGTTAGACACCATTTTTCCAGTCTTACTGTGGTTTCTTGTCCTGAAGGTTGTTTTTAATTCTTGTGGGGGGTTTGCCTTGACTGTGAATATTGTCATGTTTTATCTCCTTGAGAGAGATATGTAGATATTATATGTAGATATTAAAATATGTAGATATTTTAGATATGATATCACTGCGACACTAGCCAAACATACTGATTGATGAACTGATCAATACAGGGAAAGCAACTGTCTCAAGTGCTGGACAAAGATCCTGCACTGATGGAGTGCAGAACTCAAATTGCAAAGAGGCTTGAGCTTTATAGAACTGCTCGTGATGAGATTGATGCTGTGGCATGGCTGAAGTGAGTCTTTGCACTTGGTCATCACAAAGAGATCGCTCACCAATTTGAAGATATGTCTTCCTTTCTCATCACCTATTGACTCTGTAGGTCTTCAGTGTCTAGATACAGTAACACTTTCTTTGTGGGTACCATGCAATGAATTGAGACAAATATCATTCATCAGGTATTTATCCCATGCATACCCATTGATGGAATTATACATATGTCAGGGCCATTGTGTAAAACACACCTTGTCTCATATGCAACTAATGAACCCTTGTGTCATTGCCCAAGTGATAACATTTTCAAAGCTCGAAGGGGTACAACTTTCCAAAAAACCTCATTAAAACTCAGAGAAATGACCATTTCTAAAAACTCAATTGTCACAATCTTTTTGGCCCAATTGTGGACTGCAATGTCATTGATATCAAGTGTTGAAGCTTGATATGAGAAAGGGCAAACAAGAAGACAAATATGATTGAGAAACATTGATTAGTTGAAAAACTAATTTTATAATTTTAAATTAATTTATAATGACAAAAGAATTCTAAATTCCACAACTTTTGCTCTGTTGGTCCAAAAATTATGACAATCACTATGCACACAGCCTAATCAAGGGCTTTTCAACAGTACCAAATGCAAATTGAGGGGCCTCATGGTTCAGGAGGGTTAATACATGTTCACAAACAAAACAAACACCTATCTTCTTAATATATGGATGCAGAACTGGTTAGGGAATAGGGACCCACATCAATAACCAAATAATGTAAGCTCTTTACAAATGAATATCCATAAAGAACCCATCAAGATCACTAGAATGAGTTATGTTGAGCTATTAGAAGTGACAAGATCCTAGTGCTGATGGATTCCAATTGAGGTACTGTGACATGTCCAACACTCATCCCAATATTCCACTGTTCCAAAGCATGTAGAGATACAAGCTGCTTCTATTGAAGGAAACCATATAAAAGCGAAAAAAGTTGACTGTGATCTTCACATGGCTCAACAGGGCTTGAACTCTTATATGTGTATGTTCCCTTGTGTTAATTTCATCATGGAATGCTGAACATAACTAGAGTAGGCTTAATTGTGAGCATACCCAATCTCTGTAACTGATATTGAAGATGCCTTCAACCAAGATCTGGTCACAATTGCTTCTCACAGCACTCAGTTTAAAAGATAAGATTGGCTTGAAGCATATACTACACAAGTTCACCTCTTCCCATGGCTACTTCAAGAGTTAATAAAAGACCACATGTACATCATCAGATTGCTTTCAGGCGATTACTGTTAATGAGATGCCAGATGTTACACCATCAGACATAAATCTGGGATCTTTGAGGGAATTATTCTAGCTACCATAGCCATCTATGTAAACTAAAAGCTTAGAACCTCCATTTTGGCTGCTTACAAGACTTGTTTCAAATACCACAATTCATATGTTTGAAAGTGCCATATCTGGTGCCATTAGATTTCTTTTGTGCAAATTCACCATTTTTCAGGGTATAATGCTAGCAAGTCCAGCCATGCTATTTCAAAACCATCTGTCTATATAAGCAGCATTTCCCATTGGAATCTGATGCCTAGACTTGTTTGAAATACCAAAATGCATATGTATGTTGGGACCCTCATCTTGTAAATTATTCCTTGCTGTTTTTAGAGTTTTTCAGGCAGAAGCACATCCAAAGAACTAAGCCACTTTTGTGGTTTCAGAGCCAAGATCTCAACTACGGCAGGAATGGAGTATGTTTAGTTGATTGAGTCGAAGGGCAACAATGTCTTCATGCAATCAGTTCAAAATTCAAAAGTGACTTACTTGTAAGGCCAAGACTTTGCAACGAAGACTCATGCTCTTTGTCAGTAAAAACACGCCGAGGAGCCATAACCTGACCCCATCATCCAATCAATGTTGCAAGATTAGCCGAGCTTTATGATTATATGTTACTTTCACAATAGCTCTGTACTCAGCAAGTTCATTTTTCCTGTCCAGATTTCATGCATGAGAGAAACAGACACATGATATATACAATATTTGCAAATAATGACATGAACCAAACAGACTTCTTACAGAAAGCTGTCCTTGACCTCCAGACTAGTCATGTCACAACCTGAAGGGAGCTTCCATGCTTACCAATCTATAGGTTCCAGGTTTGACATCTTCCAAAACATCAATGAAATCAAACACAGACTGCAAGTGCACACAAAGCCCATTAGCATACTGAAACAAATGCATTGTTGACAAAAAAAACTGTATGAAAAGACACCAACATGGTAATTGCAATCTCTCACGTCTGTTGAAATCCAGATCTCATAGATGCTCTACAGGATCTGAAAGCAGTCATAAAGCAACCTGAAACTCCAGTCAGAATACCTGAAGCTTGTCAGACTTGTGAAACCGGCGGCCTCTGCGAGTGTTGTCAGGCATGCGCACCACCAATTTCACAGCATTTTCATCCTCAGGGGCAGGTTCGTCTGGAAGTGATGCCCTCTTGGTTGCTAACTGTCTCTCCAATTCCTGAAATCAACCCACTCAGAGGACTTACATGATCGATAATTTGGAGAACTGTATGCTCAGTGGGTCCATGTCATAAAGTCTAAAAGGTTACAGAAAGTGAAGGATTTTAATGCTGCACTCTCTCTTGCTCATAATACAAACTAGTCTGCAATGTCCTGAATGATGAGGCTAGTGCAGACAATACAAATCATGCTTATCTGTCCAATTAAAATAATAGAGAAGTTCTGCTGCATTGGACCAGAATGGCAATGGAGCAAACCTCAGCAGCCCCCTGAAGCTTTAGCTGCTCTTCTTGCTGAAGGTAATCCAGGGCATGTTGGGCAGCAGCTTCAACCTCCTCCTTTCTGTGGAGTGCTTCTGCCTCCTGCAAAGCAATTATCTCCTTTTGGCGGTCTAGTGCCAGTGACTCTGAATATGCATTGTCCTGTTACAACAGCTAAATAATCAGCCTCTACCTTATGGTGCCTTGCATTTCTGCAAACTCAAGTTGATCAATACAAACCAATTGATGAAAAAAAGTTGCACGCCAATGCCAAATGCACCCTGTAAAATAAGCCTGCAGTATGGTAACAACTAACTACCTGTTTGCTGACATTTCAACAATCCAGAACTGAGCTACAGGGCTAAAATGCTCTAGCTGCCAAAACTCTCACCAACGTACTGAAAACTTGCTAATCAGAAAATATCACTCACAGCCTAAACATAATGATCATCCACATTTCTCAACCACTGAAAGCACAAGTCTAATCACATCAGCAGCAAACAACAGAAGGTAAATGGAGAGAAGATACCAACTCATAATCAATTTGGACATTCACAAGTATCTAAAGAAAAACTGAGGCAACTAACCTGCTCCTCCCGTAAGCGACGTTGCTCCACCACTGATGGGGATGGAGGCAATTGGAATGGGCGACCTGTATCAAATATGTCAAAACAATTGGAAGCATCAGCATTTATGACCCCATCATCAGACTGATGAGGTTGAAATGGCAGTCTTACATCTGATGAACCAAATCTTGGCAGCCCACCAAAGAGAGCTGCTTCCAGCATTATTGCTTCATCATGCTCCTCTGAAGATATTCCTCCCCACTGTCATCCAAAGGAATCAATGAATGTCAGAACAAAGAAACTTGCAAAAGTAACATGGAAAAGGATTTGCAAATCACACAACACAGCACGCAAACACTACAACTGAATTACTTGGTCATGTCTGCTAGCTTGGCAGTGATATGACATTAAAGACAAAGAAGCACCATTTGAGGTACAAATCCACACAAACCAGAAAGGATAAGAGAGAAGTGCTGTGGATCTGGCACAATTTCCCCTTGTACACTTCAGAACACTGATGACTAATGTACTATTTGCACACATTGTCTAGAACATTGGTCACCCTCACATAGCTAGAAAACCAGCAAGGACCTCTCATAGGACCAATGTATGGCACCAGAGACCAAATCTTCCACTTTGGACATGTCATGCATCTATGAGATCACAGAAAAAACTCCATGATGACACTTCAAAGGCATCATTTGCCACCAAACTGAAACAAACAAGACATAAAGGAGTGCAGTCATAACTCTGCAATGTATCATTCCATCACCTTCGTCACAAAGGGCAGTGACTAGCTGCCATTACTTGCCACTAACATCATCATCATCATAATCTGCTCAAAAATTTGGGCAAACAGATATAACAAAATCTGCACCCTGAGTTACTGTTCCATTTCTGGAAGCAGTTGTAATTTTGGATAGCACTCAAGAGAGACATAACTAATTAAAAAAGTAAATAGCATCCCCATTCCAGGGCAACAATCTTGTGAGGGTAAGTTTCATATCCATATCGATTACCCTGTGCAAGCATGCATCTAACCCTAAGGCACAGAGAGGATAGTGGTTAGGGCTTCCTCCACCCAGAATATATGTTGTATGCACACAATTGATGACTTCTGGGATGCAGTGCACTGGCTTTTGCCACTGGAAAACATAGCTATGAGATTGCAGAGAAAACCCCATGATAGAACTTTGAAGGTAAACATCATGCCATAACACTAGATTTGCTTCCTCCAATTTCAACTATAATACTCAGGCATCAAGGAGAACAGGAGAGGAAGGCATCCCCTATGTCTCAATCAAAACACAAGACTTGAGTAAATCATGAAACTTGATAGTGCATGCACAGAATTGCAGGGCCACTACCTGACCATCATCTGCTTAAGTCCTTTCTGCTTCTCAGAAAAAGATTCTTGTGTGGTCTAGAACACTGTACCTCATCCGGAAAAGATTCACCATTTTGCTGTGTAGGACCTGTGGCAGCAGCAGAAGTAGCAGCATTTTGTACGCTGACAGAATCCTCATTATGTTCACTGGACTGCTGAAGCCTGGCAGGCAATGACTCTATGACAGAAAGTGCTGGAAGAGCAGCCAAGCCTGAAGACCCAGGGATAATGCTGGAGCGTCTCAAGGGACGCCGAAGCAAAGGCTGTTCATTTTCATTAAGGTCTTCAAGCTCCTCCTGAAGCCTCCTGTCTGCCAGAATACTTGCATCCCTGTCCTCTATTCTCTTGGATTCATTTGTTTGCTGCCCATGTATCCCTAAAGGAACTCCATGCACAACTCCGACTCCTGCTTGGGGAACATTGTTGTCCAGCACTATTGCCTGTCCATGACCAGTCCTGAAGGCAAACAAGAAAGTACTTTAATAAGCAACCATGGCCATGAAAAGGCAACAGGAATACAAATCACCTTCAGGAGGGCAATTGGCAGATTAAGGTACTATTGAGTTTAAATATCAGTCTAAGCTTAGGCTTTGAACAAGAAACTACAGATAGAGGAGATGGCAGAGGTGAAGCAGATATGCACAGATCTCTTAAGTAACCGCTCTGCTTGGCACCACTATCAGTGTCTTCAATCTCTTCCATGAAAAACGGGCCTGAAGCTTCCCCAAGTTCACGCAATGCCTTCTCTTCCTCAGCTGTCTGTCAAGTCAAGCCCAGCTTCCAATCAACACCTTCCTTTCCCTTCCCACACTCATGCAGGAAGACACTATTTCAATTGCAACACCAAAGGTAACTATACAGGACTATAGTTCCATGGTTCCTGCTGAAATAGAGTTTCCCATAAGGCATTCAACACAGGTTGAAAACATACTTTCAGTGAATCTGAAATTGCTCGAGCAATATCATCTTCTTCTGCAGCCCCCTGCAAACTTAGGTTGTCCCCAACTTGCATACCTTCCTGCATTACAGAATTCACCAATTCTCAGCCAAGCTTAACAGTCACAAAATTATTCAGGCACAAGTGAGATGAAAACCCAATACTTCAGATACTTAGGAGGTATAACCAACCCAGTCCACTTGGACAGCACTGACCTGCATAAATTCTCCTCTTCCTCTTTGATTAGCTATCTCAACTTCCCTTTTGGAGGCTTCAATAGCTGCATGAAGCATTTCATCATGGAAACGATTTTCCTCATTTGTCAGCCCTGAGACCTCTCTGATAGAAGTTTCATCCATGTCTTCATAATTTACATATGGAAATTGACCAATGTTAGGTGTGGTTGAATCTGTCAAGGGCCTGAACGATGAAGTTGTGGCAACGAAATCCTCAGTTGAATCAGAGGCTGGAAGTTCCTCAATTCTTAAGCCAGAAGTGTCATGTAATTGTTGAGGACCCAAGCCCTCATCCTGTAGATCATGCCATTCAATTGGTACATTCCCAGTTTCTCGTGGAGATGAGACTTGTGGCAGTGTGCTTGTGTGCAGAAATGAACTTTGTTCACCAAAAGGGTTGAGAAAAGGTTCTAAGGTTGACTCGGGCACTGCCCTAGTTGGGTGTCCAGGTAAGACACTGAAAGGGGCCTGTGGCTGCACCAGCTGTGGTAATGAAATTGGTGCATCCTCATCCATCCACTGCCGTCTGTCTGGCTCTTCATTATGTTGGGGCCTTCATAAACCAATTTTGAATTATCACATCTTTGAGGCCAGCAAGAATACAAATATTCAAGCCAAACACAGCAAGACATGAAGAAAGAATAAGCCAAAAATAACAGAAAAATGATTCCAAAAGTGAGACAAGCTTTGTCTGGAAAGGAAACAGGAAAACCATGCAAAACACAAGATGAGATTCAAGAGGAGATGCTAAACTACAAGGCTCCAAGAGTGTTGTACATGTTATAGTATGCGTCTAGGGCTGAGTTTAGATCTCCTCCATGTTCCTGCCCCATATCACACACACCAGCCATGTTGGCCTTGAAACACAACCCGAAATCTTGAACCCATACCTTCAGAGAAACATCTGCCAAGGTACTTTACATGACAAGGTATCCTTGGAGGTCCAAGGACTCAACAAAACATCACCAACAGAACCTTCAGCCGATTCAAAGCATAAATGCAGGTTTTTCTGGTCAAACCTGTTGTAATGAAAGATAACCACAACAATAGGTTGTTGTAAATCTGATGTATTGTGCACGAGTCACCACAAAGTTCATCGAGCTGAAGCGGGCCAAGGGCATCTAACCCTAAAATCAACTCTAGCAACCACGACGTACTATACTATCATCGTTAAATGGACGAAGAGCATCCTCACAGAAAAAAGACTCCCTGAAACAGTCTACGTGACCGCTGTAAGTACAAAGAATTATTTTTCTCTATCACGGGACGCTGACACTACATGCGATCAACAATATCTGTAAATCACATAGTCCCCTGTAGGGAATGCCTTGACGTGCACGATTCAGCTTCTTTGACCCGATCAATACTAAGGAAGAATAGAAACGCTGGAGTGTACAGTCCATTCCATGTAGGAAGTAATTGCTACCGCTTTGCTCCACACGATTCATTCTCCACTTCCCCAATTTTTCCTCCTATGATCTTGCCACAGCAACAAAAAAGCCATAACAAACTCACAAAGGAAGCGAACTGTGGAAATGACTGCTTCCCGGTAACAGGATTTCTTCACTCAATATATCAGCACCGAGACAGATAGAGAGGAGAGGACGAGAAGTTTGCTTATACCTCAAGCTTCTGAGCGGCCACGGCGTCACTACTGCCTGTGATGCTCGTGAACATGTGCACTGCTTGCTGATCCATTGCCGCTTCCAAATGTTTTCCAAATATTCTCCTTGGCTCAGGCTAGGATCCCGGGGTCCCGATCTGGCAGCTGCTGTGGTGAAGGCGAGAGAGAGAGAGAGAGAAAAGGGTGGTGCCAGAGCTGTGGTCGCGGCAACCTAATGGTTTCGTTCCGATGCGTTTACGTAGCGAAGCGAGAACCTGGTTCAGGGAGGTAGCAAAGCAGCGTGAAAGCATCTCATCTCTGCCCGCACGAAATGCGCCCACGTAGCCCTGCAAACGAGGTCCCATAGTTGAGGTCCCACGGACGGCACCCCTCCCCCGCCCCTGCCTTCCCCAAATAACATCTATTGATTGAGGTCGCCATATTAGTACCCGCTTTGGCAGGTAAGAACTAAGAACTGCTGGTTTCTTTTCTAGTTAGGAACTGGCGGTTACTAAGAGTTGGATGAGAACCAAAATCAGATTTTATGTTTTTCATGAGCAAGAGGTTTCGTAAGAATTGGATCACAACCCCATTCTGCTTTTCATAACTGAAAATCGGATTCTATGGTTTTTTTACTGTGGATTTTGGTTTTGGTTAGTGAGAATTCGACCAGAATCAGGTCTGACTTCCAGAATCCAAACCTGAATTTATGTGACTGCAATCAGGACTCCCAGTTCTATGTACATGTGGAACCAGAATCAAGATACATTTTCTGAAAATAGAAAAGTGACTAGAACCGAACCTTAGCTGTCAATAGTTAACTGCCAGTTCCAGCTAGGGCAACTAAAAACTAGATCCAAATGGACACTGATTTTCAAAAATGGAATCAAAATTTATTTTTTTGGACAACTTGACCCAGAATCAGATTCTCAGCATTGATGTGTGGAATCCAAACAAGAATTGAGACAATTCTAATTTATTTTTAGAACCAGATTTGAAGGTTCTTCACAAAAGCAAAGAACCGCTCAAAACTAGTGATCAAGGTTGGGTGGGTACCAATTTGAACCCTGGTATATAGATTAGTATGACAATTTTTTAATAATTATTTTGTGCAGCCAAAGTGGTGATCATCCCTAAGATGTAGTAAAAAAGATAATCATCCCTAAAAAGATTTAGCCAAATTTACACATACATGAAATACAAATCTTTGATCATCCTTTTATATTTTTGGCTACACATTCAAAACCAAATATAAAAATCTAATGAATTTTACTATTTTCTCTCAATTTTGACAATTGATAATCTACAAAATCACTTCATTTGTGAATTGTTGATTTTTATTTTCATCTATTGGCATAATTTGGCAAATATAAGAAAAGGGTGACTAGAAATGGTCCTAGTACCAAACAATGACAAGACTGGTATAACCAATCATGAATGCTAGTTGGGCATTAGAAGTTTGTGATCAATGTTTGATGTTATACTCATGTTACTTAACTACTTTGAATGAAAAAAATTTATAAAATGTCAAATAAGTTTTGAAATGTATCAACTATTTCCATTTTATTGAATTAAAACTTCATATAAACAAAACAAATCACAACATAAACTTATAATTAATATTTCTACAATATACATGCATGACTAAAATAGGCCATATAAAAATCAACAATGGAAAATTTGAAAATCTTCAACAAGGCATGTTTGAAGGTTAATTTGCAATAACACCATAGAAAGACAACTATTTTTTTTAATAATGATACATTTGTTTAGAATTGTCAAACTATGTGCATTTTGCTTTGACTTGGAATCCAATATTTGTTGAATGTTCACAAGAGTTAAATAGATAATTGTTCAATAAGGAATAAATTATGTGATTCATCCACAAAGATTATGTGTTATACATGTGTTTACAATGTGTGCATGTGTATAATGTCGCATATCACCTTATTATGTCATGCATTATATAAAGTTATAAAACAAAATATGAATAACCTATGGGAAATGTAGGTTACTAAATGTATCATACAAATATAATTTTTACTAACACGCTACAATTTATGTGGAGGAAAGGAATGCTTATGGAAAACACTATACATCATACTTTAAAATCATGGTATGGGTTTCTTTTTGTGGAAATAGTGCCTCGTTGAACATCTTCATACATTAATGTTCCATATATTTGAAATATTTGAAGAGACCACTTTCTCTATGTTTGTGGATCCAAGTGGATTTGTTTTTAGCATGGTTTTTAATGAAAACTTCATTCACCTAAGAAAATACATAAACGGTTGCAACTAATAAATAACATATACACTTTTATTTTAACATGAAAACTTCCCAAACTTGTCAATAATCAACTCCCACATGATACACACTCCTCTTTACTCTCAATTGAACACACCACTTGTGCCATTTTAACCTCCAAGGTTTCTATGACAGTTGTTGTTGTGTTTGGTGGTTTATTCTGCAACCCAATCAAACAATTCACACCATAAATGACATGTATGAACCATAATCCATGAACTCCACCTTGTGACACTTCGGATGACTTTAATTATGCAAATGCAGGGAGGTCTTGCCATACAGCACAAAACTATGCATATACTAAAGGACAGATGCCACCTTTGTAGTGGTGACATCAGTAGTGAATTTGATGGCTTCAATTGCCGCACGTGATCGCAAGTAATACATTCCAGTCTTAAGACCCTATTGCCATACAAATTTGAGCAACCATAGGATCAATCAATGTTGACAAATCAAAAAATTAACATTAAGTTGAATTGAAGTTGAATGAAGTATATGGTAAATGTTAGAATTTTGATCAGATTTGATGGATTCATTAAAACTAATTGCAATCTTGAAAGATATAAATTAACAAAATATTGTAGGTAATTATATCAAAAGGTTGCACCTTTGACCACGTGTAAAAGTGAAGAGATGTTAGTTTGCCAAAATTGGGTTGATCCATATGAATGTTGAGGCTTTGGCTTTGATCAATGAATGCTCCTCGTTCAGCAGCCATATCCACTAATGACCTTTGCTTAATCTCCCATACAGTTCTATTTTTTCAGTACAAAACAATGCATGTGAGTGGCAAATATAATCTATGAAATAATAGGCATTATTTTTCACATGTTAAATCATCGATCCACAAATTTGAACCTTAACATTTCAAAAATTTGTGTGTGAATTGGGAAAACCTATAGATATTTTTAATATCTTCAGGAATGCCTTCGATCAACTGGATAGAACCATTGTAATAAATTATTTGATTTTTTAGCTCCGTATTCCAGATGCCGGCTATTGTCAAGTCATTAAGCAAATGCTTGTTCACCACAACAAATTCACCACTGGATTGGCAAGACAAATTATATGAGTTTTAAACATGAACAAGCCCTGAAAAGAATTATTATTATCGAATGGATTGTGCACCAAATTGTGTTTTTAGCTTTCAAAAATGTCCAAGACTTTTCACCTTAAAACACGTCGATTATAGATGTTGGATGTGTATGGTTCAAAACATTCATTGTTGCCCAAAATTTGACTTGTTGATGCTGTAGGCATGGGAGCCAACAAAAGGGAGTTTCTAACACCATTTTTTGCTATTTTGTGTCGTAATGCTGGCCAATCCCAACGATCTGATGGCACAACTTTCCACATATCGGGTTGCAAGATACCCTACATACAATTTACCATAAATGTACAATCACATAATCTATTTATCTGTAAAGTTAAGGAAACACAATATCAGTACCTTGAGTTTGGTTAGTAAGGGGGGTGATATTAGAAAAAAAAACAATAAAAAAATACATTGCATTAGACAAGTGAAGACAAGGTGAAATTCATATTACCAATAAATTTTGTGGTTTCCAATTTCACCCTATTCTTTTTTTCATGTACACCTTCATTGTTGTCATAATTATTTTAAATCACATGCATTAGATATTACAATATTTAATTTCACCCTTAATTGAATAAAATTCTTACAATTTGTGGATAACAAGGTTTGAGGATGAAATAAGAGGTAAAGGGTGAAAAGAGGACCCAAAGGCAAGGTCGCTTTACAGATTATGCAAGCCAAACCTTGTCTAAATTGAACTCCTTTCATTTTTCATCAAAATGGTCATATTTTCAAAATAAATGCTTATTTTTTCATACCACCTTTGTTTAATGTGCACCTCAATGAAAAATTAAAATTGCATGACCTTTCAAAGGTGAGTTTTACATAGTTATGGATTTTATTTCTTGGTTTGTCACCCATGTTCAGAATTTGAAATTTTAAAACTTCATCTTTTGTAGGTATTCACTTGGTTAAAGTTACAAGTCTCATATGCAAGTTCTTGTTATGTAGTAATTAGAAGAAGTTTGCACAAAAAGGACTCCATATAACATGGAAATTACCTTGCTTATTGGACATCCAGGATAAGTTTCATAAACACCTTCCTCTGCTGCCAAGTCTGCTGAAGTGTTGAGAGCATGAAAGTATATCGTTTCGAATATTTCTTTATTTAATTTTTGGGCCTGCAAGTGATTGCACATGCCTTTGAGCCACCCACATTCATAGTATATACTAACATTTAATAAGAATTGAAATACTTATGATCACAATAATATTATAAACCTACATCATTTCATGTCCTTTAAGTTATTTCTATGTAAAAACAATACTAACCTCATCAGAATCAAATGGCATCCCAAGCAAAATAAATGCATCAGCTAAGCCTTGGACTCCAATCCCAATGGGCCTATGCCGCAAATTTGATCGTTTAGCAGTCTCAACAGGATAGTAATTTACATCAATGATTCTATTAAGGTTGCGAGTCACTAATGTTGTGATCTGCACAATTTGAAGGAAGTATTAATTTCTATTAAATTCTTATGCTAAAATTTGAAACTATGAACAGAAAAGCATAAAATATTTTAACACTTGAGTGCATATTTCAAAATTTACCTCTCCAAGCTTCTCAAAGTCAAAAAAACGATTCTTGCAACCTTTGCTTCCCATCAACTTTGTCGGATGAGATTCAAGAGGCACACCCTGTTTACCAAGCAAATGATATTAAAAGTTACACAATAATAGTTCATCTATTGCAATTCCCTCATAGTTAAAAGTCAATGGTAATAATTTTGTGGCCAACTTATGTTGTTTAGGATGGCAGGCCCATGAATGTTGCAAAAGATCAATGGCATCTATGTATACTAATTCAAAAGCAATGTCCACCTTTTCACGGACAAATCGAGGAAGTGCTAAAGAAGCTAAGTTGCAAACTGCAGTTTCTTCAGGACTTGTGAATTCCACAATCTCTGTGCAAAGGTTCGAAGACTTTATTGTTCCCAAGTTTTGTTGATTGCTCTTCCTATTGCATGCATCCTGATGTCAATCCCCAAATTCCATTATAATGATGTCAAGAATTGAATGCTTTATAATAAAAAAGAAAATGATGGGAAGAAATGAAAAATGACCTTGAATAATATGTAAGGATTTCCTGTTTCAATTTGGGCTTCCAACATTGCAAACCAAAGCTTTTGTGCTTGCACTACCTTCTTGGCCTTGTTCTGCAGAAAAGGAAAAACCCATGATCCAAAACCAGTGAAGGAAGCAACAAATTGGAATATCATCTTCCCACATGATTTAAATTAATGCATATTAATATTGAAGTAAAGGATGTTACCTCAATTTCATATTTTGTGTAAAGTTTTTCAAACTCTTCTCCCCAACAATCTGCTAACCCAGGGGCTTCATTTGGACAGAAAAGAGACCAAGTCCCATTCTCTTGGACTCGACGCATGAAAAGATCTGGAATCCATAATCCATAAAACAAATCTCGAGCTCTACATTCTTCCTGTGAAAAATATGAGCTTACACTTATAAATTAATGCATAATATTAATGAGTTGTGTAATTGAAATGAAGCTAGGATCGAAATCTTGGGATTTTTCATCCATACATTTCCATCAGTTTTCCTAAACTAAAAGTTTGTGTGAACTTTTACCTTGCCATGGTTCTTCCTCATGTCCAACCAATCGAAAACATCAGCATGCCACGGTTCCAAGTATACAGCAAAAGCACCTATATCAACCTCATCCAACTTTTAATTAGTTCTATGGCAATGTATGGAATAAGTGCACCATAAATTCTTTTAAATCTTTTTTCAAAACTTAAGACAAAGTAGTTATATTAGAACATCATAGTAAAAGGCTCTTACCCCTCCTCTTGCCACCACCTTGGTCAACAAACCGAGCTGTATCATTGAACACTCGAAGCATTGGCACAATACCATTAGATGTCCCATTAGTTCCTCGAATGTAACTACTATTGGCACGAATGCAATGTAATGATATTCCAATGCCTCCAGCTGACTTGCTGATCACCGCACATTCTTTAAGAGTGTCATATATGCCCTCAATGCTATCTTCTTTCATGCAAACAAGAAAACAACTGCTGAGCTGGAATGCCCAACCCAAAAATGTCATTAGAAATTTCCTATAATGGTTTACTTTTCCAAAATGATAGAATGTATTGGATTTTGGGGTTGTAACATTATAACTTGGGCATTTTGGTATAAAAGGGCATACTTACTTGAGGTCTTGGAGTTCCAGCATTGAAAAGAGTAGGGGAGGCGTGAGTGAACCATCGTTGTGACATTGTATGATAAGTCTTCAACACAGATTCAATATCAGCCTTGTGAATGCCTACAGCAACTCTCATGAGCATGTGTTGAGGTCTTTCTACAACTCTTCCATTGACTTTTAGCAAGTAAGACCTTTCCAACGTCTTAAACCCAAAGTAATCATAGTCAAAATCCCTATCATAAATGATGTCACTATCCAATCGTGCTGCATTCTGCACAAAATGACACATATCATTAATAGATACCACTTGCATAGCCACTCTTCAAACTTAACTTTTTCATGTTATCATTTTCATCCAACTTATACATTTTTACCCACCACAAAAGAAAACGAAGTAGCACCTAAAAGTAAGAATGTCAATTCTCCACACCTTTAATATAATTTCATATACATCATCTGATATCAAGGGTGCTTTTTGGTTTGTTTTCTCATTCACATGAAAATACATGTCTTTGATCCTACAAATTTATAATAAAACAAAGTTAGGGGTGTCACACAAACAAAACAGCAATTGTTAGCTTTGAAATAGAATGATATTGGTTGGTGCATAAGAAAGCACAAATTTTCATTTCACCCACATCAAAGGTTCAAAGGAATTTTTAACACGTGTGAAAACACTTACGTTTCAGAAAAAGATTTTTTTGTATTTTTGTGCAGGTTGGAAACAGCGATCCTAGCTGCTAACTGTAAAGAAAAAAATGCATAAAATTAGTGTGAACAAGAAAGGAAACTACAAGTAAATTTATGTTACATTCAAATATTTTTTAAATGCTTACAATAGCATAATCCGGATGACTGGCAGTCATGGCCGCAGCAGTTTCAGCAGCCAATTCATCTAATTGGCTAGTTGTAATCCCCTTGTAAACCCCCATGCACACCTTTTGTGCCACAAGCACGGGGTCACAATGTTCCGGGTTTGAACCATAACTCAACCTCTTGAGACGAGCAGTGATTTTGTCAAAATGCACTGATTCTTGCCTACCATCTCTCTTCAACACATACATGGCTCCTTAATAACACCAAAACTCTTCTTATTATCGATGGTATTCCTTATTGTGCTATTCCCTGCAATAACATGTATATTCATCCACATTTCAATTGTGATAGTATGAGGAATAAAATTCAAGATATAATGTTTTTAATGTTGAAAGAATATGGTGGTAAATGTAAGCCAAGGTCAGTTATGTAAGTATACGTGTCATTGACACACACAAACTGATGTTGATGGATTCCGAATATCAAATACACAATACAACAAATGTGCACACAATGTTTATGTACAAGTTAAGATGCTTTGGAAATATATGCACAATTGGAAATGGCAAGAATTGATGCATAAACCAATTGTAGCAAATGCAACTTGTGCATCCACAATCAGTGCATCACAATTGTTGTGGATGGCATCATAAAGTTAGTGGTAAGGGTGCCAAAATGGACAATGAGAAAATGATTTTTGTATTAAATTTGCCAAAATGGACAATGAGAAAATGATTTTTGTATTAAATTTGAGCTACACATTGAAGTTGTGTACTTTGATGGTTGTAAGCAAAAACCAATGTCACACTTCAAAAGTTAGTGCAAAATGGAATCATGCTTATTCATGTACATACAAATATGACAATTTAGATTATAAACTTTGAAACAACATACAAGTATGCCATTTTTAACCCATGCCCCAATGAAATTGAAAAGAACATGCCTTAAATTGATCCCACATGTTCTATAAACTTGGGTCGAATTTTATGAAATTGAGTAGATGTCTCCCTCCATAACCCCAAATCAAGTACATATTTACTCAAAAGTAGGCCATACATGAGAATTGGCCACTCATATAAAAAATTGTTTGAACTAAGATATTTCCCTTGTGACAAACTCTACAACAATCAAAGCTGAATGTTTTCTAGCATTTTGAAAGGTTTTGGTAGATTTTGTGATAAATCAAATCAATAAAATTTTGAATGAACAAACAATCATGTAATTTTATAATGTCGAACCAATATGACATTCGTGTATAAAATAATCCAATATGTAATTAATTGATGACTTCTAGGATTGAGTTCTTTGCAGAGATAATTTTGCAATACAAAAAGTTGTTGTGGTATTTGGAGTAATATCTAATCACATTTAGCATTGATCATTGCAATAAACAAATACCAAATTTGAATGCACTTATAAAATATTTTGTGAGATTTTAATCATACATCACTTATTCAAGTAATTCAACAAGTAATAGAAATTAATTCAACAAACATTTAGGAATTTGGACGACATTATGTAGAGGTTATCATGATGCATGTGTTGTTTAGATGCCTAACTACAAACAAAATATTTGTTGAATAAGTTTTTTATAAAGATGTGGTCAACAAAATTTATAAGGAATAAATTAGAACAACAACCTGAATCAACCTAGTCAAAAGGAAAAAATTCAGCAAAGATTCTTTCAAGCTCCAAACGTTTGTGAAACTTGGCAAAAAGAAAATGGCATTAGCAAACGTTTATAGTCTCTCTTTAACACCTTTTACTCAGTTGTAAAAAACCTTTTCATTTCTCATCATTGACATCAAGGACAATCATTGGACATTCTCTAAAGACTCCTTTATCCTTAAGGAAACCCTTGGTGTCTCCTGATCAAATAGGGTCACCTAAGGATGGGCAATATGTGGCTTTGGAATGAACAACAATAGTCAAGAACATGCCAAATTAAGCCACATGCAAAGGTAAGGCTTTAGTTTTTACCCAAAGGGTGAAACATTTTAACATAATTTCAAAGAAAATTGCAAAATTTTAATTTAGCCATATGTATAATTTCATTAAGATTCATGAAAATTGATGGGGGAAGATTTGCATGTGATAGATAAGCTCCAAAATGAGTTGTGAAATTATGAAAATAGTATTTTGACCCACTGTTACTTTTGAGACTTTTTTAAATATTAAAGTTTTATATCTTTCATGTTACATATATTTCCTTTAAAAAATCCACCACCTCAAATTGTATTACAAAAACCCATGACATTTAGTTTCATAATCCTTCATGAATCGTTTAGTTTTGCATTTTTCTTCTTTTTCACCAAATGATCTTTGTTCTTTGATTCTTATTCTTGAAGAATGGTGGCCAAATTGCAATTTCTTTGTGTTCATATGGTTTGATGAAAATGCTATCTATTCAAATTTTATGGAATTGAGGAACGTGCAAAGATTTTGGTCTTTTTTTCCTCAAAGGATCTTGCTTTTTAATTTTTACAAGGTGTTGAAAGATGAAAAAATCCATTCCTTATGTCTTTATTTTTTCCTCTCCTTTGTTTCCTTTTATGCAAACCCTATTCATCTCCCTTCAATGCAATGAGACAAATAGAGAAATAATTATGTAAAGATCTCTAAAGTAGACATAGGGTTGGAAGCTTCAAAATTACAAATCCTTCAATGATGTATGGAGTCTTTTTAGTGCCAAGTCGAGTTCAAGACCAAGGTTTTTTCATCATGGCTAAAATTGTGAAAAGATGGGGCATAACATGTAATTAATTTCAAAACTTGGAAATTTGTGATGAATAGATCTATCAAGGTGCATGTATGCTAGACTTGTACATGTCACATTTCTTTTTGCAACTTACAAGGAAACAAGAAGGGTTATTTTATGTGGAGTTTAATGAAAGTTTTAATTGTAGGTATGGTCGTTCATTATTGCTATGCAATGTTACCATTATTACTTTTTGTCCATAGAGTGGAACTCTTGATTTTGAATTCCATACCAAGTTCCAATTGAATGATTTGCAACCATATTGACATGTAGCACAAAAAACCCAAGTTACCATTTGAAGTTAAGATACAATTATTTTGGTGATTATCATCATGATGAAGGCAATGATTCTTTTTGTTGTTCTTTTTTTATCAAATAATTAAACAATTTGGACCCACCACTTTTTGTGTTGGGTTGTCAATTTGCACCCTTTAGACTTTGCATATGTTTTGTAGGTCGTATACTTGATGTTTTAGTGTTTCGAGTGGCATTAACATAGTCATTTTAAACAAAGGGTTAAAGTAAGCAAGTATGTCAATTTCAATTTTTTGTATAATGATGATCTTCACAACAAGTACATGCTTGATGAATATGAAAGCATTTGGAATTTCCTCAAACAAAATTTAACATTTGTGCCATGTTCATTAAAGTCTTCAAATTTGGGTTAATTCAAGAAATAAATAGTCCTATATGGTGGATTTAACCATGCACAACCACTTTGGTTGCCACATGAATTTTATTCTTCATGGCTACTACATCATTGTGATATGTTTGTTCTTATACACATGTATCATTAAACAACCAATAGATATTACAAAAGATTAAATACCATTGTCACTATGTATGGAATCTAATGTTCAAGAAAAATATATATATATATATCCATATTTTTTGTCACACTTGGATGATAGTGAAATGGGGCATTAAGAAAATAGTCCATGTTTTTGTTGGCAGGTAAATGAAGTTTTAAGGTTCACATTGTCAATGGCACAATTAAACAATTGTTTTAAGGCAAACTTGTATGCACTTCAAAGTAAGATGGATAAAATGTCTTAGATCTTGGTATTGATGTTGTTGATTAGGTAGAATCAAATAGCTTGCTAAACTTGTAGGATTATACAAGTGCCATGTATAAACCCTACTAAACTTTGTTTTGAATCTTCATCTTGACATTCTTGATGGTTCATTCAAGTAGCTTTGTAGGTGTAGGATTATAAATGTCGTCAATCAATTTACAAGAAAATGTCTTGGGTCTTGGCCTTGAGGTTGGTGATTATATCTTATTGAAATAGTTTTTTGAAGTCAAAATTATGTACATGATAAAATTTCACAAGATATCCTAGATCTTAGTCTTGACATTGTCAACAATATATTTCAAATAGTTTTCTAGTTATAAAATTTGACAAGTATCAAGAATAAATTTTATAGATTTTGTCTTGAATCTTGGTATTCACATTGTTGACAATTTTAACATCAAGTAGTTTTCTAGTTAGAAAATTGAATGAATCCTAAACAAGGTTGATAAAACAATTTGAACATTAGTCTTGAGTATGGTCTTGGTTTCTTATATCTTGGTATATTTTTGGTGATCCCATATGTCATAGCTATGCACCATGTTACAACCATTCATGATGTTTCCATCTTGTATGTATGTTGTTGTTTGTAGGTGATGTTTGTTGGTTTTGGTGAATTGCAAGCTCTAACAAAAATCAAAAAAGAGTTTGGATGTTGAAAGTCATTATGCACATATACTTCTATGTTGGGTTGATTTACTTAATCTCATAGTTCACAAGAATTTTTTACATGGTGTGATACTTCAATTATCTTAGGTTGCACCTAGGTTTACATCCCCACCTAAATTCCATTGTGCTCTTACATGAATTACACTCTAGAATTAATTTGAATCCACCTAAACTTCACTAGAAAAAGGGAGAGGAGTTTGAATGCTAAATCTTACCACAAGTATGTATATATATGTCACAAGTTCAATATTAATGTTGATTTGATTTACTTACTACCATAGTTCATAATTATGTACCTATTGGAGCCATGTTGAAGAATTTGAGAAGTGAAACTCACCCCAAATTTTAGATATATATGTCATAAGTGTAATATTAAAATTGGTTTCATTTGCTTGATCCCATAGTTCATAGTGATGTACCTATTGGAACCATTGTTGTATATATGGTGTACGTTTGGGGGTTATAGGTGGTGTTTGTTGGTTTTATGGGGGCTTGCACACTATAACAAATAACAAAAGAGGTTCAAATGTTAAAATTCATTGCAAGTTTAATGCAAATATTGGGTTGATTTCCTTAATCCCATAGTTTATTGGAATTGTAACATGTGGTATATAGGACACTTAACTTGGGTTACATTTTTATGTAACATAGATTGTTGTTTTTTTAAATAATTAAACTTTAGATCCACCCTAGATCCACATTCAAACCTCACTAGTCTAACAAGGATAATATTTTAAATGTTAAAACCCACTAAAGGTATATATATATATTGGTTATGTACCTATTGGACCCATGTTTGAAATTCTCACATGTTGGATATGCATGTATGTGGCTTACATGTGTGTTTGGTGCATTTTAGGGGTTGAAAGTTTCAACACACATCAAGAGAAGAATTTGAATGTTGGAACTAATCACAAACATATATAATTCATAGGTTCAATACTAATCGTAAAGTGATAATTATGTACTTACACTACTATAATTCCTTTTTATTTTAAACTAAAAATTTTGGTAAAAAAAAACCCATTTTGGACAAGCATAAAAAAAACCTCCTAATCATTTTGAATAAGTTGTTTTGAACCTATCCACTGTGACTGGGCCATGTACTTTTTGACCAAGTTTAAATTGGCATTTTTGATTAATCATTTTGACTAGTACTTTTCACTAGTACTTTTGAATAGTCAATATAACAGTCAAATGATTTTTTGACTGATCAAACATTATTTTGATTAGGCAAATGTCATGTGGCATAACAATGATCACCCAAGTTAAGCCATATGGCATTTAAACATTGGCCACCTAAGCTATGACACATGGCATTTAAACATTGAGCATCTATGACATGTTATGCGACATTTAAACATTGGCCACCTAAGCTATGACACATGGCATTTAAACATTGACCATCTATGACATGTTATGCGGCATTTAAACATTGGCCACTAGGCTATGCCATGTGGATAGAATTTAAATAACTTATGTTAAAGCTAAAATTAGATACCTACTCCTAAGGTCCCTATGTCTAGGATCCTACAACTTAAACTTTAAAACCTAGGTTTAAGAGCCTATAACTAGCAACTAGGTATAGAAGCCTAAAGTAGGCTAAGGCAACCTAAGCTATGACCTTTATTAAACTTAAATGTACACCACCTAAATTAAGTCTACACCTATATGACATACATAGGAAAATCCTATTTCATTTTGAATTTGGCCTTTAAGGTTGAACCTTTTTAATCGGCTCATCCCAAGTGGTTTTCCTTTTTAAATATTTCTTATGTATTGGATGCTTATGGTGCATCTATTTATATTGTTCATCATTTGGAAAGGACAATAAACAATATGGGATAAATTTTTAGGAGGGAAAAACATTTTCATGTCCACACAACACTAGAGCCTTTTAGTTCACACAACATCATCCCTAATTAACTAGGTAAAATACATAAATTAAGTAAATAAATAAATAAATAGGTAGGTAAATATATATGTCGATTAAATAAAAATAAAAACTAGTAATAGTTCATGTCTATTTATTTAGTTATAATTAATATTACAACCATATTATAAATCCTTGAAATATATAAAATATCAAGATAGTTACAATGTATTATATTGTTTATTGATAATTACAACCAAATTATAACTAATATTTACAAATTTGACCTAATTCATTATATATTATCAACAATGTATTTGTAATGATTAATATTCAATTATTTAATTACACGTTCATTAATGTATTTTAGGTAAATAACTACTTAATCAACTAGTAATTTATCATAGGTATATAAATGGCTTGCCTTGGCCTATATAATTAGGTTACCTATAGGTTAAAATATAGGTAAATAAGTGGAGTATAGATAAGGTATGTATAAATAAATACACCTACATATAAGCTAATTATATTTAGGTTATTTAGCCACATACCTACATTACATAAGTTAAATAGGTGGCTAATTTAACCTAGGAAAAATTAATTATGGAAAAATTTAATGATTATTAAACTAATAATGGCTAAACCAACCAAAAATTGGAAATAATTATGAATAAATAACCATGAATAAATTAATTATGGTTCAATTAACCATATCTAAATAAATATGGTGAAACTAACCATGAATAAAATAAATAAGACCAAGTTAACCAATGAATACATATGGCTAAACTAACAATAAGTAAAGTAAATATGGTCAAACTAACTATGAATAAATATTTTATGACTAGACTAGAAATGATTGAACTAACAATGAGTAAAATAAATATGGTCAAATTAAATAAATAATAAATAATTTATGGTTAAACCAATTGTGGCTAAACTAAAAATGGTTAAACTAACCATGAATAAAGTTAATATGGTTAAACTAATCAATGAATAAATATTTTATGGCAAACCAATTATGGTTAAAATAAACATGAATGAAATAATTATGACAAAATTAACCATGGTTAAATTACAAATGGTTAAGTTAACCATGAATAAATAAATTTGGCTAAACTAACCACTAATAAAATTAATATGGTTAAATTAACTAATGAATAAATATTTTATGACAAAACGAATTATGCATAAATTAATAATGGCTAAAATAAACATGAATGAAATAATTATGGTTAAAATAATTATGGCAAAACCAACCATGGTTAAACTACTAACCATGAGTAAATTGAATTCGGCTAAAATAAACATGAGTGAAATAATTATGGCTAAATTAACAATATTTTAAAAATAATTATGGATCTATTGATTATGGTTAAATTTATTAAGGTAAAATAATATTATTTTAAAAATAAATACAGTTAATTTACTTATGCTTATAATAACCATGGATAAATTTATTATGGCAAAACCAACAATGCCCCAACTAATAATGGTTAAATTAATTATGCTCAACTAATTATCATGGCTAAATTAATCATAATTAAAATAAATATGGTTAAACGGACCATGGTTAAAACATATACAATTAAACAAACTATGGTTAATTGAACATAATTTAATTGACCATGGTTAGATTAATTATGGTTAGCTTTAATTTTAATTAGTTTTTTCATAAGTTGTTGAACCATAATAAATTTCAATATAGTCAATTTAACCATAGTTAAATAAATCATATATATATCATAATTAATTTGGTTATGATTCATTTAATGATGATTAACTAATTTCTACATTTTCCAACTTTTTCCTAATTGGTCAAACATAGTCAAAATGTTAAATGTTTTCAAAATACCCAACTAATATTAGAATTTGTAATTGGCCCTTTTGACTAAGTCGTTGGCCACTTTGATTAGGCTTACTTAGTAAGCTCTATTGATTGAATATAATAGGCATCCTTATTTACCAAAGCATTTGCTAATTTAACTAGATTGGGTGGTCTTATTGACCAAGACACTAACCAATTTGATTAAATGGTATTTTAAAGTCCAATTTGACTAGATGTCCAATTTGACTAATTGTCAAATTGATTAGTCACAAAATACCCATTGACATTCAAACCCTTGAATGATGGGTTTTTTTAGTTAATCACATAGATCATAGCTAGGTGCCCATAGGAGTCTTACATGTGGATTTCACATATTGTTGTATATGTATAATGTTTGTAAATCTCACATATTGTCATATATGTATATTTGTTGTTTGCAAGTGATGCATTTTGTTGGTTTTTGGGATGCAAAATTCTAAACAACACATAGAACAAAATTCAAATGTTCAACTCACTATAATTTTATGTGCCACAAGTTCCTTATTTAATGTTTGATTGATCCCATATAGTTCATTAGAATTCCACTTGGGTATTGAGGCTCATTCAACTTGGGTTAGAGGCTTACTGCCATATACATTACATTGTGGCTTTACATGCACTACACTCTATATACATCTAAGATGCACCTACAATCCACTAGACCTCACTATTAGAATTCTTCACTACTGAAATTTATTTGACACATTGAATGTTCTTCAGTCGTGTCATCCCATGGTCCAAGTTTAATAGATATTCATTTCTTATTATGACAATGGGGTGTTGTTGGTTGTAGATGGGTGCACCAACAAGGATTGTTCTATAATTAATAGATGAATATATATGGAGTGATGGCATGGATCAAATAGTTGTAATGTGCATTAGTTTTATGAGTAGGATTCAATACAATGATTAAAGCCATTGAAGCACAAGTCATTAAATAATGCTTGCACATGTAGGTGGTATGTGCAAAGGCATATTGAACAAATCACCATATGAAAGTAACCAACTACCATACCCAACCTTCATTGTTCACACATTGGTGTGCAACATCAAAAATTTGCATGGATTTCCCATGTATAGGAATTGAACATCATAGGAGGTATACAATTGGTTTTCATGATTAATTACAATACACCATTTTCATGTTAGTTAGGGTTTGTACATGATTTAGAATTAGATTTGGGTGCGCTAGTTATTGGGTGGAGGTTGGGACATGGAGGCTGACTAGGTTATGGGCCCACACAAGGTTAATTGTGGGTGTAATATTTGATGTAAGGTTGTAGTAATGCATGGAAAGCCCTAGAAGTAGGTGTTTGCCATTAAGTAATACCCATTGAATGAAGGCCCATGATGTGTAGGATGAAACTCAAACACAATCTACCTAACCATTGAAACCTATAACTATTTCGTAGGATTTTGGTTGACATCCACAAAAGCAATGATGGATGGAAGTATGCAATTCATAACCCATAATATCATGTCATGTTTCATTCAATTGAAAGACTTACATAATAAGGTCAATTTTTAAAAGGTTAAACATCCAATTTTAACTAATTATGGAATGATTGTTGTGTAGACAAAACCTTATGGTGGGCTTTAGATATGCCCATGTTGAGTGTTCCTCGATGATGGAGGGTGGAGGTATATAATGTCACACAACAATTGTTTGAGGTTGCATGACACAAACCCATATGATGTTGTTGCATAGTAGATGGGTCAAATTTGTAGGTATGTGCATGTCTAAAATAAGTGTGAAACTCACACCCTAGATGGTGGAATGGCAGTCATGGCCGTAGCTAATATTATTACCCATGCTAACACCCGATATTAGTGGATTGTGAATGGTGGGTTGCTTGAAACAAATGACCTTGGAAGGAAGAATGGAGTGAAATGGTTTTTATCTTATTTAGATTAGACTATTGGAAGGTACAACACATTAACATGGGCATTCCATTAGTGAGTTGATAAAAGACCATTGTGCTTCCAACATGCAATCATCAATGGACTATTATACTTCCAATAGTTAGTCACCAAAGGTTGATAAATATGCTTTTAATAGTTGGTGATTAGAAAACCATTGTGCTTTTAGTGGTGGGTCACTAGATCAAGACCACTTTTTATCCACATGTGAATTACTAGAGGACCTTTATTGTTCCACTAAAAATAATTATTTGTCAACTATGATTCCACTAAGGAATCGCCATAAAGTTAGGATGGTTGAATGGAATAATTTTCATAACATGTTTAGTCACCAACTAAATGATGCGGGTTCACATATGTAAGAACTCCCTATTTGAAATACGTTAGACATAATGCACATGGAATGGAACATGTCTAACAACTTATTGAAATATTTGTCTCATGAAAGGGACATTATGGAGGTGAAATAGGACATGGAAGAGGTAGGTCTACAACAACACTTGTGGTTACAAAAGAAGCCCAAAGTTACAAATTTCTTCAAACCAACAACCCCATTTGTGTTCACACAAGAAGAAAACAAGTTTTTCCGTGATTATGTGACAAACATTCATGCTCCAACAAGATACTCAATCGCATTTAGGAAGCATGTTGGTCCAAAAGGTTGTTTGCCATGAAAAGCCATGACCACCATGTCATGGTACAACAAATAGTACCACTTGTGCACAATTTTTTGCAACCAGGCCCTAGAACGACAATTATATGACTTGGAGGAGCATTTGGCAAAATCTGTGCAAAGGTGATCAATGCAAATGACCTTTCCAATTTGTGGACATATGTGGCTAAATAGTTATGCATTTTAGAAATATGGTTTCCATCTGCCTTTTTTGATTTGATGATTCATCTTGTAATTCATTTAGTAGACAAAATAAATATACGTGGGTTAGTTGGTGCTAGATGGTGTTAGCTAGTGCAAATATACTTAAATGTCTTGAAGATGTATACAAGGAATGAAGCTCAGCTAGAAACTTGCATAATTTTTGGTTATATGTATGATGAGACATGAAGGTTTTGCATGAAGCATTTTGCATTATATCCACATACTCAACATCGAATGCGGGATCCCAATGAAGAGGAAAAGGACAACAATTAAATCCTTGAGGGGTAGGCCAAGTTCAAGAAGTTGAACATGGTGGAATTACAAAGAATTCATGAACATGTCACAAACTCTATGGCGACTAAAAGACTATAGACGTTTTAATGTTTTAGTTCCAAGTCAAAATTGGATTATGGGTGTTTTTTGGTTGGGTACATAGTCTTGTGAGAGCAAATTGTGGAGTTTAGAACATAACTTGGGTGGAATGTGGAAGGGATGATAGGTCTATGTTGAGGGGTGAAATTGTGGCCCCTAATCATTATTGTTCTTTAGGAGGTAAGATCAAGGGAACAAGGTGAACACCTTATTATTCAACAAAAAGAAACTACCCTCACTAGCTTATTTTATTACAACTATTCAAGTAGTAAGTAAGAAGTCATACAAAGAACAAAGGAAGAAGGTAGGGTTTGTTGTTTCAAAACAAATTTACCATCCTATCTCTATGTTAATCCAAAGGGGGCAAGGGAAGAAATTTGAGAAGGGCAACATGGGAAATGATCATAACTCAAAAGTAGCTACTTTCCAAGGTCTTGCAATACCTTCAATGCCCTAGTTGTTGCCCTAGTGGGGTTCGCAAACCTCTTATAACTACTGTCCCACCTCAACCATGTTGATAATCTCTTTAGTGACTTTGCTTGCCGCACTTTAGAATGCCTCCCCACCACTATCTACTATTTGCAGCACACTGCATCCACTCCTAGGCATTACCAGCACCTACAACAATACATTCTAATTTGCAAGCAACTACCTATTAGGGTTCTCTCCATTCTTACTCTCCCTTCTTACTATTGCTACCTTCCTTTGGTAGCCAATAACTTACTACTCCAAAAGCTACCAAATGATATGCCTATTTACTTTTTGTTTTAAAAGAATTGTAAAGAAATACCATGTCAAGGAGCAACATACTTTTTCTAATATCAAACTACTCTACCTTCCACACCTTTTAATAGATACACATGAAAACACATCGAGTTCCTCAACCATTTTCCATTAAAATCACACACAAATACAAGTACATTCCTCATTACTCTCTCTTCCTTAGTAGGACAACACACACTTCTCCAAGGGAGTCCTTCATTCCCAACCCCCGACTACAAGGTATTCAATGCTTTCAAAGTCCCCCAACACCTCCTTTAATCCTCCTTCTCTACAAACCACACAAGGCCCACATTGACCCCAAAGAAATAAAGCCCTTATCCTAATCCTTTCCTAAAAATCTCCTAGATGATTGGGTAGATTACCCCCAACCACTCACTAACATGAAATACTTCAACCCACTAAATTCACCCCTTGGGTAGGGATGGTAAATTTAGCACTAGTAACCATTAGTTACTGGGAAGCCTATGCTATTAACTAGTCTAGAGATTTCATCCCTTTAATAGTCCATCTAATGATACTATGGTGAAAACAATGGTGAAGTGTCCATTTATTATGAGGGGAATGTAGTTGAATCATTAGACACTATCAAAAGTTTGTGGCAAGCTGCATTAATTACAAGTCTAATTTAATATTGGTGTGGAATTTAAGTACGAGTGGACCAATCTTGGTCAATACATTCAATGTGGTGGTTGGAAATCGAGTGGAATGGAACCAATACATTCCATTATCAAGTGTGCATGATTAGTTTAACCATAAATGTGCAAGAGAATGAATCACCTATTTTAGTTAAGTTGAATACATATTTGGTGAAAGAAAAAGGAGTTATAAAACTTAGGGTTGAAAACACATTCAAAATGTATTGTTTTTCCCTTTATGAATATGGTGAAGAATATCAAACCTTTTCATCTAATTGACGCAAGTGAAAATAGTCTCCTATTCACAGTTCATTGTATCTTTGACACTTGAAAATGTGGGGCATTACATGTAGGGCAAGGAGATGTTGATAAACACCTAACAACATGTTTAAAATGTTAGAATTATTATTTATTTCTAATCCACAAAGTTGATGATTGTTTTGAACATTCATCAAAAGGATGATTACTATTCACATCCTTATAATAATTAAGTTAGGTTAGGTTGAATGGTTAGGTTAAGCTAGGGTTTAAAAGTGGATGCTACTTTAGGGTTAGGAAATGACTACATCAAGGTTAGGGTAAACCTTAAAACTATATGGATGATAAAGTTCATGGAGTTACGTACATGAAAGAGAAGAAGGCAATGGTGATTCAATGTGACAACCAAGGTACAATATCATTATCAAAGAATCCTATGCAACATGCTCGAACAAAACACATTGATTTTCAACATCATTTTGCTTGAGAATGAATTGAAAATGGTGAAGTCATGTTTGAATATTGTTCAATGGAGGACATGGTGGTAGATGTGCTTACCATGGCATTATCAAGAAAATGACATAACAAATTGATTATCATGTTTGAATTAGAAATCTCATATAGTGGGAGTGTTAGAAATAGTAATTGTTTTTAATCCCCAAATTGATGAATGTGTTGAACATTCATCAAAAGGATGAATAATATTCACATCCTTGTAGTAGTTTGGTTAAATTGAATGGCAATGGATACAGTTTAGAAGTGGTGGTTACATTTAAAATTAAGCAACAACTACATTAGGGTTAGGTGGCGGCTATTAAAGTTAAGTAGTGGCTAGGTTAAAATTAAACGGTGACTGGGTTAAAGTTAGGAAGTAGTATATATTGGAATGATTTTGAATAGTTTTTCATTCTCCTCTATTAAGTTTTTGAATGCAAATAGAAACTTTGAAGGTTGGAGTTAGTTTGTTATAAGTTATAATTTTATGATAATAGTTTGTGACACATTCAACCCACATGATTTCCATTATTTTTGCAACATAAGGTGCATTAATATAGGTTTTTATTAAGGACACATGTCGAAGTCACTATCACAAATGACTTAAAAGTGATATAGCATTTTTGCCATGTATTATGTTGTGTGTAGGAACATGTCTTAAATATTGTGAAATATTAGGTTATTAGCCATACTTTTTTGTTACTGGATATTAATGATGAATTAAAAACATTTGTTTGCTTTTGGAAGCATTTTTGGGGAGTTAATCATGCAACTCAAATTGGTTGGAAAAAAATGGAATTTTGGCCATTGAGAAAAATTCAAAAAACTTTTGTGCCATGGACATAGATCCTTTCAATTTGCCTTATGTGCCTCACCTTGAAAACACCCACTACTAGAAACTATGTCCTATTCTACTAAAGTCAACCACCCAACTAATTGTCAAGTGGAAACACTAGCACAAAACAACATCTTGGGTGGATTTGAATGTGAATTTTCATTGTAGTGGATGTTTAGTGAAAAAATTCCTACTAAATTACACTCTTGTCTATGTGCCACTATGGACTTGGTGGGAATAAGGTGGATGTAGACCAAATATTTTTATTTATAAGATTCCCATAAAAATTGGAGTTATTTTTTATGTTCATTCACAAAATTTTCACTTGGATTTTGCAACTCCATTGATCAATGGAAATTGCAAAGTGGAAATGTACAACATGGAAATTACATAGTGGAAATGCACAATGGAAATTGCATAGTGAAAATTCATAATGGAATGTAGAATGGAAATTACAAAGTGAAAATGCATAGTGAAATGCACGTGTAATTTAACTTGTAATTTGATATATGTAATTTTTGACATGTAGGATTAGCATAAACCCAATAGGGCAAAAACAATGTACATATGCCTTTCAATAGGTTTTACTAACCCAAGGTTGAAAACTTGAAGTTGCATCTATTTCCAACAAAGTTTGATGGTTTTTGAATAATTAAATTGCTTATTCAATGTTCCTACCCTAGCTCTTTGATTTGCAGTATTCAAAATAAGTACAAGAATTTCATGAACAAAGTTTACAATCAAGGGTCTTGAGTTGGAGGTTGTCACAAAATTGGTCATGTATGGTGAAAATGGTTTTGTCCAAGCCAAGGTAAACAACTTGAAACATCCACTTCCAATTCAAACTTTGTTAGTTTAAAGTAAACAAAGGATGATACATTTTAAAACTACACAATATGTTGAAGAATATAGATGTCAAAGGACGCGTGTTTCTCAAAGCTCACAAAGTTTCCATTGATGAAAGTTAATAATGAACGTGAAATGTGAAGTTCTAAAAATGTTAAAGTTCATTGTCAAAATTTTCCCATTTTGATGACTTTGTTCCAACCTTTTTGGAGGAACCCTAAATAATGTCAATATGGTTTTGCACACCCACATTATTTATAAAAAATTGTTACAACTATATGTGTCCTTCTTACATGTGTAGTTTGAAAGTTTGAACACCATAGCTTTCAAGGCAAAAATGCTGCATGTAAGAATGCGAAGATTTGTAAAAATGAAGTGAAAATGTGGGTGAAAATGATGGAAAATTCACTATGAAAAAATGGGGTGATTTGCAACTAGCCTTGCAAATGAGTTTTTGAGTTGTAAACAATTCACTACAACTCAACGTAGTGAACAAATCACATGAGTTACAATTGATTCAACCCATTGTGTGTGAAACTGTATACATATGCAACTCATGCAATTCAATGACAATTGTTGTCGCAACCTTAGTTTTGGGCTCACGACCAAGGCAAAGGTTAGCAAAGGTGCGGGCCAAGAGTGAAGCCCAATAGTCACATTTCATGCTCCCAAGAGTGTAGGAAAGTGTGAGGGAATGAACCCCCACACTCCCAAGTGAGCTCCCACTTTGGGAGTCGGAGTCCCGATGGAATCCCGATGGATTCCCAAATCTTCAGGGGGCAATTGCAGGGTCAAAACTCATTGGATTGAAGAGTTCCTTACATCATTGGAAAGCTCTTGGAACTTAGATGTCTAATATGGGCTCACATGACCAATTTGGATATTTCAAACATAAGTTATGGCCAAGAGGAGGGGCGGGAGTCAAATTGGCAATTTGACCCCCAACCACTAAAAGTTAGGAATCACCCTGATTTCCTTATGTTTAGGTGGCATGTCACATACCATTGGAAAGCTCTTGATGAGGGCCACAACTTTGTTGTAGACCTCACCTCAATCAAAGTTCTGAACACAAAGTTATGGGCTTCCAAAGTCGTAGGAGTCCCAATTTCAGGAATTTTTAGACTCCCAACTTGGGAGTCTCGGGACAAAATGACATTTGAGTGTTGGCCCCATGGCCAAGCATAGATAATACTATAAGGGGGAAGGTGGTGGCTTCCACCAAGTCAGGGCTGTGGTGAGTCTTATGAATTCATGTTTGCCTATGGTTCATCTGTGCACCAAAAATGTTCCAATTACACACTAACTAACTTGTTTGGTTTGTGTAGGTCCGTGTGAGTAATTGAATTGTTTGTCACTCTTCCTAATCTTTATCCCAAAGCTCTAACACGCCCTTCTACCCCAAAGTATTGCAAGTTAGGGAGCATGCCCCAACTCCTTATCCTTTCGATGTTTTCACCTTAGACTCACATTTAAGTCTATCAAAGAGCTTGGGAGTGCATCAACTATGTAGAAACAACTACTATGCAATTTTAATGCAACTAATTTGTAATTGTTTTTTTGTTGATCCATTAAAATTTAGCACATGGCATTATGGGGATTTTTGATTATAACACATGGCGCTTTGAAAAGTTGCCACATTGAAATTTGAATTTACTTTCTAAAAATCTATTTAAGTAGCTAAGTAGGCATAAGGAGGTCCTACCTACCTACTTAGGTGAAATTGGGTAGGTAAGTAAAACTTAGTAGGTAGGAGATACCTATATACCTACATAGGTAAGTAGGACTTATATACATTACATACCTATTTACTTACCTAGGTAGGTTACTTGGTGGGAAGGTAAAAAATAGCCATATAATTTTTTAATTTTATGTTTTTGTTTTATTTTTAAGGTTAAGCTTTTTTGAATTCATCTCAAATTGACACATGTATTTTAATGTGAGCACATAAAAAAAAGTCAAATTTTTATATTGTTTGTGAGATGAGATTCAAGGAAAATAGATATAGGATAAATCTTTTAATTGCATATTAGTTACAAATTAGGTTGCAATTAAAAACAAATTATCCCACATTATTTGTGTTCATTTTTAATTTTGTAAATTATACAATTAAATAGGCAATTATTTGATAATCATATATGTGAACTAATTATCAATAATTAATTATCTTAAATGACCATTTGAATTAGTTTTTTGAATTAATCACTCTCATTCAAATTATTTTTAAAATTATCAAATAATTAATCATTTGAATTAATTATTTGAAATTTTTATCTGATTTAATTATTATGAAATAATTAAGCTGAATAGTTAATTATTAATATAAATTAATTAACTAATTTATTATCTGAATTAAAATAATTAATTTAAATTGATAATTAATTTAATTCGTTCATTTGTTCATAATAATTTTAAAAATTAAATAAATCATTATTAAATATAAATTATGATTTTGGGTAACATAATTTTCAAATAACTAATTATTTGACTCAATTAACAAACACATTGATTAAATTAGACTAATTAATTCAGATTAATTGGTTATTATTTGGGCAATGTGATTCCAATAGACATGATTTTTTATAGTATTGAATTATCAAATTTATGTTCTTGCATGGATGAAGGAAAAGAAAAATACCAAAATAATTAAGAAACTTATATGCATTACCAAAATACCTATGTCATAGGTTCTTAATGTTTTTTCACACTTTCAAGAATGTTATTTAATGAGCAAGTGAGCATGGACATGAACCTAATAAAATATTTTTTATTACATTTTATCCATATTAGTGGGATATATTTGACACATTCTTCCAACATGAACATAATATTTTATGACAAATTTGATTATTTTGCCACATCATCCAAATGTCAAATTTTTATTCAATTCTTTTGTCGCATTCACTAAGTGGCAATGTTTATTGGAAACAATTTGAAAACAAACAAGAAATGAAAAACTCAAGGTTCATGAAATGGAACAATTGAATTAACTAACAAAAAAATTACAAAGGTTGTATGTTTCAAATGTTACAATCACAAAACTATGGCTTGCAATAAATAACAAAGCTTGAAGGTTCTATGTGCATTCAAAACCATGAAAGGAAAGAATGAAAAACAACTGAAAACCAATTCAATATAAATTATCTCCTAACCCAAAAGTAGTCGCCATTTAATCTTAACCTTGCCATTTAACCTTAATCGCCACCAAACCTTAACCCTGGCTGTCGCCAAGCCCTAATGTAACCTCCACTTCTAAACCTTAGCCGTCACTATTCAACCTAACTTAACTATTATAAGGATGTGAATACTATTCATCCTTTTGATGATTGTTTAACACATTCATCAACATTGGGAATTATAAATGAATAGTATTTCTAACAATGTTGACATTCAATATTGAACACTAATGCTATGAGTATTGAATCCCTTTATTTATTTTTTGAAGCTCCATATGAAAACTACAATATGTCTTAATAAAGTTAAGGGCTTAAGGTCATTTTCCATTGGGTTATTATGATCACAATAGCCCAATATTGGAAAGACACTAATGGGTTTTTTTTCCAATTGTCATTTTCCATGTTGCATAGCTACAATGGCCAACAAATTGATCGCTTAAAAATATTTTATAAGCTTAGAATATCTTCTAGCTAACTTTTAGTTGCACATAAGTTTCAATGATAAAAAGTGACACGTCACCATATGGTGATTCACACTTTGATGAATAGCTCTTGCATCTCTTGCACTTGGTCAATGCGGAGCAATTAGACTTGTAAGATGATAATGATCCTAGTTAAATGAAAAAAATCTAATAGGAAGACAAATATCCCATTATGATAATTTTTATTATAATAACCCCCCAATGGAAAAATGCCATTAAACACGTTAATATGAATTGACTATGAAAAGGGGAAAAAAATGATAAACCTCAAGACCTTGTCAGTGGATTGATTGTCTCCATTTCTTTTATAAAAAATTCAAGAGTGCATTTTACCCTATATTGAGCTACCTAGTCATTGTTGCACAAATTACAACACTTTTGCCATGTATGTTGCAAATCTTCCATAACTTTATTGAATTCCAACTAACCTCAACTTGTACCTTATAATGGATAAAGAAAGTTGGCAATAGTAGATGTAGAATTCAAAGTAGATGTGGGAGATTGGGTAGCAAATAATGGGTTGTAGGATCACAATATTTATGTGATAATTATTTGAGTGTTTATTCCAAAGTTTTTGAGTAGTTTGCCACAACCTCTAGGAGATAATTCGTGTTCTATGTAGCCCACAACTTGGAATTACAAAACATAATTTAAAACGTAGTTTAATTACTAGTTGGAATTTCATCATGAACAAATATTAGCATTGAATATTGCAATTGGGAGAAGTGGCCCAAAAATACATTGAACCAAATCGATGTGATGCTTCTGAATCACATGTACTTATATATAACTAGTGGGAACCCGTGACCTTTGGTCATTGTGAAGTCCCCCAGTTTATTTATTTAAACCGTATTTATTTCCTTTAAACCGAGATCGTGCGTCTCCCGAGCAAGACGGTTTCGGCAGACGTGCGGGCCCTCCCAAGGGGCCTCTTCTTCCTCTTCGTCATTGGTTTAATGAGGGTTGTTGTGTTGAAGGGGGGGGAATAGGTGAAGAGGTCCATTCTGTGGGAAAGGTAACGAAGGAAACAAAAGGGATCCCAAGTTCTAGTGTAAATTGGGAATTTTTTTGGTTTCCCTAGTGTATCTTGAGCTGGTGGGGGTTTTGT
>Ga0116231_10000568_pt1 | contig 66307 bp, 48 predicted proteins | sample S1TSphgellanicum_2_FD_89695 | JGI IMG/M metagenome (GOLD analysis project Ga0116231, IMG submission 89695) | Host-associated microbial communities from peat moss isolated from Minnesota, USA - S1T2_Fd - Sphagnum magellanicum MG | ecosystem: Host-associated > Plants > Peat moss > Unclassified... | reverse complement strand
TCTCCTTTGCACTACTGCATGTACTACCTCAATGTCATCGAGATTTTATGCGACTTAAAAAAGGCCGTGATAAATCAGATGACATTGCGAAACCTTTTGCGAAACTTCCTTCTCCAGGATCCCTTTTACTAATTTGCGAACTAACGCACATCGCAACTTGCGATACGTCCAACATCGGAAACTTTTGTAAAAATTTGTGATGAGGTTTGCGATACATATTCAAACGCAAAATGTGATGCTCCAAATAACGCAAGATTGCAATTTCTTGTGAGTCTCAAAATGTTTTGCGATACTGTGTGTATTTTAATATTTGCGATGTTGTGAGTATGATTAAGAGGTGCGAACTGTGTAATATTGCTAGGGTGCACGGAGACTGAGAGGGTCACAAAGTTTTGGTTGTGGTATATGTCGCAAAAGTGCTGTGATGATTTAAGGTACATTATATATTAGCGATTGTTGGTGAACCACAAGTTGCGATGCGTGTCACATCGCAAATATGGCAGGTTGTTTTTGCTTCGCAAACCCTTCCGGTTTTTTGTTTTTCCCTTCGCAAAAAGGCACAATATGTAATAGTGCATGTGATGTTTAAAGCATGTAAGTATGCAATTAATGATGACAAGGTTGTATGAATTTAAATTTGGCATGTGCGGAAGTTTTATGATTAAATCATATTGTCCAAACAATGTTCACAATTTTAGGTGATGGACTTGGTGGACTTATTTTTAAAATTGAAGAAGATGATACCAACATCTTTGGTGTTGGAATGTCCATGGAAAAATCTTTGCTTGCATTTCTTATTAGAAAATTGTCCTTATTTTGGAAATATATTATGTCCTTTTATCCAAGTGTGTAGATTGTGTTGTTTGGTGGCAAATCCATGACAATTAGTTTTCAAACATTTGTTTCCTTGCCAAATAAATTCTTGGAATTCCAAGGTTTCAAATTGAAACAAATTGAGTTTATAGCTTGGTTGGTTTGTTGACAACTTTGAGATGTAATAGCTTATAGGTTGAAAATCTTGATTGGATTATCATTATTGTAAAGAACTGGCCAAATAATCTACATTTGAATTGTATAGTAAATGTAAACTTCAAACATTATATTAAAGTTGAAGTTGTTTTAGCCAAAGAAAATTATGAGTTGATTGAGGAATCTAAATATTTTGAAGAAATGAAAGTTGACAATGATAAAGTAATTCACCTTCACCAATTTTACATTTTTTCCCTCTTCAATTAACTCTATTTTGAAAAATGTTTTAATTCTTAAGTTTTGTCCATGTTGATACTACAAGGTTCTTGGGGATCTAGGTGTCATTTTGTTACTATTTAAACTATATCAAGCTTTGAAATGTGCAAGGTTGGGGTGTAAGATGGGTGTGTGGTGTGGGGGTTGGGTTGTTTTTGTGAGTGTTTGTTTTTGTAGGCAACTTATGCTACAATGGGCAAATTCTTTTATAGAATTAAGGTTCAATTTTCCCACAAGTTATTTCATTTTCAATTTTGGATTTTGATTTTGATTTTGCACATCTTTAGACATTTTTTTCAGAAATATCTAGATGCTTATCTTTTGTCAATTTTTAAAAAAAATCCACTATTCATATTCTTTGGAAAGGTTTGAAATACCATATTTGTCTAACACTAAAATTGGTAGATTCTTGGATTTTAGTAGGTTAATGTCTAAATGAGGTCAAGTTTTAAGGTTTTTGGATTGAAGGTTCCAAGTTTTTTGGAACTGTCATTGAAACCTAATTGAAAAATCAATTTATTTTCAAAATTAAATTAAAACCTAAACTAAAGGTGTTGCTTCATTTTAAAGAGGTTCAAGTTCTTCATGGACATAAATATAATTTTATATAAAAAAAGTACAAGCTTGGGCTTACATTTTAAAGAAGTTATTGTATTTAATTGGTTGTACATATTAATATTACATAATCTCTATTTTGAACTACACATATGTGTTAATTGAAGAAACCTATATTACACAATTTATTTTTTGTTTAGTTGTGTGTAATGGAGATGGAATTAAAAATTATTTTAAAATGAACCAATTTTAAATTCTTTCCGAAAATGAATGAAATTGAAAACTTTTAAAATTAAAGAATTTGGTTTGAAGACTTGATTAAAAAAACCATTAAAACTGAAAAAAAAGGTAGAATTGGGACCAAAGGTTCTTTCTAAAATCAAGAACCAACCAACACTATTTGAACTAAGACCTTTTGTAATCCCAGGGTCCCCAAAAGGCCTATACTATTGAGCCATCACTCTTGAGGTGGAACCAACACTTTTGACATGCATGACATACGAGATATGTGCAAGTCAAGATTAGACAAAGTCAACAAGACCATATTGGAACTAAAATTCCCAACTATTTCAACATGTATCCAAAGATCGAAATGAAATTATAAGTTGTTTGAAAGATAAGATCCAATTTTATTCTTTTTGGGTCAAATTGACAAGTAGGATTTTGCAAATGAATTATCTAACAATATGAGTAATAGCAAAACCCAAAACCCTTGCATATTGTCTAACATGTTAATCAATCATTGTGATTGACCAATGAATATGAATCAATGTATCATGATGATTGATCAACTAGAAGTATTCAATTTTCTTTTCAAGGTAGACTTTTGACATTCATGATATCCAACACAAATTTACATGAGCTAAAAGCCCATTTTCATGTGGAATGTTAAATGATAAAACCCTGCCAATAATATAAAAGCCAAAGCACCAAAAAAAGGTGAATACACCTGTTATATGTTTAACACCTGAATCAAACTTTGTAAGGGTCTTAAAAAACTGGGCTTGCCACACCTTGTATCTGTCACAGGGTAAAAATCTAGTAAATTAAAAAATAATTATTATATTTGTTGCCATTGTTTGAAGCAATAAGAAATAGGCTGATCGTAGTAACTAGATCGTAGTAACTAAAAGTCCTGTTGTGTTGGGTTCAAATCTCATGCAGTGGTTGTAAGGGTTTAGGGTTTTGTAAACAATAGTCATTTCCGTAAAGTCAGGAAAACACATTATCAGAACCCTGAGTTTGGTCCAAAACAGGGTAAGATTGGAAAAAAACCTGCAGAAAAGTACATTAGCCATCAACGGGGGATGAAACCCAAAAATGTACCAATTTTGTGGTAAACTGAGTTTCATCCTGTTTTGACCCTCTCTTTGCTTTTCCTAAGCGCCTCCACTGCTACTGCATATATTTTGACTGTTCCCACCTGTACAACCACTATAATTACCTCGAACCTTGTGTTTCAGCATTTCTCATACCCATATTTAATAAAACTTCCTTATTTTGCAGACATCACTCAAACACGGGATAGGGGGTAAAAAGAGACCCAAAGACAGGGTGAAGATAGGGTGACTTTAAGGAAAACTCTAATGCTAAGCACAAAAGGAGGAGCAGCCGTGTTCAGTTCAATTGGGGGGAGAGGGGCGGGTGCCTAAGTTCAATTGGGGGGCTGGGTGTTCAACTTGCCCCATCCTCAGCAGACATGTATACTACATAATGTATTTTCAGTGCCTTCCCCTATACATTTTCACACCATTGAAACTGACTTCATCCAAAATTGGGCATATCGGTCAATTTACTTCTATCTTTGGGGCATCTCCTAGGCTAACTTTAACATTTAATTGTAATATTTCATTTATTTTCATCCACAAGTAGGCTAGTTTGAGTTTTCATCCATTGGCGCTGACGGTGTTTGTTTTAGGGTTTGGCCCTCGTCATATTTACTGCCAGTGCACGGCTTTGGCGTTCAATCCTTGCGGTTCCCAATGTGGACGTGAGCATTGTCGCGAGGCGATGTGGGAAAGGAATAGATGCAACGCCAATCAAGCGCTGGAAACAGGCTTGGCAGCAATGCATTTATCTTCCGGAGTTCCGCGTGAAGATGCGGAGTTTGACTCGGAGGAGGAAGACGAGGAAGACGTTTTGGTGACATTAGGGTTTGTGCAGGCAGCAGAGAATCAGTGGAAGTTGCAGCGACATCAGTTTCCGAGCAAGGTGGGAGGAGCGCCTGCATGGTTAGACCCTGTAAACATTCCCGAGGGAGATCAAACCAGGTGCGGCGTCTGTGGCAATCCTTTAGGGTTTCTGTTACAAGTGTATGCACCTCTTCGTGAGGAAGGAGGAGGATTGGATCAGCGAGAGGATGTGTTTCACAGAACCCTCTTTGTTTTCGTGTGTCAGAACATGGCATGCTTGCAGCAAGACCAGCATCTTCAGTATGAGCGGAGTTCGCAATCGCTGTGCAGAAGTGTGAGGGTGTTCCGATCACAGCTTCCTCGCAGCAACCCGTTCTACTCTTACCAGCCTCCTAGCTCTGACGGACTCCAGGATTCTTCTTCCTGTGAAGGTGCGCCTTTGTGTACATGGTGTGAGACGTGGAAAGCGAACATTGTTTGTGGAGTATGCCGACAAGAAAGGTATTGTTGTGGGATTCATCAGCGTGAGCACTGGATTGCTGGTCATAGTGCATTCTGTGGCCAGATCCAAGCAGTCACAGGTGCAACACAACATGTGCCTCCATCTAGTTTAGGTCTAAGGCCATTGACATCAGGGGCTGCAAACCCTAATGGAGGACTCACATTGCCTCTTCTGACACCTCCTTCCACTGAAACATCAAACCCAGTGCAAACAATGGTCCATGATGTTCTGAATAGAGTTGTTGCAACAACATCTAGAAGACCTGGGATTGCAAAGCTGTGGCCTGAGATGGAGCTGATTGTTGACGAGGAAGAGAATTTTGAGCCCACTGGAGTTTCACAAAATTCCACTAGCATGACACAGCATTTGCCAAATGTGTATGAGAAGAGCAGAGAGGATGGTGAGGAGTTTTCGGCCAGTGATATGCAGGATGTGGAGGATTCATTGAGTGAGCAACAGAAATGGGCTGCTTTCCAGGCCCATATTGCAAGGGCACCAGACCAAGTTCTGCGCTACAGCCGGGTAGTGGGTGCAAAACCCTTGTGGCCCTCTGTGGAAAATCGTGTGCCCAGCAGCAGTGACATCCCTCCTTGCTCAAATTGTGGAGGTCCTCGCATTTTTGAGCTGCAACTGATGCCACAACTGCTGTACTTTCTTGGAGTACACAATGCACCAGAGTCAGATTCACTTGACTGGGCAACAATAGCAGTCTATGCATGTGCTAGTTCCTGTTGCATTGCAACATCTGGACACAAGGGCTATCTGGAAGAGTTTCCTTGGGTTCAATTGGCTGTTACCTGAAATTGTTAGTAATATGTGATTACATTTTCTGGCCTGGAAACCTAGGAACCTCCAAGTGCTAGTGCAAAATTACCAAACTGCAATTGCCAGGTATGTTTATATCTGAAAAGGAGGTGGTAGCCCAGATGGTGAATTGAACGAACCTACATCACATGTTTGTTTGCGGGCACAATCATTCTGCTTCCTTGATTCTGCTGGTTGATTTCCAGCAAACATGGGAATTTCAAGTGTTCTACCATGCCGGGGACAAGTACTTCTGTTCTGGACAGTATGGATCATTACCCAGCTGACCTTCATGTGACTCAATGGTGATTTTGATCAACCTTGCTACAAACATCTCTCTTGATGTTTGGATGTGAAAGAAAATTCTTAGTGTGTTAGAGAGATATGCAGTGCCACACCTCAAACTGCAGACTTGCAAGACACATTTTTATGTTGCTTTGCACTTTTTTGGTAGCTTTTCAAGGTTTGTCCAGGGTTGTACCCAGTCCACACATTGTTTGATCAAGGAAAACTCACATTCAATTACAATTGTTACTTGGTGTCTCAGGCAAGTATAAAAACTCTTTTCTGGAGCTTAGGTTCACTTTCATACAAGGTGGAAACAGAGAACCCTGATTCCACTTGTCAAGTCATTCTCTGGAAACACAGTATGAGTCCTCTCCTGGCCTAGCTGGAGAGGACCATTGAATCAAGAGTGCTTCATTGCCTATTAGGTTAAAGCTTCTCATGTACTCTCAAAATAGCATTTTTCCTATGCCAATTCTCCAATGTGAAGAAGGCAGATAATCTAGTGCTGAATGGTTTTCTTTATCATGAAATATCTGCCTAAATTATCTATTAAATTGGAGGACTACTTTATGTACCTATGTTGCAGATGGATACTTCTGGAGGGTTTGACTTTGGGTTAAGGATTGGCCATATCACACGCGGACTGTCATGGAGCTTTTGGAACAAAGCAGTTTATATCCAGTCTGGTTAGCATGTATAAAGCTTGGCAGATAATCCTGGAGAAAAACACATTTTAGACTGAAAGGAACTTTTTCACATGTAATTCTCAAAAAATTTAAATAAAATTAGCCAATAGCAGCCAAAAAAGAGTTCACCCTAAGAAAACACATGAGCTCAGTTGTGCTACAAAATTGTCTGCCTCAGGCCATTTTGGTTTTATTGACCACACCAACACTTCATTGTTTGTGTTGAATGGATCAATGAAGTTTTTGGCAAGTCAGTGTTGATTTTGGCTCATGTTGTTAACCAATGACCAAGGATATACAGCGTATCTGTGATGTTAGGTAGGGGCAGGCTTTCCCAAGGAAGAGGCCTCTCAGTCATGCTTACTCCATCTGGTGTCCTGTAGACAAGCCACACCTCCAAATTAAACATTCAGAATCAAACTTGAATACTACCTTGACATTGTAATTAGATAGCATACTCAAATCTATCTATTGTTGACAATAACAGCCAATCTAAAAAAAGGCTGTGAAGAGGGTTTCTTTTTTCTATTCTGTGATATCAGAAGTTTTGCAAAAGTGCAAAATTAGTCATATTTACACTAGGAACGCACGTTTTTTCCTAAAATTCTCCCAATCTTTTTGTTGAAAAAATGACTAACTTTGTGGGGGAAAAATCACTTGCTGTGAAGTATGGATACACCTAACTTCTAGGGACGTTTTGTATTTAGAACTAATAACATGTTAAACAAGAGGGAGGCTAGGTGGTGAGAGTAAGAGAATCATCCTTAAGAAATGAAGAACCACCAGGAAAAGAATCCAGTCTCCAGAAACGTGTTTAGGGTAGTTAGAGCATCTCAGTATAACGGTGCTCAGTATGTGATCCTGTACAGTAAAATCAGATGAAGAAAATTAAAAGCATGTCGGAAAATAGTTTTGGATCAGCATAATTGAACAGTTTGCTGTGGCTGGTGAATTGCCCAGCGACGGTGTGCACCTGCAGAAAAGAGTGTAATAAATATGGTCTGCCTGCTGCTCAGTGTTTCTGATTGGCCTATCATAATGATTGGTCCAGGTAGTTCACTATTCGTAGTCCCCCACCTATTTGCTGTCCCAGTTCCAGTTTTATGGGTGGGGTTGCAAAAAAGTAAATAACAAAACTTGGATGTGAAAAATATTTTTGCAGGGTTCCATACTGAGCACTGCTGATGAGAATGCTCTTACATATCTATACCTATGATGAAAGGTAGTTTGTTTGTTTTCTTTTGTACTTATGAGATTCACTGAACCAGGATGCTTCAGATTGTGTTCTTGGTCTCTTTGGAAAGCTCTCGACAAGGAGGGGTGCATCAGCTTGGTTTCATGTCGTTTGGACTTGCGGTGTAGAAGTTCTTGAATATTGAATTATTTTTTCACTGAAAATTAAATTAAATTGTAGCTGAAATCTTTAGAGGAATTGGAATGTGCCTTTGGTGTTGTTGGAAAGATCTTGATGAGCAGGATTTAATGAAATTTATTTGGTAAGGTTTGAATTCAGAATGTGAGAGATATTGATTTTTAAGTGATTTCTGCCACTGAAAATTCAAATAAGTTCCGAAAAACCAGGTTTTGGAAGGAAAAATCAGTTGCGGACGTGGTAACACTTGGGCCAAAGGCAGAGGCCAAACTAGTGTCGTTTGAAATTCGGAGGGGTAGTCAATGCTGGTTAGTATGATATTTCCATTAGGTCACCGGTTTTGGTGTCCTATTCAGGGACCTTTTCAGGTTTTGTCCTGGGTGGGCTGGGTAAGGTCAAGACAGCCAGTCATGGCCAGGGTGAAGCAGTACCCACACTGGTGCCTTCACCTTCTTGAGTGAGGTCTCATATTAGTGACCTTATTGAACCCAAGAAATATTAGATTTGAACTCAGAGATCCTGATTTAGTTTAAGCATATGATATTCATAATATTTAGAACCAATTCTAATGAATTTTGGGGCTTTCACCAGGGTCCCAGTGCAGGTGCATGTCATTTGCTGGTTCTACATCTGGTTCTTCCACTTCCACTTGTGATGTCAATTACCCTGAGGGAGACTGAAGGCGTTTGTGCTGAAAAAAAAAAGAATATACCAAATGATTTTGAAAAATATATGATTATTTTTAATTGTTTATTGTGACGTTGCAGAACGTTGACAATTCGGATTTCAAGACACAGCAACACTTATGATGTAAGGAATAATTGAGTGTGCCTAAATATGAATCAAGAATTACAATCTAAATCAGGCTCCAATAATGTATCTCCTGTGTGTATATAGACCACAGGGCAAGATGGTGTTCCATTAGTTCATAAGGGGCTCTACCAGTGTGTTACAGTCTATAACAGGCTCCAAAGTGTATCTCCTATGCTAGTATGCCTATCTTTCATTTGTCCTTGATTTTGTAGTTATTGGGAGATCTAAACCCTAATTTGGTGGTTAAATGTGAGGAGTGTGACCTAATACTGTATGCTCTAACTTGCCTGAACCTATGTAACTTTTTTGCATTTGTAACAATTCAACATAACTGAAGTTGAGTGCAATTTTATGTGTCAACTTTTATTCTTCACATTACCACCTAGTGATACATCTTGTGATCACACCCAAATTGCCTTAAGTGGAATTCAGATGATCTTGCAAAGCCCACAAAATCCTGAAGCACACACTCCTTGATGGTGGTCAACAAACAAACTTTTGAAAAGTGAATTGATATCAACTACAAAACCTCATGCAATCCTCTCTGCCATGATGTAGGGCAGCCTACCCTATGACCAAACATTTTATTAATAACTTTTTCATCTTTTCTTCATTTTGAATGATTTAAAACGTTATGGGAGCGCTAACTTGAGCTCTCCAATTTGTCTTTGAACAACAGAGGCAAAGGAGTAATTATAGAAGAGCAAGAAGAGAAATAATCTTTTCCAACTTATAAAACTCATTTTTTTCCTCTTTTCTTTTGTTCTACCCTTCTTACTTTCAATGCTCATAACTTTCTCATTTCTTGTTCAATTTAAGTGATTTAAAGTGTTATAAGAGTGCAACTTTATGATCTACAAATAATCTTTGAACCATAAAAGTAATAGAGCAACTTTCAAAGACTTTTTTTGGGGTGTTTGATAATAGTCTTCCAAGTGTTGGGTGGTTTTTCGTTTTCACCATTTGACCACCCCGCCCCCCCCCCACTTTGGAGGGTTGCATTTGATTCATTTCTTCATCTTTTTCAACATTAAACTTTATGTGGGTGTGCAAATAATAGGGCCACAATTCTTCTTTGGGCATGAAATTCAAAAAATCACTTTCCAAAAATTCATAGACCTCTGAAACAATAAGTGTTTGGTGACTAGCTTGGCTACCCTGTCACCTTTGCACTCAATTCTTACTATGCTTCCATAGTAAGAAATTGAATGCAAAACCAAGGTCACCGTGGGTGGACATAAGTTTGATGCCAAGATGAATGGTATTCATTAGTTATAAGAAAGATGGGAAAAAATCATTTTAAAATTAAATTATAAAATTTTAATTGAAAATACTCTGGTATAATGTGATTATATTAATTAGTTGTGATGATGTAATTTGATGTAGTTAAATTATTACCTATGTAATTACTTAATGGGTAAGTTTGGTGATTTACTTGTTGGTAGGGTTTCATAGTTTAGTTATGATTTGGTCATGGTGTTTGATTTTCACATAGTAAGTTATGTGAAAAGTCTTTGGCATATTAAAGTGTATTGATTTTCATATCATAATTTATGTGAAAATCATGTGAAAAGTCTTTCTCACGTTATTATGCATGTGAAATCACATGGGGAGCCATGTGATGTGTAGATTTTAGGAAATTTCTTGTTTAGTTTCCTTTTGGTTAGTATGGAAATGGGTGTTTGTGACCTTTGGGAATAATTTCACTTGATAGAAACAAGTTGTTGTATGAATGTAAAGTTTTATGGAATAAAATTGTGAAAGGAATTGATATTTTAGTTTTTGAAAAGTTTTGGTATAATTTATGTGAAGTCCATGGTAGGAGAATGATGTGGCATACTAATTATACATAGACAATAGAAAGATGAAAAACATTTATGCAAACAAGAACATAAATTTCCATAGCTATGTAATAAACATACATAGTTTTGGTCATAAACCCGCTTGTGATTTACAGGGATCCCCAGAGCTCAATGTATGTTTTTTTGGTTGGTGATGGCCTCTTTGATTGGCCCATCCCCAAAATGTTTAGAAAATTTAAAAGCTCCCGGCATGGAAGTATTCACCCCAAGAATAGAAATCCAATATTGGCCCACCTATGTAGGTTCCAAGACAAAGCTGTGTTGGACAAAGCATATGGGACAAAGTGAGGTACTAGTGAGACATGTTGGGGAATTTATTGCGAAGTTGAAGAACATGTTGGGAACTCAATGAAAACTTGATGAGAACATAATGTGAACTTGATGGGAACACAATGAGAACCAAAAAAATCTAAAACCATTCCCAACCCCCACCCTCCGCATAAGGAAAAAAATTGGGTTCTTTGGGTACATGATGGCTCATCCCATTGGTTGCCAAGAATTTATATGCCATTTCTTTACCATTTTTGGCCTAAGCTAATGGCAAGGGCATGAATTATGAAGACATAGTTTATAGACTTTTAACAACCCAATTAATCTCAAGTTAATATATTTTAGAGTTTAAAGTCAACAAGAGACCCACCCACATGCCTAGGAGTCAGAAGCGGTTATGTGGGTTTACTTGAATATCTATGTTGTTATTTGCTACCTGAAGAACACAATTTATTGGCTAAAAAGTAATAAAGTTATTGTTAATCTAATCCTTTGGGCTTGACTTTGGTCCTCACTATACTTGCTTATCCTCCCATTTGAAGTATCCAAAAAGTTCAAAGTAATCTTTACTTTGGGCTTGACTTTGGTCCTCATTGTATTCACTCATCCTCCTTTATAAAGCTTATCAAGATGAATATTGTTCTTCAAAACTTAGAATGAATTTTCAAAAGTAATCATCTAGCTTTTTAAAAAATTAGACTATGATTTACCTCTATTATGGTCACACAGATTAAGAGACTACCTTGATAGGGGCTGACTAAATTAGGGTAGTGTTTTTTATTTTGGAACAATTTAGTATTTTTTTAGTTAAAAAGGGGCCATTTGAGCACCTAGGTTTACTTTAGACCTTTGGGTTGAAATTGTCAACAATTGATGACTTGTGATGTGACATGAGCCACTTTGTTAATGAAAGTTCAATCCATCATAGCCACCTTTGTAGAATGCTTTGGCCATTAGATGCTAGAATTTGATTATGATGTTAATCAATTCACATGAATTTGCCTTGGTAACTACATCCATTGCATCTTTGGTTTGTAGCATTCAAAAGCTTTTTCTCGCCATTATTACCCTACTCTAATGTATGTTGTTGCCACTTTCTCCTTCAAATTTGTCATCATTGTCACTTTCATCTTCATTAGACCTTTAAACTTGCAAAGAGGTTACCTAAAGTGGTAAGCATTTAGCTTCAAAAGCTCCAATAGAAAATTGTTAATGAAGAGAAGTTCTAATGGACAATAGTATATGCTTTCAAGCTTGCTGCAAATCCCATTTATGTGTAATCAATTTAATGTTCAAAAATCTTGAAATATAAAAATCCCACCCCTATTGAAATGGTCATCATGCATAAAGTTTGTGATTGTGCCTTTGAAGCATTTTGACATGCACTATTGCATTTTGGTGTATGCACTTTTGTGTTCCGCTATAGCACTTTTACATTTTACAATACTTTTGTTTCTTAATGCATTTGTTTTATTATACTTTTGTGTTGCATTTTGCTGTGTGTTTTTGAATTTCTTTCAATTGCATACAAATTATTTATTTCCATTTTTGGTTTTGTGATCTACACAATATTCAAATTATCCTGTTAAACCTTTTTTTATTTTAAATTTTTTAAAAATCCTTCAAATCTTTTTGAATCCTTTGTTTTCATTATTTGTCACTTAGTGACCACTAGTATTAATTTTATTTCATTTTTTTCTTTTGTGATCTACACAATATTCAAAAAAGAAATTAATGTGATTCTTATGATCATTACCAATAATGATAATATGCATTAAACCTGTTGGCACCAAGTTCAATTTGCAGTTTTGAATTTATTTTAATTATCCAAATTGTTTTAAATTATTTTCGGACTTTTTTAAACTCCAAAATTAATTAAATAAATGTTTCAACTTTCCATTTTAAAAGCACATTTGTTTGGGCAACAAATTGGCATAAAATAATTGTTCATCCTACCTTTTGATTAATGAAACATTATTGGTGCAACAATCATTTTTTTCAAGCTTACTATGCTTGCCAATTGCCATGCTACCATGAATATTTCCTTGGATTTTAATCCCTACACAAAAATTGTACCAACTTGGCTGACAATCAATTTCTTTTTTCATTGGTTGTTTGATGGCTAAAATTCATTGAATTATCTATGGCCATGATTATGGGGAACATCTAATATGAAAGATGTTATCTTAATATGGGGTTTATGACTAACAAACTAAAGAATAGACTGAGAACCCATTTGAATTTAGTTGTCAAGATGGTTGTTCATAAGTTTTTTACATTGAACATTTTCCCATTTGTTGTAACAATGAGTTTTTGGACTATTGCAAAATCTTGCCATGGTATAGATTGATAATTTAAACAACCAAAAATCTCCCCCCCTACCCCCCCTCATGTAATATGTTATTCATGTGCTTTTCTTATGATGTTTACAATGCTTGTTGCATTTCAATTAGTTTTATTGATTTGGTTGGTATGAACCAATTTGAGGTGTATATATATATTTATTTATTTTTTCGTGCAAAATTTGAATTTCATTCAAATAATATTTCATTTTTATTTTTATTTTCTTACAAGCAATCTCATACAATAGTGGGTAAGGTTTTCAAGATCAAGGTTCAATTCCATTTAAAAAATTTAACAATAGATTTTAATGGTTATTAAAATTTCCACCTTGTGTCCATTTTTTCACCATTTAAATGGAAGTGTGATGTGCCCCCAAACTCTTTAAGAGACCCAAAGGTGGGTCCTATAATAAAACAATGGAAAAAGAAGAGAGTTAGGGCACGCTTTTTAACACATAGCACTTTGGGGGTAGGAGGGCGTGCTAGAGCTCTGAGATGAGACTAAAACGAACTCATAAGTGAAAGTTCAAGATTAGATCAACTTACACAACCAAGAAAAGAGGGCGGTTAGTGCAAGTCAAATGGAAATGGTGCGGTAGATTTAATAAGGACAACCTCAAGCACAAACTTTACACGATTTGCAACCTTTGGGAGGAGGCACCACTCCCCTCCCTATAATATATTTTCTGCCTCTCCATGGGGGTTACATCCAAATGTCACTTTTCATCGAAACTCTCAAATGAAAATCCCAAAACAGGAACTTTTGTTGTCCCAAAATTTTGGACGCTCATACCTTTTTCAAATTAAGTTTTTTTTGAAAGTACGAGGACACTATCTTATAACCTTTGAAAATATATTTCCAGCGATGTATAACACACTCCAATTGAACCTCATTTGACCTTTGTTTCCAAAGGATTTGTGGTCAGGAGTTAAATAGCCCAATTTGATTCTGGCCCTTTCTTTTGATCATAACTCATGAAAATTAGGACTAAATGACCAATGTGAGGGCAGTTTAAGCATCTACGTTTCAAGACCTTTCTAATGATATCTTAGGGGCCCAATTTGGTGCTTGTTTACCTTTCCAACCAAGGCTCTAAACATTCACAACTCCCACATGAGTGTAACTCCCAAAGTGAGAGTGCACTTGGGAGTCATTGGGCTTCATCCCTTGCATTTTCCCCCATTTGTGAGAGTGTGTTTCACACCTAAACACATTTTCAACCTCATGGGCCTTTGCATTTCACACTTTGTCGCGGGCCCAATGTTAAGGTTGCAACAAAGTGTTTGCCAACTAACCTACATGAAATTTCACTCAATAGCCATTTACTTACATGGAGTTTAACATAATAATAAATTTTTTTGCCTTGGGTTTTGTTTAATTGTAAGTTTGTATACTTCAAATAAAATATGGTTGCTTTTCATTTTCATATTCTACATTTGATTTTGTAGCCATTTCTTTGGCTTGTTTAAATAAGCATAGCTATGACTTAATCACCCAAAAAAAGTGCTAGTTATTAAATTGGCAAGTGAAAGCACATTACGAATGATTATATAACTCTATCATAGCTTGATTATTGGCCATGGAACAAAAATTAAATGAATAAGATGTGAAAAGGATTCAACAAAATAATATATTATATGAAGTGACCACATTATATGAATTAGAAGAATGGATTTTGAATTACCATTACATATGGGACTTTTGAAATGTTAAAAACTTGCATTAGGGTAAGTGCACAAATGGGTGGACCAATTTGCCACAAAACTAAAGTTCCTATTTAGTCAAAATTATGGTTAGATTTTGGAAATTACAATTAGTTTACATTGATTTCCTCCATATATTTTTCCATGTCATTAATGGCACATCTAGATTTTTTTCTTTTTAAACATGGGAACAAAAATATTATAAAACACCTCTTCTTTCAATATAATATGGATTTATAAAAAAATGCTCCTAATTAGCCCATTCAAAAGTCCATTAGTATAATCTTGAAATTCAATTAATTATTATTTTTTCACTTAGTTTGTTTATTATGATATGTTACTAATTTCAAGTCCTTAACACACACCTTATCAATCCATATCATAATTCACAAAAAAATGGTAGTTAGAAGTATAATCCATGAATTTTGAATTCAAAAGTCCATGGCTTTTACAACTTTAAATTTTTTTAAAAATGATTTTGTGCATCATGTAGAGTGGTGTGCATTTACATGATATTAACATGACATAAAAATAACAATTTTCCAAATTTGTGGCTAGATTTAGATTTTCAACTTGAAGAAAAAATATATATATAAAAATTTGAACATAGATTCACCAAATATATAATAATGAACTTTTGAATTTGAAAAACATGGACTGGTTTGTTGTTTATGCTTTTACATAAATGCATTTTTGTGTATAATTTTATTTGGGATACTTTATAGGGATTCAATATATGATATGTTAAAATAAAAAGAACATATGTGCAAAATAATTGTTGGAAAAAAATTATCAAAAAAAAGGTTATGGACTTTTGAATGGCCTTAAATGAACCATATTTTCATAAGTCCATATCATAATCATTTTTGGGTGGATTTCAAATTTTATTTTTTAAATATGTGCATTAAATAATTAATTACAATGGCTGTTCTTTGTATGGACTTTTTGGTTCATTAACCACCATGTAATTCCCCATTAAAGTACTATGTCAAAATAACTTGCCACTTTAACATTATCATATGGACTTTTAGGGAGTGGAACATCGGTTGAAAATGAACCACCTTACTTTGCAACCACCCATGATTATGAACTCATTGTATTTACTAAAATTCTTAGATGAATTTGTTTTTTTGACATGGAAAATGATGTGATGCCATTGATATAAAGGATGACAATTTTGAAAACCATAAATTGACATATAGGCATTGCTCCATAAAGTCCTTCATTCATTTGAATTAATAATTCAACTTTTCATTTTTTAAATGCAAATTTTTGATACAATTATCTATGATTGATAAAGTTTAAAATTAAAAAAAAATTGTTTAGCCTTGCCTTATGACTTGTGTAATATAATGTATTCTGCTACAATGTATATGGACTTTTATTTTAACATTAGTATGGACCACACATATGTTGGAAAGTACTACACCCATGACCCAAGTGTGCTTTCACCCTAACATACTTAAATTATTTGCAAATAACTACTTGTGTCACATTGCAAATGTGAGAAAAAAACCATTGGGTTAGGGTCTACATATTTATTTATGGGCTACCTACCTACTTTCCTATTAACCCACCAACCTATGTAAGATAAGGGTGATGAAAAGATTACATGGGGGATTACATCAGGTTTATCTAAAGGCCTATTTAACAATTACCTAAAAGCTTATTTAAAAATATCTAGGGGTTTACCTAGGTTAAGGGATACCTAAGGACTATTTAAAGATTACTTAAATGCCACCTGAATGCCTACCTAGGTTGTGGGCTATCGAAGATAAGGATTATTAAAAGCCTCCATAAAAGGTTACATAGGACTACTCAAGGTGTTACATAAGGGTTACCTACGGACCTACCTAAGGTAGGAGATGCCTAAAAACTATTTAGGTTAAAAGGCTACCTAGGGCTACCTTAACTTAAGAAATCTTTAATTAGTCCCACAAGTAAATTTTATGTAATCTCCGAAATAATCTTTAGTTATTTCATAACCTAGGTAAGCTCCTAAATCTTTCCCTAAATAGTTCTTAAGTAACCCCTTACATAACCCTGAAATATGCTATAACCTAAACAAGCTCCTAGGTGTTTCCCTAGGTAAGCCTTATGTAGGTTTTTGATAACCCTTATTTTAGATAACCTCATAAATAAGACTATGTAATCCCTTCTTGCACCATGAGTTGTCATTAAGTAATCCTCTAAATATCTTTTAACTTAAAAAAATCTTTAGCTAATAACTTAGACAAGTTTTGTATAATCTCTTAAGTCTCCCTTAAGCATCCCATAGCAGAGGTAGGCTCTTAAATAACACATAGACACAAACAAAACATAGAAGACACGATCATGGGTTGAAGAGGAAATTCCTCAAATCATCATGGGTTGAGGATTTCCTCTACTGTTTTCCTTTTGTGAAGTCCCATCTTTCGTTTCAATTTCAATTGTCATCTTCATTTTTTATTTTTGCAAATAACTTTAGTAAGCAAGGAAAGTTCTGGAGGTGAAAACTGGATGGTTAATTTATTGGCTTGGAGGAACAAAGGCAACCTTGTATGTTGGCCTTGTTGTCCAGCCTCCACCTCAATCTAGGCTTTTGAGCTTCACAGCTGGGCCCAACTAATGTCTCTGCATGGTGGGCGCCTTAAAGAAAATTTCATGCACACTTAGGGAGCTTAGGGTGAGCTATAAAGTTAGGGATTTTACTATCTTTGTCTAATAAAGGTAATCTCTAGATTTATTCATAGTCTCTGACTTTAAGTGGTTTATGAAATGGAATAATTATGTTATTCAAAACAATAATTATGTTCCAGAATAATAATTATTATTATTAACCATTTGTTAAAATAATTGTCAATTTCAAGCTCAGTTACCTCACTTCTTTTCTCCTATTCTTTCCTCATAGGTAAATTATCTCACTCCTTTCTCCTACCCACCTACAAGGACATGAAAAAGGCACAATTGCCATTTCAATTGTGCCTTTTCATGTCCACGCTATCTAATAAAAAAATAAATTGGAGATTAACATAAATGATGATGAACTATTGAGAATCAAATGGGAACATACAAGGAATATATTAAAGGGAGAGGGGGAGGAAGATTTTGTTCAGGTTAGAACTTTGTTCAAAGATTACACTCATATCATAAAAAGAAAAATTAGAGATTAATTCAATTATTACAAAATTTATAATTATTGCTCATGTAAAATGAGTTTAAATATTACAATACATCTTTTGCCATGGTAGATGTTTAAGATTAATTATTTTATTATTTTATTTCTTCACTATGTATAAATCATAAGTACAAATAATAAAAATAAACTAATGCAAATCGCATCATAATATTTGGATATTTGAAATCAAATATTAGTGACATTAAACTATAAAATATTTGAATTGACACTACATAACCTTGGATTAATCCAAACCTTTTCCCAGACGTAAGGTTCTAAAAAACATCAATGCCATGTCATGATATTGGTGTTATTATTTTTAATTTAAAATTGTAATGACATTTCAAAGTGCATTACTTGTAAATATGTAGTAACTTATATTACTTAGCAAAAACACTAAAATTCCAACCTAACCCAAAATTGCAAAAGGCAGTAAAGTGGGATGTTCAACAAATTAATTAGATATGTCTTTGAAACAAATGAAGTATGGAATCATTTGCCTTCTCTTAATGAAGTCTTGAGTTGTAAGTTATAACCTTTGAAGCTACTTATAAATCAATAAGTACTTTTCACATCACTTGGGAATGCTTGAAGATCACCTGTATCTCGCCATGAGCGTTGAGGTCCAAGCTACTTTTAGCTCAAGGCGTTGTAGACCCAAGTGAATACATAGTCCTTGTCTTGAAGCATGGCCCAGCAACACACATGTTTGTCTTTTGGCATTATGGACCCACATAGGGAGTTCAGCACATCAGCTGTTCCCGGGATACCAGGTTCTCCCTACCCCACCCCAATTTCCTGCCAACTACTTTGGGCGGTGACTTGTCTTCCCCCATCAACCATCACCCCCTTACACTAAAGGTCTTCTTTGTTATCGATGATTGTCATTTCGTAGTCACGAGTCTTCTTTGCATAGGGCCTTTATCTGATTTTATTTTTTTATTGTTTGCTTTTGTTTCTTCTTTGGGTTGTGTCTTCTTGTATTCTCATTTGCCTTGCACTTTTGCTGAATGTTTTCCAATTTTTATATACAGGGTTTTTCTTCTTTACACTAAAACTTTAACCTACACTAACATACTGAACTTGATACTTGTTCGAAGCTCCATTTACACCTATGTTGATAGCTAAGGATTCCATGTCACCTAAAGAAAGTGTTGCCACCTTGTCACATTTCATTCAATTTGATGGCTTATAGGGTTTTCCCAATTTTGTCCCATATTTTTACTAAGTGTTTCTTGCTGCACATAGTAGCTCTCATTTCAAAGTTGGTACATCCAGAGAAGGAATACAACCTTGGTTATTGTTGCTAATCAATGTCTAACCCATGATAAATGCCATAAATATCTGAGATCAATTATCTGTCAGTGTTGAATTGCTCTACTCTATATAAGTAAATATATAGATTAGCTATTTTTCATTGCTTTTGTGACCAACCAATGGATCAACCCATTGTATCACAATTTGGTGAATTTATGAACATCAATACATGAATTGAAGAGCACATAGAAAATAAACATTGTTATCCTGCATGGTAGAAAACACGATGCACTGAATGAATAATCACAAAGAAATTGGATGTAAAAGTTATAACAGAAGTTTGCACTCCCAAAATAGAATTATAGAAGTGCTTCCCTTTGGCCCATCTCTATAGGTTATGAGAGTTTAACTTTGGGCAAAAGTTATGGGATAAAGTGCGGTACCATTCGGTAATCTTGAGGAACACACTGAGAACTTGAGAAACACATTGGGAACATGATGGGAACACATTGAGAACTTCAAAATTCAAAGTATCCAAACACTGCACTCTCTCTGAAAGAAAACAAACTAGGCTTCTTGGGTGCATATTACATCACCTCATTGGCTGAGGAGAATTGGCCTGACTGTGTTTGTCATCCATTTTTGTCTAGACTCATGTGCCCCCTCCCCTCCATGAGGCCAGTGGGTACCTATTATCTATCTATGAAGCAAGGTAGTTTGAGAATGTTTGGAGCTACAGAGTGGAAGCTATTGATTATTGAATCATTTTCTGAATGGAAAATCGAAAGAAAATATTTTTAAAAAACCGTATTGGAAGTTGGGGATGTTCTTGGTGTTGTTGGAAAGCCCTTTGACAAGTCAGATTTAATAGAGTTTATTTCACAATTTTCAGAGCTAAGGTGTGAAAGATATTGATTTTTAGTGAATTTTGTTGCTGGAAATTCAAACAAATTGAAAAACTTGAGTTTGGAAGGAAAAATCAGTGGTGAACCCTCAATGTGTTCACATTCCTGAATTTAGAAATTTTCAATTCTGAAAATGTGAAAAATAAAGAATGTGTTCACACTTGGGCCAACAGCACAAGCTACATTAGTATGAATGAAAAGAGAATAAGTTCTATAGGGACTGGCCTGAATAACATTTTGAAAGTACCATGGCTCTTTCATATGCAAGTAAGGAATGACTCAATGTGATCTTGAAAATTTATATAACCGCCCATGACTGGTTTATAGGGGTTTTCACTAAATTTAATGCCTATTAAGCTTGGTCAATTTGGTGTAAAGCAATATTCATCTATACTTTTCTTTTATCATTTGCAGAATGTAGATCTGCATAAGTATCTGAAATGTCTGGCGTACATAAAAAAAACATAGAGCTATCCATTTTTTCTAGAATTTTTTTTGAGCCTTATAGGGACAACACTGTAAAATATGGTGTAGAGCAAGGTGCACACCATGAAGACTAGGGCCCATTTCATCTTTCACAGCTTGCAATTTGAGACTACAATGGTGATAATTGTAAGGACTCCCCATCTTTGAATGCCTTAGTGAACACCAATAGTGATGCCTCATTAGCCATATTTGGCTTTCATGTAATAAAATGAGGCCTGCAAAACCATAATTATAGTTGGTGCAGGCCCAATTTCAAAGTTTTAGTCTGCATTTCAGACTCCAGGCTTACACAAAATTCTTTCCAATGGCCCCTTACTAGTCAAGGCCTAATAGCTTCACCCATAGAATAAAACATTAATACAGTTGATGATCATGAAATATTTTAGAGAAATACAACAATTAGAAATCGTGTCGAAAATGCAAATTTCAGGGTTTTTTTTCAAAATTTTGGAGAATTTTTTAACAACATCAGCAAAATGAGTCAAATTTACAATTTTTTTGAAAAGTTTCCCAAAGTTCCCCAAGATTTTGTTGTCAAGTGGCAAAAACTTTGCAGGAAAAAAAACACAATTTTTGTTGTTAGAATGTGTAGACTGCATTCCTCCTTTCTGTGAATTATGGGTAGAAAAAAACATTTGAGAGATGTGAAATACTTGATTTAGTTGCTATTATCTCATCTATTAGGTTTACAGCAAAGAAGAAAGTGATTAGAAAGTAAGAATCATGTTCATTTGAACACTAAATTCCATGGACTTGCATGAGACTAATAAGCATTATTACGTATCTGTCAAAAATGAGCCATTATATAATTATGCATACAACCTTTGGCTCATATGAAGCAAGTATACACTTGTTATTGAAATTAAATCATATAAGACAAATTTATATACATGGTATACCATATTACCTCAGATCCCTACTAGGTTGGTATTTCTATTGAAGGCTAGCATTTTTGATACAAGTGCCAAGTCAATTATATGCAAGATCAACAATAGTGCCTACTCATAATTCTATTGCATAAGGGCCCTAATAATGGCAAAAAAAACATAATTCTTTCCCAATTGGTTTTACAAAACCATTAAATAAGGCCACCAATGCAAGTCTATATAAGCTTGCAAGAGGTTTGAATTGGATCAAATTTATATTTTCTGCATAAAATATGATGGAAATTATCATGGACCTATACTGAAAATTAAGAACACAAAACTATGAGTATAATAATTTTTACATGCAGGCTGGATACTTGGTTAGGCTATGTGAGAGCCTTCAATCAATCAATTTGATGCATTGCATGTTGATAAACTTCACCATTAATCTCTCTAGGTGTTAAATGTGGCATGATATGAATACATTAAATAATATGGAGAAGAGATGACGGATCATATTTCAATACCATGGCAACCTTGTAATACAAGCAATGCAAGGCGGCATGCATAAAAATGATGAGGAAACTAATATTTGCTAATGAGGTTTTGGTTCTGAAGTTGTTACTAACTTGTGGAAGCCAATGTGGAGCTTTGACTCAAGAAAAAGAAGACATTGAGTGTGAGATCTAGTGCTACATATTAATTAAGTTGGGGATGGGGCTTCATTCAATTTTGAATGAAGATGAAATATCAAAGGAAGGCAGTGGCATAGCCTGCATTATAACCATTCAAAATTGCACAAATGTTGTCTTATTTGTGGTGTCTTTACACTTTGAAGGTTAGAAGTAGATAATCAAGTCTAAGACTTAGGATAAATATTTAGTAAACAAAACACATTGTTGTCAATATATGTGCATTTTTGGGGGCATACAAATTTTTGTGTTCATTTGTTTACAAAGTATTGACTTTGTTGAAAAAGGTTTGATTTTATAATGAAATATATTAATAAAAGTCAAAAAGTTATTTGACTAAAATTTTATTTTTTCTTTTGCTGAAACGTTGTGTGATCATTGTGTATATGTTTCTCAATGGGTACATGTCAAAGTCAGTTTAAAGCATTGTAGGGATGAAAGCAAGATAAATTGGTGGAATTTATCTTGACTATTTCTCAAAAAGTAAATAAAAAGTAGATTTCGAGGAGTTTTAACAACAGTCCAGTTTCATTATTTTTTAAACAACAACTCATCAACATTAGAATTCTGAATTCACTGTGCCCTATGTAATTTTAAAAAAACATCTTAGAATGACTTTCTTAATTCGATTTGGACTTGTAGAAGTGCTGAAAATTTTGAACCAAAACAATGGCACATTTGCAAGGTTTATATCTATTTTAAAATGGAAACACAATTCATTAACTTCATTAAAAAAAGTTTCAAACATTTAACACATATTCAATGATGAGGGCACCAGTCCAACTACTTTTCACTTAATCCAAAAAAAATCAAGTACATTATGACTATTTTATCACAATCTAGAATAGTTGAAGCAATTGTTTTTTTCTTTCAATTTTGTGATATTGGTCCATTTGCAATCATCCATAAATATTTAGACAAATTTGGCAATATTCAAAATATGATTTAGTAGAAAATCTTAAGCACTTTTTTCATATTGTAGGCAATTGTGGCAATTTTTTGTGATTTAAAAAATGATTTTATAAAAACATTATGACAGAATATTCTGTGTTCAAAATATTTTTATCAAAATGGTGAAAATTCACCACAGAAGAATCACTGGGTTGAAATCAAATATTTTACCTCTGAAATATTCCATCAAACCATTATTATCTATTTCAATTTTTTAATTAATACTTACAATAGTTTAGAACAAATGTACCTATATTTTTGTTTTAAATATTCTCTTGTGGATTGACTTTTGGTGCCCATTGATTAAAAGATTTAAAACTACAATGCATGTTACTTTTTTGTGTTTGCTTTTTCATGCTTTTATCTTGTGGTTGTCTTTTACGAAGAAGGTTTGATTCTACATTTTGATTGCCATCTTATGTTTTGGGTCATGAGTTTGAACTTTGTAAAAGGTATTCTCCTTTTTCAAAATTCAAAACTACGACTTTAGAATTTAAACAAGGATTTTGAAATTTGGCACTCAAGTGAAACAAACTTGTACGTTTTGAGTTATGAGTCATAATTTTCGTTATGCTTAGGATTGAACAATTGATTAAAGTGGCTTTGTTTCTAGCATTCTGATCTCTCCAATGTTCCTATGAAGTAGGAAGACCATAATGTGTAAAATTGTAAAAGAATTAAGGTGCAATTGTCGTTAAGAATGCATAACATTCAGATAACACATTTAACTGGTATTTTGAACTTTATTCCAGATGGGGGAGCATGGAAAAGGATGTCTTTTCCAATAGCAAACATTACCTAAGGGGAATTGATGGGAATTAAGTAATATACCCAATTGGGTTAACAAAATCAAACCAAAGTTATCAGTAGTAGATAAATCACCTATTGTAGATTCCAATGCAATAAAATTATGTTGAAAATTATAATTATGTAATTAAAAATAAAGAGTTTCATATATTGGTTGCTGAGTAAAAATTATAATTCAATTAGTTCCATAATAAAAATTGTAGTCATTCTTAAAATCCAAATATAAATATGCATTAATAAAAAAAAATTAAATTAGAAAAATATAAGATATTTAAAAAACATTTATGGGTCCATTCATTGGCTTGGGTACCAAAAAGGACAATCTAATGAAAAATGGAATGTGAAGGATTAATTTGGAATTTTATAATGTATTTATCACATTATAATTAATATAGTGAATATTTATATGCTTATAATTAGAATAATTTCATGTTAAATTAATTTTTCGAATTCTAAAAATAGATACAAATGGAAACATAAAATTTTAATTAGGTTTAGGGGGATTTAAATGTGTGGATATTAGAATTTTAAGTTGAGAAAAATTAAAACTCTCTCACAGAATACCTTTCAAACAATAACCTCTTTGAGGAAAATAGTGAAAACAAATAATACATAAATATCCCCCCAGGTACCAAGTAGCCAACCACTACTTATAAAGATGATCATCATCATAAGTTGTCAACCTTATTTAGTTTTCTATATCTTACTTCTTGGGCACTATTTTTGACCTCCATCAACCTTTACCAAAAATTTCTTCTATAACTATCATTGCATAGTTTAAACCACCTTATATGTTGTTGCCAACTCATACTATAAGAAATCTTGTCAATTCCAACCCTATATTTGTGACTATTGATGAAACCATTATCCAAATCAATGAATTTTGTAATTATAATTGTTGTAGTCCTATGTGTTTACAAGTTACAAGCACTTTTCATGTACATTTGTTACAATTGTTGTGCATTTTGGATGAGAAGGTGGATGAAAAATGAACTCATTTTAAATCATAGTTGATCACATTCAACAATAAATTGAAAATATGTACTATTGAATTTACATGTTAATTTAAAATTGTAGGTGTGTATCTATTGTGATTAAATTGTACATTTGATGAGTATATGGATGAAAATGTGAAGGGGTTGATAAAAAAAAGGTATGTACATACATTGGTAGGTTATAGGTGGGGAGGTTGTAGGTAGATAGGTACTTTAATTAGGTGGGTAGCTATGCTAACTAAGCTAAACAGTCTAAGTAGCTTGTCTAAATTAGGTAGATCTACATGAAGTATGTTATTTTATGTACCTACATAACTAGGCTAAGTAGGTAATTGGGTTTCAAGTATCTAGGCTAGACTAAGTAGCTAAGGTAGGTGGACTACATAGGTTAGGTAGGTTATGTGGTTTAAGTAAGTTAAGCTAGGTATGTTAGGTTAAGTAAGGGTGTATGCATTCTAAGGTGGCTCATTTGCAAGGGATGTTCCACTACCTAAAAATCCATACGATAATGTTAAAATGGTAGTTTATTTTGATATCATTAATTTAGTGGGGAATTATATAGTGGTTAATGAATTAAAAAACCCATATGAAAATAAGCCATTCTAAACAATTATTTAATGTACATGTACATGTTTAAAAAATAAAAATTGAAATTCACCCAAAAATGATTATGATATGGACTTATGAAAAGATGGTTCATTTTAAACCATTCAAAAGTCCATAACATTTTTTTGGTTTTTTTTCTAGCAATTCTTTTGCACATATGTTCTTTTTGTTTTAACTTATCATATATTGAGTCCCCATAATATATACCAAATAAAATTCATACACAAAAATGCATGTATATATAGGCACAAATAGCAAACTGATCCATATTTTTCAACTTCAAAAGTCCATTACTATATATTTGGTGTATATATGTTACAAATTTTTTTTTTATAGATGTCTTCTTCTTCAAGTTGGCAATCTAAATCTGGTCACAATTATTTGAAACATTATTGTTTTTATGCCATGTTAATAACATGTAAATGCATGCCATTCTGCAAAAAATTAGATTGCAACACAAAAAGTGAGCCACCTTACCTTGCAACCACCTATAGGCTATGTGGTTTAAGTAGGTTAAGCTAGGTATGTTTGGCTAGGTAGGTTATTTAAGCTAGGTGGTTTAAGTAGGTGGGTGAAAACATGGTTAGGTGACTTAGTTTTTAACATTCTGAAAGTTCATTTTTAACACTAGCTATAATTCCTACATTTTGATAATTAACAACTCATGCATTCAATGTACATTTATCTATGCTTCCATTAAAAAATATGGGCAAGGTTCCCCAAGTGTAAACCTTAAACCCTAACCACCTTTCACATACACATTAAGGGACCAAGTCTTTAACCATCGCACCACATCTTCAACATACAATATTTTGTGTCATCACATTAAATTACATGATCATTTTTTCCTAATCTACCTAGGTGGTCAAGTTTAACTACCCTTCCCAACTTACATACCCTTATTTATATGCCTAGCTTCAGCCTAGGTTTTAGGTTGCCTAGGTTAGGATACATACCTACTTTATTTTGACCTACATAATACATATGTGTGCATGTAAGGACGTGTCCAAGCATGTAGTGGACATGTGTCATCATTATATATGCACACATCTATGTGTTTGGGCATAGGTGAATTGTAAAAGTTGTCACAAATGCAATTGCAAATGTAACAACCTTGGTGCAACTAAGCTTATGACCATCCAAAACAATGGATGAAAAATATGTTGAGTTGCATGGAAAATGCAATTGACATTGTGATATTAATGTGCCACATAATGTGCCATGCCTTGGGGGGCCACTCTTTTTTGAATTTAGAAAATACATGAGGAAAAATATAGGAAACCATATATGATATTGGTTGTTGGATAATAATAATAATTTAATTAGTTCTATAATAGGTTTATTTATTTTTAAAACTAGTTTATATCTAATACATGTTATATGTTAGTCTTTGATATTATATATATATATATATATATATATATTAAAGACTTTAGTAGTTGTTAATAGGTTCATTAGTCCATTAGTAAATGAACTAGTACATTTGACTAGCATTTGTGTTGTGAGGTGTGCCACCTCATTTTTTGGTTTTCTTTCATACGTGGTTTCTATGTTCATGTTGAAGTAGTTTCAAAAGGCTTTGAAATTTGAAGCATGTATACATTGATTTTTAATCTTAAATCAATTTATTCTATCTTTGACATGAATTATCAAGTGCAAAATTCTTGACTATGGTAAGTGTAAACATGACCTACTTTCCAAAAAGTAAATCATACCTTCATCATTTGTCTTTTGCACTTGTTCATTTTGAATGAAGTAGAATGGTTGATGGCTTTCAACATCATATATGTATGTTAGTAACTTGTTTGGTAGCAATTATAATTTATCCATCCATGGAAGTAGATGGTTGTATTCTTTTCACTACATTTTTCAAACCCTCAAAAAGTAGAAACCATATTAATGTGTTTCTTTTTCTTGATCAAGTACTATAATAAAAATTTAAATAATTGTAAAGTTGCAAATTTTGATACAAGAAATAAAATAAAATTGATATTGGCTTAAATATGTACATATTATAAACTTAGGTAAATTTAATAAGGTGAGAAAAAAATAGGTTCCCTCGCTTAATGCCTCCCAAAAAATACCTTGTTTGATGGAAGTAGTGTAAAATTTTAACATTTTATGCCCCTTAGGTGCCATGTAATTTCTTTTGTGACTTGTAGGAGACAATTGAACATTTTAATAATCTCTTGTGGTATTTTCAACTTAAAATTAATCATTAAGATGTAGTCACAATAAAACGAGCCAGAAAGGATGTTATATGGGCCTTGAAAATAGTTAGGATTGGAAAAGTATTTTTGTTTTACCATTTAAAACCATGGCAATCATGGCAAGTTGTTCCATTCTCATCTATATGAATGTTAAGGAATTCAAACCAAAAATCCATTTGATAAAATTTTAAGTTTAAGTTTCAATTTAAGATCTTTGGAAGTGAACACCTATTGCTTCAAAAGGAATCATTTTTGCAAAGGACTATCAAAAGGACTCATATAATATTGATGAGAATTTTTCTTTAAATATAAAGACACATTAGCCACATTCAAAAAGCACTCATACCCCAAAATATGTGAAATTCTAAAACTTTAAGAATTCAAAGAACTTTCCAAAATTGATCAAAATTTTTAGAACTTCAAAAGTCTTTTACCACATATAAATAAGGTATAATGTACATGATGTGTTAATAAAAGTTATAGTTTATTCTACAAGAAAACATAAAATTTTTAAAAATCATTTTTTGGTTATGATTGAAGTTGTTATCATTTTGAAGGATGAAACATTGAATTTACAAGGAATTGGCACATTTTCAAAAATTCATATTTATTCAATTTTATTTTTCAAAAAAATTCATCTACGTAGAAAATTATATGCATTTATTATAAAAATTTGCCAAAACATTGCTCAAAAATTCATTTATATGAAAAAAATATTATTGGGCCAAATGACATGTGGTCCTTTTATAAAGTAACGATGTTGGTTCATTTTATCTCGTTTGTGTTCATTTATAAATGAATTCCTTATAATCTCAAGGCTTATCAACTTGTCACATTTACATTATGGAATTGATTTTCTTCCTTCAACAAAATAAACAGGTATTTAATGATCCACATTTAAATCATTCAAAAATTTACAAATGAATTTGTTTTTCATTTTTTTCCATTTGACGGTTCTAATTGCATGATTGCATGAAAAAATGTGAATTAGTAAAAGGCATTTAAATTTTTTTGAAATCAAAATTATGTAATTCCTTTTATTGTATCTAATAAGATGGGGAAAAAAAATTACAAATAATTGTGAATCAATGTATAAAAGTCATGGAGGAATGACTAGAGATTCAAAGGGGGAGGGAATTTTTGTGATAATAAATTTGTACCTTCCCCTTCATATTGTGTTTAAATTTTTTTTGTCTATATAGAAATAAAATTTCCTTTAGAAAGTTGATTCTCATGAATGATTAAGAATTAATGTTTCTTATTCAAATTTTTTATCTTTGACATGAACTAAAAATTTTAAAATATTTTTTCTTATCATGTTATTTCTATTTTTCTTTTAAAATAGACCTATAATTGACTCTATGACATAATATAGTTGAAGGAATTTCGATGTTAAATATATACACATATTGCATGAATGGAATATTAAAGGTTCTTTAAGTCAATTTTTTGATTTTGCAACTTGGGTCTAAGCATGGTTGGGGCGTCAAAAAATATTCTCACACAAAATATCCAATGAATCCCTTCAATTAAACATGTTTCTAAACTTAGTGGCACACTCATGTTGGAAGTTTTTTATGTTTCATAAATGCATATAGTACTAAGGTACTATTTTATGTTTAAACTATTTTTAATTTGAACAAATAATTAAGTATTCCGAACAAGTCTTCAAAAAAAAATAGGACTTTGTGTCATTGAATGAAAAATGTTCAAATATTCATCAAGAATGTGTACACAAATTATTTTGGCTCAATTTTTTTACAACAAACATCTTGGGTGTTAATGTGTAAAAATTATTCAAATGTGACAAGAATCAAGTGCCAAAAATTTGCAATGTACAAGGTTGAAAAAAATGAAATTTATGGGAATTGAGGGCCATTGATAAAACATGGCTCACGTGGGATAATTTTTTTAATTCTTATTTTCATAAATGAAAAACAAACTTTGAACACATAAAAGATTTGGAGGGAATTTATTTCATTTGACATGGAAAAGAAGGCTAATTTAGGATATGTCTTAAGATTTGTGAAAAAAAAAGTAGGGAATCCTATGAATGGTTCTTGGTATTTCAAATGGTATACCCCAATCATGTTTTGACCCACATAAACACAATTGTTTGTTGAAAATACATAATTTGACATAAAAAAATGTATTTTCAAACAATTTTTTTTCAACTTATGTATTTTCAAAACATGTTTTTCCAATTTTTTGTCAAATTTTCGTGCAAAATAGTGAAAATTCACCAAAAATAAAATATCGTTGGATGTAAATACCTTATATAGTCTTTAAATGATTCCCTTGTGGTTTTCATTGAATCATTACTATAACATCACATGTTATAAATCAATTCAACCACATAGACGATGAAGTTCTTATGAATACATTTTACTTCATACATCCCTAAAATTATTATTTTTATCATAAATACCAAATTATACAAAAAGGACAAACATACATACTCAATTCCTAAGCATTGTCATTATGACTAACTCACTATGACCTTTCCTATTAGTTTAAATAAACGTCTTTCTCCACACCATGTTCACCTTTGCGATTCAAACCTAAATACCCTTCATCATTATATTTAGGTCCTAGTGTTAGGCAATTCTTCACTTGTATGAAAAACCTTCAATTCTATATAATGATTTTTAAATGTTTCAAATTTAGTTCCACATATAAATGGAATTGAGAATTTAGCTTCAGGTTTGGTTTTTCAAAAAAATATTGTTTCAAATCAATAGCTTTGCATGTGAATCTAGTCCTAAAAATTATGATTCCAATTTTGATTTTGAAATTCAAACCTAGTTTCAATTCAATTCACTATAATTGAAATTGGCCATCCTTACCCATCAATGTGGGTATGGGTTGCCCAACACAAGTTTAGGCCATAGGCCTTCATCAACATTTGCAACTATCTTTTGGTCTAGATCCTATCCCTTTCATTATGAACTCCATGGTTAACAATATTTATATGTTGACATCAACATCAATTGTACACCATGTGTAACATCATCATTATGCACCACAACCTTGTTAACCTCAACAATTTTTTGTTTTAGGAAAAATGAAAATTCAGACATTGAAAGTTGTGAAAATTAACCCCCAAAAATGAAATCAGGGCACCATGAAAGGCACTTGTTTAACCTAAATGATCGATTATTAATGTTATTAAACAAAAATGAGTTTTTTGCTTCTAGGAATGTGTACTTTTATTTGCAAGTTACACTTACATATTGGTGAACATTGTGTCAAATTTAGATTTAACCATTTCCTAAAATTAACTAGCTGGAGATATAAACTTATAATATTAAAAAAATCTCCATTATAATACCTAATCATGAGGCCCATTAATGACATTTTGATGAAGGATTTATTGATTAGTCCCCCACCACAACCTCTTTATCAACAATTTTTTTGCCAATCTTGCCCTTCAAAGTTCCCTATTCCAATAATGATGTGCATTCTTTGCCATTATCACTGAAAGCGCCACTACATGTTTTTTCTTTAGTTGTTTCCCTCTGGCTCAACAAGAAGAAAAAGTTTAGTGATTTTTTTGGGTGTTATGATGTGCAAAGGAATGAAAAAGAAAAGTTATTTTTTGTTGATGTGATTCACAAAGGAGCAAGGAGCTCACAATTTTTTTTGTTGATGTTATAATGCAAGAAGGAGCAAAGAAGACTTTTAAAAAAAAAAATTGTTGTTACAACATGTGTAAAAATGTTCAAAAACTTGCCAATTTTTCTTGTTTTGTTGCTATGGTGTGCAAAAAAGTGAAAACTAAAAACTCTTTTTCTTTCTTTTGTTGTTGCAATATGTGAATGAGTTCAATCACCAAGTTCTCCACTTTGCAAATCATGCACCAATTAACTTGATAGGATTGTTGGCAATGTTGAGCAAAAAGATCATGGCCTTGGTTGGTGGTCTTTCCATTAGTTTTACTTGGATCTATGTTTTTGTTTTATTTAACATTGATGTTGAAGAACACTCCTTTCAAAACCTCAATGAAAAGTTTTCTTACACTTCATCTATTGCTAGAATACCCTTCCTAGGAATGTAATGTACTTTTTTATATTAATAAGCTCCTTAACATACTTCCATGTATAGGTTGACATCTTGCCAAAATAATTTTGAAAAGTATGTAGTTGACATACTCACTTGGAGGAACTTTAAATGATTTAAGTGAATGCATGATTGAGTGGACCAAAAAAGTGACAAATGATTACATTTTATGTAAGTCCAAGTTTCCTTTGTATCTTTTCAAAACCTTCAAATGTTAATGAATTAGGGAACAACAATGCATTGATTCCAAGATTTTTTCCACTTATGTTCAATCTCACTTAAACATCACTATTTTGTATTGTGTGCAAAAATCCAAGATGAAATACTTTAAAAAAAAATTGAATTAAGAAAACCACCTACGTTCAATGACAAAAATATCCGTAAAACATAACCTAAATATGAAATGTGTGAAATCTTTGAATTACAATATATATATATATATATATATAGATATAGGTATTTTAAAAATAAATTCAAGTCCTTAAGTAACACAACATAAATCAATGGACCATTTCAAAGTTCATATCCAAAATAAATTTCAGAATCAAAGTCCATAGTTTTGCTTTCAAAAGTCCATGGCTCTTATGTTTAAAAAAAATTTGCAATGTGAACTTACATATCACATAGATATTCAAATTAAGGTGAAAACTTGCTTAGGTGTCTCAAATTTGGCATTTGAAAGTCCATTTTTTGGATGGATTGACTTAAATTAAATTTGTTTCGCCTATGGTAGGACAATTAATATGTTAGTTGTTTAAGCATTTTGTGAGGCTGGTCCATTTGACAAAAAGGCAAGATTTTTTCAAAATTGGGCTTATGTTTATAGGGTTTGCATTATGCCAATATTGCGCATGCAAAAACTTTGTGTCATTTTTGTCAATTGTTTTTTTCCTTGATTCTAACATCACAACTAACTTATTTTGTACCACTTGTGGTAAAACATGGAGAGCTAAGTCTATGTTTTGTATGATTTTTGCCTAGATATTATGCAAATATGTCTCAAGCAAGTGAAAGCAAATTGAGTGGATAGTTGCAAGGTCAAGATTTTAATAGATCGGGTGATGGCAAGAAGTTCATAATAAAACAAGGAGGGTCAAAGTTTAAAGGTCCTATAGATGTTGATCTAGTGTATGGGAAAGTTCCACAAATAATAGTTCATGGTGTTGAGTTCATTAATCGACAATAGTTTGTTGAGGTTTGTGACTTGAATAATCATGGTCAATGCCCAAATTTTTTGAAGGTTCCTAAATATCTAGAAAAGTCTAAGGTTGAAGCACTCTTTGGTGCACTTGCCAACAAAAATGGGTACAAATACATGGAGTGTGATGATCTTGAACTTATAGTTGAATATACATAAAAAGACATGGTTGCCAATATCTTGGTTAATGGGTGAAAACATGCTAAAATATTCAACTAAATGTCTTTCATGAACTATAATGAAGTAAAAAATGAGGCAAATTTTGACAAAAACAAAAGAAAGTAGATTCAAATTGTATTTAAATTTCATTTTGAAACCATGGTGCTTTCCATTCTAGGTTTATATTAAATTGAATACAAAAATTGAAAAACATTGGAATAATAAAAGTACGAAACAAGTACTTTTGAATTTCACTAGTCTTGATATGGTGTTCAAAAACACTTTTTCATTAAGAAAATTTAATGAAATAGATTTTTGTGAAGTTATAACATAAAGATCATTGTATATTCAAAGAAAGGAAAATAAATAAATTTTATTTTCTCTTTGGTAGAATATACTTGACACATATTTGAAACAAATGTTACACCACAAAAAGTAAGCTTAAAAAATTAGTTACATTTAGAATAGTTTATTTGAAACTTACTTTTACAATGTAAAATTTAAAAATTAATTCATAATAGTGAGGAAGTATCTTGGTTTTTATCATTTAAATAAATAAATTGAACGTATAACAATTTTGTGATAGGTTTTGGTCCTACTTTTTGTTAGTTTTGACAAGTAGATTATCAAAAATATTGCTTTCATCTTGATTCCACTTGCCATTACTAGGTGATTAGATTATAAGAGAAAAAGGAATCTCATGAATTGGGCCCTATTTGCAACATGGATGAGAAATGAATAGGTTTGTAGATTATTGGTGAAAACTAGAAGTTTTGTAGGTTCAATTCAAGGTTTCAAATTCGATGAAGAAAAAGGAAATTTGGATGTAGAAGGAGAGCCAATGGAAGATTGCAAGGTTGCAGACAAGGTTATAATTGCTCCAATTGAACTTGAATAGAAATTGAATTTGCAATGGACACAAGTTAGATCCTAAAGTATTGTGCTTCTATCCAAATTCAATTGCCAAATGTAGAATGTATGTTAGACATGAGTTACTACAAAAACAACTTGAAGTTAATAAGGACCTCATGACTCATATACACAAATGGAGGATAGGCAAAAAAATGTGAAGGTGGAGAAGGAAACATTGTCAAAGTTATCGTTCTACCTTCAAGAGTTGAGGGCAACCATTGAGAAGCAAAAATATGAATGGGATGCTAACCAAGATAATAGTTTCAATGAAGGTCTAGATTGCACATTCAAAAGGTGCATTCACGGGGGATGCATTTAGGGTTTTAAAAACCAATTTAACCTCTGAGCTACTAGTGGCCTTAAAAGATTGGGAATCTAAGGAATTTCAAGTTTCCAAGAAGGCAAATGCGCAAAAAAATGTATGTGATGCATTTGAAGAATGAGTTGTCGAAGGTGAAGTTGAATACACATTCACTTGGAAAAACCTTTGACAATAGGTAAGGAAGTTCAGCAAGCAAGAGATAAATTTGACAACTTGGAATGGTAATGGTGTGCCTTAAAAGCACATAGTAGGGTGATTGAATATGGAAAAAGGGGTTTTCTTGTCCACCCCAAACTTTTTTTCTCTTTTGGAATTGGATTAGATTCTAATGACCTAGGTGATGAATGGTCAATTCATTCTATGATTATCACACCTTGTACATTTTGTGGTAGAAAGTTCCCATTTGTTTGGGACGACCAATTAGTTTCTTGCATGCATATGTATCATTTCTTGCGTGCTACGACACATTTTTCTATTTCCAACAAATGTTTGGTGAAGGATTGAAATATTCAAGAGATGCATCTAGATTAGTGGCAAGGTGTAAACATAGTGCACTTGTAAACTTAGCATTAGGTGGAGTTCAAGTAGGAAAAAAACAATGCCACTATAAATGACCAAAAGCAATGCAAATTAAAAAATGCCTTAGAATGCTAAACTTACAACAAATGAGTGAATGCTTGAGCACCAAACCTTAAACCTATACTAGTTAGTCAAAAAAAGTGATACCTTTATGACACTAAGTTAAATTGATCAAACAAGTGCCCACTTTTGGGATAGAGTTGGAACGGACTTGGGGAGCTTGAACAATCCATCCAACCTACATTTTAGTTGTGTTTCATCCAAAAATTAATGATAGGCAATTCTATATCTATTTTTGGTCATGTGTTTTGTAAAAACAACCATGAAAAAGATACAATTTTCCATGAGATATGGACTTTTCAATTACTCAAATGAGACAATAGTGAACCTAAAAAATTCAGAACTTCTTTTATTGACAAAATTTTAATGCACATCACTCTTAAACATGTCATTTGATTTTCTCTTATTTTTTTTCAATTTTTATTGGCATTGCTTCATAACACTTTTTGAGTCCACATGTCAGTGTGATTAAAGTAGTGCTATAAGTTTAAAAGTCCACTATAGTGTCCACTTTAAAAAAAATTCAATCCTATTTTTTAATATGATTCCCATTGATGTTTATTATAACATGATTAGTATAAAATTTCAAATATTAATGTTTAATATGATTTTACATGGTACTTTCATGTTGTAGTCTGCAAAAATTGCAATTGTGACAATCCATTTTGTCTCCTTAATTGTGCTTTCACCCATTAAGATTTTCAAACTAAGCTCTAATAGAGAAATCTCAAGATGTATAACACAAAGTGAACATTACAATGAGAACCACAATGCAAAATTTGCCAAATTACATCCAAATTGGTCCATTCAAACATGCAATAGACTCTTGACAATTTAGACTCAAGACCAAGTTTGACTTGTAGGACTTGGATGATGTACAAGCTCATGTGCATCATCAAGCTCATGGTCTAGTCCTTGTATTTGTGCTTACAAAAGCAAAGGAGATTGTTTTGCTGGGGTTGATGTTGTGCATGATGTTGTGCATGTAGTGAGGCACAAGCACCATCACTCACATCGCCATCACATCCGGCTCCAAGTGAACCCACAACTTATGTTTATGGGGAGCTCTTTGTTCATTTACGGTGGAGATGATTTAAGATGAACTTTAAAATCTCATTATTGTTGATCCACTAGTTTCATGAGATCACTGATAAAAGCATGTGCTTGGCAATGATCTAATAATGGAATATGTCATTAGGCATTACTTAATTGCCTTTCAGGATGACTGTATTGACTAGGTTTTTGCTGGGGTAGATAACAAGACCCTTGACTCCTTCACAAGTACACTAACTACTAACCGTTTTTTCAGACACCTCGTGAAAAAATTCCTCAGTCATGATAAGGCAAGTGAGGTGGTCCAAAACAATGTGATAAGAGACTTTGTGGGCAATTAATTAGTAAAATTTAGGCAACAGCATCCTAAATAGACTTAAGATGATTTTCACATGTTTGAACTCTTCACCTAACTAGTGTAAAGCACAAGACATGAACATTATGTCCTGCCATAAGGTTGCATAGTGAAATTTTTGTTGTAGATTGGGTGAAAATAGGTAGTACCAGTAGTAGCAGTATGTGTCATCAGGCCACACTAAAGACTCATTACTGACCATCTGGCCAGGGTGAACCAGCATCTACATTGGTGTTACCTTCACCAGCTTCAGTGATAAGGTCTCTAAGAGTCTAAGTGGCTATATATGTAACCCAGGAATTGTGAAATTTAGACTTGGAGACTATAAATTATATTTGCCAACTGATATTTATAACGTTTATAGGTTTTTGTGTTTTTCAGATTTTACTATGATTCCAGTACATTAGGTGCTGCTTCAACCCAAGGCCTTACTACCCATGATCTGCAAAACTATGGGCAAAATCACTACATTATTATGCAGTCAAAATTCAGCTGCAACTATGAAAAATGTCAATCTAAATATAGCCACATAATAAGAGAACATGCACTTATAGGATGAATGTTAAAAAGAAGGAATGGGCAAAGAATGGGCAACCAAGCTGCGCCTTGTACGACAAGAAGGTCCACGTTAGATGGCAGTATAAGCAGCCATAAGCAAAGGACATGAAGAAGTGCAGACAGCACATAACCAATGAGCAATGGTAGAGTAATAGATAACATACTTTGAACTTTCCTCTGCAAGGGGAAAAGGGGATCTTGTCCTCCAAAGGAAGTTAAGAACTGGCTTATAGATGGCTAAATGGGGGATATAGTATTACTTAACAAGTGAGATGGAGGCGAAGTGGACTCAACTCAATTCATGTGAATCGGAAAAAATTGACGAGTCCACTGCATTGGTTTTTTTTTGGGTAGCGAATTTTTGCCATTTTGTGAAATTTATTTTGAATTTGTTTTTTGGGGTCACAAACCCCATGTTTGATTAAAAATTGCCAAAAATCACCACAATTGCCTACAATATGAAACTTTGGTGCTTAAGATTTCTACTTTCATATCTTGAATATTGCCAAATTTGACTAAATATACTTAGGGGTGACCAAGCTACTTGCCCACATCACATAATTGTTGAAAAAAGAAAAACTAGTCCATTGAGAATTGAGAGGCAGTGAATTTTTTTTTCAAATTTCAGATGTTGAGTCATTAGCTAGCATCCCAAGAGGGATTTAGCAGACGGCAGATAATTTTTCTGTCACCAGTTAATGCTGTCTAAACAATAAAAAAAAGTAGTTTAAAAATAATTACTACTAAACTAAAAAGCAGAGTCCAAATTGTGGCGAAAATTTTCAAAAGAAATATTTTCCTCGAAACTTGGCGATTTTTTTCAGAGAAAGGAGAATAATGTTTCCACAGAATATTCCCTTTTAAATTGTACTTTCCTCCTTTTTGGCGAAATTTTGCAGCAGAAAGAAACACTGTTGAGGAGGAGAGACGGCGAAGGAGCGAGACGAATCGAAGGACGTGCGGCAGGCCCCACTAAGAAGAGGAAGACGCGTAGTTATATTTATGTATACACTATACATTTCAAACAACGCGCCTCCGGAGGCGCAGTTTTAGGGTCAACTGTGTTCCCTCTTTTTGCTGTCTCTTGGAGTGCCTAGCTATACGTACAACATAGTCAACTGGCCGCCCTAGATATCTTGCTGCTCCCGTGCAGTTTTGTAGCTTGTTGCTATAAAACAAGCTAAATCCGCTTTCACACCATCCGCGCTTCCTTTTTACCTTGCTAGATCTCCGCTCTTTCCAGTCGTCATCCGGACGCTTCCTTATTTCTCTGACCTCTTTTGTGATCTAGGTACGTATCGCGGCCTTGGCCATCTCTCTTGGCTCATGTGTTTTTGTTTTTTGTTCTATCTGAAGTCGTGCAACATTTCAAGCTCAAGCTTTCTGTACAGAGTCGTCTTGAAAGCCCCTCCGGTCGGTGTGTGTTTTTTCGCTAAATATTTACTGGGATCTCCACTTTCTTAGCTTCCAGGCATGAGTACTGGAATTTCCTTTCGTTCATCCTTTGTGGAGTCCTCCTTCTCGACTTTTGGATACCAAGGTTAATCTGGCTAGCTGTTTGTGGTTCCAGAAATTAACTCTGATAGTTTCTTCACAGATAGTCATGCAGTTTTGATACAAGCAGCTGGTCACGGACCTTGTCGGATCTGTCTAATTTATTCAACACCCGGCCGCTGCTTCATTCTAGCTTCTTGTTTACAAGCTGTATTTAGTTTTACACAAAATAAATTCATTCCTGTTGGTCTCTTCTTTTTTGCATATCGTTGAGAGCGGTTTCAGATTGCTGTATGTGAGATTTAAGGGACTCCTACCCTGTAGCTTCTGCTCTTGTTTCTACCCGATAACTACCCTAGTAGAAGCAATCTTTCAACTCTTGATCGAGTCCTATTTTTTTTCTTTTCTTTTTTTTTTCCTTGGGGCCGGAGGGTTTAAGGGGCGTAGGAATCGGCCTGTGGTTTGCTGTTCATGGAGACCTGTTGTTGACTGCTGTCTACTTGATACTTGAGCAGGTGATCTTCGAATTTGAAGTTGGTAACGCTCCTTTGACCATTTCAACTTCTGTTATTTATACGGATTGCCCGGGTAGGGAGTGGACTGCAGCTTGTCAAGCTCTGGATAACTGACCGTGCCTTTTGTTTGATGGCTTTGATCGAAGTTCGACGCTAGTACATCTGAAGCTCCCTGACAGGGTTCACATCTCCCAACAAGTCAATGAGAAAGTCGCGATGTTACTATGTCCACAGTTTTGCGTTGCTTCTAGACTGAAGTGCTCTGGCACCGATCAAGTCGGCCAACTTTTTTGGTATGTGCCACCGATCTCTTGCCAATCTGATCTGAACACCAACACTCCATATTTGTTTGTGAGGAATTAGCGCAGTCCTATGTTAATCCTTGCAACCTCACAAATTGGTATCCTTTTTGGTGCCTGATTCCAGAAGCTAGACCAGCTTCACTACTGCGTTTCAGTGATGGAATTAGTTTTTCTCACTTCACAATGTCCAAGCATTTCTTGAGATATTTGCATGACTGCTTTGATTGGAAGTTCGTTGAAATCCGATTTTCTCAGTTATTAATACAGTACCCTCCCCCTCACAAGAGTTTCTGAGTTTCTACATTTGCCGTGAACCTTGACAACTACCGTGTAAATTTTTCGATCTCAGTTGCAGCAGCAGCAGCATTCCGCATAGGGGTTTTCAGGGTCGGGATGATTAGCGTTTCCGGAGAGCGAAAGAATTGAAGTGGATCCAGACCATCATCTAATAGCGAGGTGCAGCAACAGGTTGATCTATTTGCTCGGTTATCACTAGACAGCGTTTTGGAAGCATTCTGTGAAAGTACTTCCATCGACGAGTCATGGTGGGTAACCAAGGGCAGGTGAATTCCTCCACTCCTTGTGCTGCCTGCAAGCTCCTGCGCAGGCGATGCGCACAGGAGTGCCCTTTCTCGCCCTATTTCTCCCCGCACGAGCCCCAAAAGTTCGCGTGCGTGCACAAGATATTCGGTGCTAGTAACGTCTCCAAGATGCTGATGGAGGTTCCTGAGAGCCAGCGCGCCGATGCAGCAAGCAGCTTGGTGTACGAGGCGAATGCTCGCATCCGCGATCCTGTATATGGGTGCATGGGTGCGATCTCCGCTCTGCAGCAGCAGGCGCAGTCACTGCAAGCCGAGCTCAACGCCGTGAGACAGGAGATCATGCGATACAGGCGTCATGACAATGCGGTTGCGGATGCTGCAACAGCTGATGCAACTGCGGCAATGATGGTGCAGACTAGCGGATACCAAGGCCACAATCTTCATGATCGAGGCGTCGCCTCTAACCCCCTCTCCACACAGACAACACCTTCAGAGGTCTATACAGTTCCATCCCCCAATAGCGTTACAACTCCAGATTTGAAGGAGCGCAGTTACTGGTCCCCTCTCAACTAGTTTGGAGCTAACCAACGCCTTCCTTCAAATCTGACTAAACCTTCAAGGTTGTGCGTGCACCAGGTCAGCAGCTCATTGCAGTTCCATCACAATCACTTCTTCTTTGAAATTAGTTAGAGAGCAAGAATTATATGCGTATTTTGTGACTCTTCCTCCTTAGTTCTAATACTTAGAGCTTTTCTGGACGCGGACACTAGAGGACAATCAGAGTTGCTCAATTCTCTGTGCAAAATCTTGAGCTTGGTACGCCCAGGGTTCCGGATCGTAAAGAACTGCCGTCATTTTCCCTTTATATGTTTTTGTTTCTTCTGAGGCGCGCGAGATCTTACTCACCAGTCGACAGGACTTTACATCTCGTAGGTGTCTTGTTTTTCAAAAACAGACAGGCGTGTCTTTACGTGCGTGGAGGGTCTACAGTGCTGGCGCTACCTAAAATCCAGGAAGTGTCTAAATGTATCTAGATCCTTCTCCTATACATTCATTCTAGTTGAAACTCATCAGTCATTAACTGTTCGGCACATCACAATTCTCAGCATGTACTCTAGCACAGAAATTAACAGTGGGAATTAAGCGTACGAAGTGCACTTGCAAGATGGTCAGGGCTTCACACAGCTAGGTAATAACACAAGAAAAGTTTTTGGCAGTTCCTGAAAGGAAAAGAGTGGAAAGTTGAAACCTCTCACGAATTATATTAAAGTTGAATTAACAAAACATAGGGAAAGTTCAAATCTCTCCAAAGAAATCGTGGGAGCCATATCTCAATGTTTTGTTTTGATTTTCCCATTGTGAAACAGAGGGATCATTGTATTTTCCCATTGTCAAACAAACCATTTCATGTTTGCATAGGGTCAAGTTCTTCTTGATGGTCCCACAGGGAATCCTAAAAAATTTGGTTCGCTACAAATTGTCCAAATTTTCCTACTGTAGACAATTGAGGAGTTATCTGAAACTTGCTGATGAGTTCGGCCTCGTGTGCAGAAGTTTGTTGCTAGGTAGGGTGAAACAATGTGTTAGGAACCACCACTACGCGCACCCAGCTTAAGCTTGCTGGGGTGGACGCAAACGCAGCAGGCTGAACAGACCAGTCTAGAGCAATTTGCAGTTGCCATTCTTTTTTGCAGCTTCTGATCTAGAGCAGAATATCAGTTCCAATATTTATTTTCTCGTTGGTGGATCGTATACTGATCTCTCAATACGCCATGACCCTCATGTGACTAAAGGTTGATTATATGTAGGAAAATGGTGGAGAATCCCTTGGATGGACTTGCCATGAACTACCGAATGCCAGTTTCTTGTGTTTCAATCTGAACAGCACTGGAATTTGTAGCCTAGCCTAGGTACTGACCAAGTGTTGATTGGGTCGTCTTCTTAACAGAACCTGAGCTGTCAGGTTTGACACTAAATTTATTTTGGCTAGATTCTCTGGGCAGGTTTGAGTTTTGTTTTCACATTTCTAAATCCTGCGGGCTTGGTTTTCAAATTCAAGAATTTCTGGACCCAGTTTTTGAACTTGGTCTGGTTCCATGTACACACAAAAAACCGCACACTCCTCCAGACTGCGTATTGTATACTAGGTAGAGAAACTCTTAAGAAAATAAAATCTGGGGATGCATAGGTTGTAATTTTACAACTAATTAAAACCGATCAATTACCTATAAAAAAAGACTAATCAAGATTTTTTTAAAAAGCAGCTTCCTTTACCTAAAGAACAGATTTTATTTTTTTCAAGATTTCGATTTTGATTCTGATTCTTGCAAAAGGCTAGTTCTAGGGTCTGGTCCTCGTGCAGGTTAAAAGGTCACATGAACCTGAACTTGAACCCCTGGGTTTGACTGTCCAAACAGGAGAACCTGCCAATACTGTTGCTGACCCTTACTTTTGTGTATTCTATTTACGAGATTTAAGTGTTTTCCTTACATTAAGTAGACCAGAAGAGCAGATTGATCATAAAACCCACCCTTCAACAATAATCCACATGCTACCTAACACCTGCAGCAGCTGAATCCTACATACAATCGACTACTCATGCAGTCTACTTACACAGATGAGCTCATGATCATAAAAATCAAACCCTAAATATTATTGTGACCTTAGAAAGCACAATCAAGAATGAGGTTTTAGTCTCCCCAATTTTGCAACATGGAGTCCGGTAACAGTTCTCTTCTTGTCAATTCTGTTTCGCAATCTGGTTGCCGTTTAGAATTTAAAACTCATTTAACATCGTCACCCCTAGCGGTTTATATGAAATCGTTCTACAGATTGATGCATACATTCCTAGTCGTGGAAGTTGTATCTTACGGCCAGTCACGTTGTCCGTGTGAAACAACGAAACATTCGTGTTTGTACATATCCCCTGATCCTTGCTTGTACGGTGCGTACCTTACGCCATGTGCAGCACCCCTGCAGGCTAAGTTCTTGACAAAGTAGCGCACGCTGCCAGACCGAACTCATGGACATGCCGTGACGAACACGAATCCAATTCGGGATACTCACAAGTTTATAATGATTGTGCACTTGTTCTACCGCTTACACAGTATTGAGTACTGATCAATGTCACAAGCACGGCCTGAGCTGACAACTGCAAATCGAGTGCACATCATGGTGGGCCCGATCTCGAGTTTCATCAGTTTTGCTTAATCAATTGACTTATTGAACCTGTCTAAATATCTAAGAAATAGAGCTCCCGGTGATATTAATTAGACTTTAGGTGGACCTGCACTCGTACTGTGAACTGTTTGATTACGTCCATTGTAGCCATATTCAATGTCGGTCGAGGGAGAGAGTCAAATCGAAATGACGTCGGAGTTCGAGATGTTGTTGTGTCTAGTCCGCAGTGCTGCTGCCTTCAACTGGCCGGATCCACGATTGTGTTACCAACTCTGGTGTCTGTTGAAAAGCGGCAATTTTTCAACGCTTGCTTTCAAATTTTTCTAAAGCTTCTTGAGGCTTCTTGTACAAGGACTATTTGGTTTTCGTCTCAGCCTGCTGTAAGACATTGATTGTATAGAGGAATACATTTCAAGTCTTGAGCACAGTGAAAATGTCACAGGATTTACTGATGTTGGTTCAGAGCCCGGTTCAATATAATGTCGAATCAATGGTCAAGCTGGAAGCACAGGAGCTTGTCATTGAAGAATGCGTCCAGTCCAACTTTTTTTCTAAGTTTGAGGTAACAAAATTGAAGCTGAATTGCAGCTGTACTGCCCGCAGTTTCCACTCAAATGCGGGTAAAGTAACCTAGTCGCAGATTAAATGCATCCCCTAAGGAATGACAATCCTAATTAGAATCCACTGTGGACTAATAACCCCCTGTCATTTGACATCTTACCTTCGACGAACTCCAGTCGCAGCGGACAGCTTCCGGCCATCTGGAGATATCTTAGGTTTGTCGCACTCTTGACGTACTCAATCTCTCTCTGTGTGCTGTCTTGACAACATCAATAATGCATTTGATCCGCAAACCAAAGCACTTGACTAAACATTCCATGATCAGTACTACTTATACTCATTCATTGCTCAGGTAATGATTAATATTTGCAATAAATAATCTTGTTCGGAATCTAAGTGGAATCATTGTTAGCAGAACCCTTGACTATATTGATCGTTTTACAACACCCAGGTGTCATGATGGTAATTCTGGAGGGTTTCGTAGATCATACAAAGACGTGCATGCGTTTGCAAAACCACTACTTTATCATTTCCTGGTAGCATGCTATTCATGTAAGTTGAGTTAATTGTGACCTGGGACCACGGTGCCGGAGCTTCTCTAGTTTCCATGATCCCCTAAAAGCTAAAGCTTAAGCTTCATCGACAAGAATGCATCTTTCCACAAAAAATCAAGGAAAATTTCTAGGTGCAGGTGGACCCATCTCTCTGCGGCCCATATGAATTTTTCTTCACAAACCGCCGTCTTCTCTAAGGAGACATGTTTCGCTACCCGGCAATTCCTTAGCTAGATACAACACGCTAAATGCCCCATAACGAGCACACTGCCCGGAGTCGCACTATTTTGCCGCAGGGTTTGACACTGCATTCACTCACTCAGTACGGGAAAGTATGCTGATGGCCGCAGGTATCCTTATCCTATAATGAGAGAACGTGGTGGTCGATTCTAAACTGGTGTGAGACCGCAGAACCGCTTGGACATTCCCGGACAGAGCTCGTTAGGGGTATTTACTAGGGCCAAGCTAAAATGCCACTTGCATAGATGGAGTACAAGGCTATAATTTTCACGGGGCGATGTTCCCATCGGTCCACACTCGGCGCGCTTCAGCTGCATATACAGATCGAACATCTAATTTTAGACATTCCAGATCGGAAGCAACAAATTTATATTGCTTGTCTTATAACTGCTAACGGAGATCCCAATTTAAAAGAAAAAGTCAAGCAACAATTTACTTGGTGATAAATTCATATGACTTGTGTACCTAGTCGGACCTGCTGCTCTCGACTAGAATCTAGAAGTTTGCTTCCAAAAGAAAAACACTAGCTGCAAGTGGTGGCATGATCTATCTATTGCTGCTGACAATGCCGTGCATGTTCGTGCATCATTGACTTTTTTTGGGTTTCAAGATTCTTTCTTTCTCTTTTTTCAACAGGACACTGGTGATCTTATCAGCATATTTTTTGACGCGCGGAATTTCGCAAAAAAGCGAAATTAAAAATTCGAATTTGAATTGACTTTTGAGGGGTTCAATGGCCAAAAGATGGAAAAAAACTATATAGTAAAAATCGACAGATTTCTATATTTTTTTTTCAGTATATAGTCAATAAAAACTATAGAAGGATGATTAAAGTTCTACTTCATGTCTTGTTTATTATGATAGTTCTATGGAGAGTTCTTTACTTGCAGTTATAAAAATTAAATTAGACTAGTTCTGGTTTTGCTTACACAAGGAAATGGAATGGGGAAACCAGTTCTGAGTCTGGTTCTTTAAAATAAAATTTTTAAAATCCATTTCAGTTTTTCTAATCCAGTTCTGGGTAACTTGAACTGAATCCAGCAGTGAACTCTAATGATTGTAGTTATTTTTTCCCCAAAAAATTCAATTCCAGTTTTGGTTCCACATATAAATAGAACCAGGAATACAGTTCCAATTTTAGAATTGGAAAAAAGAATTCCAATTCTGCTTTTGGAACTGGTTCTGGTTCTGGAACCAGTTCCAAAAATCAGAACCAATTTCAGTTCTGCTTTTACTAACCGCAACCAGAACCAGCTGTTCTAATCAGCCCAAAACTGGGGTACCTGCTCAACACTTGTTTACAGCTTCAGATTTAGGAAGAATTAGCCAAATTGGGACCTCCATAAACTAGTCTGCTACTAAATTCTAGGTTAAATCTGCTGCACTTTGTGCAAAGTAAATCAATCAAGACTACAAAATGAAATTCATTAGAAAATGCATTTTGAACCACATGGAGTCTTTGCTGAGTTCCCATAGTCCACTGCATATTTGGAAAAAAATAAAGAACTTCCCCAATTTCAATTTTGCATGGATTGCAAACTTCTTGTCAAAAATGGGTCCCCCAAACACCCCTCCTCCCCAATTCCCAAATCTAGCAAATTTCAAACTTTTGGATTGAAAACTAGATGAATCGAAAACTCCACCATGGAGTGGAGCTCTCTGCTCTGGGACACAGCAGTTCGCCGAGCAGCGCAGCAGGAAAGGCTGTGTGGTAGCACAAATTGGGAAGCACCTCACTACCACCGAGCCAGGTGCTTGGCAGTTTGTGCTACCACCCAGCCTTTCATGGTGCCCCCCTGCCTGGCGAACTGCTGTATCCCCTTGGGACAAAGTGCCAAGGGCAGCTCCTCCTTCATATTTGAAAATTTTATTAGTTGACAATTTGAATATTGTCTGCTGTACAAAAACTGGCATATGATGAATTTCCTTGGTGAATATTAAACACAATTAATATATTCCTGCATGATAATAAACAAATTCCAAAAAAGTGTTTATGCAAATAAACCATTCATTTGCAAAAGTTTATTTGACATCTACAATATTAAGTAATACACATTCACACTAAGTCCTTCATACATAATACTCACTATCAGGCAATTCTTAATTTCCTGTACATCATCACATTCTATTTCAGAAGTGGTCTTCAACATATCACATAGTTATATTGTCAAAATATCAGCCAAGCTGAAATCTTATACATGTTCTATCCGGTATTGGGCGGGTATCAGAATTTCATGATACTCGTCGGGTCTGGTTTTCAGAAAGTAATTAAAAAAAGGGTCCAATTCTCCTCAAAGTAAAATTTTCTAAAATTTTTACACTGAGCAAGGGTATCAACATTTTTATAAAAAAAATTTAATTGATTCTCATAATGCCAGTTTTCAAAATTTTGAGAACATATGGTTATCCTTTGACAATTCTCACAAACAGGGTATTACTTTATATTTTTAATTAAAAATTAAAATTAAAATGAAGATTTCGATTTCTTTCTTAATGAGAACTTTAGTTTTTGAAAAAACTCAAATCCAAGGACCTTTGGTTCAAGGTTTTGAAAGATTTTTTGAATAAATCATCATTTGAAATAAATTCTCCAAACATCATTACTATTTGACTTGGCCTACATTAATAAGTACCTACCACCAAATACTAGGCCTCACTTGGATCTCTCATCTCCCAAGGCAAATTAGACTTAATAGACAAATTTTGACATGGGTTTGGTGATGAAAGTGTCTTTTTTTAACCCTAATTAAATTAGGCTGACTTAACATCATATTTTTAAAGTTCAAACCTATGATCCATAAATCAACAAGATCCAATAAGTAAAACATTGTTCCATTCTGCATAGAAACATAATTAAGTTCGATGGTCATAATTTCTTTTTCATTACTTGTACTAATTTTTTATGGTAACTAAACCTTGAGACCTTGACCTAGGTAAGGGGTCAGACCTTACCCAACTCTCTCATCTGAATCAATAATTCAGTTTTCAATCAAAATATCATTCGTATCATGAGAGTTTCAAATTGGGATGCCTGGGTGATACTCGAGTGATGCCCAAGGGTATTTTTGATAACTGTCCAACACTGATTCTATCCCCCTCAAAATCAATAACCTTTTTTTTATTCTATTTGTGTGTGGATTTAACCACTGTTGGTCAGTTCTGGGTTCTTTTTCCAAGTTCAGTTCTGGTTTTAAGAGCTGGAGCCTTTGGGTTGAAGCTGGTCAAGACATTACCTCAAGACCTAGACACACTAGATGCACACAAACTTGGCTTGGTGAAAGCCCTTGGTTTGGTAGACGTGGCTCAGGGTTCAAAGACCCTTTTCACAAGGTCCAGGTCTAGGTCTAGATAGGGGTGCACCAAAAGGGAATGTAGTTCCCCAACTTTCAACTCTCAGACCTCCTTCACAATGAAGAACTTTCCCAACCACTACGCCACCAATGTTTAGTTAAACTTGTTTGCCAAAATTTTACAATATTACAAATAGGGCTATTGGATGCCTTCTATTGATTTTTATTCTTTAAAAAACTTTCTTTCTAGTGATTAATTTTTTTTTTGGTTAATATTATGTTGTTAAAAATGTAGTGTTTTAGATAAGGTTTTTGGGTTGGTCTAAATAGGTCTTAGGTCTAGGTTTTGAAACCCTAAAACTTGAAACCAGTCTTGGACAAGGAATAAATGAGTTTTATAAAGACTAAGGATAAATGCAGATATGATGACTCACTTTTTGAAAAATACAACACGTCACACAAGTTCATTTTATAGTTTTAAATTTGTAATTTAGTCAAGTATCATTGATTAGATGGTAATAAATTTCATGTATAAAAAATAATAAAGTTTATATTATAGGACACCAAGTAGAAATTCAAAAAAATGTGTGAAATCATCATTTGACCCCAAAAGAAAAAATTTAATTAAAAAAACAATTTTAGGGATGTATGATTCAAATATGGTTCAATTTTGGTCATCATGCAAAATCCCCTAGTTAGAAATTGACTACAATCGTTCAAAAAAGAATGTCACATAAAAGTAAATGTTATTTCATGTTACAAAATATATCAATTCACTATAAATAATTTGAAATGAAATTAAGTATGAATAAACTTGTCCATACTTTTTTACCTCAAAAGTTCAATATTAAGAATGGGTGTTTTTATATTAAAAATAATCACATAGGTTTCTTCATATTCAAGTTGTTAATCAAGAACCAATTGTCAATTAACAAATTCAAAATTATTACTTGTTGGAAGCATCTCAAAGGAAGAGTGTACCTTGCAAAAAATGGCATTATGAGTTCAAAAGTGAATCATCATATCTTGCATTTGCTCTTAGAACTATTGAGTTAGAAAGTTAACATTCAAACTAGTATAAAATTGGTACAAGGGTGATATTACCTTAGGCCCCAACCAAGCTAATATGTACTATCAATGTTACAGTTTATTCTAGGTTGTGCGGATTGGTTGAATAAACTAATTATTTTTTAAAAAAATTAGTTGTGTACAATGAAGATGAAATCAAATCTGATTTTTTAATTGGACTAGATTCCAATTTTGTTAAAAAGAAAACAAACCTAGAGGTTTGAGAAACCATAAGAATTGATTTCAAGATCAAACCGCAAGGTTCATCAAAAACTTTAAAAATTCATAATTGGGAACAAAGGTTCTTTCTATAATCAAGAAAGTCTACTAGACATAACTAGTTGATACTATGCACAAATGTCTATATGAAGCCAACATTGAATTTATCTTCAATCTATTGCAAAAAATGTGTAATAAGGGTCACTTTGCTCCAAGTCTTAAAACTATTTTTCAAGTTTGCAAATTTTTTAGCAATTTTGAATACAAAATATCAAATATGACAATGTTAAGTGTGTGATAATGAAAATGTAAAATTGCAATATTGTAGTATGGAACAAGCAACATGTCACAAAAATGTTGAAACATTTTTATGTATATGAATTAAAATAACATAATTTAAATGGTAATATTGTATAAACACCAAATATTTGTCCTACATAGGGAAATACATTTCACAAATCTAAAATTGTTATAATAAAACCATTTGTATACGAAACAATTATTGCAATTTGATATTTATAATATGAAATGCATTTTTGAATATATTATTGGTCCACTTATATATATTGATAAGCCTTTAAAATGTTAAGAATGTGTTGAAAATTTATCTTTCTTGTCCACATAGCAAAATATCTTGATTTGTGTCTGAATGAGGAAAAAACACCTCTTAATGTATTTAACATCATATATTTTAATACCTTTTTCTATTTTTATGTTTGAAATCAATTTTTTTAAAGTTGCAACCTTAAAGTTGCGGTTTACAAAAGGATCCCTAACTTTTAAAATACTTTTAAAATATGATTTTTTTCCACCAAATATCAAACATTTTTACTTTTTTAAACTCCAAATGAGTATGATGATACAATATGTCATATGGTTTGAATGTTTAAAGATCTTAACACATAAAAAAATATAATTTGTATGTTTAGGTGAAAAAGTTGGTGAAAATGTTTAAAAGGGCCAAATAAAAAAGAATTAATGTTGAAAAATTCAAGAACCTATTGCAGACAAAACATGCAAGGTACATATATCCATTTTTGGTTTACATAAAAATAATACCTAACCTATTAGGTTTTGTTGGGTTTCTACAAACATTCCAAATGTGAAGCCAAACAATAGCCACATCATATCATAATCATCCAAAAATATAACATTAGTCCATGATACCTATTGATAATGTTATCATCATTGTCAAAATTGCCCATATGACACCAAATAGACTTAAAACAGTTCTCCATTTCAGCCTGCTTCTTAGTCTTTCTAAAAGATTTGCTCTTATTTAGAACATGCCAACAAGCCATACCAACCTCAATAGTTGGGTCTCCATGAATATATCAATTAAGGCCCACTTCACATTAGGAATCAAGGCCAAGGTTCAAATCAAATCAAACATTCCTATTAGTGCAATCATTGAAATTAGCCTTGATTGCTTTGGGTGAAAACACACTATGGGTGACTACATAATTTTATTACAAGTTGATTATTGGCCATGGAACAAAAATTAAATGAATAAGATGTGAAAATAATTCAAATATATATATATATATAGTATGAAGAGATCACATCATATGAATCTCAAGAATGAATTTTGAGTTATCATAACATATTAGATTTTTGAAATGTTAAAAACTTGCATCATAGTCAATATCATACAATTATGAACTCATTATATTTATTAAAATGCTTAATTATATGATTTTTTTTGACATGGAAAGTAATGTGATGCCATTAATACAAAAGAAGACAATTTTGAAAGATTTTGAAAATCATAAATTGATATATACAATGAAATATGAATTTTTTATAAAGTATTATATTCATTTGAATTAATAATTCAACTTTGAGATCATTTTCTAAATGTAAAGTTTTGGTATAATTATTTATCATTCATAAAGTCCAAAAGTTTTTTTTAAAATGTTTAGCCTTGCCATGTGACTTGTACAATATAATGCACTATGCTACAGTGCATATGGACTTTTATTTTAAGATTAGTATGGGCTTCACATATGCCAAAAAGTACTACACTTTAATGTGCTTTCATCGCTTTACCCTAAAAGTCAAAGATGAAAAAAAACCAAGTTTTTTAATGTACCATTTTATTGTCCTAACTTGGTCCCAAGGTAGAAAAAAAATACCTATCAATTTGAGAGGCCAATTTGCAACCCTTGAAATTAATGTTGCTATAATAAAATATAACACATATTTAATTAATTTAGGACTTTACAAAAGTTCGAAAATGCCAACACATAAATTTCAATGTTAAATTTTTGAGTCTTCAATTGTTAATGACCTAATGTCCACTAGGACAAAGTTTGTTAACCATAAGAAAAAACTTTTGAAGAACTACAAGTTACATTCCAAGTTATACAAATTAACCTTGAAGACACCATGGCAAGTTGTTTAAAAAAAACAAAAGAATTTGAATGATGAATTAATGAAATACAATTTACATAGATCAAACAAACATTATATTCCATATTAGAAAATCCAATTTGAACCTTGAAGTGTGGTGGCCACTAAGCCTAGAACAAGATGAAAAGAAGTTGCAACAATTAAAAAATCCAAATATTACATTATAGGAGAAAAAGTTGTGAAATCAACAATTCATGTAGTAATTACATAATCAAACAACCTCATTAAATGTTTTAAATACAAATTGGACCTCATGGCCACTAGGTTGCCAAAATTGTAACTATACTGATTTGTTTAAAAGTCTTGACAATAAAAAATAAACTATTAATTAATTTATTTTTAAAAACCTTAAAAAATAGCTTATATTTGAAGGATAATTTGAAACTAATTGAACTGCCAGGTGAGCATCGAGTTGTCAAAACACCTATCCTAATTTCTCGAAGAGTTTTGAAACATAATATCCAATATTTTAAAAATCTTTGTATAGAAACCCTAAAGGGCACTCTAAATTTGTGGATAATTTTAAACACAATGTGAAATCCTCCTAGTGTTAGAAGTTTTGTGATTGCCCATACTCAAATATGCAACAATATTGGCACCATTTTAAAATAAAAAACTAACTAACAAACATCATTTTTTCCCTTTCATTGTTGAAACAACGTTGCATACTCTACAAACAATGATCCAAACCAATTACACACAAAAGTCAAAACTAGAAAACAACTGCATAATAAAACAAAAAAACAATTATATATATAAGTAGAAAAAAAAACAAAAATGGAATGATTCAAATTACATACCTAAAGAGGGCTACTTATTGCGAACATCGACATTATCATTATACATATACTAGATGAACCAAGAATAATTTTTCAAAAAAGAACTTAAACGAAGCTTATAATACTTGACCATAAAATCATAATGAATTCAAATTGTTTTGGCCAATGGCAATCCAACTAAGGGTGGCCACAAACGGGATGGTAAGTCCAACCATTACACCTTATTCTTTGACAACATTTGTCCCCTGAATAATTCAAGAACAATATTGGTCCATTTTGAATTCCAAAACACCTTGTTGGGTTCATCATCAATTAGCAATGTTTGATCTTCCTTTCCATAATCTTTCCCATGACAAACATAATACACATGTTTCAAATCCTTTAAGTAACAATGGGACTCAGGTGAAATTTCACCAAATGTTTTGGAGCATTGTTCACGTCCCCAAATGAAAACAAATTGATCCAAGAAACTTTCAAGCATGAGCATGGGAAGAACTTCTAGTACATCCTCAAATTTCATACAAGACCAAATTGTGATATGAAACTTTGGAAATGCCTTACTAAGAAAATTTGCCACTCTAATTTTGACTCCACTTTGGTCTTGTCAACATTTTTTCCAAACACTCTAACATTCCCTTGTAGAACAACCAAAGGTGGGAAATAACACAACATGCCATTAATGTTGAAAGCCAATAATTTTTTTGGCTCAAGAGACAACAATTGTAAATGCGAATGCATTAAGTTGCCTTTGACCATTGTAGTTGGCTTGGATGAAACATTGAACTAAAACAACAAAAAAAAAAATAGCAAAATGAATTAAACATGTGGGAAAGGATAATGTGCTATGAAGATTTACAATAATAAATTGAGAGCGAAATGTTCATGTGCTAATAAATAATATTTTCTACATTAAATGTATTAATAACAATATGCAAAAAAACATTGAGTGAACTAACAATAAATGGCAAAAATCAATACTTAAAAAAGTCATTGAAATATAAAGGGATTGCTGAATGGCGTGCATGAGGTGCCTAGTGGCCAACAAGCCATTTGCATTGAAACTTTAAAACAATTTATGAGAGCCTAACAATATGTTTGCAAATACCCAATTATCAAATCAGCACCAATGGATGTTTGTGGGAGAGAAAGTCATTTGGAACAACCTTTACATTGGACTTTAATACATTAAGGAAGAAAACAATTGATAAAGATAAAACATGCACCCATCGCAATTCAAGTTAGTAAACCATCCATACATAATGATTCCATAATAAATAAATAAAATAGTTCATCTTTTTTTATTTAGAAGTCTCAATTTCATTTTATTACAAAATGTTTCATCACATTTTGCAGAACAAAAAACAATCAATTTTGCATACCAAGGGTCATTAGGAACCACATCTGTAATGCTACCAAAAGGATTTAACTCTACAAATTTTTTAACTCACATTTTGAACGAATGAAGAGATTCCAAGTAAGGAAAAATAGTTTGGAGTAGGTAATTAACATCACGATGCGGCCTGTGGAACATTTCAAAAAAGATGGCACTAAAAGGAAGATTAAACAAACTTTTGTGAAGCGTATCATGTATTCTCAAGTATTGTACCAGGAAATTGAATAAAGAAATTTAAAAAGTTTTTATGGAAAATTGGCTTGTCTAGCTTCTCAAGCAACAAGTGGTCATTTTTGAAGCAAAGCGACTAGTCCATTATCCTAAAAGACGAAAAGCAAACACCAATTTTTTTAGTGATAATTTGGAAGTGCCTTGAAATGTTTCTCTTCATTATCAAGGATCGTATGTACATCATAATTTTTTTTACACAAATGGATAGGAATTCCTTGAGGCTAGGCGTTAGAACCACCAGGTGAGTTCTAATTTGACTTTCACTCATAGCAACAAGAACACCATTTAGGTTGAAAATCAAATGATAGTCATTTAGTTCTAGTGAAGGAAGTTTTTCCTTCAGGGTATGTGTAGGAAAACTAAAAATTGTTGTCATTTTTTGCACACCACCTTTGGGAAAACCTGAAATGGCTATGTTGTCTTAATAACCAACATTCACCAAACTTGAAATCTTTGGAATCTTTTGCAAACAAGCTCCAAATGCAAAACTTCATTGACAAAACTAGAAGTGTTTGTGATTTCCTAGCAACTATAATTAGCAAAACTGAAAGTCATTGCACTTTATTGCAAAATGCCAAGCTCCATAAGTGGATAAAATAAAAGGGAACCCACATCATGCATAGTTTTTGGGCCACTAGCTATAGCCAATTGAATTTCATTTTCAAGGCAAGAGGATGTCAATACGTCAAGGGGCTTCAACTTCAAATGGTCCACTAGTCTAAAACAATAATATCTTCATTCTACATCATTTAGTGTTGCATCTTCAACATTGGGTTCATTAGAACGAACATCAATTAATTCCATTGAAACATGAATTGTGAATACAAAATGTACATTAGCTAATGGTTCAATCTACATTTATATCATATCAATCACAAAGGAAAGAATTCATAGAGGACAAGAACCCACCTTGGATTGTATTATCCTTTCGCCCACATTCTCAAGAGAGGAAATTGACACCTCCACATGTGAGGCACAAATATGTGCCCAAGAAAAAAAAGGATGTCTTAACAATATAATTAAAAACATTATTAAGTAATGAAGAATAAACAACAAAGTAACAAATGACTTAGCCCAAGTACCCAAAGCCCAAGCATAAGTACTGAACATGAGAATGAGTAATCAATCTTCACATGAAAAGTAAGGGGCACACACACATACCAAGTATTAGACTTATAACATAAGTAATTAGGGCCACAACACAAGTATACAACCCACAATGACCACCAAGTGATCACAAATTACAAGTAATTGGGTTACGTGGGGCATGATGGAAATTGAACATGCGTAGCAACTAATTACGACTATAAGCATAATTGCAAGTAATGAATATTAATTTTGAAACAATATGTGATTAGTCAAAAACATGCCCATCATATTCAAAACTTATACAACTATATATTCGAGTTCCCAAAATTATGACCATTAAAATGAGTGGCCCTTAAATCTCTAGATTGATGCCATCAAATGTCTGCATCAATTTGCAAAGATATTAACACAATGGTAGACCACATAGGTGTTCAAAACAAAACAACATGACACATACCCTATATGTATGCAATATCATTGATGTCACCATCCTAGATATTTTTGGTACCATTGGAAAGTTAATCATGCAAAGAAACCTAGAATGAACTTGCATGAACATGAAGACATGTGCAATTAATAGTTTACGTATGTCTTTTGTAAATAATGAGTGGGATATTCCTCTCAATTCCCCACTCTTATACATTTGTGCTTCACATCCTTCCTTATAGGTGAAATCATTATAACAACATCCCAAAAACTCAAGACCAATTGATGATCATCTTCACCCATGGCATCTAATTAACATTTTTGTGGTAGCCCTCCCTAGATATTATCCCCTATGATATCCACATGGATCCTTCATGTTATAGCCTTGGACAGAAGGTATCTATTACCACCAATTGTTCGAGATATGTAGCGTTGAAAGGGTCCATTTTGATTTGACACAACTATAGTCAAAAAAACATTCCTATAGGGTGAGTTATTTTTTGTTTTTTGCGCTACAAGTTGTGCATAGACATCTTCCATGGATTTAAAAAGGTTCAACTTTTGTTTAGTGTCTCTAGCATGCCTAACAAATTCTAGAAGGAGGTCTCGAACAGTTCCCTTGTCCAAAAACCTCTTAAAGACTTGTTACTTATCTTCATCATTAAAGTTGTGGGCAACATCATGCAAGAGATTGCTAAGGTTGTCAACAACAATAATGCATTTCTCCACCTTTTGTCTATGCGATTATCAATGGATATTAGTGCTACCAAAACATCTTGGGAGATTGATTTTTCCATGGCCATTGCACGTTGTCTTTCATGTTGAACCCTTTTCCTTTCATGATCCTTGGCATGCCTGCATGAACCCATGGATGGACAATCTTTGAATCCACGATGGAAACATTAAATCCAAATGTGATCATATGCAAACATTGTAGTACACAAACATGATTTGTAGAATATTAAATTGTAATCTAGGAAAAATGGAGTCGTCCATTACCAGGTTGTTGCAACAACTTCATTTATTGTTGCAACTTGTCGAACCTTTGTAGTTTCATGTTGAGTTTTTGTAGTTGCAAGTCTTTGAACTTGGGACACTCTTGAATTCCTCTTATTGGCCATTATTTTAAACCATTATACAAATGAAGTCATTAGAAAAAATGAGTTACATTGCACATTGAATAACAAATAATTGCAAGTTTATGTGCATGAGAGATTGGGAACATAAGTAGAACAACATTCACATACACATTCTTTTGTTATCTCCATAGATGAATTTGTAGTTTATAGTTGATTCAAGTAAACACATATGCATAGGAAAGAGCCACTTGTGAACTCTAACCTCCTAATTTACAATTGTTTAAAGGAGTTAATTTGGAACCCTTGGTTGCTTAACATCCCCACAAAGGTCCAACAAAACATGGGAGTTGAAATACACACGATACTAATTTCAATGTAATAAGATAAGATAATCACCATGTAGAAGACTAGTTCTATGATTCCTAGGGTTCTATTCATGCTTGTAGTAAGCAATAATTGGAATAAAAAATGAAGCCATGTTTTCGGCTTCTACATAGATATTCAATTTCACAAAAAAAATCCAACCATTCTTAGAAATTATGTGATAGAACAACATATCCACATAACACTTAGAGCAAGGCAAAAAAAATGTTTACAAGGAGACTTAGTCTACAGTTGACAATTTGTTATAATACAAATTAAGATAGCCAACCATAACCAAGGAATGAGTAAGAAAAGAACCAATACATGTCTCTTTCCAACAATAATTGGAGCTTCCCCTTAGCACCATTTCCAAACTCCCAAGCAAACCACCTTCGCCCCATTAACAAACTGATCCTTTCTTTTCTCATTGGCTATTTGTCTTGCATTGTGACGCTTTGCATTTGAGACAAAGAGATGAGCTCTTGATTCTTCAAGACAGAAGAAGCGACCAAAGAGTCAACTACAAAAAGAAACAAGAACGCGTACATCATTAACACATTAAGTAAATAAGACATTGATGAAATTAATATTGAAAAGGAAATAAAGCAAAACAAATGAGATTCAGTAATGTGAAGAAGGCACATACCCTTTGAACACCCGTATCTATTGATGCCCAAGTTTAATCATCATCACGTTTTACAATTGCTTGATGTTATTATCTCTCACCCATTTGTTACATGCCTCATGATGTTACATTGTTAACTTGACTACATTGCCATTGCTAGGGCATTGGGAAAAGCTTGGAGGTGGCAGTAGAAAATCATGAACCTTCCAAGGCCCACCAACCCAAACCCCATGCCTTGCTCTTGCCCTACATTCCTGCGTTGTAATGTCAAATGCCTAACTAAAAACCCTCCATCCATCCAATAGTGACCATCAAGCCCTAATGCTCCATTTGACGGCTAAAATGTGGCAGCAACCTATTTGAATCTACTTGCCTAGATTGAAGGATACTTGTTACTTGCTTCTCTAGCCTTTTGACATTACACATGTGCACCCAAAAGTTGCTAGAATTTTGGAATAGTGGTCCTATGCACAATTGACCTCCATTATGCATCTTTTGTTATCAAAATTATTCAATCTACACAATTTGATCCCTCTCAAAAGTATGTTTTCATTGTAGCAAAAAATTGCATGCATAACATATTTTTCTATGTGCATATAATTTGCATTTGTTATTTTTAACTTTGAATAACATGCTTTAAATAATTTTTAAATGAACCATATGCTTGGTTTCATAAATGGTTATTTATGCAAAAAGAAATGGTTACTTGTAGGCAAATGTGATAGTAGCGTAGTTTTGGAAAGCATGTAACAAGTAGATATTTCTTAAAGTTCATATTAAATCTCTAAACTCAGAAAACTTCTCCATCCCACATTTGATTGGCTCATATGATTTTAAAGTTCAATCTTAATAGTCATCTTTTACATAATTATGTTTTTTTGCTTTCGAAGACTACTTTTTTGGCATATTGTAACATGCTTGGACCCCATTGGAATATATAGATGCCTGCCACAATAAAATAAATTGACTGTTTTTAGTCACATTCCAAATGCCTAGTAGCACAATGTTGGCCATGTTGTCTCATATGACATATGTAAGTCACAATATTTTATTTTGTACTACATGTGGATTTTGTTTGATTGTTTCTAGTCATTCTTACATTAATTTGACTACAAGTTTAGATCCATTAACTATTTTTAATCACAATAATAAAGTGTGTCTATACATGTAATCATAATGATTAAGTTTAGTCAAGTTGTTAGAAATACAATCATGTGGCATCATGTGACTAATTTCAATCACACCATTAGTAATGTGAATACAAGTGTGCTCCAAACAATCCATGTGTTCAATTAGAATGTTCATTGTCACTAAAGTGAAAAAAACTTGATCATAATAGACATTGCTACATTTGTGGTTAGTTAAAAGAGACATGGTTAGTCATGTGGCCTTTTCAAATCTAATTACATAGTCATGTTAGTCAAATTCAAGTAGTGGAAAAGACATAATTTTATCGTAGTGGGATTTCAATGACTATTTATTTAAAAAGATTCTAGGTGTATATTAAGAATATTCCATTTGTAAATTACAAAAAGTCATAAGAAAGTCCTTTTGATTCAAAAATATATTACATTATACTCTAATGTGAATGTGTTTTAAGAGTCTCTCCAAAATTATGTCATTTTCAAGTCCTTTAAAAATCATTTATGAGTTTTTTCAAGTAGTAAAAACATTGTAAAACATTAGTTACAGTGATGAATCAATGCTTTTGAGAATTCAAATTTCATTAAATTCATTTCAAATTATTACACATGTTTTACAATATATTAAGAACACTATCATCAAAATGTGTAAAAGAAATGTGTAATATTAATATAATTTTTGACACAAAAACATGAAAAACAAAACACTAGCTGTTATAATTCGTATGGCTCCTATATTTGTGAATGTACCTTGTTATGATCACTTGGTTAAATTTTTTTCACTTTTCCAGTTTTAATGTGCAATGGAATGGAATTGATACAAGAATATTATTTCTTTTTCAATTCAAACCCAAAACTTCATTTGGCATAAGCTCTCACTTGCCCCACAAAATTTTCATTTTCTCCTTAAATGAAGACTATGCATCCATTATCTTCAAAGAAGGAATTAGCAAGGCCAAATCTGTAATTCTAGTATTTAGGCTTGAAAACATTCCATTCTAAAATGCTTTATGCATCTGAGCAACCAATAACAGGGTTGCCATTAGGGTAATCAACAAGTATCATGTTGATTGGATGGCTTTGCCTCTTCCCATTGACAAGATTTGAATGCCCATTAGAGACCTACACATTGAAAAACTTACATTATCATAACATCTAACAAGGAATGACAATAAGAAATATTGTGAGCATAAAAACCATATTGAGATTCCCTTGGTAAAAAAAAGAACATAGTTCCTTTAAAGGTGGTGAAAGAATGACTTTCTCCCAATTTGTATCACTAAAAATCTTGATGAAATGGATAGGGATAACCTTCATATAAAAGGTGGATTTTCTATAATGGGATATAAATGGGAGAGCAACATATGGGTGATCTTGTGCTTGCATGCCAACATGAAGTATGGGTTGTGGTTGGCCCATATGTGGAAAGTTGATTGGTGAAGATGGAACAAAAGTAATTAGATCTTCCAAAGGCTTCAAAGTAGCCTTGTTTGCTACACTTTTGTTTATTTTCTTCTTGCCTTTGGCCTTAGGCTTTGTAGCTTGAGAAACCACAACAACTTGTTCATCTACAATCTAGGCTACTTGTTTTGAATCATGAAATACAACAATGGGTAAATCAATTGGAGTTCCAATAGGCAATTACAATGCAAAGGTTTGGCAAGTTCGATACTCCAATTTAGAATGAGGAATAACTCATGTGGGAAAGTCCATATACTAGCATCCTCCATCCAAATGGGCATGAACATAATTTGAGATTATGGAAGGGGTGTACATGGAAGCATTGGAAGAAAATTTCCATGCCATAAAGAAAGGGGGATCTTTCTTCACATGACCTTGAGACATGAGAACAAATTTGATGTATTTGTAAGAAGAGGAAAAAGGAAAAATCCACTTAATGTACAAAGAGTGTTTTATATTTTACATGTTAATGCAAATAATGAGTAATGGAGACAAAGTACATTAACCTGAAGATGACTCCTTTTGTGGCGTTAGCTAATCATCCTAGTCATTACCATGATAAGGAGGGTTTTCTTTGTCATTGAACTCTCAGAATAATGCATTTTGAAAATGGGCAAATCTCCACTTGTCAATTTATTCTCCCATGTTCTTTGATGCTCCATCTTCTACAACAATGTGATGGTCATCATGAACTTCATGATAGAAATGAAGTTGGTCAATACAAGCTTTTCGAAGTTGCACAATCAATAAATAATTTCCTAAGTTGGAAAGTTCAAGAAACCAATAGTGAAAAGGAAAAAGTTATGATTTTTTGAAATCAAACAAAATACTTGACTCCACACGTTTGTTGCATTAAAGGTCCAAGGCATCATTGCCTTTGAATGGTCTAGTGGGAAAATGATTTTCTTCTTTCATGTTTTTACCATTTTATATTTTGAGCCATTGGCATTTCTCCTTGGCATCAATTTTTGAAATGGCAACATTGTATAATTGATCTTGTGTCATTTTTGGATCAACATTCTTTGAGTAATGGATTTTGATTTGTTGAAGGAATTTAGGACCCAATTTAGGATCAACAATAGGTAGAAGCTTCACAAGTTTGTGTTGCAAAGCTTCTTTAGTTTTTGTAGCAACATTGGCCATTGCTTCTAGCCCAATTGCATTAAAATTATTTGAGTTTTCAAGTTTGTATAATTTTATAACATCTTGCTTGGCTTCCATAATCTCACACTACATGCAATAGAAATGTGAAATGATCAATTGACAACATAACTATTGTGAATTCAAAGGTGAAAGAAAATTATGTATGAAAATTTTGTACCTTGAACAATATTTCAGCAAAGGCTAGTTCTGTCAAAGAGTACTAAGTCTGGCCTTCTTCTTTGTTAATTGAGTCTACATATTGCTTATTCAACAACATGTCCTTGAATTCCTTAAGATCTATCATCCCTATCATGTTGACCTTAAAGATTGTATGAACAAACTTTTGAGTAACATGAGCCTTTTCATTGAACTTGAAAATGGAAAACAAATTATAAAACATTAAGAAGACCATGGAAGAATAAGTACTGACACAAAATTATGAAGTAAAAAAAATCAAGGTAAGAGATTACTTACATATTGATGTTATCCATAAGTGTCTTGAGACACCTTCTATTTTTGATCTCAACATTAAGGACCCATGTGGTTGGACACACATGCCATGTTTCATCAATAGGGTGCACTTGATTAATGTAAGGCAACCACACCTCAAGTTGATGATTGCCATCCCACACGTGGAAAAACTTAGCCTTCAAGTGTGAAAGGGTTAGTTTTGTGTCTAGAAATGCTTCAAACTTGTCATTCACAAATCTCCATGTAGAGCTCCAAGACATCTCTTTCTCAATTGTGACATTTTCAATTTCATCATGAATGTTTTTAAAAGAAACATAGAAAACTTGAAAATTTGGATGATACCCAACATATAATTCCTTCCTCATGTTAATTATGTCAATTTGCGAGGTAGGGCTAACAACTTGCATTAGACCCATTTGACAAAAATGATGTCCATGATCCCATCTTCAATGAGGAGGTTATTAAAAAAAGTATGAACACTATCCACATTTTCACATTAGCAAGCTTGTCGAACATCAAAAGTGGGTGAAGGGGTTTCAAATATGTTTTCATTGATGTTGAACATATCATGGGACCAAGTTCCAGAACCACCTTTTTCTGAAATAGGGTCTAAAGAAATGCTTATATGGGGTGGTAATTGTCTAGTATCCTACAAAATGTAACAAAAAAAATTCAAATTGAAAAATCACACCTTATGTTTTGCAGATGTCAGGGAAAAAAATATTAGATATAATTTTGCAAGTGATGAAATATGATTTAGAAATAAGATGGAAATCCCAAAGAAACAAACAAATGAATTTTTGCTTATGAAATTAAATAATGTCTCAGAAATGGTACTTTAAGAAAGTTATGAAAAGTAAACTAGATCCAATTTCACAAGCGAAATTATTAGATGCGTGAAACTACACAATATAATTCTACAAGTGAAACCACCATATTTGCAAAACTATTAGATCGAATTTCACTTGTTAAACCACTATGGGATTCAGTTTTGCAAGTGAAACATTAAGTCCATAGAAGTTTTGGATCTAGTTTTGCAAGCAAAACATTAAGTTCATGAAACTTTTGGATTTGGTTTTGCAAGCAAAACAATAGGTCTAGGGAACTTTCGGATTTAGTTTCGCAAGCAAAACAATAGGTCCACATAATTTCCGAATCCAATTTTGCAAGCAAAACTACTAGCATGTCCACAAAACTTTCAAATCTAATGAAATTCATGAAACTAGTTTCGCTTGTGAAACCTAAGTTGAAAAGACATATTCATGGAAAGAAAGGAAAAGGAAAAAATGTCTTACATACCAATAGCTTTTGTTTTCGAATGGCCAAACCACTTTTCAAAGGCATCCTTTGCTTTTATCTGTTGTTTTGGAGTGGTGAAATACAATGATTGTTGATGCTTTTGTCGTTTCCTTGGGGCATCTAGAGTTCCACAACAACCTGAAGTAGGTTAAAAAAATATCAAGGAAGTGAGGCAAGAAGAAATTGGGAAGAAGGGGCTAAACATAGTGGTTTACAACTTGAATAAGGGTTTAGGGTTTTAGGGTTTCAAATGGGTTGTTCGAATTTTTGCAAAAATATACAACAAAATTTCAAAAGTTTGTTTCATAGGTATTACAAATTGATATTTTGTTGTTTAAATTTGTGCCGAAATGCAATTAATGGATGATTTCGATTTGTGAAATAATTTTGGCCATTAAATCATTTTTTTTTCCGATTGTGTATATCTTATATAATCATGGACTGTTATGATTACAATGACAAGAATGCCAAAATGGGGGGGGAAATCAATATGAAATTAGATTTCAGATGTGGGTTGTATTTTGTTATAAATTGCACATATATTACATAGTGATAAATCATGAAGGCTTGAAAAACAAGATGCTAAACACAAAAAATGAAATGAAGTAAAAAATCAAATTTCAGATTTGGGTTAAAGTTTGTTTTATATTATACACATATTATGTAGGCACAAGGACCATTATAATTTTAAATATAAGAATGCCAAAATGGATGCAACGAAGTGAAAAATTAGATTTCAGATTTGGGTTAAAGTTTGTTTTATATTGTACACATATTAGGTAGGCATGAAAACCATAATTTTAAAGACAAGAATGTTGAAATGGATAAAATGAAATAAAAAATCAGATTTCAGATTTGGGTTAAATTTTGCTTTATGTTGTACACATATTAAGTAGGCACAAAGACCATTATAATTTTAAAGACAAGAATGTTGAAATGGATGAAATCATCAAGCAAAAAATCAGATTTTAGATTTGGGTTAAAATTTGCTATACATTATACACATATTAGGGAGGCACAAGGACCATTATAATTTTAAAGGTCCAAGAATGCCAAAATGGAAGAATTTTTGTTTTAAAATCAGATTTTAGATTTGGTTTATATTTTGTTTTAGATTCCTCATATATTATATATGCATGGACCATTATGATTTTTAAAAAAAAGAATGCCAAAATGGGCAAAATAAATAAACAAATTCAAAAAATCAGATTTCATATTTGGCCTACATTTTGTTTTAGATTGCATATATATTATATAGGCATAGAAGATTATGATTTTAGAGACAATAATGCTAAAAGAGAAATTAAAAAAAGAAGAAATTAGGTTTCAAATTTGGCCAATTGGGCCTTTTAAAGGCCTTGGCTTTAGGCTTTGCCCTTTGCCCCCCTTATCCCCCAACCTACATGCCTTAGGCTTTTCTTAAGATGGATTTGAACTCATGACCTCTTTGGGGGGAAGAGGAAGCCACTTTATCACAAATGTAACAATAACATCCACTTTGCTAACATTTTGGGATTAATAGATTAAATATGGATGAATGTAGATGAATGTAATGGATCATGAAAGATGAAATAATACTACCCCATGAGCCTATGTTTATCTCATGGCTCATAGCTCATGACTTAGTTGCATTTGATTCCAAAAGTTCACAAAACTTCAGTCCAGCTTACACTCATGTTTCAACATTGAAGGAGAAGCAAACACTAGACCAGTACCAATACCAAGAGAACTTGTGGCAATGACAATTGGGAGTCTAATATTAGGGTCCTAGTAGAAACCCTAAAAATGAACATCAAACTAGTTTAGAGTTTGATCCTTGGTAGTTTTAGCTGTTGGGCTTTATTTTGTCAATTTTAGGGTTAGTGGGGGGCAACTAATTTTATAACTTTTTGACATTTAATGGTATTAATATATTCAGTGGTCAACTTAACTAGGTGCTATGAAGGTTCACAAATGTCCACAAGATGGAAGAAATTTAGTGAATGACATGAGCTTGTTTAACATTAGTGCATACTAATCCTAAAACTACAATCAAACCTAGTGTTAAGCTCCATACTATTAAGCAAGCTAACATTTAGATAATATTAGGTGAAAGAAGTATGACCTATGTTAGGTAACTTTGACTTAAAAGTAAATCAACTTTTCTCTTATTTACAAAAACCGGGAAAAACCAATTTGTCTACCATTGATTTAAAACCCCATTATATCTTTCATATGAGATGTTAGTTAACATTGTGCTTTTATTTCAAAATATCTATTATTTTTGCAAATTTGATGTTAGATTAACATTCATTTAATTTTGACTTAACAACTACTTTAACATTAGATGTCACCTCAGATTCCACTTAGGACTTGATGTTAATTATAACATTCTAGAGCTGAATGCAACAAAAGACTTGAATTGGAACTTTTTTCACATTTGAAAAAAAAACTTTCTAAGGTACAATGAGTGTGTTTAAAGGCTTGGGGTTTCATTCAAGGGTACAATATAAAAAATGTGTGACTAACATGTGAAGTATTAGGTTAACCTTTGATCTTTCTATTTTCTTTCATGGTTTTTTCTAATTTTTTATTTCTCTTCTTCTTCCTTTTCTAGCTTTTTCACATTTTTCATTTTTGTCTTTCACCACAATCACCTTTTTTTTGGTGCTCTTGTTTTTGGAATGGGAATTGGTTTAAGGATCTCTTGTAAATCCAAATCCCCTCCCCTTGGGAAAATCGACATTTCAACTTTTCATTTTCTACCCCACCTTCTAATTCACTTTCATTTTGTGCACTTGGAATGGTTGAAAATACATTCCTTTTAGCAACCACTTTGTAAGGTTCCACAAAACTAGTCATGTCAACTTTATAATTGGTCCAAAATGAGGAGGTTGGTGTGCTTTCAACAATGTCCTTAATCCATAACATGTTTTCCATTTTCATAAAATTTAAATAACAAGGGTGTAAGAAAAATAATGAAAAAAAAAAGAACAACATTGGACCCTAGCTTACACCTTGGTTCTCCAAACCATGAACTCTCTTGTAAGCTTCTTTTTTGTTTGGACCAATTGGTTTTCCTTCCAAAATGATGCCATGTAAGCTAAATCACAATTTGATTTGTCTTGGTCCTAGACCCTCATCTAAAGGCATTGGGACCACTTTAAAGGTATTGACCAATAGGAATGTTTGATTTCATTGGACCCTGTTCTTGGGACCCTTGTTTAAAGTAGCCTTAAGTGTGATTGTAGCATAAGTTGATGATTTGATTACGTATTTGTGAATTTTCAAATTCTACCATTATTTGATTACTACAATAATCTTTACACACCAAGGTAAGATTCTATTTTCTGACAAGGTGAACAAATGGTGTGCAAATCAACAAATATTATTATGAAAAATGACAACTACATGACACTAGTAGAAATCAGTCAAAATGTAACCATTCAATTTACAACTACATGCGACTTATAGTCGTTTGCGACTAGATTTGACAATATTTGCAACTACAAGACCAACTTTCAACTATTTTGGTCATTTTCACAACTATGATGCAACTATTAAAAATTTCATCCCATTGGTTACATCAATTTTACATTTATTTTCATCCATTAATAGGTTGATATGTCCCATTAGTTGCAATAGTCACCAAATTAGTTGCATCTTAAAGGTATTCTACAATGACATA
>Ga0116231_10000566_pt1 | contig 66419 bp, 46 predicted proteins | sample S1TSphgellanicum_2_FD_89695 | JGI IMG/M metagenome (GOLD analysis project Ga0116231, IMG submission 89695) | Host-associated microbial communities from peat moss isolated from Minnesota, USA - S1T2_Fd - Sphagnum magellanicum MG | ecosystem: Host-associated > Plants > Peat moss > Unclassified... | reverse complement strand
TTTGGGCAATGTCATGTCCTAGGATATTTTGGGATACTTTGGGCAATGTCATGTCCTAGGATATTTTGGGATACTTTGGGCAATGTCATGTCCTAGGATATTTTGGGATACTTTGGGCAATGTTATGTCCTAGGATATTTTGGGATACTTTGGGCAATGTCATGTCCTAGGATATTTTGGGATACTTGGGATACTTTTGGCAATGTCATGTCCTAGGATATTTTGGGATACTTTTGGCAATATCATGGCCTAAGATATTTTTGGATACTTTTGACAATATCATGGCCTAGGATATTTTGGGACTAGTATGGTTCAGGGTTATAAAATGAGATAGTCTGGGGAACAACCTTTCAATAGATCAACACCGGTTGATGGATCAATAAAGCTTATCTTGTCTTGTAATTCTCCACTTGTTTGTAGTCGGTCCATAATAATATAAGGCTCTAGGTTCTAGGTCTAAGCAATTAGGTTTTGCAAGGTTATAAGTTTTTGAGTTTTTGGGTTTTAGCTTTGAGCAATTGGGTTTTGCAAGGTTTTGGGTTTTGCAATTATGGGTTTTGGGTCTAAAAAATTGGGTTTCGGGTTATGAGTTTGAGCATTTGGGTTTTGTAAGGTTTTGGGTATGAGTAATGGGGTTATTCAAGGTTTTGGGTTTTGGGATTTTAGGTTCTATGTGAACATTAGGTGAGCTATAGGTGATGGTTGTTGTAATTGTTGAAATGTTCTTTCAATTCGAACATTTGTAGTTTCGGTGAAGATTCAAGCACATCAAATTGTAATAATGTCTTTACATCAACCAACAAGGTAAGCTTCAAATTCAACCTTTTGAATTTGGTTGTCATTTTTTATTCTTTTGGGCTCCATGTGTAGTGCATTTTCTACTCCATGTCCATGCACTTTTTCAAATTCAATGTGTAAACTTCCATGCCTTACCTTAAGCCCTTTTTTTTTACACTATATTGGTTAGGTTGTAGGTTTTTGTTCTATAGCCTTGAGTGATGGTTAAAAAGGATGATGTGCATTTGGTTAAATCCATTGGCAATGTTGGTTTTCAAGGTGGTGGACAAATTGATGGAACACCATTAACATCAAATGTCCAAAATGAGTATATGCATGGTTCTATTAATGTTAATTTTGTAGTTGTTGCCTCAAATTCTACTATTGTAACCTCATATTCTACTAAGGTTGAAATACAATAGCTTGTAGCTATATGAACCCAAGTTTTAGCTTCAAAACCACATAGTCAAAACCTCAATCTATTGGGTTTTTTTTGGTTGTCAACAACAATTTATTTGTGGATCTTGAGAAGTTGTAGATCTGTTGCAATGCATTATTTGTAGAACAAAGCAAGTTGGTGCTTTTGATTTGTGCCAACGATCTACTCTACAAAAATGCCTTGTCAAATATGGTAAGGTTAATGGGATCATTCCCATGAAGACCCATGTTGAATCTAAACATCCAAAATTGGTTGCTCATAAAAAATTGGCCATTGTTGAACAACTTGTTGGCAATTCATAGTTAAAAGCCCAAGAAGAAGCGGTTTGTGCCATCTAGGTGTGCAATCACAACAAATTTTGGTGTTACAATTCCTTACAATAAGTATGATGAGGCACAATAACAATTTTTTGAAGACCTAGTCTTGTATATTTATAAGGGGTACATGCCATTTTCCACTTGTGATAATTTTTGGTTGTGAAGTTTGGTTTTACACCAATACCCACGTGTTGTTTTTCCTTTTTATACTACTTTGGTGGATGAAGTATTACCTATGATGGTCACAAAAACTTTGCTATTGCATGTGTTGTTGAGGCTTGTTGAGGCAACAACAATGTAGATACTAGTTTTGATCTTTGGATGTTTAATGGCGTGATTTGTAACTCTTGCTAAATGTGTTGATCCCTTGGCTTGGTAGGGGATTATGAAAGCCAATTCCCAAATGTTAATTCTATTGCCAAACATATCTTAAGAATTCCAAGGTCACAAATTGAAATTGAACGTGTGTTCAATCTTGTTGATGTGTTAACAACTCTAAGACATTGTAAGTTACAAGTGGATAATTTGAATCAGATCATCACTATGGTTAAAAATTGGCTTGATGATCCTCATCTAAATTATTCATTGCATAAGGATTTAACATATTTTTTAAAGTTGAATTTTCATTGGCTAAGGATAATTATGATTTGATTGAATAATCAAATTACTTTGAACAATTGGAGTTGGACAATGATCAATTTGGGAAGGTAAACTCAAAATTGTTCTTGCTCTTTTTTTGGGATTAAAAAACTTGAATGACAATTTACATTTCAAAGAATTAACAACATGGTCTTTTCATTCATGCAAAGGTTACTTGTGGAACTCATCAACAATAAGGATGGCTTTGGTTGTGGTTTGTGTGTTTATGGGTTAACTAGGTTGTATGTGGGATGTGGTTGGGGCAAGAAACCCATGCTACATTGGGAAGGGTTCTTGAAAGAACTTTGGGTTCAATTCCCCCACAAATTATTGGTTTTACAAAAAAATTATGTTCTAGCAGGGCAAGTTTGTGATTGGAAAATTTAATTCCAAAAGTCAGGGATGTATTCCTAACCTTTGTACATATCCTATGATCAATTTCAATTTGAAAACTAGAAAATGCATATTCGCCAAATGAAAAAAATAAAAATGAATACAAATTTGTTTGGTCAAATGTGTTCTTAAATTTTTCAATGCATATGTTATAAAAATTTGGATAATATTCCGTATAAAGAACTTGAGTAATTATTTAAATCTTCATATTTGGGCAACACTAGAAAAAACAACATTGGGCATTAATGTTGGGTGGGTGGGTCTTTTACCTTAACATATCCATAGGTAAATATCATGGTAAAAACATGCCTTGTTGGGGTAGTAATTTTTTGTTGTTACTAGCCCTTCTTGGTTGGTAAATATTCCAAACTTAACCTTTTTGAACCACTGTTAGTTGGTTATTGATTTTTTCATAACCACTGGGTAGTTTTTAAAAAAATAAATGTCAATTATGTTATCAATATCAAAATCAAAACAATTCAAGTGTCAATTGGGTTATCAACATTTTGGGTACAATAATCATCCATTATGCACAAAATTAGGTTATCAAATAATTGGTTTAGATTTTTTTTTTTTGGTATTTTTGTTTTGTGTCATAGACATGTTTAACATCTTAGGATTTATTATTTACCTAGATGATAACCTAGTCATTCAAGTTTATTAAAATTTGAAAATTCAACACCAAACAATTTGGTTATTAATGGGTTATCAAAAAATCAATAAAATTATCATAAGCACATCAATTTTATTGGTTGTGGATTAACCTAACGCCACCAAAAGTGATCTAGCAAACATATCAATTCATTCCTAAATCACCCACATTTTTGGTGGATGACATATTGGATTTGGGATGCCATTCATGTGAGGTTCATCATGATGACGACTACCTTTGGTTGTGGTCAATGGGGTTGGCTTGCCATAAGTAGCCCTACTAACATTCATGAGGGAACTCATAGGTGGATTTTGGGGCAAGCTATGGTCTTTAATTGCTTCACATGGTTATTTAGTTTGGTCTTGATCAAACAAGCACATTTTGGCACAATCTTTCACACCCAACGACCCACCTTACATCTCCACTTGTTGCAATGCTAGGTGGGACAATGTGTTGGTGTAAAAAGGGGTGATGTATTTTAACAAAACATGGCATATGCCAAAATCACCATTTAGCACACATGCACATATTTATGTTATATTTTTTTGAATTATGGTGCCAACAAAAAAAAATCATGTTGCATTTCATTTCCATGCATTGTGTTTTGAACAAGATTTTTACCATGTACTTTTAGAATCATTTACCATGTATGTATGATTGTACTATCATTTGCCATTAATAAGGAAGACATGAATCTATTATTGAAGTTGTTGAATGGTTTCATTTCACTTTTCTTAATCTTTCCCATTTGATCATGTTTTAAATTTTCATGTGTTCATGTTTATGGTGTCAATAGCACATTCAATTATCTTTTTCCGCTCACAAATTTGCCATATTGGACACATATAATTACACATATTGATTTTCCCTACCCTTATCCTACATATACCAATAAGGCAAAATGATGTGCCACTATTCTTGCTTTGAATAATGTAAACGAGCTCCAATTTTGTATACAAAAAATTGGTGATATTTTCCCAAGAGGGGGCACCCCAATGAGGTTGCTTTTTGGGTGACTTGGAATAAAAGTTACCTTATAAAATATAGGTATATGCAAAATGTATTTCATGGCCTATGACCCTACATTTTAAAAATGAATTTGGGTAAAATCAAAAGATCAAAATAATGGATTGTTGGATTATAATTAATATTGAATTCTCTTATTACCATAGTACCTTTGACACATATTTGTTGAATAATGAATTCATTTTGAAGATTCCCTTTTGAAAAAAAAATACCCCAATATATTTTCATTTTCTTTCACAACAAATTTCTTGTTGAGAAAACTATTTTTTTGAAAATTTTGACTTTGGAAAATAATATAATTTTCTTTAAAATCACCAAGGTACAATAACATTAACCATTTAATAGTACAAAATGGTTTTGGAAAAATGATTGGGAAGGGGTATATCATTCAACCACACATGTGAACTATGTTGATCCCCATGTTAACATCTAGGTGTGAACCTTTCAAAAACATTCATACTTGATAAATCTATTCTTCAAAATTGTTCAAATGGTGATTTCCCATTTTAATGAAGTTCCATGAACTCAAATGTGTGTCACATATTCAAATAATTGTACGACAATTTGGGCTAATGAAAAATCTATATAATAAAGAAAAATTGTTCACTTGTATGTATACATTATTTGGTTAAATTCATTGTAAAATTTCCAAATTTGAAACTCCCAGATTAGAAAGAATAAACATTCATCCAAAACATTGAAAAACTTTATAGTTTTAGAATCTAAAGATATTTTAAATTTTATCACATAATTTAAACTATATATATACATCAAGATGCTTAAATTATAAAATAATCATAATGATTTAAAATTATTTCAATGATAAACTCTTCATCCAACAATAGTGAAATTTACAAAATTTTAAGTGTGTTCCGTAGCTCCTTATGATGAAAACTATGGGGGCCACATGTTTGATATTATTAAAACAAAATGAGATGCCTTCCACATTGTTCTCAATCATTTGAACTATTGTTGTAACATTAGATTTCAGATCACAACCAAAGTAGGGACTATATGAAACAAAATGGGTCAAAAGTAAAACCAAGGCATGCCTTCAAACAAAGGAATTGAAACACATTCCCAACCCAAGTGGGAAATGTGCAAAGGGAATTGGAAGCATCCCCAAGACCTTGAAGTTGCACTTTCATTTTGGGAGTTCAAAATTTTAAGGATTTCCAATTTTTTGTAATGAAATTTGGAAGGTCAAAATATGTAAATCACGTCATATTGAAGACTTTGACATGTCATTGGAAAGTTGTTGATGAAGGTTATAAGATAATGATGTCATATGTTTGAATTAAGTCTATTTCTTGAGAGCACATATGAGTGGGCTAAAAGTTGTAAGAAATAGGAATTTGGGAATCTTTATTTTCTTTCATTTCAGTGTTATCACCATTAAACCATATGTCAAATCATAATATAGAGAAATTAGGAATTTGAGTTTTGAATGAATTCATAACCTGGTTTTGATTTCAAATTATAGTAACCACCTTTTTGTCTATTTGCATAGTTGATGTGATAAAAAATTGTGGGCCATGAATCATTTCATCTTAATCACCCCAAAGCTTGAACACCTTTTCACCAAAGTTGTGGGGAACTAAAGAATACATCCCAAATTTTGCTAATGCCAAGATCAAGGAGGTCACCATTGATACCAAGTTTTAAAAAGCCTTGGGTGCGCAGGGTGCATCAATTACACAAATAAGTAATGAAGGTGGTTGGAGTAATTTTGAACAAAAATTGGATTTAAGATTAGTCATGATTTCACATAAACTTCACCATGGCTCAAACTCATATGGGAAACATTATTCTCCATATAATTCACTTTGCATGTTCTTATGGGGACTATATTTTAATGCCAAAAATAATATTATAATTTGTAAAGTCCTTTTCAAAATTGAGACAATTTGGTGTCTTGTGACTTTGGGGTTTATAACTTGAAGAAAGATAATTGATTTATGCATGTTAGACCATGTTGTCATATAACTATTTTCAAAAGATTTATAATTTCATGTCAAGCTTTTCAATTAACACTCCAAATCCACTATGAGTGGTCCACAATAAAGATTGTGTTTCAACTTTTCAAAGAATCATAACTTTTGAAAACACCATATTTTGGGCATATTGTTTTGTTACTATCCATGACCTTTCTATATCACTTAATTCAAACATGTTTTAACCTTTCAAACATGATTCTAAAATATTTCCATCTTCTTAATTATTAGCCTAGGAATGTGACATGGGAGTCTTCCTAGTTGTTCCTCTTCATTCCCGCATGTCTCCGACTTTGTGCAAGGGTGTGTTCCACTTCATTTGGTTCACACCATGCTTTGACCTTGTTTTGAACCCATTCCTTTTGTTTCCCCCACCAACCAAGTTACGAATGTAAGGTTAGGCTAATGACAAATTGAATGCACTAATTTCAAACATTAACCAAAATGAACAAGTGCATAAATGTAATGACATCACATGGCATTCGATGCCAAATGGTCATGGTCCAGAGCAAGAGAAGTATTAGAATTTTTGCAAAATTATATTTGAAGTTGGGACTACTTGTGAAAAAATTGCTTCAAAATATTTGAAATATAAGTCCAACGAGAAGGTCCAATCTATTTGTAATTGGGTGCTTATTTGATTAATCTTGGACCATTTTTTATACCAACCATTTTTTAAAAGCCAACACAAAGTGATGATGCATTAGATGTAAAAAACATATCATGCATGAATGGCAATTGACATACATGAACTTCTATAAAATCATGAAATAATTGCACATAAGTTATGAAACGATCGATGATTGAATGTGTTCACTTTTTAATCGTAAAAAATGCCATATTTAGTAAATAAGTCAAATTTGGATGACTTTGTGAATTTACCAATAACTTATTTTCCATTACTTATTGCTAGACATTTTATTTTATTTTTGCATCCATTTTCATCTAAGGTGAAAATGGATCAACCAAAGTAGAATGAAATTTCACATTTGAAAATTTGAATGAGATTCCTAAAAATGGGCATACATTTATTTAATTATATTTTCATACACCACGTCCAATTTTCATAATGTTGTGATGTAATTAATCATTTAACTTCCATGCCACATATGTTGATCATTATATGACAAAAAAGTAATGGACATATATTGGCATGTCAATTTTATAGTCGATATTTTCAAAGAATGGACTTGATTATATTATATAAATAAAAATTCAAAGCAAAATGAGCATAATGAATAATTGAATCAACTTTAGCTTTTTTGGGGAGTAAAATTAGTAAAATTGCTACAAAAAACATGCCCAACTAAAAATTGTATTAGAAAAAAACATGATGTTACTATAAAAAAGTAGTTTAAAACATGTATGGTGGTAGGCAATGATTGTTAGGATGCAATGTGATGGGAGGGGGTGCATCACTGTAAAAAACTAATGAAATATGTCAACTATTAGAGGATTACTATATATGGACCATTAAACTTGAGGTTTTTGACCATCTTGTCACTTTTTGATAGTGAGGATCATTAAAGGCTCATAGACATGCGCATGCATCAATGCTTCACTTGCTAGTTTTTGTTCCAAAGTCTACAAGTTTCATTGCCAACAATTGTTCCCATTCCTAAGTCTCATTTGAGTCTTCTTTGTAGTTGAGTTAGAACATGGTAAGCTTCCATGATTGCATTGCGCACCAAGCATCTTTCATTAATATTTCTTGAATTTTGTGGCTATTTGTGGTGCATTGTGATTTTATTTATTTTTGTAAGTTTCACAAAGTGCATGAAGGTGGCTATTGGTTTGAAGGTCATTCTTGTTATTATAATCATATTGCAAAGTGGGCAAACTTTTTGTTGTAACCCCACTTGACATTCATAAATATGGGGATGTTCCCAAGTTCCAACAATTTTAATGGGCACATGTACGTTTTCAGCACCATGCTTGCAAATCTTGCTTATATATGCTTGTGCGTGGATTACAAAGTTGTATATGCAATCATATTTTGGTACTTGGCACGAATACAAGATATGAATTGAACTTTGAAACTTGATGTTGCCATGTGTCCAAGTGCTAATATTTTGCTTTTGTGTTTTAGGCAAGAATTTGAATTTCAAGATGACAATAACTACATTGTTGTAGACTTGGCAATGGTCTTGGCATATGTCCACTCCTTTATAATGCAAATGATGCATTTCCCTTGATTTAGCTTTGTTTTCACAAGCTAGCTTTTACTCCACTTTATTATGTTTCAAAAACAGAAAGTGGATTTGTTTTCAAATTTGGTTTGTCCTCTTTTACCCAATTGTAATACATGTGTGCCCAAGTGGGTTACCCACTCCCATTCTTCCAACTCAAATGTTGTAGAAATCATTAATTTACAAGAAAAAAATAACTTTATGAAAAATGAGCTCAAGAATTACAATGTGTTTCACAAGTGTTAGAGTCTTGGGCTTCAAAGTTTTGGTGCATAGATGTGACAAGAGGCAAAGAAGGATCAATTGACTAAGTAAAGTGCACTATTTGCATATCTATGAGTGTGAAAGACATGTTCATGGTCACTAAGTTTGATCACTTGAATGAATATGAAGGTAAAAGGAAAGTGATGAAGAACTTGTCTAAGATTAGAGTGAAGGTTGGCAAATGGTATATCAACAAGTCATGTGCTCATTTGAAGAATGTTTTGATCTTCCATAGTGAGAGGTAAACAATTATTTTGGTGCAAGTACAAATTAATTTGGAAGGTGAATAGTCCCAAATTCAATCATGATTTACAACTATTTATCAATTGTTGCAATAAGGTAGACCCATGCTTGAAAAATTTCATGTGTGTCATGAAACCTCTTTTGGTATTTTGGAAGTTCCACAAATGTTTAAGAAACATTGGTCTAATTTTGTTGATTGAGGCATGTTTTAGTTCATGCATCCAAAAATAATTTCCAAGTCCAAAGAATTGATTTCAAATGCAAAATATCTTGCCTTAACATGTGATACATCTTCTATGAAAGTATAGGCTACCGCATATTGTCATCAACTAAATATTTCATCATTAAGACATAGAACAAGACAAATCACATCATGTCAATCCACAACACATCACTTCATGGAGTTGTGCCATTCCTCAAATACCCAATCATGATGGAATGATTAAAAGTTGTAACGATCTTGTGATATTATGCCCATTACAACAAGGAGATGTTCATGGACTTGAATCTTGAGCTTAGACTTCATGAAAGAGATGGTTGAAAATGTGCACTTGTCCTTCACACTTGACCAATAACCTAGACCGTGGTTATTTTCAACCAACTTTAAATATTTAGACATTTGTGATCCAAGATGCTTAAAATTAGCCAAGTTATGCCACAAACAAGCGATTGGGTTCACTTGGACTATTGATTATTACATATTTGACTTCAACACACAAGCTTGCAAATCAAGTTGTTTCAATGAAAGAATTGGAAAAAGTAGGTTTTAGGGTTCAAGTGTCATTCATAGGAATAATGATTCTTAATCATAATCAAATGTTTCACAAAATTTTGCTCAACATTGACTTGCCAATATGAGGATAAACAATCTTGAAATCATCCATTGTGTAGTTGGGCAACAATTTGTTCAATGAGTTCTTTTGTTAAGTTTTTACAACTTTTGTCAAAGTAATCACATATAACACAAGGGAGGTCACCAATAGCCACTAACTAGCAACAATTTTGACTTTCAAATTAATATTAAACACAACCAAAATATGAAACCAAAAAAAAAAAGAAACTATATCTACAAGCCACCTTGATGTATTCAATGATTTTTTAATTTACTAGAGCACGTTCACCAAAGTTGAGATTGATGCATGTAGTTGGAAATGTCTAATTTATAGACATTAAAACTAAGTATGTAAACCCCATTGAATTCAAGTTTAAGGCATTAGTTTTCCACCCCATGGAAATTGTGTCATGTTCACATGCTAGTGAGTCTCAAAATTGTTGCAAATGTGTCAAAGTGATAATCTAGTGTAGGATCATTATATTGCTAATATGAATGGCTGGATCTAGCAAACTTTCATAAGTGCCACAAAATCACAAATAGACATATATATATTTTTTAAAGAATGTAATCTACATTTTCACAACATCAAGCGAAGGGTAGTAAGCATGTCAAAGTGACTATTACAAAATTGTCACAATTGGTCTTGGCCATTTTACCCACCAAGTTTTGTCTTTTGACAAGCATGTTTGGATAGGCTAACCATTGAAATCCAATAAGTCTTTAGATTTCACAAAATTTTGTTACCTTTTCATGTGAAAGATGGTGGCCAACTTAGTAAAGTCAATATGTGTGGGAATAGACATAAAAAGTGATTTCAACAATTATTTGATTTTGGAAACAAGATTTAAACATAGGTCAAAGTTGGCACAAAAATATTAGTGTAGTGGGCACAACAATGGATAACTTCAAGGTGAGGAGAATAATGTTAATGTATTAGATTGATTACACCATTGCAAGATCCATGTCATGCCCACACACATATCTATTAGCTATAGTTACAAATCAAATAAGGTGGGCATAACATGAGTTCCATATGGATAACACACCACATCATGTACGAATGTAATATTGCTTGTAAAATAATCATTACTTCATGCATTTTTTTTAAAATAGCAAAATTAAGGAAAGTGCATTAATTACACAAAAAGTTGTGTAATGTGTACCTAAAAACTACAAAAGAAGCAATCAACAACTTCTTCAAAAGAATAAGTGTCAAACAAGATGTAAAATAGGTCTCAAAATTAAAAACAATCACAATTATAATTTAACAAATTACCATAAAAATCAAAGAAGGCAAATAAAAGTCCAATTCCAAAAATGAAAAAATGTTCACATCCTATTGTTGAAGAAAGAAACAAAAGAGCAAAAAATTAAGAAGAAAAAATTATACACAAAAAAAACTTGAAAAGTTACAAGGTGTACCAAAAATGACCAAATTTTTAATGATAACTAATATGATCTCACAAAACAACCAAAAGTTGCACTACAAAGTTCTCACATCTAAATTCAACAAAAAAAAATCTTGAAATGGTAGACACAAAATCATTGAACTATTTAATAACCAAAAATAAATAAGAAAGATGAAAAAAAGGTATAACATTTAACAAATTGATGCCATATGCACAAACATGATAAGAACTTCCTGGATATGTCTATCTCAACAACACCTTTGTTTTTCAAAACATCCATGATAACCTTAGTGAGGTTGTTATTGCCTCTTCCTTTTGTAAACCACTTAAATATTAAAACAAGTCAATAAACCATGTAACAATGAATGTTAATCCAATTATGATTATCAATTGTTCTCAATTTGTAATTTGTACAAATCCAATCTTCAAAATTTATTTTTTATTTTTTCTAAAATTTGCACGTGGTTTAAAATTGTCTTTTTAAAATTTTTGATTTTGTTTCTAATGCATACAATTTTGGCTACTAATATATGTTACACATTCTGCTAGTAATTTTTGTTGAAATTTTTTCTCACAATTTTTTTTCACATGGTTCATTACTAGTTTATAATTACACATTTTGATAGTAGTTTATGCTTACATTATTTTCTTATGATTTTTGCTATAGTTTTTGCTTAGACTTATTTCATGGTTATCTAATGTTTTGAAACTTGAAACTTGGAGGCCTATTTTGATTTACCTATTTTAAAAATTATTATTATTATTTTTTTGGGTCATGTTTTTATGCTTTATCCTCTATGGACAAAAACAACCTTCAAGTTTGAAACTTGAAATACAAGAGACCACTTACAAGTTACAATTTTGCATCAAGTTTTTAACAAATGTAGCATAGAAACTACTTAGTACATGGGGCCTTTTTCAAAATCCTTATGTAATTTGATTGGATGTATGTAGCCAACAGTAGCTTGTATAAGTTGAGTCATTTAGTCAATTTTGAATTTTGTTATGTTATAATTGAATTCAGCTCAATTTTAAGCACTATTTCTATGTGTTTGCAACTTCAAAATGTCAACCTTAGCCACATAAACCATTACATTACATGCAAAACAACCATTTGAACTAAAAGAAAAAAAGTATAAAAAATCGTTGATTAGCTTATAACAAATCAAATATAAATCACATGAAAAATCATGCCAATCCCAAACCAGGGTCGTTCATTTTGGTATTTAGTTGCTCTAGTTTGGCAATCTTTTAGAAGGGATATATGTCGGCATGATTCAAGTGATTGGAAAGGCTTCATTTGTGCTTGAAGACAACATGAAAACATACTCAAGCCTCTAAAGTGGTGTAACTTGTGTGATTTCTAAACCAATCAACAATTTTTGTTAGATTCTCTAGAAATGCAAAAAACTTAACCTTTTTGGTTACAACCTTGCACAATATTCTCCATTGTGTTTAACATTTTAGGTAAATCTATTTAATAATGTCAATACAATGTCCTTCAAATCAATCTTGTCTCGTTAGCAACTAACATTAAGAATTAAAGTTGAATATTATTTGCACGGGAAAATATCAAGAATCGTGATGCAAGTTTGATTGGAGATGAAAATTTAAAGTGAAGATAATAGATTTGGATTAATGTTTTCAACAAGCTTTGGTGGACAAAAATTTGATATCATCATCAACATTTCATAGTAGATTTTCAAACTCAATTTTGACTTAGAGATTCATGTTTATAGCTCATAATCCAATTTGCAATGTGTATCTTCAATGTCTTGTAGGCTTCATCATCCAATTTGTGGAAAATAAAATCATATGTTTTGATCTAGTGCAAAGGTGCTTTTGACAACTTGATCCTCACAGTAGTTGATAGCAATTACATGAAAAAGCAAATTGCAGTTTTTGTGGGTCATCCTCATAGTAGTGGATGGCAATAGCATGAAAACACAAATTGCACTTTGTGGGTTAGCTATTCCCACTCTTGACATAAGCTTTCAATGAGCCAAGAATTTCCTTTTCATGCTTCCTTCCCCCATCTATGTACATTCACCTTCAAATGACTTCTCAATAGCTAGGGATCAGTGTTATGCACATTCTAAAACCATTAGATGCAACCTTGACTTTACATCTTGTAGTTTGCCTTTCTATTCAGGTACAAACTAAACCATTGGGTCCTTCTGAAAGGAGGCAAAGAACAGAATGGTGATAGTGGAGGACTTCACCAGATTGTCACCATGTTATGGAGATACATGAGGTGCAACAAGCGAATTGTGTGCTCATGAGTTGTGCATGAACTGCCAAAAGATTTGGAAGAATTCATATTGGAAGAAAGCTGATGCACAACTGCACTCTTATAAATTCGGTCAATCCATCTATGCACTCCGACTTGCAGCTTATGCACACCATGCTTCGTAGCCATGAGCACCATACTATATCAACAAGAGGGACTGCAAGGACAACAAATTTGGCTCAATTTCACCTTCTCTGTCCTCTGATCCCACCACTGAAATGAAGTTGTTGCTTGAATTATATATGTGCAATTGAACCCTACTTGGGAAAGATCTGTACATGAACACATCTGCCATTTTTGAGTATTGTTACACTGGTGTGCAGACATTGAGAAATCCCACAAAAAAGATACAATTCAGTGTTGTTGGCTTGCCCCATTATGTCAATTTTTTAATAAATACTATTAACTATTTGTCTTCAACCCTTAACCCACTTTTCACATGTTTTGGAACCATGGCATTCCAAGCAACAACATTGCATCTGGGCATTCTATTGAACTCTCTCCAATAATCATCTATGCTCCCACATTTGGTATACATGTCAAATGGGTTACTAGGTGGTTACTAGGTACCCACACGGACATTTGACTCAACCCCAAATTTCAAAGATTTGCATATAAATTGCTTGTTAAACATAACCATCATCCCTGGTGAGAATTGAAGTGCCCTCTTTGCATCCACATAGACAACAATTATGAAATTTTCATCCAAGGCGCAACAAAGGGTTACAAAATCATTGGGTCAATGAGGGCCCATGGTGATGGATGATACCTTATGCTAACTAGTAAGTTGCTAATGTAATGGAGGTTGAAGGTTATGGGTTGTAACTCACAACTTGACAGCCAATTGGAGTGTTGAGATTCTCACAAGGGATGGTTATGTGTAGGGAACTTAATATAGTGAGATTGGTCAGACATGAATTGTGTATGTATGAAACTACTTGCTTTTGGATGGTGTATATGTAAATTCAAACACCCCAAATTTGACACATTTGTACCTCATTCGTGTGTCTAATTTGTGGAGGTTTTGAGAATGGTTCCAAGTTAGTTGTTAGTAGCAAACCAGTTAACCCTGGACTCTTCATCAGCATTCATTCACCAATATATGCATTTGCTAGCTCTTGCTCAAAACCCCTTGTTTTCATCTTGTTTTTGTGGCTCCCGACAACCAGCCCTCCTTCAGGTAGGCCAGTGTGAAATGGCACCTACATTGGTACCTTCATGTTTGTGAGGGAGGCTTCTTAGAGACCCTAAGTTAGAGTCAGACCCATAGATGCATAATGTCTAAGAGGCCTCATAGACCCTAAACTAGACTCAAAATGGAATATCTATCTTTAAAGGAAGGTAGGTTGTTTTGTTTTGTTTTGTTTGTCACACTGATATCTCCTAGATCATAAGCCTCTTGCTGCACTCTTAGTACAATTGGAAAGCCCTCAATGAGTATGGAGGTGCATTGAATTGGCTTCATAAATTTTCAACCTATGGTGGAGAAGTTATTTTATGTTGAACATATTATTGTTACATATTCATTTAAATGAGAAGTAAAAATTATTGGGGAATTTGGGTGCACACTTGGTATCATTGGAAAGCTCTCAGTGAGTGGGATTTCATGAAGGTCATTTGGAAATTCTTAGAGCTAAGATGTAGGAGATATTGAACCTTGAGTAGTTTTTTTCATTGAAATTCAATTAAATTATAAAAGAAGGTTTTGGAAGGAAAAATTTAGTTGGGTGACTAGATCACACTTGGGCCAATGATACACACTACACTAATATTTATAATGTTTACAAGCAACCCCAAAATTTTTGGGGTTCTTACTTTTGTCAAGTGTTGGATGAGGATATCAAATTTCATATGTCCCTCGGATATGAGTTAATAGTAAATCCCAGAACATATATCGGCTAGGTAAATGTACATAAGCTTCCCAAAAAATTCAAACTAGGTAAGGGTAACAATCTAAGGCCTTTGCAAAATACTCAAACCCTGGTAAAGTTAAAAGTAAATGATGAACATTTACCCCATTGGTAAAGTAAGGGCAGGGTAAATATTTCATCATTTACCCTACACATACCGTGTGATTATAAGTGGATAAATGCACAGTAAAAGAAATTGCACAAGTGTGGCACCTTTCAAAGTGAAGAAAGACAATTACTTATCCAATTGGCATTGCAAACATGAACATGTGAAATTTTAAACACCTATATATATAATATAATAGATTACTTATAGGGTTAGAATTTTTGAAGAAGTTTTGTAATGAAAAATGGAAGTAAATTTAAATGGGTTTCAAGAGCATATGGTAAGATTTTTTTTCAATGTAATTATTCAAAGATTTTTTCCTAGATTTTTTTCATTTTATTGTGTGAGACCCTATGCTCAAAACTTATGGGAGGGGTTGTGCAAACAATGAAAAGCACTTGAAAAAATTTCCTAGTTGTATTTGGAGGTGCACATTATGGCCATGACCATTCCTCCTAGAAAAGAGAGAGGACCTTACAACTACAATTTAGAGTAGAACTGACCTTATACCTAGGGGTCTTATGCCTACAATTCATCTCATATTATTTTGTTTAAAAGTGTGGGCATGTATTGTATATATGAACTGAAAGCTTTATTGATGATAAAAGCTTCTATTTAGGGAACATTAAAAATATTAATTTTTTTAATGAAGGGTCAGTCTAATTGGTCACTTGCTAAAAAAAAACATTGAGCCTTGGGATGCATCCAAAATTAATTAATATGAATTACATATAAATATAGTCACTAAGGGATACAATACACTTACACGTACCCTACTAAATGAAATTACATAGGGTTATGTAAATGTAATTGAAATTTTTACAATTCCCTTGTGTAAATCTCAAAATATATATTCACATAGTGGGTAGGGTAAGATAAGTTTAAGTGTCAAAAAATTGGCAACGTAACTGTTAATAATTTACACTTATTTTGTTTTACATGACGAGTAAATATATTTTCTCTTACTCACACAACATTGTTGTATATCTTATACTTTTTGGGGGATATAAATTTTCCACCATAAAGGATGGGTGTTTTGAAAAATAAAATGCCCACTTTTGAATGCATTTCATTTGTTGAAAAGCTTGTCCTCCTCTTTCTTTTGTGTGATACTCAACATGTATCAAGGTTCTAAAAACAAAAAATTCTATGGTCTTTACACATGGTAAAGCTTTTGGCTAGAGGCTTTACCTTGCACTTTCAAAATGATGATTTCTTTTGCTCATGCAACTTTCACTTAATTTTGATTAACGGGGTTCACTTTTATTCAAAAGTAAAATGAATTACATGCTTTGCTTTTGAACTTTATATCTTACTTTCTTCTACATATTTCTTTGGTAGGATCCCCAATTGATGGATCCTTCATCTCACCCCTACCTCACCTTCGACAAAAGCAAAAATCACAACTTGTTGGCATCATCTTCTACCATATTGGTTGGGACATTACATTATGCAACAATCTATTTTTCCTTGAAGGTGGAGTAAAAGATGGCACAACCCAACTCCTTGAAGTAGGAGTTGAGCTACCATCATCTCTCAATTGATGCACACTAGCAACTTTCATCTTGTAGGTAAATTATCACTCGAAAAGAGATTCTACCTTTCACCCAAACCTTTTTCAAGTCAACTGGATTATGTGACCAAGCATCCACCCATACATCCATTGGAAACCCATTATAACTCAGTTGTCGATGAACCACAACTTAGGTCCACCTTGATAACCTATCTTGTAAACCCTACTATTCCCTCCTTGGCCGTGAAGGTCAAGGTAGTTACCTTATAGATAGATACTTGGGTAAGTACCAAAGTACCATAGGTAAGTTGGTAATAAGGAATGTAAGTGATTTCTGTGTAGGTAGGTAATGTACATAGAAACAATATCTCATGTGCATATATATATATATATATAAGAGAACACATGTCTTAGTGGAGGGATCTTAATGCTTGTAAGATATGAAGCAATAGGCATAAGAACTTTCTAAATTGCTTATGCCTATAGCTTAATATGTCTAAGTCATTGGCAATATAGAATGTTCTCCTTCCTATGCTTTGTGATCTACACATGTTTAGGTTCATGATAATGAGTAAAATCCATAGATGGAGGATATTGCCAAAATGGAGAGTGAGAGTTGCCTACCTACCACCTCCCTCATCCTAGGCCCCTCATTTTGGGAGTGCTCCCACCCAAGGGCTTTACCCTGTACTTTGTATTGCCTCCTTTTGAAGGTCCTATAGGCATTCTTCCATGTGGATGGAGGGGCTTGATGCAAAGTTTTAGGAGTTCATGGGGGTGTGAGACTGAGCTTGAGGCCATGGCCACCATCAAGGCACTAGGAATCACGGGTGGAACCCAAGGTCGAGGGCAAAATGCCTTAATAGCATTGCATCCCCATCATGACAATCAAGGAATGCTTATTTGGATTGACATCCATGGTTCTCCCTCACTATATTGCTCATGTGAATGGGATCTCTCACACGATAATGCCAACTCATGCAAGCTCTTCCATGTGACCATCCCTTGCCAATTTTGAACAGAAATTTGTCTTGGGGAGGTTCCACAACTAACAAGGGGCGTTCCGACCAAGGTTTGTTGGGGAAGGGGGAAGGGGCATGGTGAGGCCATGACCACCATGCCAAGGCCTTGTAGAAAGTGTTGCACTATGGGACCAACTATTCCAATACTCATGGAAAGTAGTTTTTAGAATGGGGTGATTTTATCTTTTAGCACCTTGAAAATTTGTGCCAAGCATATGAAAGAATGTCCTAAAGTCTTTGCACGCTTGTTATTTGTTGATCTTGCCTACCAAGGCAAGAAGGATATTGTGTTTAGATTCATTATAGAGTATAGAAGCTTAAAGGATTTTGGCCCCTAGGTAATAATAGGTCTATTTTTATATGAGGATTTTTGAAAGATGATATATTTTGGCTTGTGTTGAAACTTGAGATTAGTTATTATAGAGTTATAATAATATCTTGAAGGATTTTGGATTCTTTTAGAGGATTTTTTTGGAAGATTATATTTTTGCATGGTGAAATGCTTGAGTTTCTATAAATTTTCTTTTGCCTTAAGATATATATATATATAATGTAAATGGCAAGGCCAGAGTGTGACTGACACACCCCCTTGTTATCTTGAGTAGTCAGCTACATATATATATCTAAAGTGAAAGCTAAGGTCCTTTAGGAGATGGGCTGTGTAGGAGTCTTTACACTATTCCCATACTGTTAGGTCACTTAGCCTAATACTCTTAGTACTGGCTCTTTTCAGACCCCATTTTTTTAATTAGTTTTGTCTTCTTCCTTCCTTCCTTCCTTCCTTGGGCTGACAATCTTTTTACAAATGACTTTTGTGTCTTGTCTTCATTCAGTTGAGTAGCATCCAATGTGGTAGTAGTAGGCTTGTCTGCTTTTCATCCAAGAAGGAACCGGCGGGTAATGGTTGAATACATGGACCCTCCACCCCATCAGTTCTAAAAGCATCGCCAAGAACCCGGATTGACCCCAAACTGCGGTTCTCCCAAAAAAAAAAAACTTTTTTTTTCAAAGAACCGGTCAAAGAACCTACCCGAACCCATTTGTCCATTGTCGGTTCTTTCAGGACACACATCATCAGTTCTTTGAAAAGTTTCAAAAACCTGGAAACAGTGGTTATTTTACTCTAATTTTAAAAAAGACTTAGAACCGACGGATCTTTGATTTTGATTTTGATTTTTTTTGAAAACCCGGAACCAAAGGTTATAACAAAATCAAAGAACCATGCAACATGGGTAGCATCCACCTATTTTGATATCAATTTCTTATGAGGCAAATATATTAAGGATCACAATTACCCACAAAGTTATATATATATTCAAAGGAAAAGCTTTGTGTATTTGAACCAGTTTTTTTGGTGAAAGTGTTTAGACTGATTAAATTGGAATGGATTTTTTTGGTGTTCAGAGTGTGGACATAGTAGGTAGAGGTACAACATCTTCTCTATTGGCAGGGCCAGCTTGTTTGTGATGGTTTGTTTTGTTTTCATTGTTTGTCATGTTGAGATGTCCCAAACCATGGCACCTCTTGTCGTGCTCTTGGTATCGTTGAAATGCCGTCAATAACTAGGGGGGTTTAGCAAGTTGATTTCATAATGTTTTGACTTACATTGGAGAAGTTATTGAATATTGCATAATTTTTCACTCAACATTCATTGAAATAAAAACTAAAATTTATAGAGGAATTTGGGTCCTAATTTAGAAAGCCCTTGATGAGTAGGATTTAATGAAAGTGATTTGGAAATTTTAGGATTTGAGGTGTGAGTGATATTGAATTTTGAGTAGTTTTTGTCATCATAAATTCAATTACATTACAAAAAAATGGTTTTGCAAGGAATTTTTTTGGGGTAACTAGGTCACACTTGGGCCAATGGCACATCTTACACTAGTTTATCTATGAAGGAAGGAAGTTTGTTTGTCATGTTAAGATCTCCCAAAAGCATAGTGTCTTTTATCACATTCTTTATACTATTGGAAAGCTCTTGATGAGTAGGGGTACACATGGTTGTTTCATAATGTTTCAACCTGTTATTGAAAAGTTATTGAATATTAAACAAAATTTCACTGAAAATTCATTTAAATCAAAATTAAAAAATTATAAGGGAATTTGGAAGCATTCTTGATATTGTTGGAAAGCACTTAGTGAGTAGGATTTAATTAAGTTAATTTGGATAATTTTAGACCTAAGGTGCAAAAGGTATTGTGTTTTGAGTAATTTTTTGTCATAAAAAATTCGGTTAAACTGAAGAAAAGGTTTTGGAAGGAAAAATTTAATTGGGTAATCAGTTCACACTTAGACCAACAGCACAGGCTACACTAATCGGCTTGATTGGAAGGAATGGATAACTCTCAAATATGATCTTCACCTCTTGTCTTTAACAAATGTGCATTTTGCTTCCAGTTCAGAGTTTTTTTTATAAAGGATTAAAAAACATATAGCCTGTGCCATGATGATAGATAGGAAGATGTAGAAAAAATCTGGCTATAAAGCAATATGAAATACAAATCTTAAATCAACCTTTTATATTTATGGCTACACATTGAAAAAATAATAAATAATATGGTATTTTTACTATATTTTTCTCTCACACTCAACAATTGAAACCATCCAAAATCACTTCGATTGTGTTTTTTTTTTAATTTTCACATTTTGGCGAAATTTTGCCAAAACAAAGAAGCCTGCTCCAGTTCCTCTCCAAGGTTGGCCTTGCATGAGGTCTAGCCTGCCCTAGGAAGTACCCTCCCTTGGGAGCTCACCTTTCAAGGTTTCTAGGCCAACCCTAGGCATGAACTTGAGTAAGCATGCACCCCTAGTGGCAAGTTTTCTGGTATTAATGGAATGGGGGTGGGTCAAAGGACCCAAGGTTAAAATGAGTGTTGGGACCCCTATGGTCAAAAGCAAGCACCCAAGTCCCCACAAGTAGGAAAGACATGGAAAAGGTTGATGATAATTGCATTAACATTTGAAGAGGAAGGAGAGTAGGGCTATAGACCTTTAGGGTCTTGAAGGTTGAAATGTGGTATGACCTTGGGTGACAAAGAAGGAAGAATAACTTTAGGGAAAGAAAATTGCTCAATTGTTGTGCGATTATGGCATTTGTTCAAGTGGGGTCAAGTTGAGCTTGCATGAAAACCTTACGACAAATCATGGTGTTGGAAAAACATAGTGGGTAAAAGACAAGGGGAGGCCAAGAAGGTGACCTCCCAAGGGAGAATACTTCTTTTTCTTTTCCACATGAGGTGCGAAAATAAAAGGGGGTTTAACCATTTTTATTTTATTTTTTGGGCGAAATTTCATCCAATTTGACTTGGAAAATAAGATTTAAACCTATGCAAAGGATTTTTCATAGAGAAAATGATCCAAATTTGATAGATTTCAAAGATTATTTTTCCAAATCACCATATTTTTATGATTACTTCCAATAGGAAGTCAAGAATATAGAAGAATTTTTGTTTCTTTTCTACTTTCATATCTAGTATGTAGCCAAATTTGGTTATGGATTATTGCCACTTCAACTATGTCACAAAATTGAAAAAATAAAATAAAAATGGGTGTAATTTAATGAAAAAAAAATTATAATTCATTCCAATGTAAATGGGGTGCCAAGAATTGGATTATGAGAATATTTTAAAATATTCTCAATTTCAATAAAAGATTTCATTCTTTTGTAACATACTCAAAAAAAAAAAATCTTTTCATCTCACATGCTTAGGTGCTTCAAAAAATATACAAGGATAACCCTCCCAAGATAAGCTTGTACCTCCTGCAATTACTCAAACTTTTTTAGAGGTGACTTGCTACATCACCATCGCCTCTCTACACAAGAAAACCACACAAGTATACATTACTACATCAAAAGCTTCGATATTAATTGTATTATCTTCGAAAGTGTTAGAGTCTTGAAATATTTTAAAATTTTAAAAAAATTGTAAAGGAAAATATTGAATCTTCAAGAATATTTTATTTGTTGAAATGAGAATTTCTAAATTAATTAATTGATGAACACATGTTGAAGCTACCAAGGTACTACAATGGTTGGTTAGGGCATGGTTGAGCTCTGAACACCTCCTATTGGTAGGTGTTTTTTCATCTTTGGTTCTACTATAGGTGACCACTTATCAATTGGATAGTGTTTTTGTCAACCCATTTTTGTTAATGTCATTACCTCAATTGTGTCTTGATTTGTTCATGCCTATTATTAGTTCATGGACCAACTTGAAGAAAGTGTAGGGTTAGTTGTTGATTATGTCAAAGGGATGAAGTAGTTTAGTAGGGCAACATAACAGAAGGATGTAATACTTAAGGTGCATTCAAATATGATGTTAAGTCAGTGTTAAGTGAAAATCTCGGTGGCATTGAATGTCAAATAGGCATGATAGCTTAATGTTAAGTGAACATTAGCCTAATGTAAAAATTTCATTGTAGGTATAATTAGGTCCTCAATGACAAGCTTGGTGTTAGGGGACAAAATACTAGAGTCCTTAACACTAAGCGTGAAGGCACCTTTAGTTACCTAAGTAGTTAATGACTTATTGAATTTGAAAAAAAATTTGGAGGGATTTTAAAAACTATTTTCTCTTCTTTTGTGATTTTGGATTTTTTTTTCTTGATAATACATTATTGAAACTTTGAATCTTCTTGAAATTTGTGGTAGGGAAATTGGATAGGAAAAATATGTGAGTTTGTTCTAATAATAGTAGAATTACATGTAGATGTGGAGTTGCATAGTTAATACATGTCTTAATAATACATGTTAGGACTACATATAATTGTTGTAACCATAATACATGTAGATCTATAGTTTCAAAGTATAGATGAATACAAATATCCAAGAACCTAACCAAGAAGTGAATGCTTAGTACTTAGCAAATTACTTATGTATAATTGGTAAATAATCTCTTGGAAAAGCTTTGGAACTCATGGGATTAAGTTAAGTGATTTTTAGTGTTGATCAAATATAAGCCTTTTTTTGGTGCTATATCCTCCATATAAATAATATATGACATTGACGGTATCAATAACTAACTAGGGTGAAGTAAATAGAAAATTTCAAAGGTCATAGCACTAGGTATTGGTTTTTAGTTTTAAAAAAACCCAACCATCATGTCCATAGGGAAATAGGGAAATTTGGTTTTCCAACATATAGAACACTTCTTATATATCCATGTGTTTAGATCATTAAGAGTGATAAAGAAAATAAGTCACAATGTTCATTATTCAAATGAGATCATATATTGATATAGCAATGGAGTGTATATATTGATATATGGAACATATTCAATATCTAGCATACTTAACCAAATTCCTATTAATTTAGATTCAATGAAAATTTCCATGTGACCCTCAGATAAGGGAGGACCCATATGTTATATATTATTTTAATGATCCTACCTAGTAATCACCCATTCCTTTTACAAGGAGAGCAATTAGCCAATTTAAAAGAATGTAAAGAGAAGAAACTTTCAAAGGGTTTTTGAAAAAAAAGAAGAAAAAGCAATAAAGAATGTTCTTGGGTTTTTTGGGGCTTTTGAAAATTTTCAAAATCAAGAAATCTCTCCTTTTGGGTTTTTGGGGATTTTCAAAGAACAGTTAGGTTTCATGAAAGAGCCAACGGTTTAGGGTAAATTCTTTGATGCAATTTGAAAGAACCAACGATTTAGGGTAGGTTCTTAGATGCAAAATTTAAAAGAACCAATGGTTTAGGTTGGGTTTCTTGATGCAATTTTTCAATTATTTTTTAGAACTCCAGTTACGGGTCAAAAACTGGTTCTCGGGTTTTCAAGAACTGCCCTATCAAGGATATAACATAATGCATATACCCTACCCTTACCCAACCAATCCAGATTCCAATAAAAGAGAGAACCCCCAACACTGGTTTTAGGGTTTTTACAAATGGTACAAAGTGTAGTAGGTTTTATAGATCACCTAAGAGGCACCTTGAAAAGATGGTGGAAGTGTGGAACCATGTACCTAACATGGGTTAGGTAGTAACCTAACTTGAATGTAATGAATGTAATGAATGAATGAAATCAATCCAGTCCACCTAGATCTCCAGGTGTCACTCACAGATTGGTCCCATGTCAAGCCAAAAATTGTGTTGTGTCCAGGAGTAATAAACCCAACATGAAATCATCTTCTTCTTCTTCTTCTTCTTCTTCTTTCCCTGGACCTCTGGAGTCTGGGCAGAGCCAACAAATGCTAATGATCAAAATTGCTACATAAATTATCACTTCTCTCACTTCTGCATCCATTGACTCTTTCTGACACATCTCCAGATCAAATCTTGACTTCCCAGAACTTGAAAAATCTTGATGGGGCCTCTAGCCTAGTGCTCTTAGTAAACCAAACAAGCTGAATGAAAGCAGACCTATTCACATTTTGTCCTGGTTATTCTGTGGCATCACTCTCAGTGTATTTTCAATTTTTTAATTAATTAAATTATTATTATTATTATTTTCCAGTTTTGGGTTTTCCAAATTTTAGTAAATTTCTCTGAATTTTTAGCAATTTTTTTGAATTTACACTAAAAAAATTTCCTTTTTTTTGTTGTCCTCACAGTGTGAAAATTTGCCACAAATACAAACTGCTGTTCACTATTAGTATTATTTTATAATATTTTAATAATATTTATCAGTGAAAATATTTTCAATAAATGCTGAATCTACCTTGGGATGCTCACAGTTACTCTTAATCCAAAAAATAGAAAAAATTAAAATTAAAAATAAACCATTGATCAATAGAAGCAGTCTATAACCTTAAATGTTCATGTATGGAAGAATAAAGAAACCTCATTAATGAGTAACAAACCCTAAAACTTGAGTATTCAGCTTAATATAGCAACACTAAATAAATAATTCTTTTTCAAAAATATTTAAATATCTGCTGTTCAGACTTCAGATCAGTTTAAAATTCCCAAAAAAAAAAAAAAAGCCAGATCTGGCTTTACTGCACATTCCCTGGCACAGAGAAAGGTGAAGATGTCATGGGTTGCAATTGATTAGTATTGTTTTAGGGTTTAGGGTTTAATGGGGTTCTCACTCATTAATGGGTTTTGCATCTACTGTCTATTTAGAAGTCTGAAGTACATGAGCTTGCTGGGTGAACTCCAACAATTTTGCACTGGAGAGTTTGAATTCCATGTCTTTTGTATCATAATAGGTTTTCATTATAGTAATATTTATTTATTTATTTATTTATATATTTATTTATTTGTTATAATATATATGCTTGAACATAATTTCAATAATGTTTTAGCATTTTGTTTCATGGGTTTCAATACAAATGTGTTGGAATGTGAACAAACAAGACCTTAGCAGAAAATTGTGTGCCTGTTCTTGCAAAACTTTAACTTCTTGTTATGTCTTCTTTAACCACAATGCATGAATAAACTATATAGTGATATATATTTTGAAGCACTTTAAATTTTCAAATAATATAAACTATCATTGAAAAGAAAAAATAATCAAATTATTTTAAAAAATTATTTAATTTTCAAGAAAATTGTTTGCAATAGAATTGTAATGAATTCAGACTAATATAAACTAGTTCAGGCTCTTTGCATCAAGTCTAGCTAGGCCTTCTGGGGTGGCTTACATGGTAGGCAAACCACATTTTTTCCCCCAAGGCCTGAAAGCCTAAACGAGCTGCGCGAAAGGCTTGCCAAAATTAGATGTTGCGATCTATAGGGTTAAGTGTGTTTTAAGTGTAAAATGTATTTTTTTCAACAAAAATTCTCCACTTTTCTAACATCTAAAAATTGAAGGGAAAATAAATAAATAAAAAAAATGCCAAACCCCCTATGAACTTCAAAGTAAATGACTTAAGTTGAATTTTTTTTCTTATTACCTTACCCTAAGATCAGTTTCATAATTAAATAATCCTGAAAATAGTGAAATTAAATTTTGTGAAAAATATGAAGTTGACATGTTGGAAATCACCATGATTATCATAGGCTACATTCTGAATAATTTCACCAATCATATCACAATATTATAAATAGATGATGAAAAAATATATAATTCAAAAATTCCAAACCCTAAACCCAAAATTCATTTTTTGAAAAAAAAATTATTCATTTTGTCAATGTGGAAATTGACCCTAGACTATATGGTATAAGCAGACAAAGATGTGTAAAACCAAGCTCTGAGAAGAGGAGGTAGTAGTACTATTTAGTAGTGCCGGGTAGACTTGAGTCAGGCCAACTCAAGCATAACATCAACAATTGTTTTGTTGGGTGTGTGTATAATGTGTACAACCAAACCTAGTCTCTCAATCTTAACTGAAACTAAGTTTCCAAAAACCCATTTCTCATTCTCACATATGATACCCATACTAGTACCTTAGCAGCTTTGACACATGTTTGTTGAATAATTAATTAACTAATTAAATTTGAAAGTTTCATTTCAACAAATAAAATATTCTTAACATTTCAATACATCCCCTCATTATTTATTTATTTATTTGAATTTTTGGGGTGAAAATTTCAACATTTCTGAAAATAATATAATTAATTAGTGTTGAAGCTGCCAAGGTAGAGAGTAGGGTATGTTTTAATTCTGTTATTTGTCTTTTGGTACCAGAGCAAGAGCTTTAGCATCTAAGTTAGCTGAGCCAAAATGTTTTGATTGTACTAAAATGTCCTCTTCATTTTCCTTCTCATGTCCTCTCTAGTGTGTGTGTTTGTCAGAGTTTTTTTTTTTCCAATTTTGTGGGACTTCTGCACTGGTGATCATCCACAAGAGGATTTAGCCAAATTTGGCTACAGGTCTGAGAGAAAAGTAGAATATTGTTGATACCCTATTATATACTGACGACAGTCAAGAACCAATAATTTAAATATAATGAATTCAACCTTTTTTTGGTCTCCAAATATGAAAACTTTGAGTCATTTTTTCAAAAAAGCATTACTTTATACAAGTTGTAGCCACCCTTTTTTTGGTCACCAAGTGGTGAAATTTTGCCACAAAAAAAACACATTGTGTGTGTGTGTGTGTGTGATTTATTTATTTATTTTTGTGATGTACCTAAAGTGCCCATCATCCATAAGATGAATGAATCAAACTTCGCCATTAAAAGTGTGAAAGGAAACTGATCTAAATCATCATTTTATATTTTTGCCTATCTACAGGAACTTAAGATAGAATTTAATTTTCGTGATTTTTAGAAAAAATTTTTTTTTCCAAAAGTTGGTGAGTAGACAAATCCATAAGCACTTTCTTTTGCCATTTTGAAAAAAGAAAAAGACCATTTGGCAGAAGAGTTTCGCCAGAAATGGGTCCTCACACACTCTCTGTCTCTCTCTCTTTGTCCTACCTAGTGTGTTTTTGTCTTTTTCTTGCACAGAAAAATTTGATAGTTTGACAACAACTTGAATGCCAGTTGCAACCCTAATAAATTTTGAAAAAGCTGAAGGTGCTTTCAAAGCTTGCAAAAAGTGTGAAACAAACCATGTTAGAAAACAAGAGTATCACAACATACACAGTTACAACTGGTTAGTAATGAGAGCTAAAGAAGGCAGCGCATTCCAGAATGGCTCTGCCATTGTATGATAAGTTCAAATAAAATGTCATGAAAAATGATGGAGCGTTCTAAGTCCTATCATGGTTATAGCATCTCCAGCGGTGCTCAATATGTGACCCCTCCACAGTAAATTGGATGACGAAAAGTGAAAACATGCCCCGGTTTGGCTCAGGAAAATAGTTTTGGCTCTGCATTGTTACACAGTTCGCGGTGGCTGGTAACCGGCGCACTAGCGCTTTGCACCTGCAACAGAAAAGACTGTCATAAAATGATGTGACTGACTGCTGCTCAGTGTTTCTGATTGGTCCAAGTGGTTTGCTATTACTAGTCCCTCACCTATTTGCTCTCCCAGTTGCAGCAGTTTTATGGGTAGGGTTGCACAAAAGTAGATAACTACACTTGGATGTGAAAAAGTATTTGTGCAGGGTCACATACTGAGCACCGCTGGAGATGCTCTTAGACAGCATCTGCAGCTGTACCTGCACACCCAATTGGGGCTTCTACTAATAATGTTTATCACATCCAATATAGAGTGCTAACCATAGAGATACTCTTTGGTGATTTGAATGCAAGGTGAATTTTTTTTTTTCAATTTTTTCCAAAAAAAAAAATTGTTGTCACAGTGTGAAAATTCGCCTCAATTGTTTTTTCCTGGCACTACCCATACGCATATCATGGTAAAAACCTTGAATCAGGCGCTAACCTTCAGTTGATCGTGGGTTCTAGTCTGGGTTACCTGGAACTGGGTCTAATTTTTAGAACCAGAACCAGAGTTTGGTTTGTTTTGTTTTGTTTTTTTTTTCTGAAGAAGAACTGGACCAGGATTGGATTAATAACCAACCCAAATTTTGTTCACGATTTTTACCATGGTCAAGTGTAGGTATACCAGTGTGGGTTATACTGGCAACAGGTAAGGTCTCCAGGTGTCACACATACTGGTTGAAAGGTGAAGCCAAAATAATAATAATAATAATAATAATAATAATAATATCACCCCCAAAATTCCACACTTGATGTGAAGTCTGTTTAACCTACCCTCTGTGGGGGCAAGAGGCCCAAATTGTCAAAAAGCTGATTCTCATAGTAAGTGAAGGAAGAAGAAGAAGAACCAACCTCCTTTGGCTTCTGACACAAGTGTACAGACAAGACACAAACAAAGAGACAGTTTAATAATGAATGACACTCTCTGCACAAAGCACTGCACTCCATATCATCTCTACCTATTCACTTTGCAAATAAGTAATGCACTCTGCCACCAAAAGGCTTTTCTTTCACCCACCTACCTACCCACTCTGTTGTACTTCTTGTCTGAAGAAGCTCTACCCATTTTTTGGGCGGGTATTAGCATGGGCAGCCTGCTCATGCCGGTTCTCATGCCGGTTCTTTTTTGGTTTCGTAACCAGTTTTGGGAACCCATTTGGGCCCTTTCCAAGCTTTGTGTTGGGTGGGACCGTTTGTAACCAAAAAGAAGGGTATAGCACCTTCACTCCTTAGAATGCTTGCAGTATGCCATGAGCACTTATACATACGAATGTAATGTTAGAGCTGATCTTTCTAAAACAGTCACTCTACAATCAGTATAGGCAAACTATAAATTTTGACTTAAGAATGTAAGATGGATCAGATCCCTCTGGATCTCCTTTCAATTTGTCTAGCACAAGTGTTCTTCTGATGTGGCAATCATTAAACATTTATGAACTACCCACAAACAATCCTCTTTCTATTTTCCAGTACATCCCAAGAAAGAATGATATTATGCCTCCCATGTAACCACTACAAAGAAAACACTAACAAACACAAGTCTTAGGGAACTGTAACTTTCAAAATTGATATGAAATTGGCACCCCAGACTTTCCTAGTAACCCAACAAATTGTGCCCACATCTCCCATAAACTATGTACTCGGTCCCTTGTTACTTCACAAAAATGCCATTGCCAACACATTGGATGAACATGACTTAAACAATGTTTGCCACAAAGAGATCAGCCCTTTCTTATCCCCTAAAGCATGTCATCATCTCCAGTGATGTTCCTAAACCTATTTAAATCCATCCACCATCCATCTCATCTTCTACCTAGAAGAAACTAAACCTATTTAAATCCATCCACCTTCCATCTCATCTTCTACCTAGAAGAAACTAAACCTATTTAAATTCATCCACCTTCCATCTCATCTTCTACCTAGAAGAAACTAAACCTATTTAAATCCATCCACCTTCCATCTCATCTTCTACCTAGAAGAAACTAAAAAGATTAATGCATGAGTAGAGAATTTTCACACCAGGGCATTCTTCCCTTCAATTTGCAACAGCCAAGCAAACATAACACTCAAAACAACACCACCGTGACTTCAAGATTACATTTGTCATATAGAGTTTGAAAATTTGATACTTAGCTTTTCAACATCCCACTACTTCTACCCACTAGTCCAACTCCAACTCTAAGGTCTTTGCAATCACACACAAATCAAAACAAAACAACCAACTAAATTCTATCCCAAAAGTTTCATTCCTTATTAATATGCACATTCACTGTTATAGCTTCCATGAATTGCATCCCACTCAAGTGAATGATAAAAGACAAGATATAGGTTGGTTGCTAGTGTTTAGACAAAGATAGAAAATCCATGTTCACACTATGAACCCTAGAAATCAACAAGAAATATTTATGGGTCACAAGTAAACCAATTATAGGTTTAACTTTTTGTGTTGTTAATGTTTGTTTTGATGTGAATCCACAATTGAAAATATGATGGAAATGTGAATCAAAATTGAGAAAATTGATCATGCTTATGGACAAGACCTTCAAGAATCTATTACCACCTAACGAAACAACAATTCACCTTTTAGGCTTGTCACATTTTTTGGGTGGAACACGCCCTATCATAGTACATAACCATGGTTTCAAAAAAAATCAAATGACTTAGTTTTGATATATAACCATGATTTTTTAATTTTTTAAAAAAACATTACATAAAACTATATGTTCTTTTCCAATCTTTTCATGGAAATTATCTTGAATTCTTTGAAAGGTTTGAAATTAATGTGGAACACAACTATTAGAAACCACCCCCCGAAAGGTGGTATGTTAGGTTTTAGGTTTAAAGCTTGAAGCTAAATGTGAATAAAGTTCGGACCTTTTCAAAATAATTTAATTCCAATTCCAATTATAGGCCTTAAGGCTTAATGGTTTTCTTTTTTCTTTAGGGTTTGTTTTAGGTGATTTTTTTTGGTGTATTTTCTTTGTTTCCCACACATTATCTTTCTTCCACAGCCTTGTGTTTTACAATTCTTTTCCTTTAAGTTGTTTGTTTTCTACATCACCTTGTGTTTTGTGACTTTGTAGCCCTTGTCCATCGCATTGTACATTTTTTTTGCAACACGCTACATCCACGTTCCACACATTTTGTGATTTTTTTTTTTTTTATGTGGTTTTCCATCTTAATGTTTGTCTTTTATACGTTTTGTGCTTTTGCATATTACCTTGTCCGTTGCCTTTCAATTGTCCATCACACATACAAAGCCCATCATCTTTGACAAATAAGGTGTGTATTCTTGCTCCTCTATTTGAATTTTTTATTTGTGTTTATATTTCTTTGGGCATTAGTAAGTTTGTTTATCAAAGGTTGATGTTGGTTTTTTTTTCTTTATTGGTTTTTTAAGAGGTGGAGGATGGACACCATGAAGCAAACCCCTAAGTTCATAATGTGGTCAACTTCACCATTAAATCAATAGACTTGGAAGATTTGAATTGTTGTGATTATGACATTGTGTAACTTCTATTGTTTCTATGTACTATTATTTTCACGATATAGAACTACCTTCAACAATTACAATTAATGGAACATTATGGTTAATGTTGGCAAAACAACAAGACTTTTGGAAGCCAAATGATCATACGACCACAAAATGGGCTTTTTTAGTGCTTCAAACATTACCTAAAACTCAACCCATCTTGAACAATTGAAATGTGTTTTGTGTTATTGCACATTCAAGACTTAAAAAAGGTATCATTAGCTACAAGTCTACTAATAAAATTTCATCATCTTGAAAACATCTAAAAAGGACTCACAAAAAAAAAGGATTTAATGGGTTGAATAAAAGAAGGATGTTAAACTTAAAGTTAAATTACCAACAAAAAAAGTCTAGCCATGGAACCCATCCAATATTACATTGTCCTTTGGTAATTGTCTTCCCTATAGGAAATATGATCATCTTTAAATTTAATTTGAAATGGATTTGGTATTGTTTATTACTAAAAATTGATGTTTCGTTGGGTCATCATTCCTTAGGAGATTAAAATTCATTTATGAGGCTTGTGAATATTGTGACATTTTCATGGTGAATTTTGATTTGTAGTTCAAGAGCAAAAGTGAATGCTTTTGTTTTCATTACTCATTTTTTAATCACAATTAAGAGCCTCATCATTAGTCATTTTTTTAAAGCCTAGTTAATTGCTAAGTTGGCTACACAACTAATCATTCATATAACATAATTAGCTAAGTATTTGTGTGAAGTGGAGTTGATTTGGTGATATTCTTTTTAAAAACAGTGATTAAGATGGTTATTTATCATTTTCACATGTCTATAAAGTGGTTATAATTGTAATAAGGGCAATTGAACACATTGGCAAAATGTGAGTTGCCTAGGGAAATGCATTTAGTGACTTGTAATTGGAAAGAATATACATTTGGCAATTAGGATTTACATTTGAATTATACTTTATGAAGATTTGTCAAATGATAAAACAAAACAACATTACAAACATCATAAGCAGTTTGATGGGGATTTGAGCCCCACCATGAAAAGGGTGCTACCCATTGCAACTCAAACCTTACCTTCGCTCGAAACCCCATTTGGAAACCAAATCTAGACAATTTGCAAAAACATTTAGCAAACAAACCAACCAAAAAATGTTAGAACAAAATTAAAAAAGGAAATTTAGGCTTGATAAACTTAATTAACTTTCAAATTCCAACCAAAACATCTTGCCTTTATTCAATTTAGAAACAAATTCTAACAAACAAGAAAACACACTTGGTACACATAAGCATAAGCAAAACATTCAAATCAATCAACCATAATCTGAAAAGAAAAAAATTGCATACATCATAACTTTGCTATGACACTATAATCTACAAAAAGACTAATCATTTGCATGGATTTGAAAGGGGCCTAGGGGTTCAAAAATCTAGTTTATATATCAACAATAATGTCAATGAAAATTGTGGCAAAAAAATTTAATATCTTACCCATATTTGCATTCTACCTACCTCCAAAATAATCATGTTGTCACCTACACATTTGCACATTAGCAACATGTGCCAAACCACTGACCCATGGTTTGTTCTTATGGAAAACTTTGCTTGTAAAAAACCTCTAACAATAAAATTTGGTGCATAAATCCAGGTGTGTGCTAAACTTGTTCCACAACCTATTTTTCATGAAATTGACTATATTGGAAGTTCGTTCATCCTCAATAGAACCCAACACCTAGATGGTGACAATACTAATCAATTTGATGAATTTCGAAAGTTTATGGTTGAATATGGAAGATGTAGAAATTTTGCACCAAAGCCTTGTAAGAAAGTTGAATTGGTTTTCTTATGGCAAAACTGTTTTAACATTATGCAACATGGTCACTTAAAAAAAGATGTCTCCAAATCAAGTGCTTGATTTAATAAGAAAACATGCATTATGTTCTCATTTTCACCCATTTTGTGAAGCACACAAAATGTGGCCTTCTTGATAGCCAAATAAGTGTGGAAATTCTCCTCTACCTCATCTCCGTTTATAGCCCAAAATTGTTGGTACACAACACCCAAGGTTATCATTATTTTGTTTGTTGGGAATTGTCGATGAAGCTCATCAATAAGGCCTCAAACAACACCTTCACATTCTTCCTTCACTTTGTTGATGGCATGGTAAAAAAAATCTTTGGTGACAAGTTGCTTTTCTTCAAGACTGTCAACATGAGATTGGTAAATAAGGTACTTATGGTTAGCAAATGAGAATGCCAAATAGATGGATACCTCTTTGACATTTAGGTCATAAAAACCAATTTAAGGGAAAGTGTTCGTCGGTTAAAGCCTCAATCAAGTTAAAATCTTCAAAACTCAGATCCTCATACATGGTAAATTAATCATAATAAACTTTATAGAACTCTTGTTGGGTCAACTTGCTAGATTCCACAAAATTGCAAACAAAAACTTTATGTTTTGTGCTACTTTGATTAATGTGTGCACACACTCAAGTAGAGGAAGGATACAAGGGAGCCCAAGAATGAATTCAACATTGCACAATGCATTCAAGTTCTTTAGATCCACCTCTCTTCAAACTTTTAGTATGCATCTTTGTAATTGAAGTGTAGTATTTTACATATACAAGTTTTGCTAAAGAAAACATATAAATCCAACGAGTTTTGACATTTCAAAATAATGTGTTACCTTTGGTGTTAATGGGAAAGCTCATTTTATTGCAAGTGAGTATGATAGATATGTCTTATTTTTGCTTTTGGTTCATGCAATAAGAATTTGAACCAAGATACTACAAGTGAAGTTGTTGCCTTTACAATAAGTAATTTAAAAGGTACATCTTTGTTCGACCTCATGGAAATTGATAAGGATATGGTTTTGTCAATGGTCAAAGAACAATTGAATCTTTACAAGGTAAGAAAAGTTAAGTGATGATGGACACAAATATCCTTTTGCATGGTGGAAAGTTCACAAATCATAGTTTGTTTACATTGCTTTTATGGTTCAATAGATTCTAAAGATTGTTGGGTCATATATTGAGACAAAAATAAAATAAAAATCAGCTTTGTAGACATATCCACAAAAGTGCAATGCTCCCAAATAGGCATAAAAAACCTTGAAATGTTTTTGAGCAAATCCATAAAAACTAATTAGATGCAATTTGGGTGAATAGAATGACCATGGAATAGTTCATGGAAATAAAAGGAATCTTGATGGAAGGAAATGAAAATTGTATGAGTAAGATTGGGCTTTTGAAGGTGGATGATAACACCATCAAAATTTGTTTTATTTTATGTTATTTGTAAGTATAATGAACATGCAGTAACTTGAGGTATCTAACCAATGGAAAGTGATTACAAGGGAGGTCTTCATTTGCTTATTGTTGCTTTTGTTGGGCTTTACACTAACCTAAAGGTGGGCATCTCAAAATGATGAGACAATGAAAAAAATGTGAAGTTTGTCATGTTGATGTTGAAAGTTGAAAAGGAAGAAAATGTGAAAACTTGACAATAAGAATATATGAATGTTAGGGAATTAGGATGAAAAAAGACAATGTGTGCGACAAACTAATTTGACCAAGTGAAAGGTTGTTTGATCCAAAATGACCTACCTTTTTTCTTTCAAGGTTGTGTGTTGAGTTTCAAGAGGCATGTTGATGATACTTTTTTCGTACCTTGGATGTTGACTCTAATTTAACATTCAAATTTTGAACACAAAAATTAGTCTACAAATTGTAAATTATGATGTGTTTTCAAAATAAAATTGTTCATTGGTTTTTTTTGGGCAAATTTGTGAGTGTTTTCAAAAGTTGGATTAAAAAAATAAATCTTCTTTTAAATCTTTCAACAACACCTTGAGTTGAGGTGATTTTGTTCATGTTCACCCAACTTCAAACAAGTAAAAAAAATACGAAAATGATAAGCTTGCTCAAATTCAAATCTAGCTGAAAACTAACCAAAACCTATCCAACCTTAATTACTAATACACCTACTGAAACAAAACTACTAACCAAGAATTGGAACAAGTTTTTTTATTTAAAAAAAATCCAAAATTAACCAATAATTGAAAGCCTGAATCTGAATCAGATGACTTGTTTGAAATTTTAAAATAACCCAACCAAAATTGGATCCAACCCAAGATTCTTAAAATTTCAAATATCCCAACTTACTTAGAACCGTTTCTCTATAGTGGATGCAAAATCCCATACCTAAGGTTATCTTAAAAAGTAAAAAACCATCCAACCCTAGTCTAAACTAGTGTTGGATGGTTATTAAGTTTTGACCCAATTATCAACCTGATTACCAAGTAGGTTATTAATAACCTACCAATCAATCATTGATTTTTTTTATAACCAATTAATAACCTAATCACACTTGGTATTGAAAATTGAAAATTTAATAACCTACCCAGATGACATGGTTATTATCCAAGTAGTTTATCAATCCTCATACACCAAAAAAATCTCATGATAGCCACACAAAAAAAAGAAAAAAGAAGAAGATTTTTTTTAAAATAATTTTTCTTAAAAACCCTACAACTGGGCTAGTAACCGGGAAGGGTAACAGAAGGTTATCATACGGTTATTTGATAACCTACCCTATGGAGAACTCGGTGGTTATTAGTTATTACCCCCAAAACTGCTGATAACCTAACGGGCACCCAATGTGGTTTTGGGCCCCCCCAATAAATACCCTACGGGGCGGTTATGAAAAAATCAATAACCGGCCAACACCGGAGGTCTGAACGTTCGAAGGGCACCAGCAGCCGCACTGTGTGCTCCTGCTGCTGTACAGTACACTCCATTTCCTGCCTGTTGCACAACTGCAGCAGCAGCATCAGCACTTGTTGCAGCAAACCGACCCAACACATCCAACAAAACTGCAGTTCAGTGCAGTGCAGTGCATCGCGTGCGTCACTGGAGCTCCAACAAGTGTTACATAAAGCCCATGTTGTTGGACTAGAGCTTTGGAGTCTTTTAGTAGTTTTTCCAGGCTTTCCTCTCAGATGTTTCTAGCCTGGAAGGAACCTGCAACAGTAACTACTACAACAAATTTGCAGTGCAAATATTTGGTGAAGAAGAGAGGGAGAAAAGTTCAGAGCTATTTTTTTTCTGTTTTGCTTGGTAGTGAGCTCCAGGAGCTTCTTCAATGATGAAACAACAACAGCAGCTTGTTGCTTAGCAGATGATCTCAGCTTCAGCTTTGCTTTTATCTTGAGGAACTTGCATTTTCCACTTTTATGAGCTCCTCATGATTCACAGCTTCTTTGTTTGATTTTGTTCATCACTTTGGTGTGGAGTAGTTTTGTTTCCCATCAGTGTTCGCTTTTGTGGACTGTAGGAATTTTTTTTGAGAGCTTCAGCATTTTGGGTTATGGTGAAGGAAGAATCTGGAGCCGGTGCTAGCTAGCTGTGAGCTGCAGCTGGAGCTGGTGATTGGTTGTTCTTAGCAGCACTTGTATGCAATTGAAGCAAGCTGAATACTTCAAGAGCGAGTTTGAGCTGTTGAAAACAAACTGAAGATGAAGGCAGAGGCGGTGATGATGAGGAAGACGAGAAGCATGAGACTGGGAGCTCGTGAGATTCGGGCCTTGATGTTTGTGGTGGTAGCACTGATGATGAGTGTGATGTTGGTAGCAGGGGGAGAGGAAGCAGTCGATGTAGGCCGCGCAGGAGGAGTTGTTGTGTATCCTGTCGAGAAGACGAAGCTGCAGCAGCAGCAGCCGGACGTGGGTGGACGTAAAGTACTGGATTCTTCTTCTTCTGCTGCTGCTGCTGCTGCAACATTTGCTGATGTTGAGCTAGTACCCACATGCTCATTTCCCAACACTTCAATGGTTTCGTTGGAGAATTGCTCTTTCTCCGACGGCCAAAGCTCTATCAACCAGCTCGAGATTTGTTTGCCTTTTCTCATCAACCAAGATGCGATGCCGTCAGCCGAGTGTTGTAGCAGCCTCACCAATGTGTCCACTGTACTGCCTGCTTGCTTCTGCAAAGTCACCTTCTACCCACCAAGCATTGTCAACAGCACGCAACAGAAGCGCATGCCCGGCCTCTGCAACGTCAACACCCAGTTGTGCCAGACATGTCCTCTGTACATGGTTCCACGGGAAAACAATCTTCCAGATTGGACTGACCCATATCCCAGTGCCGGTAGCTCAGCTCACCTTGGTGAGTAACCCATCTTCTTCTTGTTGCTGCGAGCAAGCCTCATCCATCTCTCAGTGACCCACCAGCAGCTTCTTCTTCTTCTTCTTCTTCTTCTGCTCCTTGTTGTTGCTCCTCAAGTTAGACTCAACAAAGTGCTCAAAGAGTTGAGTACTTTTTCTTCTTGATGACGATGCTGTCTGCTGCTGATGCTCATTGCTGATGATGGTGAGGATGATTTGTTGATTTTGTGTTGCAGCTTCAAAGGTGGCAGAGTACAGAACAACAATGACATGGCTTGCAGTCGTGTTGGCTCTCACATTGGCAGCCATAATTGCATCTGCAGCTTTCTTCATGCACAGGAGATGGAAGGCTAAGAAGAAGACCACTGCTGCTCTGGCATCTAAGATGTCAGATCCTTCTACTATTCCACCTGGCAGCGATTTCTAGCAAAACCCAAAACAGATTTCTAGTACTGGCAACTAATTAGATCTGGTCATGTCGGATTCTAGCTGCTACTTGGCCCACCCTGCTGGCAGTACTGATTTCTAGCTAGCCAACCACAACAGACTACTGGCAACTAGGATGTCATGTCAGATTCTAGCTGCTACTCGGCCCACTGGCAGTGATTACTAGCAAACTGACAGAGACTAGTGGCAACTAAGATGTCATGTCAGATTCTAGCTGCTACTCAACCCACTGAAAGTGATTTCTAGCAAACCAAATGAGAGAGTACAGGCCCAACTAAGATGTCTGCAGATTCTGGTACTCAACCTGGGCAGTGATTTCTAGCAACCAAAACAGACTACATAACAGTGAGACCCATATAAATTATACATATGAGGAGGAATTATAGTGAGAAAAACTATGCCCTACTGATGAACGTATGCAATACTTCTCAGTAGATTGAAGCAGCATTTTGCTTCTTGGAGAATGAAGTGAGAAAAATGTGCTTCCAGACTACTACTACTAGTAGATATGGTAGACTTGTGAGACCCTTGCCACACTTGTTTTTGTGATGTAGATGTACGCTCTCAAAGAGTGGTTAATCTTTGCAGCATCCTGATCAGAAGTCTCTCACCGTATTAATGATCAAGCTTTCAAGAAGCAATCTGATTTGCCTTGGATTACACTGCTATATCCAATTTTGTGTATTGAGCCACAAAAGATGTTAGAGAGAGAGAGGAGATTGGGATCCTTCCTTCCACACCCATTATTTGTGGACCTTGGGATCCTTCTGCACCCGTAGGTTGTGGATCTATCTCATCGCAAGAAGCAACCCACAATTGCTACATCATGTTTGTCTTTCAGTAATTGCTTCAACCATGAGAACTGAGCCAGCAGTTTTGCATCTACCTTTTTCCAAACCAAATCGCTCCTCAGCAGCACTTATGGATTACAAAAATTAGAATTGCATTTCTTAAAGACTTAGATGCAGCAGCAGCAGCTGTATCTGAAACTTGAATGTGATAAAATCCATAGCCATGGCACCTTGGAATTCAAATGTATGGACATCTTCTTGACCATAAGAGACAGGTTATTTCTACAACAAAACATATGAGGCAAGCTCTGAAGCTACAGACTAGACTCTGGTAACTGAGACATTGGTTAAAAAGCCCAATGTCCTGTTGAGTCCTGTGACCTTGACTGGGAGCAAGCATCTCAGCTTCAACTGAGCTGCTAGGCTCTATAATTTTGAGATTCTGTGATGATTGATGATGTGCATACTTCTCTCTGCAAATGGAGCTCAAATTGTCTGATCCAGAGAATGCTGTCCCAATTTTGTGCACTAATGAAAGTGAAAAGCTAAAGACTTGAAGAGACTATGTCCATATGTTTGAAAGTGATTACTGCACAGTGGATCCTGGGTTTGTCTTCTTGAGCTTCTTGGTATTCTGAAGTAAACTTGTGGTTGCAACAGCAGCAGCCTCGGGTTGCACTGATCACATGAACAGTTTGCATCATTGGCAGTAGCAGATGTTTCATTGTCTGTTGTTATGGTATCAGGATTGTTGTTTCATTATTTTTCTGAATTGTGTTGTTTTTTCCCTCCTTTGCACCAGTAGAGCCATGAATGCTTCAAGGTGATCAGTGGGTGATACTGGACTAGCATCAACTGAATCCATGGTAGGAGGACAAGTGAGGGCAGGTGGTACTTGTGCTGATGATTCCTCATCACTGTGAGAATTGGAGCCCCATGGAGAAATAGTGGGGGGAAGAAGCAGTGAGGAACCCAAGAGAGAATCTGTTATTGCTGTTAATGGAAGAGGTGTCTGTCAGTAGCTTCTAGAGAAGGAAATTCAGGATATAGTGGTGATGAGGAAGCTGTTAGGCAGGAGATTGCTGGAGGTGAAGGTAGACAAGAAGTTGCAGCAGAGATGTTCAACATCACAATGATGTTAATGATCTCTGCGAAGTGGGAGTTTGCAGTGGCCAAACAAGGGAGGAAGATATAGAGATGGCAGTGAAGATGGTGAAAGCTGTGGAGGAGAAGGCAAGAGTAGTGGCAAGGAGTCTTTCCTTGCTGTTCTCTTTGCTTAAGCTGGTCTTACACCAGTGAAAGAGAGCTTACTGCAGCACACGCTGTGCTACAGCAAAGCAGCAGGTCTGTTACAGCCACCAGAGATGGTGCCACCAAAGGTAATCACTTCATCAATGATGTCTCAGACTGACTGAATGAGGAGATTGACGAGCGAGGGCAATCTGGGCCACACAGCTCAATAATCTTGGAAGAGTTGTGAATCAATTTGAGCATCATGCATCCCAAATTCAACCATGATTGTAAGTAGTAGCAAATCTCAAACTTTTAAGATTAAGGATGTTGCCACTTCTTACCTGCTATAATGCATTTCTAGAGACACCAACATGTGCAGAGGACCAGATTTCATAGTGCAAAGCTGAAGCACAGAAACTCTCATGATGTCTGAGCCTTCCTGCTTAGTCATATAACAATGCTTTGAATGAAAGCTTCAATTTAGTCTTACAAATCAAACATGTGTGCAGGCATCTGCAAACTGCAAGAAGAAAATGTTCTTCAGTCTGTTGAAAATGTATTGCTGAACTGAAAGTACAAGTCCTGTGACAGAAATGAAGTATCCAAGAAGATGTAGTTGCATGTGTCTCTGTCCAATTCATTTGTCCACAATGTGTCAATAGTGACACATACATAACTATTTCCTTGAGGGTCAAATTCAGTCACTGCAATGAACTGCAAGCACATTGTGATTGAGAAAACCTTGACTGGAAACCTCACAGATAATGCAAAAGCACCATGGAAATGGTGAGCCTTCTCTGCCAGGCTAGTATAAAGCACTGTTCTAGATTCAATGTGCAGATGACACGATATTGGCTCTCAGATCAATTGATAATTGGCTTCAAAGCAATAAATAAGCTGTTGGTGCCGAATTTGAAGTGCACATAAGAGGGACTTTGTGTCATATTGTGCAGAAAAACCACATTTCTTGGAAGATTGACTTTGCCTTAACTGGAGCCATGTGACAAAGCCTAAGATGCAGTACCCACGAAACAAGCATGACAAATTACAAGCATCACATATGCACGATAACTTATGTTTTATCAATTTGAAGCAAAGTCAAGATAGTTGATGCTGCAGCCATACTTGGTCTCCAGTCAAAAACATTTTCAACACTACACAAAGACCCAGTAGATTCTAGCACACTTTGTTGGGGAGGGACCAGCATGGATAGCACTTGCTCTGCTGCTTTTGCTTGTTGCTCCTTCACTTCACTGTCTTCCAATACTTGACTGAGAAAGTAAAGCACACAGCTGAGTTAGTTTGGACTTGAAGTGTGAAATCCCAAGACAAAATGAAAGAATATAACTTGACTGTTTCTGATCTTCACCAACTTTCAAATATCAGGCTCTCAGAAAGTTAAGTGACATGAAATAAGCGACAAACAGGTTAATTTCCACTAGCACCTGACCTGATGCATCTGACTACCTGTTCAAAGCTAGTTTGGTCAAGTCCATGCACATGTGAGAACAGGCAAGTTGTGTACCACAGAAGGGTAAACAGTCGTTGGGGTGTACAATCAGCAAAGAGGGCCTCAGGAATTACTGGTGAATCCAGTAAGATGTTGGGCAGTGAAATGTAGTGCAACTTTGTTCGTGACTTGATGAGCCACTCAGTCAGAGGGTGAGCACGATAAGCTACAACTGTAGGTACTCGTGCCATTTGTAGCTGCAGCACAGCGGTCCCAGATGTGCACAAGCTGACATCACTTGCCTGAAATAAAAGTAAAAAGCACATCACCGCAATTGCTCAATGCCAAAGATGACAGGAGAAATACAGAAAATCTGAAAGGAAGAGTAAGTCGAACCAATTGCCACAAGTATGGTGTAGGTCCTTCTGATACATTTAGAACTGTGAACAAAGATCTCAAGTGAATATGGGCTTCTTTGGACAGGTCTACCCAGGTCCTGAAACTTACAGCAAAAGCACTGTACTTGTCTTTCTCTGAAGCATAAGGCAGCAGAATGTTAGGTGTCTTCCATGACTTCACTGCCTCTGTGACTGCATCTGTGATGACATGACTAGGTGCAGTTGGAATGATTGCTGTCAACATTGGCACCTTGTCTGCTAGAAGATCCAATGCTGATTCAAAAAGAGGTAGCATCCGCTTTACTTCCTGTGCTCGACTTCCCGGTAACACGCAAACCACAGTTGACCCTGCTGTCCAATAAACCAGTGACAGAATAAAGTCACAAGGACATGCACACAGAGTAGTATTACAAATCTCTGACAGGAATTGACTTCTCAAGCCTACAGTTGCTATCAGCAGAAGTTAATGTCCTTAATTTCCTTTGGACCCAATAAGTTTGACAAGAAGCCTTTGATCACAACAAGGGGAAAGGGAGACATGCATCATGGAATGGTCAAGTTGGAGTCAAAGGATGGCATATGAACTGATGAGAATCATTTACAGATGCACAGAAAAGAGAAGGCTACAGACAGTGATTCGAATGACAAATGCTCTATTGCATATGGGGACCAATTCATGAGGACTGCTCTGTTGTGCAGAGTAAGGTCATAGTCTGGTAGCGAAGAGTCAAGTAACAACTGGGATGAATTCCTTTGAACCAAACCCTCCATTGATCCATGAAATGACCTGTGAAGCATAGCAAACTGTTGGAGGGAGAAATTCCTGCTAGGTTTATATTGGCATTGGAAGTTACAAGATGTAACAAACATACCAGATTGCAATCCAAAATCTTGTCGAGAACAGCTTTTACTTCCTTTGATCCACCATCTGCAATGTGCAGGATTCTCTCCAGTCTGTGAGACAAATACCAGTTCTCAGTAACCCTAAATGACATTCAGATGTCCTGTGTCGTCTAAACAAAAAACAACAAAAAATTCCAGACAAATCTGTGGCTTTTCACTGTACCCAAGGAGAGATGGTTATCAGGATCTGCCAATGGGGGTGTACAGAACTATGTTCATACACTGTATGTTGTGAGTAAGCAACCAAGTTTCAAAAGGTACACGTTTTGTGTGTCAGCTACAGATGCAAGAGGGCTCAGGCACCAGGAAGTGCATACAGCAACACTTGTAAAAGCATCTTCCAAAACAGGATGCCCAACGTAAGTTGCCTTAATCCCATGAGCTTTGAACAGTGCTGCTTCAAAGGGAAGGATACACAGTAGATGGTCCAATGTGTCAGCCAAATTCTTGAGCTTGTTTTCCCCACCTTTCCAGGCCCAAGATGAGGGTGCCACATAATGCACTAAAGGTGGCCGTGACACTCCCAATCTCCTGTATGCATCTAGAAAGATAAGAAAACTACATCAATAGCAAGCACTTCTGAGTAAAATGAATGCTCTTTTGGAACTTGGAAGGCTGCAAAATCTCCCACCTTGCAGTAATCAGGAATTGCACATGACCATGAGAGAGAGAGAGAGAGAGAGAGAGAGAGAGTCCATGACAAGGAGAAATTACCTGTGATGCTGCGAAGAACACGAAATGAGAAACCCTTGGCATCCACTGTCACAACTACATGTGGTCTGAAGTCCATCACTGCTGTAACTGTTTGCCGCAGGCGCACCTATTTCAGAGAGTTTTCAGCAGAACACTGAGCAAAAGAATTGAGCTCAAATTTCCAGCTATAGTTTAACCTACAGAGAGTGCTGCTATGACAGTTGACGTTGCACAAAACATCAGAGACTAGAGTGTTCTTGCACATTCTAGTCTTGATGCACAATTGCGCTAATGCATGAGAATCACACTGTTTGCTCACCACTTGCAGTTGCTACATAAAATCAATTCCAAACAATCCATCTCTTTGAGAACATCCATGGAGAGAGAGAGAGAGAGAAGATCGAATCAGTCACGACTATCATGAGCAAGAGTCTTACCCAGATGCGAACAAGGTGAGGGAGCAGCTCTGCAACTCCCATGACAGCAATATCTTCCATAGGAAACTCCGAAACCAATCCTTCTCTCTTCATCAAGTTCCTGCAATTTCATTCAACAAACTCAACTCGAAATCAGCAAAACAAACAAAAGAACGCAGACACAGCAAGCCAAAACAAATGATCACGTGCGTGCGGGCGGGCTATGAAATCACCAACATACCCGCCAACGCCAGCGAATTGCAATGGTCTGGGAGACAGACGTCTGAGAGATGCCATTAGGCGACTGCCAATCAAGTCTCCGGAAGGCTCTCCTGCGACAATAAACACCCGGAGCTTCTCATTCCTTGCACCTGCTGCTGCTCCCCCTCCTTTTCCATGGCAGTGAGATGAGAAGGGAGCTTTGAAGTGAGAGCTGAAGCGGCAGCAAGGAAGCAAGGTGGAAGAGAGAGCGTACTTAAGAGGAGAAAAATTCTCGCAACATCTCCACATTGTCAGCCTCTCTGCAAAACCGAAGACGCGCGCACAAGAGATTTGAGCAACTTGTGCGCTTCTTGTGTGCGTAGAGAACGGATCGAAGTGGAGCCCCCGTTAGGGCGCGCTAGGCGACGACGCACGCGGCATAATGGGCAAGGGGCGAGGACATTCCATGACACTAATATCTGGGGTGGCAGATTTCGTGACTTTCTGGGCCATATTATATACCAGAATCTTCCGGTGATGATCTACACTCGTAATAAGAGCGGAACACCTGTACTAATGGCTATACAGACAAGAATACTAGTGGCTATCAGCGTTTTTTCTGTGGCGAATTTTCTCAATGCGGCGACAAATTGTTTTGGAAAATTTCTGTTTTTTAAGAGTGTAAATTAGAAAAAAAAATTGCTGAAAAAATGAAAAAAAATCGCCACACCTTCAAAACCACAAAATTGAATTTTATAAATAAATAAATACATAAAAACCGTGACTTTACACACATAACCTTCTGCTCAGAGCTTTTCAAGCTTCTGATTGGTCCTCCCCTCATCTCTCAGGATGCATAGCCTCCTCTCCCTCTCTTTTTTTTTCTTGCATACATCAAAGTTATCCGGAAGTCAAGCGATTAGGGGGCGAGAACGGCCAGTTTCGGCATAATAGGGTATCAAATGTTTAATTGGGAATGAAATTTTACAAAACGAAATAACTGGCACCCAAACTAGTTTTTCCACCAATTTTGGTGTTAAACTGAGTTTCATCCCCTCTTTCCTTTTCCCTGAGCGCCTTCACTGCTGCTACATATATTTTCACCACTCCTACCTATACAACAACTATAATTACTCTCGAACCTTAAATGCTGAGTTTCAGCATCTCATACTGAGTTTTAATAAAATTTCCTTACTTTGCAGAGAGGGGATAGGTGGTGAAAGAGAGCGTGACTTTAGGGATGACTTTATCATCTGGACAAAGAATGGTTATGAATTTTCGTCCATAGAGAGAAGGGCTATATATTTTTTCATCCATTTACAAGAAGGTTATGAAACTTTTCCTCCACTCACATGAGGGTTACGGGGTTGCTTTCAAACCTCTAAACAGAAGGTTATGGGTGGTAACCAGCTCAAGGACACTGGTTATAGAATATAACTTGCACCTCAGTTATTTCGGGTAACCAGCATCCTCTCACTGGTTATGGGAAATAACAGCAAATTACCAATGAGAGTAGAGGCTTGTCTTCCGCGGTAAGGTTTAACAAAAGAGATGCTGGCTCTGTTCTAACAATTAAGGTCTAGGGTGGCAGATTATGTCATTTTGTTGACCACATTATATGCAATAATCTTCTGGTGATGATCATACAACTGTAATAACATGTACCAAAATGTACTATGGAATGGTCAAGTCCTGCCGATTATGCTTGCATAAGGCATGCAGTTAGCCGATGCCAAGCAGGGTTTTTTTTCTAATAGATTATAAAATGTGTTCAAGTGGCAATAGGGCTACTCTCCCATATATGCCTAAATGGCTTCACATGTAATTTTGATGGAGGAACATGTGGCTTCTGGGCCACTTGTGAACCCAGTTTTTTGGCAACATGAATCTTTCAAAATAGGTCCAAAGTGGGCTTTTTTTTTCTTTTAAATTCTTAAGTAAGTCCAACTAGCACCCAAGAAAATTTGACAATTGAGGACCTTCCATTATCCATAATACACTTAATAACATCTATCAAGCTTACTTCCCAAGCACTTAATACTTCGGATGGACAGCTATAATTATTTTTTAAGATTGTTATTGATTGAACAATGTAAGCTAATTGTCCCAATATAACTATTAGTTAATCTCAAGCCTTAATGAATGTATTTATTATTAATAATTAATAATTATCCCCAAATTCCAATGTGAACCTCTTTGTTTAGAGAGAAGGATGTGACTCCTTCATCGCCAACCATCTATGGTTGAGGTGATGCTAAGAAATCTAGAACGAATCACTAGTTACAATTGCCTATTGATGGTCGGCACAAATTTAGCAAATCGACTCTTTTTTTTTCAGATTTTTTCCACATTTGTAGTTCATTAGCCCATTTTTTGAGCCCTTTAGTGAAAATTTGCATCCAAACAAATGATGATGCCAAGATTCTAATGTTGGCTTCTAATGTGTTAACCATGGTTTTCAAATAATCAAATACCCAAATTTTGATATATTATCACAATTCTCAAAAAAAATTGAATAAGTCAAATAATCATCTAATCATTGGTTCTTTACTAGTTCTTTCATGAAGAATGGTGATTTTTTTTAGGGTTTGTCAAATAACCTAAACTAACAATGGTAGTTTAGTCACATATTCATCTTAATATCACCTTCAGGTTTAATATCATCTTTAGGCCTATGTTAACCACAAAATAGAAAGAAACATCAATTTTAGAATGAGTTAGCATTTCCATCAAAATGGGATTTTTAATGTGACTAAGGTTAGTTTATATATATTTTTTGCAAGTTAAAATAGAGGTGCATTAAAAGTTGAGGTCTAAACTCCTAGGGCTCAATGTGTAAAAGCCAAAACACATGAACCCCTATATTCTTGATCCCTGAAGGGTCCTTAGTCCTTACGCTTCATCCGTGAGATTTTGGAGTGCAACCTCGCTACATGTGCGAAGGCCTTTTCTCTCCCTCCAAACTACAACATTCCATGCTCTATATTCAATTGCAAAACTCCATCTAGATTACTACCTATCTACACCCAGTGACTATTTTGCAACAACCTTTGTCTCCTATCAAAATGAGGTCCTCTGCAAGTAATGAACAAATGGTTTTGATCTTCATTTTTGACCGCTTGTGCACAAACCATTATCGTGTATCATGAGCAATCCTCTTTAGTTCCTTGGATGCTTGTTTCTTACTATCAACAACATACGTGAATAGCCCTGCAACATGTGCAAACCATAACGATTCTTCAACGGGCTGCTGCACTTGATCAGTCTTCCTTATCTCTTCCACACATCATACCTAAAGCACCTTTCTCACTAGCCAATTTATGGTAGATGGCAACTCTTTCAACTTAGGTCCTCTTAGTTATCGTTGATTGTCATTTCGTATCCATGAATCCTCTTTGCATAGGGTCTTTACCTGATTTTTGTTGATTGTTTGCTTTTGTTTTTCCTTTAGGTTTGTCTACTTGTGTTCTCATTTGCCTTGTACTTTTGATGGATGGGTTCCCATCCTTGTATTTTATTTACATGGTTTTTCCTCTATCAAATAATGTGGTCCTCTGACAGTAATGAACAAATGGCCTTCATCTTCATCCCTGTCTCCAAAGTCACAAGGAAAGAAACAGGACTAATATCGCCAAAAAAAACCCATTGAGAAGGTCTGCACACGGTGAACAAAAATGGAGAGAGAAGAACTTACCTCTTTGTTGCAACTGTGGATTTGTGGTCTGTGCATTCTTGTTAGCCCTGTTGCAAAGGTAGTTAGACGACAGAGTGTTGTTTAGAAGATGGTTGAAGCTATGGCTGTTGGACCCATAGCTTGATTGTTGGACCCTCTGGGAGTCAGATCTGGAACTGCCTTCGCATATCGTCCGAGAGAAATTTTGACAAACATGTGTGGGAGGGGGTCTTGGTTTCAGAGATTGATTTCTATGTGTATGGAAATATTGTGCATGATGAGTTTCTTTGTGCTGACTTTAGAGCTACTTCATTTTCGCCTCGCCGGCAGAAGCTTCACAAAAGTGAGCTACGGTTTCACAAATTTTATGGCTTCTTGTTTTTACTCAGATCTCTAACTTAACCTGAGAGAATGTCTCTCTAGGACATACGTCGAGCTTGTGTGAGCCTTTCTTTGATGAACTAGTATGTGAGTTTTTGGTGTGTCGACTTGAAATCCAGAAAACTCAGTGGAATAGGGGGGAGGAAAACAATGTGCACAATTAAGCCGGCATCCAGGAGCAAGCATGTAGAAGTGCTGCCACTGATATGGATGCGACTATGTGACACAGAGATCAAACATTACAGACGCTGTCTGCTCATCCTGAATGGCTTGCGGGTCTTGATGGAATGGGCCTGGTTGTTCTGCACATCTCATCGTCTGCAATCTATCTATCTATCTATCTGTCACCCACACAGTGATGATGCTACTCTTTCTTTGGGATTAGAAACCATGATGCATGCAATTTTTGTTATCACCCCTCTTGTCACTTTTTTTCATACTGCTTGTGCTTTTTTTTTGTTTCTGCAGTTTTGTTCTTCCACTTCTGGGTTGTTCCTTCTTCCAGGTTCTCAAAATCCTTATCTGGAAATCCTTCTAGTGCCGATTGCTGTATTTGAAGCATGGATCTCTTCTGGCAAGGGCTCTGCACCTTTGGTATGGTCCTAATTCATAAAACCCTATGTCCTTGCCTTCTCTGCAGCATGCATCACATGGATTGCTTGATGATCAACTCATTTTTCTAACTCCATATGGTTGTGTCATAGTGGCATTTAGCAACTAGGTTAAGCCTAAACCCATTTGACAACCCATCCTTTCCAAAGGATGTTGCCTACATTTGAGTTGGCAATGATGCACACTACTACCCATAGTTTGTTAATTTTGTGGTAACTGACTTAATGTTTTGGGGCATGTTGGGGACTCTTGGGTGTTTCTTTGTGCCAACCAAGTGTAAACATGGTTCTAGGGTAGATTGTTACATATGATTATCAATCCTTATTCTACTTTTCAATGTCCATATTTGTTGTGCACTTATTTTTGATAGTTATAATTTTCAATATGACTTGCTAAACCATTTAGAATGACAAATCCATTTTTTTGCTTGTCACACAACTTCTACTAGCTTGCTGCTGGTTGAAAATTTCTTATTACCCATGCCACAGAATGATGTGGTAATTTTCTTAGTTCAATTTGACACTTTAAACCTTCTTTCAGGTTTGTACTATGGAATGGTCAAGCCCCTGCTCATTATGTGGGGTAAGATGGCAGGCAAGCCACATCATGCACCCAACATAATGGGCAAGGATGAAGCCATTCAATGACATTAAGGTCTGGGGTGGCATATTCAAAGACAGAAGCACATAAGTTGAGGACATGATTGGGAGCTTTGGTGGGAGAAAACTAATTTGGGGCCTTAACTTAGTTCAGGACATTGTTGGAAACTTTGGAGCGTCAACGCTTAACTTAGTTCAGGACATTGTTGGACACTTTGGAGCGTCAACGCTTAACTTAGTTCAGGACATTGTTGGAAACTTTGGAGCGTCAATGCTTAACTTAGTTCAGGACATTGTTGGAAACTTTGGAGCGTCAATGCTTAACTTAGTTCAGGACATTGTTGGAAACTTTGGAGCATCAATGCAAACCAGTTGTGAGTAGGGTGCAATTGGAGACTTTTGAGTTCACTGCAAAAAATCAAGATTTCTTTTCCAGATTGCTGGGAGTTTTGGGAAACAGGAACAAATGACTGATTAAAACAGCCAAAGATGCTTCTTCAAAGGAACATAACAAATCAAAGCAAGTTCACAATCACGTGGATTGCACGAAATTCTTCATTTTCACATTTTGATGAAACAGACTCCAAAGTCATACTGAAAACATGCAGATACATATATATCTATTCTTACTGTCACAGTTCACCTCTCCAAAATCCTTGCACTGATCTGAAGTCTCTTCTCTTTGGATTCACACAAGCAAGCCTAGTATTGTCATATCCACTTAGTGACAGACATAGGTAGGTGCTAGAACAATGACACATATCTTGACTTATGAGAATTTCTCCTATTTCTTAAGCCATGCAAGCATTTTGCTGCAACCTAGAAGGCTCTGGACTTACAGTAATCATAAGGCCATTGGAGTGCCTGAGCTTCTAAAAGCTCATCATCCTAAGTCAGTGTACTGCAGCTTCTCAGCAATCACCACACGTAAAATAGAGAGATCTTGCAGAGAATTTGCATCCTTTCCAGTTGGATGAGAAAAAGAAAACTACAGATCATAGCTCTGCAGGTGTTGCTTCTGGAAGGTGGACAGAGCACCTCCGATGTGGAAATTGGAAATGAAAGGCAAAAGTCTGAAATCAGGTTGGCAGACAGTCACGCTTACATGCCTGACTCTGCCAGAACCAAATGACCCACTATCTCAAAAGAAAGGGACTGAGTGCAGTAACAGTAACGAACCACAAACTGGGCTACTGCACAAATGAAAAATGTGGAAACAGACAACCACATACCTGGATTCATTGAAGTGATCAGAATGATGAAGATAGTTGATAGGATTGTACAACTCCTTGCCAGCTCTTAGGGGCAAACAAGGAGAGCAAGATGATGTATCAAGCCAACACCAGCTCAATGCATGCCCTGCAAGATTGCACAGACTCTGACATCCCCAGGCAACCTAGATTGCACAGTATCCATCGAGCGAAGCTAGAAGAGCTCGACAGGGCTAATGCTTCAAAAGCATCAGGATATCAAAATCTGTGAGGGGGCAAATGCAACTTAATGCATACAGACAACCATAACTATGCCAGGACAGATCCTCAAAGAAGTGATATATATATCTCCCTTCATAAGTACTGAGAAATTCACCATACTTCCAATTTCAAAAAAAATACCCAAACAGAATTGAGAGATGACTCAATAATAAGGTTGTTATAGATGGACCCTTCAGATCTCACAACATAACAGCAATCAATATTCAGAAAGTGTGCAAGAGAGATAATCCAACCATAAGAAAACAATACCAGAAACAGAAACCAAGGAGTAGTTTGAATGACTGGTTGCACAGATGTTCATGGACCTTCTAACATGTATGGTATTCACCACCAATCATAACATCCCCACTGACTTCATGAGCTCCTGACAATGGGTGAAGGTTATGTGAAACATTAACCAATGAACTGGGACCTGCATTACACAACCTGAAAGAAGGGATGGTAGCATCTTTAGGATCATCTAAACAAGCTGATAGTAATGCACACACGAAAGTTTCTTTCCCTGTTCTTCAAGGGCTTGTGCAGGCACATTCAAATCATTATCTAGTTTCTTACAGCTAGTACAACACTGCTCTACAGCAAAGTTACCAAATCTCTTTGGCCACACAATGATGTCACTACAAACATTATACTGTCACAGGGAAGTTAGGTCAAGAAGACACCATCAAAAGCATAATTGCAACAGGGCAGAATGTAACATTCCTGAACAATGCAATACAGCAACATCATAAAAAAAATCAGTTAAAGCACTATAACATGCAGGAGATGGATAAGAACCTGCAAGGAATGGACCTATTTTGATGGACATAGATGTGCTGGTGAACCTATAAGGTCATCACCTGGACATGACTCAAATACTTGAGCACATAACAACCCAATCCATCGTCTGAAGGGCCACCAAACTGCTGAACTGAACCCCCACCAAAGCATACAGAAATAGCTGGCAGAAATGGAGATAAACTTCCACTTCCTCTGAATCAACATCTTAAATCCCCACTCCAATGATGATAAAGGGGGAATAGATCAATATCATTCAGTTATGATCCAGAACGAAGGTTTCTCCCATTGGAAGATCCACAGAAGCGAATTAGATCGATGACTAGCAAAATCAGAGATAACTGGATACAGCTGCCTCAAACCGAAGTTTCCATCACAAATTGAAACAGAAAACCTGAAGAGACAGTACACTGATGGTGCAGATCTCACATTGCACACCAATTCAGGCAATTGAAACTTCTCTAACTTGTGGCCATAACACAAACTTTTTTATCTTCAGCAAATGCGTGATACTTTACTTCCAATGAAGAACGTTCACATATTCACATATAGTCAAATGAAGGCAGATCCTACAAATGGTCCATGAGTTTCCATTGGAACATCAAACTTCCATTTGCAAGGTAACTGCTAAATTCTACCAATTTCATGCACGTAAAAGAATCTCTTCTATCTCATCACTAGCATCGAATGTAATAGTCGAAGCATCCGCACATAAAGGCATATCACACAACCATTTGAGCAGGACCTCGACGACACTCATTCAGCATGTCGACGTAGAACTGGCACTTGCCAATATCACTGCCGTTGGCATTCAGACAGTCCTGGAAAGCCTTAGACTGGTTCACGCATGAATCCATGGCCACGGGAGACGCAAGCGGCGCGGCACCCCCTACTCCTCCAACCTCCTGTTGCACTACTTCATGCTGAACGGTGCGGGGTCCCATGATGGAATCCACGGCTCTGTGCGCCACGGCACTCCCTGTCCCGAACGCCATCCCTTGCGCAATAGTGCTGGCCAAACCTCCAAGCATAGATCCTCCACCACTGCTCTGCTGCATGGGAGCCGGAGGTGGAGCATGATGCACCCGTGCTGGTGGAGGTGCCCCTCTTGCCATCGGCCGCGATCCACTTCGCCCTCCTGCACTCCTTTGACGAGGCATCTTTGCAAAAAACTATTAGATGCTAAAAAAACAAGTCTCTGGAGCGGAAAAAAACCCCCCCAAAAATCACAAGAAAGAGAGAGAAAACTACAACGATGAAGAAAACACGGTGCAATAAAGAAAAACACACTGCGATCCACAAGAAACGCAGAGGAAGAAAACAGAATTCCGAGATATTAGCGAAGGAAGACGACGAAAAGCAAACCCTAACCAGAGCTTCTGCTTTTTGTAGGAACTGACGTTTCGTGGAGGAAGGGGAAAGGATCTTGCGGGCATATTACAGCTGCCCGCGAAAAGGACGATGCACTTTCTGCGCAGAATAAAGGCTGCCCAAGAAAACGGCGAAGCACTTTCCGCGCATAATCAGGCTGCCGAACTTTCTAGAAAAAACAATCAATCCTATTTCCAATGCGCCTTCCGACGCTTGACAGTCACACATTCTCTTTTTTTGAAAAATAGAATAAATGTTTATTTACAAGTATACATATATTTCAGTGTTTTTTGGGAAAAAATTTGTAGTTTTTTCGCCAAAGAAATTGGGAAATTTTTTGGAAATTTTTTTCTAATGTACGTTCGACAAATTTTGCTATTAAAAAAAATGACCAATTTTTTATAATCTCAAAAATGAAAAAAAATCCCATGTAATGTATAATCACATTTTATAATTGATATTAACATATGATATACAAAGTACATAGTGATATATAATACAAATAAATATGTAACTACATTTTACCTTTTAACCTGATATTAATAGGATTTTTTTGGATGAACTTATGAAGATTAATTTTTTTCATTGGTTGATAGGTGAAATACTGGTTGGAATGGTGATAACTCTTGTGAGCATTTCATTTTTTCAAAATGCCTCTCATCATTTTTATTTTTATTTTCTTGTGATACTCTATGGGTATCCAATGGGTATATCCTATGGGTACCCATCGGATATCACAATAAGATAAAATAAATAAATAAATAAAACTTTGTCAATTTTTACATTGTGCAATACCCTCGTGCCAAGAAATGATAGGCCTTCAACCTCCACCCTTGTAGGCTTGTTATTTTGGGAATGACCCAACCTCGGGCATTACCTTACTACACTTAAGATCCCTTTCACACTTAAGGAGTAGGTGTAAACACCCTTTCTCACTTATGCCTCATGATCATTGGTGCATTTTGCAATGTCTACTTACTTTCTTGTGACAAGTTAGTTTTCATTTTGCATTTCACATGATGAGTTGACAAAACTTTAATCTTTCATATAAAAATATGAACATCAAAACATATCAAATTAACAAAAATGAAATAAAACTTTTAACTTCTTACAACGAATCCCAACTAAGAATTCTTTGATTTTTCATGTTGTGCCACACTTCAAACATCGCCCTCCAAATTTTGCTGGGGTTTGTCGAATAAGAAAGATGACTTAGCTTCATTCACAACTTATTTTTAAAATGTCTTGGTAGCCTCATTCAAGCAAGTTCAATGAACTAATTCCCATCACCTACAATGGTAGCATGATAGAAACTAAATATTCAAATGTTTTGAATATTATAAATATTCAACCATTACACTAAATCATGGTCTAATTTTAACATTTCTCGAGTTGATGTCTTCTAAGCAGCCTCATTCAAGAAGGTGAAGGTACCAATGTTAGGTGCTAGTTGAATTTAACTTTCCATCCACTAACAAGTGCATTTTTAATTATTATTTTGAAAAATCTATATTTTATTTTATTTTTCATGTGACATGTTTTTTTTTTCATTGCCTTTTTTTTGACGAGCAAAAAGTTTTTTGCCCTAACAAATTGCTTGTGATGGGTGCCAAAAAAAAACCTTGCTCATGATCACCAATGTTTATGTTCACAATAAGCTTGGCCTCATGTTTTACAATGGGTAAAGCCCATAGGTGAAGGACATTCCCAAAATGTGAGGTTAAATTCAACTATAACCTCATCCTAAGCCCCTTGTATAAACAATTCCCCCACTTTGGGGCCTCACCTTGCACAAATGACATCCAAACATCATGGAAGAAATACATCCCCATAGCGCACTTTGCGAATTCACTTTTTCATGACTTTTGGGCATTTTCACATTCCTAGGTGAGTTCCCTTTCATGTTCCTTTGTCAAACCACATTTGCATTTGAACCAACTCTCATGCTTACCCCATTCATTTGTCTCCACATCTTTTCAATCTGTATTATCAAGAATATATCCAATGACTTGTGATAAGAATGCTTTTGATATTTTTCATGTATTTATGTTAAGGTTGTGAACTATAGTCTAACCTCAATAATGGGACCTTAAATAATATGACACATTTTCACATGACCAAATTTCTTAGTTCAAAATTACCTATATAAAGTTGCATTCACACTTGATGTTAAGGACTCTAGTATTATGTCCCCTAACACCAAGCTAGTCATTTAGGACCTAAACCTATTTACCACAAAGATTTTACATTAAGTTAACATTCATTTAATATTAAACAATCACCCATTTAACATTGGGTGCCACCTAAAATGCCACCTATATTTTCACTTAACATTAAGTGTGAATGCATGTTAATACAATCACAACACACACAAATATGATAATCAAAACCACACATTTGCCATATACTAAAGGTAATTATTGTTAAACTTGGATGAATTTCATTAAAAAAATTCTAATTGAAAGAATAATATTTCATTCATTCATGAAAGAATTTTCTTTTAAAATTCCAACAAAACTTGGAAAGAATTGAAAAAATAATTGGGGTCATGTTTTAGGGTTTATAATTTAACAAGCCTTTTGTGTGTAACTTCAATCGTTCTTTTGTATTGTCATTCTTACAATTGCCTTGTGGCTATCAGTCCTACTTATCATCTTTTCATGTAAAGTCATTCAATTGTATCAATTCATTGATTTATCAAATTAAATATTTCTTGTTCATGATCTTATATTTATGATGGTATGTTATTCAATTCTTAGTATGAAAGCAAGTTGCTAAAAGAAAATGATTGATTTTACATTTTGAGAGAAGAAAAAATTAACTTCTTTATGTAAAGCTCAACAAAAGATTGTACAAATCACAAATGAGATTGTTGAAGGTGTCAAAGAAGTTTAAAAGCCAAAGTTCCCACTTGTGGTTGTCTTGTTAACATGGTTCAAACATGTGATTTCCCTTAATTTGATCTTGTGATTATACACTATGCTTTATTTAAATCAAACATACCATCATCCACTCAAATTGACTTCTTGAATTGTTTTTGTTTGATTATTCTTGTTATGAACATATATGTTTGCAGGATGAGGCTTTAATAGATTACATGTATTTTAAAAAGGCCACAACCATTTGAAAAAAAAAAATTATACATTTTACAAATGATCAAAATAAAGTTAAATAGTATAATTTCAATGACAATAAATATCAAAGGAAGTTTATTGCAAAGATCTAAAGAATTGTCTATAAGTCTTTTAAAGGATTAGTTGACAAAATTTTATAATTAATTAGTGAAAACTTTTAGAGGAATTAGTTTACATAAACTTCTAGAAGACCTAATTAACAAAAAAAATTGGAAGGTTTTTGAAAAGCCAAAATTATCAAAAGTTTTTTAAAACCAAGTTTTTAGAAGGTTGAATTAGCAATTTTTTAATATTTGGTTTGATGAATATCTAAAAAGCTTAATAGGATAATATAATTGAAAGTCCTAAAAGCACCGTCCTTCAATCTCACTAACATGAATTGTGATCTATGTACTCCATTTTCATTTCAAACTTAGTTTGTATCATGCCTTGTTCAACCAATAAAATCTTCTAGTTTTTATTCATTGTTGAATCCCTATTATTATGATGTCTATATATATATTTTTAGTATATATATATTTTTGTCTTCAACATATAAAAGCTTCAAACATATAAAAGTCTTCATCATTGTAATACCATTTCAAAAGATGGAATATTTTATCATCATATTGTAATGAACTTGATGGATTTTATTTTTTTGATGTACATATTATAATATTAGTCAATGAGTTTTAATTTTTTTACATTACTTATTTCACTAACATGTTATGTCATGTACCTAGGTACCTATTAATAGGTACCATGTATGTAGGTTTATTTTGCATCGTGTCCATGAACTTCATATTCGAAATAGTTTCTAATTTCCTAGCTTTAGGTTCTACTTCTTGCTAAATAGCAATATAAATTACCTTAAGGTTCATGATGCAAAAGTTGCAATAAGTTTTTCATTCCAAAAGCAGACTTAAGGATAATCTCAATTGTTAATTACAAAATTTAGCTTAAAAGAATCCTAACATTGAATTGTACAAATGGGCAAAAAAAACAAGTTTTAACCTTTAAAGAATCCATGCATTTGTACAAAAGCAAATCATTGTATAAAAAACATTATTAACAAGTTATTCTAACAAGAAGTTTGACCACTTTATTAAATCAATGAACTTAAATACTCTAATTGCTTGCAAATTTGGTAGTTATTCACAAAAACAAAAAGGCATTTTGAATACAAGTTCCATTGCACCAATAAAACAATGTTCTAAGGAGCAAGGTGGCAACATTCTTTTGTCCTCAATGCATATATTTCAATGGTCAAACATAGATTGTTGCATCAATTGAAGTGAAAAGATACTTGCAAGGAAACATTCATTCCTAGCCCCATGTTAGAGGGAAATAGAAAGACATACCCATCAAGTTCTCACTAGTTGATTTTGCTTCCTTGAATACTATGGAGTACATTTGAAGATGCAACAACAATGTATTTGATCTAAAAAACACAAACAAATGGACAATTCACATTTCTTAATGTCTTTATGTCCAATCTTCACTATTCATGGAAAATAATGTATTTCATCTTGTTTTCTAATTCTAGGAAAGGTGCCATCAGGGATCAGTAGACTTATTAATAGGAAAAAAACTGTAAAAGAAAGAAATCACAAATTGGTGAATCATTACTTTAATTGGAGTGGTAATCATAAATATAACAAACCATATTACATCAATTGGTCAAACAAGCAAAGTTCAAATGCCATCATATGTCACCCAAAAACATCCCATGTCGTTGTAAATAACTTGCACCAATAAAACCACCAATATGTTAAACTTTACACACAAACTAAAATAATTGGTTTCAAGCACATCGACACAATAACACCCATGACCTTGGTGATCAAATTTAACAATTCTACAATTACAAAAAATGTGAATGCGATTTCAATATTGTAACTAAATAAAATATACCAACAAAAAATTCATTGGACCCAATGTTCTCTATAACTTTGCTTTAAAAGGTTTTCTACATGACTAATTTAGTAGTAATTTAAAGTTCATTGAACATTTATAATTTTCGCCAATAGAGTTCATGCAACTAAAACATATAAAGGATGTTGTTGCTTCATCCAACATAGCACATTATTATTATCCTTAATTACTTCTATGCATAGTGGTGCCAACAAGCTTGTTTACTTCTCTATAATCAAACTCACATTTGTATGTTAGAAACTTTTGCAATTGGAGGATAAATACCCCTTATTCTCTTGGCTTGCTCAACTACAAGCTTTGTCTGTGATCCATAAGTACAAGACCAATGATCCATATTCAATGTATATGTGTAGCTCTATCATAATAACATACCTTTGATAACCCACTTTATGAAAAGATGGCATGGAGGAATTAAATACATAATAAGCATAACAATAATCTCTTTACATCCAATACATTTAGGTTGAAACATCAAGGACAATCTACCTAATAATTATGGTGGAATTGGCTTTATGAAAGTATTTGAATGACACCCATCAAAAGCGAATCCCCATATATTTGGTGCAACACCAACTATGTATGCACACACACAATGCCAAAAGGCAACATCTATGACTAGGACATTTTATGACCATGTCCCACGGCGAGTCATCTAGTCATTTTAACCATTTGCCAGCCCATGTTCGACTATGACTATAGTCGTAACTCCACTTGCGCCTTAAGATGATTCTAGTTTTATTATACATATTTAAAAAATGCATCATGCAAATTGGGTTTTGCACATGAATTGCTCACCTTAATTACTTCACCCTCAACATAATTTTGATTAAATAAATCCCTGAATTTTTTTTCCCCAACAAGATTTAATCATTATATATAGATCCAATAGTTGTTCATACTTCTGTTGTAATTAATCAACCAAAATATAAGGATGAAGATTTCATTCACACCCTAACAATCGCAAAACTCAGGGTTCAATGGTTAACCTAAAAGTTCTAACTTCATATAGAACCACTTTAGTTTAAGGTTTGAAGTGAATGTTTTGCCTCTATCTACTTGGTTTGGGCAACATTTGGTGGGAGACAAGGAGGCTAACTTCTAACAACCAACCTTGTTCAACTGGATAGAAAAGAGAAAGGGAGGTTCCAACAACAATAGTGCAAAGGAAACATTAATGACAATGGGCATGAGTTGTTAGTGCCCATGGAGGCCACTTTCCTCCCACCAAGCTTTACGAAGGACGTGCACACTTTATGATGTGCCATCATGAGCAACGAAGTTTTGCTGTTTGAAGCACTTAGTTATCCAATGTCTTTGTATTCACTAACAAATAATGTGTTGGAAAAAGATTCCTACTACAAAAACCCACCTTCTGGGTTGAATTATGTCCCAACCCGTCTACCCCAACTAACCAACGATACAAGGTTTTGAGTTTGTCGAATTGAAGGTATGTGCACATGCTAAATTCCATTATGTATCTTACTAGAAGACAATTTTGGTTATTATGATTCATGACCATACAAACTATTGTGGGAATTGATTATATGCAATGGAGTGATCTTGTGGTTGTTTAAAAGGTTTTATGTAAGTGTTACTTTATCTTATGGTGTTTTAGGGTCGCTTGTAAAATAGGTGTTGCCCCAAAAAATTCCAAGAATGATGATTCATCTAAATTCCATGCAATAGCAACCAACACACCTAAGCAACCATGGTTCCACCATGCTAGACCCCTATTGAAGAAGTGTTGGAAGACATTGACTATTGTTGACACTTGTGTGTAAAGTGCCCATTGATGTATGTATTGTTCCATTTTGAGGTGGGCATACCTTCCCAAGTGCCATTGTCATCCAAATCTTAGATGGACATTAAGACAAAACTTTGCAATGTGGAAGAAAAGGATGATATCTTGGTGTTGGAAACAATATTATTGCATTACACGTGTGTTTAAGACCCTTTGTGACCTTCTTGAAGTTCTAACAACATGATTGAAGTATTATCATTGGAGTGGTGAAGACACTCCTTGTTTAGCTATGGAAATACATGACCCCCTACATCAAAACATAACCTACCTAGATATTGAGTTAAACATTACCTATTAGTAAGTAGGTCAATAACATTTAGTGAATTTGATTTTGTGGTAATTGGACAATTTTGTATATATTTTTGTATCATTGCATAATGCAAGGCCATCCATGGCATTTTTCTTGTGGACAACCAATTAAGTGCACCATAATTTCTAATGTAAGTATGAAAATGTTGGGGGATTAACTTAACAAATGTTTGAAAGTGTTGGAATTTGGTTGCAAGGTTTCATTGAGAACAAAGGGATTTGCACCAAGGCAAACAAATAACAAACAACATTCTTGCATAAACGACATATGAGTTTGGCTTTGTTTATGCACCTCAAAGGTTTATGCTTTGTATTAGAGCTAGTTAGTGCGGTGAACGTCTTCATGGTGAGCTCCAAGGTTCTATCTTCATGCTGCAATGCACGTTGACTTATTCAACACTAGGTTGAATTTGTACATGGGATGAACATTTGAAAAATTGGCCACATAATTGCCCAAAGATTTTAGTAATAAAATTAAATGGTGAGTGGCCTAATTATGTCCACCTAAACACAACACCTGGTTTCAAATAATATCAAGTTTATGACACTTGTGGGAATTTATGGAATTTCACTTTGGATTTCAAACATGGCCATGTGTTGGTGAGAAACACTAATAACTGAAATTTTGCATATGGTGTTCACCATGTAGCTCCCAATGTTGTGTTTTTATCTACTACAACTCCAAATTAAAATCAACTAGGTCAGGGAGAAGAGGTGAGATTGTTTTACAATTTGCCACAACATTAAATCTGCTACACGATGGGATTTTAGTTCTGACATTGTTTTTTTCCAATGTTCATCACCTTTCTTAATGGCTTATGGCACTTTGACTTGGTTTAAGGTGTAAAAATCAAGTGTACTTCTACACAACAACATTGGTATGGACCTAGTGCAACATCGGGTGAATGGGTCCTTCCATAGACTAAATTTCATTAGGCTACACCTTATTGTTCAATAGTGTTTTTTTGTTCCATCTATAGTGTCAGGTGTAGTAATAACTATTTAAGCCTTTGTTATTGGTAATTTCAAAGCCATATGCATCAAATTCAATGGTTTACAACTTACCCCCTTTAATGTTTTTGTTGTGCAAGTTACATTTTACTTCTACTTTGTAGAATGTTTATTCAACCCTTTAAACCTTATGGGGTGCAAGCGAAATAAAGTGAACAACTTGATTACCTTGTCAAAATTGGAACAAGTAGATTTAAAATAACAATAAAACCCATTATATAATTTTGGAACATTGAATTTTTTCATTACAATGATTAAATATGATACATGTTTACCTAATGTGCATTGATTTTCATATTTCAAACTGTAAAAGTAGGTTTTTCAAAATACAAGTAGCTTTTGACATCTACTTTTCACCATGGGCTTTTGGTTTCAAGTAGGTGTCAAATAGGTTTTTACAAAAAGAAAATAGATTTTTTTTAATGACTTGTTAAAATATATGCTGATCATTATTTCCTAATTTATTACATATCAATTTCATTAATTTTTCTAACCAAAAAGTAGGTTTGAACACATATTTTTAGTCAGTTTCAATTGTACTTTTTTTTAATCTACTTTTAAAATTCATTTTCTTTTAAATTTTCTTAGAATTAGATTCTTATAAACTCAATAGAGCCAATTAATGTTACTTGACACATACTTTCACATAATTTGATGTTATTTTATGGTAATTATATAAGAGGCGCGGGGTTAAAGTGGAGATGTTTATTTTTTTGGTATACTTTATATTGTTTTAACCCTATTCATTCATTATTAGTTGTGTTTAGGACCTAGATTTCCATAATAACAATATGACATTGGTAGCCTTATCTTTTACAGGTCTATTTCACATAGATAAATATGTGTTTTTGTAGATACTTTTGGATGGATATTATAACTAGATTTTGCAACTCATTAATAGAAACTACACTAAGATGAATTGTGTAAAATGCATGGCAACCTATTTATTGATGAGCTCCTCTAAGATGTAGCCTACAATGGACACAATTGGGTAAGTTACACACATATAAGCTTCATTATCTTAAAGTGGGTACATTATTCACAATGTCCTAAAACACCTTGACTTCCTCACCTCATGGTACACCCACAATCATTATGTGCCCATGTGTTTTTACAGTTACATCATGCATAAGTTGAAACAATTGGTGCACGATGAAATGCAAGACCACCTTGAATGACTATGACTATCACCTTTTGGAAGCCTTGCATTATTTTATAAATAGGCTCCTAGTCGGATTATGGTATGCGTTGTCATCACCTTAACTTAAATTATTTGATAGCATCGTCATCTACTTAAGTCACCTGCCTAATGCATTGTCCTCTATTAACACCCTTTTGGATTCAAAATCAATTATGTGTAAGGTATGGTTTGAATTTATTCACATTGACCAACACAAGATTAGTCTCAAACTTCTCAATTATCACCAATAACACAATGTTGTTTGGCAACACAATATTGTATTTTGTATAGTCCAAACCATTTCTTAGTAAATTTTGTTAAGTGTGACTTATTTACTTTTGGAAACCATAAAACATAATCACCAAAACTGAACTATTTTTCTAAGTTTTTTTGTTAATTCCATAATGCTCTATTTCAGTACTAAATACCATTAGTTGCTATAGCTTACATTCTAGCCTCCTATAAATTTTCCAACTCTAAAATTCTATTAGTTAAAACTCTCGCTAAAGTATTATTTCTTTGAAGTCCACCAACAACTGGCACTGTGTATTATGTGGGCATCAATGGATGTAATCCATACACTAATTGATATGGTGTATACCATGTTATTATTTTGTATATAATTTTGTATAAAAATAACATTGTTAATAGATGTTCATCCTAATTTGTTCTATTTTCACTAACTAACTTGATCAATAATGTCCAAAATACCTTGTTAGTAGACTTAACCTAGCCATTCCCTTAAGGATAATAGGTTGTAGAACTCACATGTTTCAATAGAAAATGATCTATCAAATATTTGATGGCATCATTAATGAAATGAACTCCCTAATCTATGATTATAGTCAAAGGACATCCAAACCTAATTAATATGCACTCATACAAAAATTTCGTTGTTACTATTGCAGTATTAATTTTCAATGTTCTTACTTCCACCCACTTAATAACATAATCAGTGGCTACAAAAATATATTTATTTCTTGTATATCTACCTATTGGTTTAATTAGCCCCACAAAATCAAGTCCCCATTTCAGAAATGGTCATTCTAGAAGACTTGTGACTAATGTACTTATAAGATTTTAAATCATCAATAGTCGCAACCTTAACCTTGGGCTCACGACCAAAACAAGGGCTTACAAAGGTGTAGGCCAAAAATGAAGCCCGAAAGTCACATTTCATGCTCCTAAAAGTGTAGGAGACTATGAGGGAATGAACCCACACACTCCCAAATGAGCGGGAGTTGGAGTTTTGATGGACTCTTTAATTTTTAAAGGGCAATTGCAAAGGCCAAAACTCATTGGATTGAAAAGTTCCTTATATCATTGAAAAGCTCTTGAAATATAGATGTCTAAAATGGGCTCACATGACCCATTTGGGTTTTTAAAACATAAGTTATGGCCAAAAGAAGGGTCGAGAGTCAAACTACCAATTTGATTCCCGACCACCAAAAGTCAGGAATCGCCTTGATTTACTTACATATAGGTGGTGTGCTACATATCGTTGGAAAGCTCTCAACAAGGGCTATAATTATATTTTATACCTCACTTCAATTGGAGGTTTAAAAAAAGTCATGGGCCTCCAAAGTCATGAAAGTCCTTATTTCGGGAATTTTAGGACTCCCAATTTGGGAGTCCCGAGACAAAATGACATTTGGGTGTAGGCCCTATGGCCAAGCACAAATAATACTATAAGGGGGAAGGTGGTGGCTTCCCCCAAGTCCAGGCCGTGATGAATCTTGCGAATCCGTGTTTGCCCGTGGCTTATCCGTGCACCAAAGGTGCTCCAACTATGCATTAATCAACTTGTTATTTAGTTTGTGCAGGTCCATGTGAATGATTGATATGCTTATCATTCGTCCTAGTCCCCATCCCGTAGCTCCAACTTGTCCTATTCCTGAAATACTATGAGCTAGGGAACGAAACCCAATTCCTTATCCTTTCGTTGTCTTCACCTTGGAGTCATAGTTGAGTCTATCAAGGAGCTTGGGGGTGTGTCACCAATCTTCCTTTTCTTTGGCATGCATCACAAGATCTGCAGTAGTCATGCACATCTCTATACAAAATTGGCCACTAATATTCGACATCCAATATTTTCCTGTATGTGATTTCAATTACAAAATGCCTTCCTAATGGTCCTTCATGTAATTTTTTCATCACCATTTATGCTTCTATAGTTGTTAAACATCTTCACACTTTGTTGTTTTGGCCCATTATGTATAATTCACCATTTTTCAATGTGAAAGGTTTTGCTCTCCTGACTAGTTTCTACTTTTGTTATATAAATAATGTGCCCTTAATCTAATTTGTTTTCAAAAATTCTTTTACATCATTTAGCCATTCAAGCTTTGTGTAAAACAAATTTGCATATGTGGTTTGATCAGGCACACATATGGGTTTTATAATATCTAATAGTCTTAACAATGCATTTGTAACTACATGAGCTATGCCTTGCCTATACATTATTGTGAAGTCATGTTCCAATTACAATAATAACCATCTAGCTATTATTCCTAAAACTTATGATTTGTTGACCAAATAGACCAATGCAATATGATCTACATAAAAGACAAACTTATTACCCAACAAATAATGTTTGAACTTGTGCAAAGGAAAAACCATTGCTAAAGCCTTTCTATCTCTTGTGTTATAATTATGTTCTGTTATGTTCAAAAGTCTATAAGCATACACCATTGATTGATCACTCTTCCCTATTAAATTATGAGATAACATAGCTCCCATAGCTAATAAAGATGCATATGTATGAACATGAAACTCCACTGCTAGTTTAATGATATCAATATCAATGCTTCAATATACTTATATTTGATCAACTCCCAAGCCTTTTGACATTCTTTTGTCCAAAAAAAAGCTTGTATTTTTGGTCAATTTAATGATAGGTGCCATAATAGTAACAAAGTTTTGATAAAGTGTATGTAAAACTATGCCATCCCATTGAATATTTGAATCTATTGTGGATTTTTAGGTGGTGGCATGTTTACTATTACTTGTATTTTCTTTGGATCTAGTAGTTTCCCTTCTTTGGAAATAATGAACTCCAAGATCATCCTTGAAAATACCATATATGCACATTTGTCTAGATTTAGACTAATGCCATATTCTTTGCACTTTTGAAAACATAATCTAAGCTTTTGCAGATGACTGTCCATGTCATTATACACTAAAATCATTCAAAGATATCTTCATAAAACTATCCAAATATTATCTAAATGTTTTGGTAACAACTTTTTGATACGTTAGAGGTCTTTTTTTTATTCCAAACGACAACACCTTCCATACAAAACCCCCCAAGTTTGTAACAAATGTAGTCTTATATCTATCCTTTAGAGTTATATAGATTTGATGATATCTTAAATATCCATCTAAAAAAGAATATGCCTCATACCCTTCTATTGTGTTTAAAACTTCATTTGTAAAAGGTAATGGGTATGGATCCTTTTTTGTGGTTGTTACCCAAATTTAACAAGTGACTTAATAGGTTTAAAATGTAAGCATGTTGTTAAACCTAACATGTGATTTAACTTATTATTTAACCTAACCTATAGTATTGACCTAACTAATTACTAAACCTAATAGGTAATGTTATACTAGGTTATGAAGATAGGTTGACAAGTTAGTCAACATCTGATTTGTGGAACCTGTATTTGGCAAAACTAGTAATTGCACAAGTGGTTAAATAAGGTGTAGTTTTTTGAAATTTTGAATCATTAATCTAGGTACTGGTTAATGACTATTTACAATGATCAATTATAATTGTTGTATTTAAAAATAACTAGTATAAGACCAGGAGGACAAACATGTTAAGGAGCTTTTAGATTTCATTTTTGATTGTGTGTTTGTGAGCTCTACCGACATGGCCATGGCTAGTAGTCTCAATATTTTAAAATTGGGTTAGGAATATGTGAGTGTGGTGAAGTTATTAGGGGGGTTTAACAACTTTGTGTTAGAATAGGGGTTGATGAGTGTGCACAAGGTGTGAGGGAGGGGGTTTAGTTGTCTGAAATACGATATTAATTGGGTTAGTTCTTTTCTGCAACAAAGAGTGGATAAACCATAGTTTTGGAACCTTACTGGCGGAAGTAGGGATGAGAAATCTCTAGAAGGCTGGGGAAAGAAAAACAAACACCAGAGTTCATGGTGTGCGACAAAACATTGGTCT
>Ga0116231_10000565_pt1 | contig 66467 bp, 56 predicted proteins | sample S1TSphgellanicum_2_FD_89695 | JGI IMG/M metagenome (GOLD analysis project Ga0116231, IMG submission 89695) | Host-associated microbial communities from peat moss isolated from Minnesota, USA - S1T2_Fd - Sphagnum magellanicum MG | ecosystem: Host-associated > Plants > Peat moss > Unclassified... | reverse complement strand
TGCACAAATAGACAAATCCATTTCAGAAATGGAGAAATCCATAGTTTTGACTCTTACCCAAAATTGGATCTGGACTTCAAACCCCAATCGTTGGATTCGAAGAACCCGGATTGAGACCTGGTTTGGGAACCTCAAGCTGCACGTGGATCGAGACCTGAACCTGGAGCTGGACTTGAAACCCCAATATTTGGCTTCGAAGAAGCTGGATTGAGACCTGGTTTGGGAACTTCAAGCTGCAACCGTGGATCTGGACTTCAAACCCTAAATCTAGGGTTTGAAGAAGAAGAAGAAGAAGGTGGTTGGGACATGGTTAGGGAACCTCAAGCTACACATAGACAGACAGATCGATGGCTGGCGTGTGTCTCTCCGCCACCACCACCCGCAGCGCCAAATTTATACCGCCACCGGTTCTGCCATAGAAAATGCAGAGGCCGGTTCTGCCGGCTTTTCCAGCAGAATTGTCGTGTCAGACAGACGGACGCACAGACTAAGTGAATTAATATATAAGATAGTGAGTACCCGTGACCTTCGGGCACTGTGAAGTCCTCCAATTTCTTTAGTTTCTTTAAACTTGGTTCATGTTTTAGTTTTTTTTCTTAATTTTTTTTCTTTTTTTAAATGTGTTTTATTTAATTATTATTTTGTATAATAAAAGTAAAGTGTTTTTTTTTCATTTTCATATTTTTGTTTATTTGGATGCAAATTTGAAGTTTGGAGAAAGAAGATACACCTTAGTCTTTTTCAAGTAGGATTTTTCTTCATTATTATAAGTTTTATTTTTTTTATTTTTTTATTCTTTATTTGGTTTCTTTATTTTTGTAATTTTTTTTAAAAATTATTTTATTATATTTTCCTTTCCTTGTTTCAATTGTTTCCATTTTTTTTTTATAGTTTTTGTGTTTTTACTATTTCTTTATTTATGTTTGTTTCATGTTTTTATTTTTTCTATTTTTATTTTGTCTATCTTCATTTTTTCTATTTTTATTTATTTATTTATTTAGTTTCTAGTGGGTACCCGTGACTTTCGGACACGGTGAAATCCCTTCTTTCTTTAAACTTGGTTCATGTTTTAGTTTTTTTTTTAATTTATTTTTTTAATTTTTTATCCATATGTAGATGCAGCGGCAGTGTTAAACGTTATGGAAAGGTTAGAACCGGTGACCGTCATCGGGACGGATGGATAAAAAAGACGACCGAACACCACCGCAAGCGGACAAAACCAAGGATATTATATATCATATAGTGGGTACCCGTGACCTTCGGATGTTGTGAAGTCCCCCAAAAATGAGTGGGGGGGGAGGGGGGCGAGCAAAAAAAGACAAAATTATCAAATATATTTGGTTGGTTTTGAATGTGTAGTCAAAGATATAGAAGCATGATTATAGTTGTTTACTTCATTTCCGGCTTTATAGCCAGTTTTGGCACAATCTTCTTGAGGAAGGTCGCCACATTTTTCCATGGAAGATCCCCACTGTGGCTATAAACAAAAAATCTTAGAAAAATAAAATAAAAAACAACACTGCTAGGGACGACATGGGGTCGGTCACTCCTGGTAACTACCTCCTTACTATGAGATAAATTGCTACATGATTGTCTCCTCCATTCCATGGATGGATGACGGGACCCCCACCCCCAATAGAAAAAAGAAAAAAATTCTCCCTTTCCCCCTGTCCCCAAAACCCAAAAAAAAAAAAAAAATTGGCTGCACTAATTGCATACCGAGCCTTCCCCTGTGCCTGCCTAAAATTTTTATTATGGGCCAATACCCCTTCATAAGAGGATGGATACCTATTGTGCTATAAATAGGGCAGAATGGGCAATTCCCTAGAGTTTTGCAATTTAAGAAGGGCCCGCACCTCCCCCTCTTTGCCTTGGATGGATGGAAGGATGGATGGATGACGGGGTACCAGCTCTAGTACCATATCCAGCTCCAGTACTAGCAGCACTATGGCCATGTCCAAAACCCAAAACATTTTCTATCTTCCCCACGAATGATGAGACGGATGGATGGAAAGGACGACCATCGCAAGCCGACAAAACCACCGATATTATATATAAATTTTGAATAAAAGTCTTTTAGTTCCCCTGATTTGATTTATGACTTTTTAACCGATTTGACTTTAAACATCAATCATGAATTAGGAGTAGGAAATCAAATGTAGAATTTAATTATATAAGGGGAAAACTCAAATTTCATTTGCATTGAACTTTCACAAATCTCAACTCTTGACTTCTAACTTCCAAGTGCCTACACAATGATATGTGCAATATGCACAAATGACATTATGCAATTTATAGTTTTGAGCTTTGCAAATAAAATAGTGAATAGTGTAATATCCAAATTTCAATCCCCCTTGACCCTTTGTCCTTGATGTAAGCATTGATGTTTGAACTTTGAAGGACATCTTGAGCAATAAACAACAAACACAAACCAACTAAGGATAAAGATGAAATGAATGACAAGGCCTATTATAAATTGCTCATAGTTAGGGTAAGAATAAAAATAAATTTATTTTCATAAATATCATCATGTTGTTGTAAAAGCACTCATAATATATAAATACAATGAGTTGCAAATGTTTTTTACAAATAAAAAATTGAGTATTTCAATTCTTATCAAATTATTTAAACCTTACTGAAATCAATATTATTAAAATAGTTAGCCTAGGTCAATTAACTAGTTATAATAATAGTTTAATAAATAATCATTATTATTTTAAAAACCTACTTTATAATAAATATTTGTATGTTATTTCAATAATATATTTATACTAATTATTAGATTAATTATAATAACAAGTGAGATATATAATAAAAATAACAACATAATAGCTAATTGTAGGTTAGCTATTAACTACAATAATAATAATAATTATTATTATTATTTGGGCTCTGCATTACTTTGCATTACAAGTGACAATTATATGATTAAAAAAAGGTTATACATTCCCTAATACTACCAAAAATTTATAATTGGCATTTATTAAAATAATTGTTATTTTTATATTTTACATATGCTTCTTTTTAATTTGTATTACAACCATTACTTAATTAAAAATACTTGTGTGTGTGTGTGTGTGTGTGTATATATATATATATATATATATAACCTTGTAAGGATTATTATATGTAATGGGTAGATAAGTAAGAATCTTTCACAAAATATTTTGAATTGCCCCCATTCCCAAATTATCCTTCTCGTGATCTCAAATTAGGAAACTTCTAACAAACGTAACCCTAACCTACCAAAAACACCACAAATCATACCCCAAGACAATAAATGAATTCCCAAGAGAATTGAAATTGCATTCGGAGCATTCACATCAATAAGTATTCATTTTTTTCCTACATGCACAGCATTCAATTCCCTTGCACATTATCATATAATGTAAAGGAAGGAAGTTCTTTCCCCTGACTCCGCTCGGATAGGTGGCACTGCAGCTTTCTGCCCACCAAGAATGGGATGGACAGTGGCCACAGACAGTGGCTAGAAAGAGAGTGTGTGTGTGTTCAAAGGACCACAACATTTCCTAAAAGAACTGGCGAAGAACCACTAGTTGGCTAGAATCGGTACGTTTCTTGAAAACACCTGAAAATAATCAGATGCGATTTACGAAATCAGATCTTTGGATCTTTGAGAACCGTCGGTCCAGGACCCTCATACCCGATAATTGCCCGCCGGTTCCTATAGGGGAGGATCTTCGGAATCCTGGAAGGAGCAAGGGAGAGAGGGAGGCAATGGGTACCTCCAGACGGACAGTGGCCACAGACAATTAAGGTAGTCTTGGTACATAGTTATGGGCCTCAAAATAATGACAAAGTCAAAGAACCAGCCAACGAAATGGCAGTTCTTCCACGAAAACCATCAGCTCGGCAAGGTTGTTGAACTGAAAGGAATCGACGGTTCTTTTGTTCTTGTTGGGTTCTCAAGAACTGGAATCGAAAAGTTAAAGAACTGGAGTGGGAAATGTGAAGGATCGAGTGAGGGGATTGACGGGTTAAAGAACTGGAGTGGGAAATGGGAAGGATCGGCTGAGGGGGATCGACGGGTTAAAGAATCGAAGTGGGAAATGCGAAGGACCGGGCGAGGGGGCTTGACGAGTTAAAGAACTGGAGTGGGAAATGTGAAGGATCGGGCGAAGGGGTGTCGACGAGGTAAAGAACCGAAGTGGGAAATGTGAAGGACCGAGGCGACGAGGGGGGGACCAACGGTTGTTTGAAAAGAAAAGTTTTTTTAAAAAACCAAAAACATCAATCAAACATTGTTGAAATAACACACCTGTGCATTATGCATGGGGTTCACACTAATCATATATTGTAAAGGAAGAAAGTTCCTTCCCTTGACTCCGGACGGACAGTGGCTACGGACAGTAGCTAAATATAGCAAGGGATGACAAATGAAGCCGGCCCTAAACCCGTTCGTCCCGTCATCCGTCCCTGTCATCCCTCTGTCCATCCGTCTGGACGATGTTGCCGGCTACACACCATCCGTTAACTGAGTCTGACACTGCAGCTTCTACCCACCAAGAATGGGAAGATTCTCTATATAGAACTCATCATGAATAATGGGTTTTGATTAGAACTTAACCGTCTTGAATTCTTTCTTGAAGAATTTAAATTCACTCTCAAAGCCCATGAGTTGCAGCTACATTCAATCCATTGTTGCACGGAAAGGGAAATACAACAAAATAGTTTTAAGAGAAAAAAAATTTTAAAAAAGAAGAAACCAAATAAAGAGTAGAAAATGAGAAAAAATAAAACTTATAATAATGAAAAAAAACCCTACTTGAAAAAGAATGAGGTGTGTCTCCTTTCTCCAAACTTCAAACTTGCATCTAAATAAACAAAAATACAAAAGTGAAAAAGAAACACTTTATTTTTATCATAAAAAAAATAATAATAACAAAAAACACATCAAAATATAAAATATAAAGGATAAAAGTTTTAAAAGAAAACTAAAACATGAACCAAACATTGTTGAAATAACACACCTGTGCATTAGGCACGGGTTCACACTCGTAATTTATATAAGTGAAAAGTTTGGACCACGTACCATGGCAAGTTCTCACCAGACTAGCTTTTCTTTGCTGACACATGGTGGGAACCGTGGATCAAGGACCACTTGCATCCATTTTCTAAAACTGGATAAATTCAATAATATATTTCACAGGGAAGTTCTGAGCAGGTACCACAGAAAACTAAACGCCTCAATTGTCTTTGCTATCGCACGGTATGCATCAAGCCCTTTTTTTTCTGGCGAAATATATCCAGAAAGCGATAGGAAAAAGTGGTGGGTGATAGGTACATGTAAATAAAAAGGAAAAAGAGGGTCTATTAGCCAGATCACCTCAGCCATTTCCAGAGGTGGAACCATGCTGCTGTATAGCCTGGCAGGTACATCCCCATGAGGAGGACTCTGTCCTCCACTTCACCTTTTCGCCATTTCACACCAGAGGTATTATACGATGTAGCCATCGGCACCATTGAGACCACCCACATGGCCACTGTCGGCTATGTTTTTATGGTTGGAGTACCAAGTTAAGCAATTAGGTTAGGGTTAGTCGCCACCAAGTTTAGTGATTAGGTTAGGGTTAGTCACTAGTAATCAAGTATATTAAACTTGAACTTCTACTGCCATGAATATATTAACCTTTATATTCCTTAGAGCCTATCATCAATTCCACCCATTAGGTTCAATTTTCTAATCATAGTGCCCTCTTTTTTGAAGGTTTATTATATTTGTCATTGCATCAAAATACATATTTTTTTTATTGCTTACTTTCTCCCATCCTAAAATAGAGGTCCTTTTGTAAATAAAATCAAATGTATATATTTTGATTTCTAACCTTCTTCATGGCCTCAGAGAGCTAAAGCCCTAAAATATTTCTAATTTTTAAAATAGCACTTTGAAAATCTATAGCATTTTGTTGGAACATATTCTGTTTTTTGACCTAAGTAGTTTTATGCATAATAAGTACTATAGCCCCAATCATGGCTACCAATAAAATAAGACTAAAAAGCAAAAACAAAATAAAATAGGTGATATAAAATAAATTGCCTAATGTTTCCAAATTAATCTTTACACATTGAAAATTTTGGATATTTATGATCATAGAAACTAGGGATTTTGAATTTTGGGCATTTTCCCCTTCAATGCAACAACATGAATAATCACATTGAAAAAACACACACACACACACATATGATAATGCAAAAACATCTAACTTCCAAAAGTTGTTACCTTTTATCCATGACCTTCACAACTTTGTTCCATCCCCAATGCCAACAACATCCATGTTCCAAGAAAAAACAAAATGTTCCCAAAAACTTACACCACTGTGAATATACTCCATCTACATTGCTCTTTCACAAATCAACCATCACTCCATTAAATGATAAAAACCAAACAAATATTTTTTTTGAGGTTTAGACATTGACATGGCCTTCCTTGTTCACATTTTAAACCCTAATAGTGAGATACCGGATACCATTTTGAATTACATTGGTTTGACATATAAATGGAACTTGAAATCTAGTCTAGGTTTTCAAAAAAAACATTTGGTTCTAGTTTTGAAAAACAAATCCAATTCCAATCTTTTTTTACATAACCTAAAATAAAACTCATTTTTCATTGTTAATTAAGCTTTGATTATCTTTGTAAAAAATTCAAAAATTCAATTTTGATTCTTGTTCCACACATAAATAAAACCAAGAATTGGGTCTTAAAATATTTTAGTTCTAATTCAAGTTTGGAACTAGTTCCAAAAATTAGACTCAATTCTAATTAGGTTTTGATTAATCGAAACCATAATTAATTATTCAAACATGCCAAATCAAGTATCCATCCAACATTACTTTGGACCCATCATCAAGTGTCAGTTTATCACTTCCTTGGTAAAAGAATGTTTCACAAAGTTGATGGTAAAACTTATTTGTTCAAATTCACTCCCTTCAATGCTTAGGTAAATCAATTTTTGGCTCCAATTCCTTGGAAGTCATTTTATTGGGGGCAACTTATAATCTCATGAGATTGACTTCCCCAAGTCCTCAGTTTCATTTGCCCCCCCCACTTTGATGGCTTTCAACCTTTGATTTTATCAAAATTTTAATCACATAATGTTCTCAAATCTCAAAATTTTCTTCACTTAACATTTTGATTCTAAATCTTTTCCAAATTCTATTAACTTTCCTTTAGGTAATATACCATTTTCAAATCCTTAATTAGCAATTGCCACCCATTCTTATAAATGTTTAAAAAGGCTAGCTATTCATGTTCATTTACTTTCTAGGTTCACTTAAGATTGTTTTGTGACCTTATTTCCATAGTGTAACCTTGCATCCTTTTTTAAATAATTTTCAAAGAACAAATTTGATCACTTTCAAAAAAATATTTCCAAAAATTGAATTCGGGTGGTTGCAGGCTTTCCACCCACTTATCATTTGATATGATTTCAGACATTTTTTCTTTAAAATTACATATTAAATTAAGTTTATCCCATCCAACAACTCATGGCTTGGCCCATTGCATTTATGGTTAGCCTATAAATTCATGAAAATATTTTTTTTTTGGTGTTCCCATGTAGGGGGGGGGGTAACATTCTACAACCCATGATGTTATCCAAAATGCTTTTGGTTCCATTGCTAAAGATGTTGGGTTTCATGTTTTGTATGAATACACACATGTTCTTTCATTGACCTCCATTTAGTCTTTGTATCAACAAGTTCATATTGTGGTTGTCACAAATTAAATTTTGCACCCTAACCAATATTATCATTACCAATCCCATTCAAACATGTTTTATTTCATAAATTGTTGTTTCAAGGGTAATGGTTGTGATGATTGTGACCCCATGCAAAGGACATGTTACCGTAGTATTTGAATGGATTCAACATTTTAATGCTAATAATTTATTTATTTTTATCAAAATGCATTTCGACACATAAAATATTAATTTTCAGTATTTTGGAATTAAATTGTAATTAAATTTTTTAAAAGCATAATATGAATGTAAAAATTATTTTTCATCCATTTGAATTTCGTTTAGTTTTATGTTTATTGATTAAATTGTTTGCATTCATAATCTTGATTCTTGTTTCTCTTTCAACAAACTTAAAAAGTAGCAAGTCTATGAAAATATGGTGAAAGCTAATTCATGAAAGTTTTTTTGAGTGATATTGAAGGTTTTGGAGGGGATTTCACTTTTGTAAAGCTTTGGTAAGGGTTTGAAATGTCCAAAATCAACAAAGAAAGACTACTTATAACAATGTTCAAAAGCATTACAAATGAAGAGGGAAAAACAAAATTAAATTGTGATTTGCAAATTTTCAATGAGCAAGTTGTTAAAAAAATTGGTTGTTGACAAATTAAAAAAGGGTCATGTTGGTAGGCCTAGAAAGGTTATAGGTTGCAACTTTTTTTTGTTCACCACTAGTAACAAAAACATAAGTAAGGGGCTTATTAGAAGTAAAAGATTTAAAAGAAACGTTGAGAGGTGGCAAGGGTGATGGTGTGAACAATGCACTTTCCTATTTTCTAGAGCACACCTAATACCTTCATTTGCATTCCTACAACGTGGATATTGTTTCTTTATTTGAAAATTGGATCAACAAGGTGAAGGGAAAAGTTGATGTCAATTACGATGTTGTTTGTCACCACTTTCAAAGGTCTAGTACAAATGCAATGATCACATGGTTTGTTACCAAGGTTGGATTTGTAATGCTAAACATAGTTGTGCCTTCCATTGAACAACCATTATGTGGAAAATTGCTTCTCATAAGAAGAGCGATTGAGGATTTGCTCGTTGCCTCACGTGTTGGTTCACAAAGTGATTGGGGAATCAACATTTTGAAAACCTTTGTGATTGCCCATACTAGCATTTGCATGGCTAAAGTCTACATTCTTGAAGGCAAGGTGCATGTTCTTTATGATGGACTATGTAATTTCCAAACCATGCTTGTGGAATGTTTCTTTGTGATTAAATCCTTGAAGAATGAGGTTGTGGGTAGCAATATTAGTGATTGTTGCATTGAGTTTGCAAAGGTTATTCCAAAGTTTATGCATTCGAAAGTAGGATATGACATTGAGAAAAGTCTTAAGTTCTTCAAAAGTCACTAGACTTTGCGTTAGCAAGAGCTTTTGCACGAACATTTTGATTTTGCACTTGTGAAGTGCCTCTTGAATGATCATAACTAGCCTTGCTAGGGTTTTGTTCATGAAGAAGCTTGGACATGAACTTATGTGGGTATTGTGGTAAATTGTCATTGGTCTTTTATTTTGGTTTCAAAGATTTTTGAATCACAATTGTTTGTTGAACACATTAGCAATTCACAACGATCTTGTTAGGTTTCCAATACATATTCAACAATGAACTTTTTGAATTTTTCAAATTTTGACATTTGGGTCAATAGTTTTTTAAAAATTCAACAATTAAAAAATAATTTAATTAATGTTCAATCCATTTAGGTACCATCGTATATCAATGTTGACACCTTAAAATTTGTTTTTCCTTCTTGCCATAGAGCTATTTGGGTGCTTTCACCAGCTGGACAACAAATTTCTTTCATCAATGTGTTAACATGGCATGACTAGCCAAGAGTTTTGGAGGTCTTTTTCTTTGCTAATTTTGCATTCTTTTTGTAAACGAAAAATGTTGATGGCATTAAAAAAAGTTTAAAGTTGTTTCCATGTTAAAACGAACTATTGTGGTTGAACTAAGAGGCCTCTTTTAGGCTTGATATTTTTCAAATTTCTTGGCCATCTCTTTATTGTGCTTTGTTTCATGGAAGAGATGAAATGAGTAAGACCTAGGTTGCTCTTTTGCTCCTTTTGGTGAGTCTCCTCTTTTGTAACCCCGTTTTTGCATTTGCATTTTTGAATGTTGTTTGTTACTTGAATGTTAGTCTTCTCTTGATTTTCTTTCCTTTCCTTTTCCAAATGTGTTTTTTTTATTTTATAAAGTTTGAAAAAGTTTCATAAGTTTAAACAAAATAAAAAAACATTCGTTACAATTTGAGCCCAAATGAGATTCAACTCATCATGAATTTACAAAAAATTCACCTTGGCCCACACCCATTCCAAAGAAGCACTTATCATCATATATTGTAAAGGACGTGGGGATGAGAAATGAAGCTTCCCCTGAATCCGTCTGGTCGTCCATCCCATCATCCGTCCAATCCATCCATCCAAACAGAACAAATATATATTTCCATCTCTTTATAATATAGTTTGTAACTCCTAATGAGGACTAAACACATTAAAGTAGTTGGAATTCTTATGACTCCTTTAGTCTCATTTTCAAAATTGCTACACTTCAATGTTCACTACTTTGATGCCTCAAAATTTCAACAAAATGAGACATTTGGCATCATTTTTTTACAACCTTAGTTGAAACCTTTCCACCATCATGTGAAGCTCTTCAATCGAACTTGAATTATTCCGTCCAAATCAAAATTTGAATGGATGAGACTCATCATGTGAAGCTTTTCAATTCAACTTGAATTATTCTGTCCAAATCAAAATTTGAATGAATGAGACTCATCATTTGAAGCTCTTCAAATTGAACTTGAATTATTCTGTGCAAATTGAAGTTTGAATGAATGAGATTCATCATGTGAAGCTCTTCAAATTGAACTTGAATTATTCCGTCCAAATCAAAATTTGAATGGATGAGATTCTTTCGAGACAATATTTGTATTCAAGCCCTTCAATTACTTGTACCTATCTTGAAACAAGTTTCTTTTGGGAACATGAACAAAAATTTGGGATTTTTTTTTTGGGGAGTAAATTTGACTAAATTATATATATTTTTGGGAAAAAATCATGGAGCTTTTTATATTGAAAAATTGGGCGAAAAATAAAATAAAAGAAACCCCTGGCCCTCATATCTTTGAATATTATTTATTAAAATCTGCCAATTATGAATACATGATACACATGATCACGCTATAACTTAAGAGCCAAGGACCACAAAATGCCCGGGCAGCAGAGAGCATCAGAAATGGATTTATAACGTGAATTTTCTTTTTTATAATTGGCTTACACAAGGCTCGTGTCAGTATGTGATTGGTCATATCAAATGGTATGCTGCCTTCTCCTGCCCGTCCTGCCCGGCGCGAAGAGACTTTAGTGCCCGCGAAGCGCTCCGCCGCAGAGAGCCTTAAACCCTAATTTGCTCGCTAATAAATCAAGCGGCTGCGAAAGTGTGTCCTTCGGCCGAACTCTCTTGTGCTTTTTCTCAAATGCCGCACGCGATTCTTCGATTTCCTCGCAAGTTCAAGTGTGTGAGTGCGCGCGTGTGCGTGCCCATTGTGAGGATACCACTCATCACTACAGCCGCAGCTTGTTACAGAGGAAACCATGTCTTTCTGGGGTATGTAGTACATATGGTTTTCCAATGTTCTTCCTTCGTCCGCCTCAAAAGCTTCTGCAATGCAATCTGTTTTTTTGTTTTGAACCAATGCTGCTATTGTTTCAGTGCTGGTCCTTAGACCTCTTGTTGTTGCAGTAGATTTGTAAAACAGTTCTATAGTTTCGAGCGATGATCATTAGCATCACGGGGGGTTTTTTTGGACTTCGAGTTTTCTCCCTAAACCCTAAACCCTAGATTTTTCGTGAGCCGCTCGTGCCGCTGTGTTTTGTGTCAGTGCTGCTCCTTGGACTTCCTGTCGTTGCAAGAAACTCGTAAAACATTTCTATAGTTTAGGGCGATGGTCATTAGCATGTGTGTTTCTGGACGTTTTCTTCTTGAACCCTAAACCCTAGAATTTTGTCGTGAGCCGTTGAGCAGATGAGCAACTGAGAGTTGAGAAAACGGGAACAGTTCGTGGTCATATCTGTACCATGTGAGGGCAATGATGATTTTGGATATTTTTGTGAGGAAGGTCTTGTACCCTCTAAGATCACTTCAAACCAATGGATCCTACTGAGCCTTCGGATTCAGGAATTTGCTAGAGAATGTTTCGAACTAGTTTTTGTATGGTCATGTTACTTTCCAGTTGTTGTTGTAGAGATTTTTCTGCAATTTCATAGACATGTACCTCTCCCCTTTCCTTGTTGGGTTCCCTGCTTCTTTGTGCTCCCTTCTTTTTTGCTCCTTTGTTCTTTGGTAATCTCCTTCTCTCTTATGCCTTGTTGAGCTGGCCTGCATTCTGGCTGACTCTTCCCATCAATAGTGAGGCTTACCATTACTGCCAGTGTCATGCCAGAAGCACAGTGAGTTGGTTAATGACCTCCACCATTCCCATGAGGTGATGAAGTCAGTGGGCTGTTATCATAGCCTATCACCACCATACACAAACACTAATGCTTTTAGACTGTTCTCTAACCATATTCTCTCTTTGGGCCTGAAGCTGGTCTAATGCAGTGATTTTCTGGGATTTTGTGGGCTACTGGTTTACAGGTGTGCAAATTCGGCCTGAAGAGCCATACACTGAGCCAGAACCTGAGGGCACCAAGCTCCGTGTTACTCATGTGCGTAAGCCATTTCAATTTATTGACAATGCTGAGTTGTTGCAGCTGTGATTGTGATTCTCTCTAATTGGTCAATGTTGTATTGTGAATTGTACATCCTTCTTGTCCCTGGAGAGTAGGTTTCACGTCCTTTCTGCCCTCCAGCCTTCCAATGAAGATGGACTTCCACACTATGGGCTTGCTTTTAGTGCTCAAGACAGTGAAGTGTTTGGGTTCAATCCTTAAATCACCTGTTGTTTCAAAGACTGGAAATGAAGTTCTGGGAAGTTTTTGTTGGACACTCTGGATCTCAGGTGCCCACAATGACAATGGAAGAGATATCTTTCTGATAACTTTTCACATATTTCCTCATCTTATCTGTCAAGGCAACCTGTTCAATAGCTCATGCTTGTCCTCACTGATACAATTCATGGTTCTAGGATGTGTTGTTGACTGCATGACTTAGCCAGCTTGCATCTTAACCTGTTCTTATCTGTTTCCATATTTAAGCTCAGCACTTGTTGTGGCCATCATCCCTAGTTGCAGCCCATGGGAATTCTGACAAATCTTTGAACACACATTGGTGTGGATCTTGAGGAAGTTAGAGAGAGGCACACATGTCTGTTGGTCTATTCTAAGGATGGAGATGTGCATCTGTGATAAAGGGCAGGCAACATTGGGGTTGGAGTCAAAGGGGAGGGAAAGGACTGTTGTGAAGTGTGAAGTGGGTGAGAGGCCAGAGGTTCTCCTCTGTTCTTTGGTTCCAGGTGTGTCAGAGTCAACTTCTCTGGATTTGCTATTTGATGAAGAAGTGGTCTTCACAGTCTCAGGCAATGCTAGTGTGCATCTCACTGGCTATTATGAGCCCCATGAGGATCAGTACAACTCTGGAGCTGCAGATGATTATGACTCGTATCCTTCACATTTTGGTTTACCTTTTTGTGACTCAAATAGGCTGTAGCCATTCCTGTTCTGAGAGCAAGGAACATGCACAGGAAGGGCTACAGACTTGATTCCTTTTTTCTTATCATTTGTTCCTGATTTCTGAGTTGCAAGGATGCATACTGGAAACTATGAATGTATGAATGGGAAAGAGAGCTGAGTGTGAGAGGATGTTGGACAGCTTTGTGCTTCTTGACTGTGGATACAGAGAGGAGGAGGATGGATATGAGTTTAGTGATGAGGATGATGATGAGGACCTAATGGAGGAGGATGAGTTTGGCGACTTTGAGGACACTGATGATGTATTTCCTGTTCGAAGTTCTGGTGGGTACAAGCATCCCTATAATGTAGTGCATAGAGGTTGTGACATTTGCTTAGTTTACAAACCAAGGTTTTTGCTTGCATTGGGTTCACTTGCTAATGTGGGTTTAAGTAATCTTTTCACAGAATACACTTGTGTTTTGTAGGAGTGTTATCATGTTTGAGTATTTTGTTTGGTCATTCAGCTGCATGGCATGGTTAACACAGAGAGCTAAATCTCAGGCTACTAATGATTTCCTTTGGTTAAATTGCTTGGGACCTATGTAGTGAGAATTGAAGAAGTCAATGAGGAACAACCTGTTGCAGCTGCAAATGGTGCAAATAAGCATCTCAAGGCCATAACAGATGGCAGCGAGTCTAAAAAGAGGAAAAAGGATGATGTGTCAAAGAATGAAGCAAATGAATCAGCAGTGAAATCCACCGTTAAGGATGCAGATGAGAATAGGAGTGAAGATGAAGATGGTTTTGCATTGCCAGGCAAGAACAAGAAAGCAGTCCATTCATTGGAGCAGTCCCCCAGTAAAAGTCCAACTGTTACAAGGTAGATATGTTTGACCAGTTCTGGTGTGAAGAGAGAGAGGTCTTTGAGTTGGTTCCTTAAGGAAAAAAAGGAAGAAACTTTCCTGTAGAGTATCTTCAAACTTGGATCTGCTACTACCTCAGAAAATTCTGTTGTTTTTGAGTTAAAGCAAAAAGACAGATGGAAAAAGTGTGTCTCTTAAGTCATGCTGACTGTTGCAGGATGGGTGTCACACCAACACCATTGAAAACAACAAGAGATGTTGAAACTCCTGCTGAGGGGAAGAAGATTAAAAAGAAAAAACAAAAGGCAGCGAAAGCACAGGCTTCAAAGGAGCAGATCACTAAGACCTCTGAGCTTAAACCAGATGGGGATATACAAGAGCTTGCAGCTGCTAGTAAAGTGGCTGACAAGACACCAGCGAAGAAAATGACAGAGAAGAGAGTGGATACAAAGCAAGGTACTGTAGAGAAACCCAGGAAGGAGACAAGTGGGGAAGTGGTGCAGCCTACAGTCCCTACCAAAGTGGCTGCAAAGGCACAACCAAAAACACCCATAGAGAAGAGAGTGGATGCAGAGCAAGTCACTGTGGAGAAACCTAGCAAGAAAGAGGGTTCAACCATGAAAAAGTATCCTAATGGTTTAGAGATTGAGAATATTGCAATGGGGAAACCTGATGGAAAGCAGGCCAAGCCAGGAAAAAGGGTATTCTCAACAGTCCCACCTCTTTGATATCATGTCGATTTCCTTCCTTCTAGTACAGGCCATGGTTCATTTACAGATATGAGGCTATCTAATGATATCCTAATGAATTTGAGCTTTTGGAATTCAATTTCTTTGAGGTTCCTGATTTGATGGGTAGAATAACATGAACCCTTGGGCTACCATTTAGCTGCTAAGATTCTGATGTGGTACATCCCAGCTCATGTTCTTCTCTCTTAGTGAGGTGAACCTTTACTGACATTGAGAGGGTTCCCATGTGCAGGTGTCAATGCACTATATTGGAAAGCTGAAATCCAATGGCAAAATTTTTGATTCTAATGTTGGGAAGAAACCCTTTGACTTCAGATTAGGTGAGGGATATGGGCAATGACTTTCTTATCTGAGCGAATACCAAAAACATATAATGTCTGAAGAGCTGTGATAATCAGTTGATGAGCTAGAGTCATCAAAACTTACAAATGGTTGAACAACCAGAAGCTCTGTATCTGTTTATGAACTGATTTTATGGCTCCAATAGTTTAATTTGTTGCAGATATGAATTGGTTTTGATTAAGTAGGGTGGTGATCTACCATTTTAATAAGGCAATATTTTATTGGAATGGTGGTGCAGGTGTAGGAGAAGTAATAAAAGGCTGGGATGTTGGTGTGAATGGTATGTATTACTGGCTCCTTTGCTTCTGCTGTGTGCAAGATTGGATTGTGTGTCAATACTATCCAAGAATATGCCATGGTGTGTCTGGGGAATCATGGTCCCACCTGTATGGTGAAACAATATAGATATAGGCAGATGCTTTTGTAGTAGGGATGTGACAAATCCTGGTGGGGTCTCTGTGATGCAGGCATGAGAGTTGGTGATAAGAGACGTCTCACTATTCCACCTCAAATGGCGTATGCTCCTTCCCTCCGTCTGTTTTATATGCACTCAATAGTGAGAAAGCCAAAGAAAGTACGGAGTTTTGAAATAAGGTTTCTGGTGGTGCACTTGTTTGTGATACTTAGATACTGATTCCAATTGGGGGCTGTTTGCAGGTATGGACCAGAAGGGGTCAAAGGGACAATCCCTGGAAATGCATGGCTCACATTTGATGTGGAGCTTGTAGCTGTCAAATGAGAGCTTTTAAGTTTGCGATTACCTGTGTTCGGTTTATAGTGTATTCGGAGATACCAGCAACTTCTGGTAGTTGGGCTTCACAGGAACCTGTGAGACCCAGTCTATGGCAACTTGGGAAATTATATCACAGACAAGTGCTCTCTGATCTGGGCTGTGGTCCTTTTGAGCGGTCACATGAGAGTTGTCTTTTGTAGATTTGGTATGTGTAGTCCTTGATGCAGCTATTTCAAAATCTGATGTGGCTCCATCCTAATTTTGATCTGGTGTTTGATCTTGAGATGCCCATTGCATTAAGTGTCAATTTGTGGAATTTGTTTTCTCCAAATGCAAATGGAATAAATTTTGCTTACCATAATTGTGTGTAAACCGAAGAAGGAAAGAGGAGATCTGAAATAGTGATGTCCTTTTAACTAAGTAAATTTTTTCTAGTTTTGGAATGGATTCATCAAAAGTTATTCTTAGTCTTCTAGAATTTCATGTTTCTATTCTTCAACTGGCAACATGCATGATAAATTGTGTCATCCAACTAATTAGAGAAAGTTCATTGGCGGAATTGAAGGGTTCAGTGGTTCAGAGGAGTAAGAATTTGGAATGATGATTCTAAAAACCTCTCAAAATAAAATTAGTTGAATGGATTTGTCACACATCTCTTTGGTCTTTGATGGTGGGTTCACTTCATTGAATATTATTTTGCCAGAAGGTATGTGATACCAACACTGAAGAAATGCCTCTATGAAAGCACCAGGACAATGTCAAAGTCGAAGCCAAATGTGTCAGTTAGAAAGATGAAAGTAGATGCCAATCGTGGGCATCCCAATGGATTGTATTGTGGTGATTTGTCCATGTATCTATTACGCTAGACTTCATGCCATGTAGCATTCACTACACTACATTGTCCCGTCCTATCCTGTGCAATATTCTTGCTCCTTATTCAACATCCAAAGGAAATGTTCACAAAAGGAAGAGTATTTTTCAAGGGTATTCCACAATATTCCAGAGTTGATAGTGAAAGTGACCAATCAACTCTGAGTGTTCAGTTCTGCAAATTAGAACTCATTACTGTACTATGATTCAAATATGTAAAAGCAGGGTAAGTGCAATTCATACCAGAGTAGACAACATCATCCTCATATAACTTCTGAAACTATTGCAAACCAGAAGTATGATTGGGTGAATGGAACAAGGTTCCTTATTTTATGTAACATTATGATTGTCTGACACCTTTTCAATTATGTGCACTGCTTGTTCTAGCACACAACACAATGAAACACAATTGTTGTGCATGTGTAAATCATCCCTATTTGCAACTGTTTGCTCGCTCCAGCCAAGACCCAGTCAATTCTCTTGAAATTTTGGCATGGTATCTACCTGACTGCATGTCTACTTCAACATTTACAGATACTGACCTTTTTCCCCATCCAGTTATGCACTGTCGTATCGTTTGGCCACATCTCTCCAATTTACAACCTTCCATATGTTCTTGAGATAGTCTGGCCGCACATTTTTGTACTGCAACCCAACACCAAGTTTGTCACCTCTTTTTCAAACTGGACAAAACAATTGAGTCATGATTTTGCAGTCAATAATAAGAACCAGCACAGTTCTCTGCAATCCTCAGTACCTAACAAATGTAGATTGACTGATTTGCAAAGAATTAGAGGATCAGGATAGGAGTGCAGATTTTCGTGACTCCTACAAAACTGGAATGCATAATGGGCATATGCATGATCCACTCTATCACAGCTTGCCTCTTTATGATGGGCATGTGGCAGATGATGAAACCAAGAATCCCTTGCAATATGGAAGCTTTCAGTAATAATTGAAAAGATTTTCCAAGCCTTTTTGACAATTCACATAACCCAAAATTGTGACAGTCAACTACATGGTATAGGATTAAAATGCTATCATTGCAGCATGACTCATGTCAAAGGGGCAGGTACAAAGTGGCCTGCTGAGCATACCTGAAGATAGTAAGCATGCTCCCATACATCAATACCCAGCAATGGAATCAGACCCTTTGATGCCAATGGATCCTGGGAGAGGAGATTACCAGACAATTGTTTCAATACATGCTTCTCTTCTGATCCTCTATCACATGCCTCTAGTCATCCAAGGACTCAAGTGCAGCTGATGATCTTCTTTTAGAAAAAACAAACAAATGTCAAACTGCCAGTAAGCTGGTGGATTTCAAAAACTTCCTCATATAAAACAATTCCAGAATCTGTGATCTTGTAATCAATTTCCTTCAAGAGTATTGATGCATTTTCTCACCATCTCCACCTTACAAAGAAAACTCAGAATTTTCAGGGAATGCATTGAAGATTGATGTCCAAAGTTGAGCATTTTGGGTTCAGGACCACCTGGAAGCTAGAATCACAGCACCTTGATTATTGAGATGGAAACAATACCTGATTGGCAGTTATCTCTACTGTAAGCCGTTTCAAGTCCTTGATCAGTCCCAGCCACTGGTAAGAGAATCCCAGATCAAACATCCAAAATGAATTCCAGCCAAGAAACTGGAAAGATGGAATTCAGCATCTGAAAACAAAATGCAGAGATAACAAATCAAACACAAAGTAACATACCACCCAGCCAGATCCTTGCACTCCAGCCCCAGTAGTACTCATTTTTGCTATCAATTTATCCAAGGATCCAAACTCTGACTCAATAGCTGATGCCAGATTTCCTTCTGGTGGCTCCCCTCCTCCCTCCTGCAAATGGGTGGGGAAATTTCTGTCAAAATTCTCAATAGGTTCCAGATGTTAGTTGTCTGTTACAGAAAAAATCACTAAAGAAATCAATATTTTTGAAAATGCTTACTTTTGGTGGTGCAAGATTCTGCCAGAAAATTGCATGATTGACATGTCCTGCACATAAGCACAACATATCAAAACCCCAATGCAGGCCATGTTTCCTGTACATGACCTGATGGCATAGGGAATTCCTGTGTCAGGAGAAGAAAGTGAGAGAAACAGAGATGCTAAAGTTCTATAACAGCAACATGTACATACATATAGAGTACCAATGCAGAGATCATCCATCCCCTGATAGCCAAAAATGCTCAATCCTTTGCTGCATTGGCCAGGCGTGCTTTGAGAAACAGAATAACCAATCCATGCAACCATTGCAATGCATGCAATCATCACATCACATTACACTACAAGAGGAATTCTTGAAAACAGACCATAATTTAAGCCTCAGTGCTCAACCTCAAGAAGAACTTTTCACAACCTTCTGCATCAAAAACTCTTACACTACGAACCTCCATATCTGTAACCCTGAACCTCCACCTGACAATGTGTTTCTATGTCTACAGCTAAAAAGCAGAATTCTAGGACGAGCTGGTGTTCATGCCAATATCAACATTGGATCTCCAAATGCAGAGAAAGGTTCCAAATGAAGGAAAGAATGTCAAGAAAGAACGGAGAGGTTTGCGGTGCGTTATTATTACCTCCGCCATTGAAATTAATGGCAGACTGCAGAGCGACGATGGTTTGCGGGTCGGAGGTGGAGTTCAACTGCTCCATAGCCTTGTTGAAACCCGTCACGTAAGCTTGGTGATGCTTCTGATGATGCAGACGCATGATCTCCGCGCTGATCACAGGCTCCAGGGCGTTATAGTCGTATGGAAGATCCGGCAAAACCTCTTGCTGTCGCATGGCTGTTTTCAAGCCTCTCCTCCATAAATGGAAGCTTAACATTGTACGTGCAGTCTCTGCGCCACTACGCATCTTTTTCATCAACAATGTAGCCGCCATGGCTTACAGCAATTCCAAATCCGACTGCAAATCGATTTCTCGACAGAAATTGCTCCAACAACGAAACCGATCCAAAACACAAACAGAAACACGAAAGGTCTCCGAATCCGACTGCAAATCGCTTTCGCCACAGAATTGTTCCAACAACAAAACAGATTAAAAAAACACCAGAAAATAAAACGAAATCTCTCCAAATTCGACTGCAAATCGATTCTTTAGAGAATTTCTCCGACAACACGCGCGATGAAAAACGCGAATTAAAACACGAGAAGCTGGTCTCCTCCTTCGAGCTTTGCTTTCTCGCGGGCAGAAACAAAATGTTTTTTTGGGGGGCAGAAACAGAAGGATTCGAGGGAGGGTTACGCAGGTGCGTTTTTTTCGGGGCAGACACAAAAGGGTTCAAGCAAGGGCACGCATGTTCCCTTCCACTTGGCAACTCCGTTCCCCATCACATTCCACGTAGATGACTTCTCTGCGTTCCACGTGGCACTCAGATCGTCTTTCTATTCCCTGCCCAGATGAGTGGCAACCTTTTCTTTTTTTCTTTTTTTTTCTTTTTTCAACAAAATTCTCTTTTTTTTTTTCACCTAAACAATTTGAAAATATATTTGGTGGGCACGGGCAAATGAAGGTGAGTAGATGACCCATGATGATTTCCTATGACCAAGATATTGCCTACTTGGACCAAAAGCACAAGAAGGGCACTTGGCACTTGCACACACAAACCTAGCACTTTGCATTCAATCATAGGTTTGTGTTCATCCTGATGATATTTTTTATTTCCAAGATGCAAGTGAGATGAATGGGATTCATGTCCCTTTCACTATAGGGATCTAAACACCTACGCAACTTTAGGCCATGCTCCAATTCGGTCACAATGGGCTTATTTCTATGGATGCCACATTTGGCACCAACAATGTGAAATACCATTCATTCACATTGATGGCATTTGATTTCATCACACAAGGGTGCCAGTTGCTTGGGTTATAACAAGTTGGTAAACATGTGAAGACTTGGTGGAGTGGTTGAATGCCCTATGGGCAAAGCTTCTTTCACATATGCCAGATTAGAAACCATCATGTTTCATTGTGGATGATGCCCCACAAGAGCTCCAAATATTGCAATAGGTTATACATTGATTTATTTTTTTTGTTACATTGTTTTAAAACAATACCTAGGATTTTTTACCTAGGATTTCATAACCTATTTATTGTTCATGGTAAGGGCCATGGTAAACACATCGATGTTGGGTCTACCATGGTAGGATTGTGTGGGGTCGAGATCCTGTCCCAATTTTTTTTTGCACATGGCATGTGTTGAAAGCATGGCATTTGTGTTCCATGGAAAAAATCAAAGATTCAAAGGTTAGGTGTGCAATACTTGATCACCTCCACATGGTGATGTACATGTCCATCAACCCAAATGAGACCATTGATGATTTCAGAGCAAGTGGAAGGAGATGGTGGAAAGTTTTGATAATTTATAACTTAGTGTTGTTTGGCAAGATATTTTTGGGTTTATTATTACCAACTCAGTAAGTAAAGGGTCCCCCTTCCAAGTATGGCATAATTTAAAATATGCCATGGATGCATGTTCACTTTTCACACATATTCAAATTACATCATCAGTTGAAAGTATGTTGTGCATGTCCATGCAGAGCTTTGGATGGTTGGGCTTCATCAGGTCCCACACTCGAATCAAAACACATAAACTAGTATAAAGTCTTATCATGGGGCTCTAAAATGTTGGTTTTTTTTTAGACCAAAGGTTTGAAGGGGTGTTGCATTGATTAGTTAGTGTGGAGGCTAACCACAATTATGGCACAACATTATATGCACCAAGCCAAGATGAAAAGGCAAGGGTTCATAAAAAACAAAGTCATGGCACAACTTGTGGTGGCTAATGTTGACAAAGTTGGATTTCACACACCAATGTGATCTCACCTATGTTTGAGGGGGATGATGGTGATGATGTTTGGTGGGTGCGAAGCCAACACCATCCTAGTGTTACTTATAAGATGCATGCCCTTTTCATTGAGTATGCAAGTTGCACTTGTGAATGTGTGTCGCAACCCCACTTTGGGGCTAAGTGTGAGAATGCAATTCACATTCCCAAAAGTGGGAAAATGGAGTCCTCCGGGACTCCCAAAAATTTAGAAGACGATTTGAGGGGTCAAATCTCCTTGCCTTGGTGCGTTCTTTATATCAATGGAAAGGTATTGAAGTGTAGATGCACAAAATGGCCTCGCATGGGCCATTTGGACATTTGCAGCCCAAGTTATGGGCAAAAGAAGGGCCGGGAGTCAAACTGCCAGTTTGACTCCCGACCACTAAAAGTCAGGAATCGACCTCTTCTCGACGTCGTCTCAAGAAATGCGACACGATGTTGGAAAGCTCTCGACGAGAGCTACAATAATTTGGTTTAGACCTTGTCCCGATCGGACTTTGGGGCGAGGAGCTATGAGCATCCAAAGTCCCGGGACTCCAACTCGGGATAGTTTCGGGACTCCAATTTGGGAGTCCCGAGAAAAAGAGCCATTTGGATGTAGCCTCGGCAGAAAGCTGCAAAGTATACTATATGGGGGAAGGTGGTGGCTTCCCTCGAGTCCGGGCCGTGGTGAGTCTTATGTGTCAAAGTGCCCGTGGTTTGTCCCAACACCCAAGTTCCCGAATGCTAACTAACCCTCTTGTGATTGGTTTTGGATGCAGATTTGAGCTTGATAATCTAGTCCCTCTTCTTAGTCTAATCCCGGGACTTCTAGCACGCCCCTCTACCCCCTTTTAGTGCTGGAAGTCAGGAGCGACCCTCAAGTCCCAACTTTCCGCAACTTTACATAGTTGGACCCTCAAGTGGGTTCAACAAGGGACTTGGGAATGCGTCAATGTGCATTGTGAAGCAACTTTTGCAAGCATCAAATTGTTGTTTTATTGATGTCTACTAACCTTACAACAAAGAATATCATTGAGTATTATAGCACGTATTATGGAACTCATTGTGGCGGTTTGAAATGCATGTTTGCTAACTCGACATACTTACAATTAGATGATGGTGTGTTTGAGGATGAGGATTGCAACCAGGATTTGGTCGACGAGGTTGGCATTGTTGACATTGGAGGGTTTACGACCATGGATGAGGATAATTGTTTTGATAATGTCGATGTGTTGAAAGGTTCATTTGCACCCATGGATCGAACCCTAATTCACTTGCATGAAATAATGGCCAAGATCATCATGGAGTGCACCATGGGTGCAAACGTGGAATTGTGTGACCATGCAACATCACTTGAAGAGTTGGATCAAACATTCACCACCTTTGTTTGGCTCCAATTAACGAATCCATGCACTCGAAAATGGTATTCCGTTGGGTGGATGATGGTTTCAGGAACTCCATCAACTGGATGAAGGATTAGCACAAAACAATGATGGAGCATTCAAATACCCATTAAAAAAAGATTAGGGAATAAAAAAAAGGTTTGTCATTTGTACCCATATTCGAATTTAATATATGTGTGGTTCAATTTTCATTTATATTTAACCTTTTGCACCTTTCACATGAAATTAAATTGAATTATGCATAATTTGCATTGGAGAAGAAACTCCAACGCATGCATTAAAATAATACTCAAATGATTTGATAACCAATATGTGTCAATGAATAATTGTTAATCACAAATAGATGCGATTAATAGTGAAATTTAAAACTCCAAGTAATGCACAAAACAATGAAAATTTCTTGCTTGTATAGATCTCATTCAACTTAAGCACCCAACATTATGTAATCTAGAAACATGCAATATCCCTTTTTGAGTATCCAAGAAATGCTTTGGGGCCGACCAATTATGGTTAGACACTATGAAAGGTATTGAAATACTTGTTTCATGTTTATTCTATGTAAATTGGAATTTAGGGAATAACATATCAATGGCATGAATGATCACTAATTGTCATATTTCAATTTGTATTCCTTTTTTTTATTAAAATAGATTAATTGTATTTTTTCATCTTTTATTAAACCTAAATCACATATGAAGTTTATTTGAATAAATGAATGGTAGTTTATGATTCAAAAAATATAAATGGTGCATAATCTATCAATTTTTAGTTTTGAAAATATTTTAACTGAAATCATGATATAATTAATAAATTAATATGTCAAATTATAATTTTTTTTGCATTTCTAGAGATATAATATTTGCCCAATTTTTTGAACTTGGTAATATTTGAATTAAACATTATAGTTTAAAGTCTTTTTCAACATCATAAATGACAATAATTGACTTGTGCCAATTTAAATTCAAATACAAATATAATCCCCTGCAATCCATACCAGTTGACCTTGTTGAAATTGTAGCTTAAACCTTGGGACCTAGACTTCAGTGTTCGATATGTGTGCCAATTGAAAACCCATTAAACCACATTCTCCATTCAAATATAGTTCAAGGTGTTGTTAACAAAAGCTATAATGTTTTCCCCATGTGTTTCTAACTTCCAAGGAAAAAAATACAAGAGTAAAAAAGGGAACATTTTTTATATCACACTCTTTGTAGAGAAAATGGAATCCTAAAAAATAAGGTGCAAATAAACTTTGTTCAAATTCATGGACAATTGGAAGGGATTGTCATCAATGAATCCTTCTCTTATAGCCTAGTAGCATGACATCATGTTTGCATGCACAATAGGTGACATTCCATTCAAGGAAGTTGCCACACTAACACCACATCAATTATGTACAATTTGTGTAGCACCATGTCATCAAGGCCATGGCCAGTAGTCTGCCATGTGTTTACCACGTAATTTCCATGTTATCTATTCCACGTAATGGGACTACCACATTGTGTCTAATCATGTTATCCATGTCATCAACCTGTCACGTGTGTGCCATGTCAATGGTAGGTCACCCATGCAGGTCATCAATCTACCATGTCAATGCCACATCAATGTTCCATGTTGACAAATAATTATAATTATCTGAAAATGTGTAGGTGTGCACACCCCACACCCACACACCCCCAGATTTCCACACCCCAAATTCCCACTTTCGCTTAGAGTAGGATGGTTTACAATCATCCTCTCTTTCTTTAGAATAAAATGGAACGGTTTGGTGATTTGGGGTATTATAACATAAGGAGTATTCTATGCATCACCTTTATCTATAATGTTGTTTACATATCTATAGCTTTGTAATTGAATTGTCGGGATCATTTTTTGTGGCATAACTAATAGATTATGGTCAGTCTCCAGGTTTCAGTCATTCTACACTTGGGAATGAAAATGGCTGATCATTGCATCCCATATGTTTTTTTTGATGAAAAGACAATCCATGAGAAGATGATCTTCCTATTTGTGAAAACTACAACGACCAATTGTGGTTTTAAATTGTTGATATGTGCTTTGACTTGTTCTACTCCATCCTTCTTTTGGTAAGAATATGTGTTGATGGTTGTGCCTAGTTCTAGACTCATTGGTCTGGATTACATTAACATTGTCCATTGACCATATTTTTGTATTGATCATCACCATTGGTACCATTGGTGGAGTGATGTGTTTAACTTTGCTTTCCATCTTGGTTTGATATATTGTTTTTGTTACAAAAGCTTGCTCTTCCAAATCCTCAATCCATAGAACAGTTTCAACATAGTATGGTAATACCTATTCAACTTCATCATTGTCCAAGTCTTCATCCCAATCCTCATGGATTTAACAATACTAGGGTGAAGCAAATTGCCAAATAAACCCTCTATCTATGATTCTTATTTTCATTCCTCCCTATACTTCTTAATGAATTTATAGTACTTCCTCAAATTTATATAGATTACCATGTCTTTGTGTTGACAAACTCATGTCTATTATTTCTCATACCTTTTCTTGTAGATCTACAGGAGTAACGTTAATTGCATTGTCCCCCCATCCTTCTAAATCAATTTCTGAAGGTTCTACCTTCATTAGCGACCTTGCTCGAATATTGGGTTGCCTCATCATTCTATTAGTAAATGTTTCTCAAGGTTCCATATTTGTTGCAAACAACATCCTATACACTATAGGTTGTTCTTATGTCTTGGATATTTTTTGCATAGTATATTGTACTCTTTCTAGAGTATAAAATTGCACTATGTCATTCACAAACTATAGCTCTGAACTACTACAATTTCCTTGTCATTTTGTTGCATTGTTGTCTATTGTAATTGTCTTTGCAAACTTCGGGTCGCCATTCGATTTATGTTTGTTGCCATTCTACCACTCTTTCTTGAGAATTTTTTTTTCCCACAAATTTAAATCTTGACCATAGTCGCTTGCTCAGATATAATTCCTAACAGTTTCCTCATCAATTTGTAGAAGGCCAGTTCTCTTCTACAATAAGAGGGGAACTCCAATCTGGAAATCCTCAGTCTGTCCTTTTGAGGTATACCCATACAACGATTCGTGCATCCTTTTGGAAAAACTGGTTCTGGTTTTTAATAGAGAGAGATTGGGAGCAGTGCTGATCATGGCCCCAAAGTTCCTGGTCTTGGCCAGAAAGGCGATAGGTGAGGCTTTGGAACTTACATCTGGGAAGAATGAGCCACTCTTGAAGCTCAACAAACGGCAGTGTAAATGTGTTGTGCAGAAGCTCTCAGAGATTCGAGAAATTTTGAGATATGTAGAGTCTGCAGCCGGTTTTGCTAATTCCCTTGAACGACGTGAGGCAACGTTGGGAAAAGAGCTGTATCGAGTTGTGACGGATGCTCTGTTGCTTATCAAGAAATGTCGTGGCGAGCAGTGGCTGAGAGCAGCCATTAGACAACGTAGTGAAAAGAACTCGGAGGACTTTGTCGAGATTTGTTCTGAGGTGCAATGGTGCACTTCCGTACTCTGTATTTGTTTACAGAGTACTATACGCAAGCAGGCTGCCTTTGTAGAGCCAGAAGCATGTGATAGAAGGCTGAGTGTTCTTGATCACTTCAAACTGGAGGCGGCCGCAAATCAAGATCGAGAGGATTTGAGATTAAATTTGAAGCTCCTAAGGCAAGACCATGTTTGTGATTCTAGTTGTGCGAGCTCCAAAGCTGAAAATTGCCTTGCTGCGCAGTTTTTAAAGAAGCTGAATAGTAGGCCGACTGAATCGGCAGCTGATCAGGGTAGTACGTCTGCAGAAATATTGCCTTCCTTGTGGAAGGTGAACCATCGAGATCTTCCTGATCTGAGGATGATAGGGAAAGGGTCCTTTGGCGAAGTTCAGGAAACCAAATGGCTAGAAGACAAATATGCCAAGAAGGTATTCCGTGGTATTGACAACAAGAGTTTTAAGCCGGAGTCTGCTCGCGTCTGTCATCCGAAAGTGGTGAGAGTAGTTGGTTGGTCTGAAGGTAGGAATGGTGAGAATAAATCTATCCTCATGGAGCTCATGACGGAGGACCTTTTAAAGTTTTTGGGAAAACGTCTGAAGAACAATGGATCCCAGGGTACCGCCCATGTTCCGCTATCAATCCTTGCAGCAGTGGATATTATGCTTCAAGTGGCACGGGGATTGAAATACTTGCACAATAGAGACGTACCACACGGCGACGTCAGATCCATGAACGTTTTAGTGAAACGTCTTTCAGGCGCCCCTGAGCTTGAGTATAGCGAGGGATATCTAAATGCGAAGCTCGGGTTGTCCAAGACAAAAAACTCGAGCACCAGATATGCCAACCAGAGATGGATGGCTCCCGATGTGTTAGAAATCACCAAGGGTAAGAATGTCAGTGACGCTGTGCAACTGCCTGAAATTGCACACCCCTACAGAGCAGATGTGTACAGTTTCGCTATTGTGTGCTGCGAGATCCTGACTGGGAAAGAGCCTTTTTAAGGTGAGAAGACGAGTGACCTATACAAACGAATAACACTTGAGCATGCGCGGCCAAAGCTCCCCAAAATATGCCCGGGAAGGCTGGTGTCCTTGATACGACGGTGTTGGAAACACGATCCTCTTTCTAGGCCCTATTTCCCCGAAATCTGCAAAGAATTACGATACATCAAAGGTCTTCTTCTCACAGGTACGCTTATTGCTTTCTCCACAAGCTACTCTGCTCATTGCTACTCATGACAGAGCGCCTCCAAACAAGTCATAAAATAGGGCGCTAACTGCCAATATTTTATGTAGTATTTTGTTCTTGTTGGAAACGAAACTTGAAAACTATGCCACCATTCTGGGGCCTTGTAACTTCAAACCCAGTGGTCTGAAGGTGAAACTCCCGCCGGCCCTTTAATTTGCCAATGAGCTTGACTTTGAGCTGCCAACGGCTTGTCAGGTCGCGTCTGCTGTTGTTCTTCAAAAAACAAGAAAAAGAAAACCATGCCACCATTAAGACTCCAGAGTGCAGTATCTAGCATGGGGCAAGTAATCTTGTGCCTTGAAAGCCTTAACCATATCTCTCCAGTACATCTATTTTACAGCCCCCCAAGACCCCAATCCTCCTTCCAGTCAAATCTTGATGAATGATTTACATGAATCCTTGGTTATTTAAGCTTAGGTTGTTTGCTGACAATTGTTTACGTGGCTCAATGGGGGCAATCTAATCTGGTTCCCTGTCTTTTACCTCACAGGTGATGAAAAACAGGTACTGAAAACGGTTCACAAACCAGAGGTCCAAGTCCCTTTGAATCTCGAAGTCGAAGGTCCTTGGGGGGGGCTTGGTGGGGTTCCTTTTAATGATGGCCTAGCAACAGGCATCAAAGGGTTCAAGATCAAGACCAATGCAAAAGTTCTTTTTTCTCTGAGTGTTCAATATGATAAACGTGGCAAATCATTTCACTCCCGTCACCATGGCAATCCTTCTTCTGACCGTGCAAAGAAACTCCAAGAAGATGAGGTGAGTCTCATATATGCATCTTGTGATTTAGGCAAGTAGGTCAAAACATGATTGAAATTGGATTTGGATTTTTTTTTCAATACTTTATGAAAGTTATGTCATGTGCATTGTGAATATATTCATAGACTCAATTGAAAAAAATTAGCATTTTTGGAAAGTTAGCAAAATTGCATAATTATTTGTAGAAATAATCATTCTCTCCTCAACAAATGAATCATGATTTGTATGTAGGTTCTAAGTTTTATATGTGGCCATTGCCATTTGTGTAGATAAAATTCGACTACCCTAAAGAGTATCTTCGACGAATTGAGGGAGTTTTGGGTACAGAACATGGTTACCATTTCCATGGAAATAAGGTGACGTGTGTCACTTCCATCACGTTCAAGACCAACATCAAAACCTATGGCCCCTATGGCAACCCTAAACCTGGACCTGAAGGTAAAACATTCAAAAGTAGCAGTGGAAAGATCTTAGGTTTTTGGGGAGGCTCAGTTGAGGTTCTTGATCGACTTGCAGCATTCAATTTAGGTGACATGACTTGATCACCATTATCTAACAACTAGTGGGTACCCGTGACCTTCGGGCACTGTGAAGTCCCCCGGTTTCTTTAAACTTGGTTCATGTTTTAGTGTTTTTTTTAAAAAATTATCTTTTTTTTTAAATGTGTTTTTTTTAATTATTTTTTATAATAAAAATAAAGTGTTTCTTTTTCACTTTTATATTTTTGTTTATTTAGATGCAAGTTTGAAGTTTGGAGAAAGAAGATACACCTCATTCTTTTTCAAGTAGCGTTTTTCTTCATTATTATAAGTTTTATTTTTTTTAATTTTTTACTCTTTATTTGGTTTCTTCATTTTTGTAAATTTTTTTTCTTTTAAAATTATTTTATTGTATTTTCCTTTCCTTGTTTCATTTGTTTCCATTCTTTTTTTATAGTTTTTGCGTTTTTACTTTTTTTTTGTTTATGTTTGTTTCATGTTTTTATTTTTTCTATTCTTATTTTGTCTATCTTTATTTTTATTTTTATTTATTTTTAATTTATTTTGTTTCTAGTGGGTATCCGTGACCTTCAGACACAGTGAAGTCCCCTATTTCTTTAAACTTGGTTCATGTTTTATATTTTTTTAGAAACTTTTATTTTTTTTATTTTTTATTCCGGATGAAAGGATGGATGATGGGACGAATGACGACAAATAACGAGACAAATGGATGAAAAAAACGACCAGACACCAACGCAAGTGAACAAAACTAAGGATATTATATAAATAGATGTATAATACAGGCAAATATTTTGAGTTCAAATTATGATATAAATCGCTAACTTTTGAATGGAACTTCTCTCATTAGGGCCCTTCAGCATCAAAACACAATAATTATCTCTTCATTTGGAAGATGGAAAAGCTAAAGATTAGTTCATCTTAATATTATGTTCCAAAATATATCGATGAAAAATTTTTAGATATGAATGCAATATGAAAATTGTTGATTTCGCTAGCTTTTTAAGTTCCTTCTTTATGCATATTTTAACATGGTTCTTGTTTCTTTCTTTATGCATATTTTAACATGGTTCTTGTTTCTTTCTTTATGCATATTTTAACATGGTTCTTGTTTCTTTCTTTATGCATATTTTAACATGGTTCTTGTTTCTAGGAGGAATAAAATTTATAATGTTGACTTGCCCAAGGTCAGGAATTGCAAATCCTCATGGTTTTGCAATCCTCTATTGTTGGAAATAGGAGTTTTGTAAAGGAAACTCCTACATTAATCCTTATTCTCATTGCCAACTTAGGTTTCCATGTATTGATGTCACATGTGACCATGGAAGGACCACTGAGGTTAATAGATTATAAGATTTGATGTTTTGTTGGTGTGTTGACTCAATCCCACCCATCCCCACCCCCACACCCCCACTCTTCCCAAATGCCATGTGGCCCAAATTGTGCTTGAACAATCACCTAAGCCTTTGAGCGAGTCATGATGTTCCAATATGTTTCAGATTTGGAGAAAGGTGAGAGCATGATAAAGTGAACATTAAATCTACAGGTTTCATATTTATCTTGTGACATCCATATAAAAGCATGCAAGTAGTATCAAAATGAATGTAAGCACAACAAAAATCATCCATGTTGTATATTGAACTTATGAGAAATGTTTTATATATATATATATATATATATATAAATGAACTTAAAAGTAGATGAAAAGTGGAATATTTTAATAAAATGAAATATTTGGGTTTAGGGGCTTTTTTTTTACATCAATCAAATATGTGTTATTAGGTTAGGATATAAATTTCATTTTTAAAATTTTTAATTTTTTAAATTTCTATATTTATAAAAACATGTTTCTTCCCTACTTTACATGCATTTTATAATAGTTCACATTGCAAATTAAAATAAATTACAAATCTACTTGCATTACAAGTAGAAAAAAAAATCCAAAAGTGAATAATGGGTTTTGCAATTATTCAAATATATTAAATTCTTAGTGAAATTGAACCAAAATTAATTAATATGCAACTTGTATAGTTTTGATGATAAAAAGATTGATTGATTAAAATATTTTTAATGATTTTTTTTAAAAAAAATTTGGCCAGTTGCATGAGTAAATTCGACTTTGGGCGGGCGGGGGGGATGAAACTTCGCTAAATTCTTTAAATCGCAAATTCGAAAAAAAAAACAAAAACCTGGTCCCAAATCGTGGAATTATTATGCAGAAAATGATTTGAAAATCTAAAATATCACAAATATAGTAACATGAGGATTATTAAGCAGTAAATAATTTGAAAATATAAAATATTGCAAAATGGTGAAAAACCCAAACATACAAATGAAATTGTAATTCCTTATCACAAGAGAGACCATTACAAATTGAAATTGAATTTATTTATTTATATATTACAAGATGCTAGTTTGCAACCATCAGACCATTCTGGTTTATAATCTTCTAGGGCATCGTAATAATCCATTGCAGCTGGTTGCGGTATCTTATTTGGTAGTATTTCATTGGTACAAAGGGTCATAATCTACACAACCATTAACCCATTTTCTTTAAATTGGGTTAACTAATAATGGGAATAAATCATAATTGTCACACAAATAATTGTGGGTAGAAAATAATATGTCTTGACCTTAATAATTAGGATTATTAAATTTTCATTATATGTAAAACAAGTTGGTCAATAAGATTTATCCATTAAGCTTGAATAGTTGAATTGAGAGAGGTAAGTAACCCTAATTTAACATATGTTGTTGGGATTGTAATTGATGTATGATTTGTTGATGCATGACGTACCTATAAATATATGTAACTATATGAATGTGGGTATTCAATTGAGGAAGTTTTTAATTAAATTAAATAAAAATTCATATATATATATATAAGAAAAAGACATAAAAATAAAAGAATTGTTGTGAATGCTTTCCACTTTTATTATTATTATTTTTTTTTTTGGGTTAATAATTACTTCCATCTTTTTAGCTTACCCAACCATGAATATAATATTTAATATAATTTCAATTTCAATTTCAATTGATATAAATAATAGCAAGATATTGAAAACCAAATGAGAATATGATAAGAAAAAAAAAAGTTTGAACATCACTGGTAGTGTGCAACAGCCCAGACCCCAAGTAATAATATAGAATGCAAAGCACAAAAGCTCCACTGTGAATATGACTTGCCTTCTTGCAAGGTTTAATGATTTTTCCAGCTTCCACAATTTGCACAATTCCATTTGACTGAATTTACTGTGCATTTCAAACATGAATGTTGAACGTACCACAAAATCCAGATTGATTCATATAATGAACATTTCAGAATAGAATTCATCATGAAACTAGCTTGACTGGTGCACAATAGTCTGCTTGTGGAAGGAAACTTCCAATTGTGATTGACATGTTTCAAGTCAATTGTAATTTCCTGTTCAAGTCCTCCAGAAACAAATGCAATGTGATAGGGTACAAAGGGATTTTTGTGGGAGAAAAAACTTGCCAGATTTTGAGGAATTTTTTTTCTGAAATCACCACATTTAGACAATGGGTTCCAGCAAGTTGTCAAAATATAGGAGGATTCTTAAAGTGTTGTACTTTCCTTTCTGGCATGTAGCCAAATTTGGCTATTTCCTCTTGTGGATGATCGCCAGTCTGGCTACATCACAAAAATTGAAAAAGAAACCCTAATTGTGAGGAGACAGCATTACCATCCACAGTACATTGAAACAAAACTCCAAACATCATGATAAAAAACCTGCAGCCTGGGAAAAGACACCCTGAAGCACATAGCAAATTGAATCCTCTGATTTAAGCATTCACAATTATCTGTGTCCTAACAAAGAGAACAGAAATGTACAAAGGAATCTCAGGGTTTCCAAAGCTTCATGGTACTGTCATCACTGTATGTCACCAGCAGATTGCGGTGAGGATGATGTGTTACACCAATGATATCTTTCTCGTGTGCCTGCTCCATCCATCCGTTCCCACCCATCCATGTCTATGTCAGTCAATAAACCATGGAATCTCCACAGGGCTAAAAGATGATGGCTTTAAGCATCTCAGGATGGGTCCAAGAACACATGCAGCATGTGACTTCCTGTGATACTGAATGCACAGAGCAAATATTGGCATGTGTTACAGTTCACCTTCAATCTTAACTCACCGTCATGAGATGTTCAAGTTTGCCAGACTGGTGACTAAAGCAGTAAATGTTTCTGCACATCATCCAAATCCATGCCAGCCCTCCTCATTAGATATCTTCATAAGTACTGAGAACTTTCCAATACCAGCCCTTCCAATTAGATCCCCTAGTCCTCAAATGTCTATGGGATTGCAGAGAAAACTCCAAAACAGCAGTTTGAAGGTAAGCATTCTGTCAGTTCCAGCCAAACCAAAACTAACGTGACAAGGATGAGTGTGGTCATAACAATATGAGTGCCACTCACAAAGTATCAGACCATCATCACCATCATCATGAATAGCAGTGACAAAATGACATGACTGCCCACTGACTTCATCAGCTACTGCCAGTGGGTGTAGATTTGCAAATAATAATCTGCCCAAAATTTCTTTCTGTAAGTTGCAGTAAAAACAAAAACTAACACAACAAGAACGCGTATGGTCATAAGCTTATGAGTGTCACTCACAAAGTATCAGACCATAACCTTTATCATGAATATCAGTGACAAGGTGCCATGACCTACACCAGTATATATTAGTCTGCTCAAATTTCTGCCAAACCATTACACAAACATCTGTGCCCTGAGTTGTGTGTTGCATTTTCAGAAGCAATGGGAAAACTCAGTCATGACGTTAGCTGGCACTCAAGAGGCACAGCTAATCAACAGTCTAAGAGTATCATCATGCAGGTGCAGTAAGCTTGTGAGGATAAGCTTCATTGCATTTTATTTGCCCCTGAACATGATGGAATCACATCTTGGATTGAGACTAACATGCACTTTTGAGACTCACATTGCAACTGAGGAGCCATGAGGACATACCGGTCTTCTCCTACACAATAGATCCAATCTCCTTTTGGAGAGATGCAGGCACCAACAAAATCTCCACCTTCTCGCTTACCAGATGACAAACTCTTTACCACCTAACAACCAAGATAATCAAGGTGCAAATAAGTCAGTGCCATTACAAATCCAGCAACTCAATGGTGATGCAGGACTGAGCTCTAAACAAATTGTGAGCAATTAGGAAGTATGCAGCACTCTGAAGAGAAAGAGTCTTAGAACATGTGCTAAATCAGGAAAGAACAAGAGGACCTGGCCTTGCAAGGTCATCACATAGATGGATGATGCTCGATTACAGACAACAATGTGCTCCGTGTTTTTAGGCATTAGATGCACTGAGTTCACTGTTGCATCACCACCCTGATCAATACAATGAAAAGACCCACCCATTTCAGTACATGTAGTAATGTGTATGTCAAATGCAAGTCCAACAATGAATTCCAACTAACCCTGCCATCTCAATGGTGATCCAGCAGCTTTTGATACTAGAGTCACAAGTGTAGTGAATTTCACCCTCAAAGGAGGTGGTGGCTTGAACGTTTGCACACAGTCTGTCGTCTTCACATCCCAAACCTGCAGCATTATCCAGGAATGTCCCCACCCATAATATACCCATTATGTCTTCCCACAGATTTTTCAGAGTAGTGCGGGATGAGCAGAAAGAAAAACCACTTGAATCGTAACAATGACTACCTGTAGTACTGCGTACATGCAGTACTCACAAAGCAAGAAGACATACTGAATATGGACAATCTCTACTAGTGAATTTCCCAACTTTAAGCTTTGAGTCTATGCCTTTCATCTGGTAATGTGCAAGTCTCTACTGTTAGACCAGATGGAGAGGTAGATATGAGACAGCAAACTTACTTCTCTGATCTGCCTAACAGTAAATATCAGGCAACAAGAATACTCACTTTCACAGTGCCATCACTAGAAGCTGTTATCACACGGCCACCATCACTGGTGAATATGGCATCGTTAACATATGATGAGTGCCCTCGGAATTCCTTCAAGGTTTTCCCAGACTTCAGCCCATGTATCCTGCTCAAGATCAAAACCTTAGTTTGAGAAAGCAATGTAAGGCTGCCTTGCCAACTTCTGACAGCTACTCTAGTGATGCTTTCTAATACTTGAGATTCTGACATTAAAACAGTGCCAGCACAAGATGCTCTAAACACATAAGCACCTGACATTGCACCATATTGCAAAGCATGCAAAATGCATGGACAGATTTTAGCGTCTCCACTTACCGTGCTGTGCCATCAAAGGATGTGCTGAGGATTTGGGTGCCATCCCTGGAGAAGGAGACACTGGTCACACCCTGCCCATGCGCACGCTCAAATCGCCGTAAGCACTGCCCAGTCCGAATTCTCCACACCTGCAGGTTCACAGTTCTGTACTTTCATTGCAACTATCACTGGGAGTAACAATGTAAAACTGAGCAAGGCTTTGCAAGGGGAGGATTCTTGACACCTAATGAGTGTGGACATAACACACCCAAGGTTCCAACTCTCAAGAAAAGATTAAGCAAGAAACTCATCCTACTTTGACAAACATAAGTTGAGGACATGAAGAGAGCATTCAACAATGATTTTCAATTCTATGGGAGATAAGAAGGCAGAAGCACCTTGATTTTGCCATCCTGGGAACCTGAAGCAAGCATTTCAGAATCTCGGCTAAAGTTGATTGATAAAACTGCATCATCATGCATCATAAATGCATCCTGCACACCACATTACCATTGACCCAACACGATGTAGTCAGTCCAAAAGCCTTCTAGCAAAAGATTCTTGACAGAACCTCTAGCAAAAGGTCATCCCAAAGGTAAACCTCTATCCATTTCAAATTGTGAACAAAATCGCAGAAAGACCTACATCTGCCTGATATTGTAAATCCTTCTTCAACTTCCCACTCAAGTAGTCCCAAACCTGCCAGCATGTGGACAAAATCAGCCAAACAGCAATGAAAACCATTAGAAACAAAACATTGAAGCTACCAGCTGTTAAAACAAATGGATCAGTTGTAACTGATGAATCCAAGTCTACATGAAGGCATGAACTCTTACAAATTTCAAAGCCAAGGGCAGCTCAGAATACAACACAAAAGCAGTAGGAAAAACTGATACCGGCAATCAGAAGGAAACCAGTATTGATTACATTTGAGTTGAAAAAGGCACTGAGCACAAAATTGCACAAAAAGACTTGGACTGAAATTGGTTATGCTGACCTCAATAAAACCATCCACAGAAGCAGACACCAGAAATTGGCCATCAGGAGAGAAGCGTGCACACTCTGGATGACTTTGCTTTCCAAACTGGACAAATTGCCACACACAGAGTTGACAAAACAAGAGCACAATTAGCCTCAATACCACAAAAAATCTGCAGTAATGTTTGGGGCACCACCAAAGGAACATGACTCCAAGGGGTAATAAGATGCAAGGGCATATACTTTAATAGTGTGGCCCAGCACTGTTGGATAAATTTCTTCCTCATCAGCCTTGACTGCTGCAGCACCTTTGAAGAGATCAAACTGTGTACCAGGTGGTAGAAGTCCTGCAAACCAACAGGAGTACCATTCAGTATTCCAGAGAGACCTCCTCACCATGATGAATGAGAGAACAGGGCCTCCCTAGATGTGGGAAAACTCAGAGAGGAGTCAAACAGTTTCTAGAATCTGAATTTCAACTCATGCTAAAAGAGTTTCTTTGATAAGGATAAAACTGGCATACACTGCATTCAGAAATGTCATTACATCCCACTTCTGAGATAGAGAATTTTCTATAGGACCTCTGGCCACATTCACAACTTGGGATATCACAGAAGTTTGTGCATAAAGAGAAGCAGCAAAACATTATCACTGTCAATGACACCCAAAAGAAAAATGATTTTCACAGAAGAAACTCAAAAGGTCACTTGCAGCCAACCTTGATGCTGTTGCCATTTCAAAGCTTGGCCAATCAAGGCCATCAACCTTGAAGGTGGAACCACTGTCACTTCATTTGCTAGAGCTGCAAAGGACAAACACTCAATTTTAGCACAAGCACCACTTGTGGAAACACCCTTCCAAAGCCATGAGATTCCTCTCAGACTTGAAATTTTTCTTTGCGTGAACAAAATATATCTAGAGATTGCAGAGAAAATTCCACAAGAACAGTTTGAAGGTAACTCAACAAGAATAAACAATCTGAACAATTTGTTTGTTGTATGAACAAAACAGTCAATGTTCTATATGAGGGGTGTACTGCAACAAAACCTTGAGCAAATCTGTGATCTGGAACAATAATACTTTGAAGGTAAAATGAAAAGAATGAACAATCTGTTTGTTGTATGAACAAACAGTCTATGTCCAATGTTAGGGTTTAATGGGACAAAACCTTGAGCAATCTGTAATCTGGGACAACACTTTTAAGGTAAGGCAACAAAGAATGAACAATTCATTTCATATGAACAAAATAGTCGATGTTCTATGTGAGGGTGGGTTTAGTGGGACAAAACCTTGAGCAATCTGTGATCTTCTCTTCTCCTTGGATGACTCTGGATAGGCCTGCAGCAACCACACTGGCTTTAACAATTACCCACCAGCAGAAGCAACATTGCTGCATTTTCCAAAGTGCTGAACAAACACAAAACAATGTAGGCAAGCATCCTCTTCAAGGCAAGACAAGCATAACCCACATCCACCCAAGTACTGATTCAAGGTGTACCTCACGAGGGTCAAAGTAAGTTCGAACAAGAAGGTGCTCAAGGCGAAGATACCGCTCTGGCTGTTCCTGCTTCATGAAGCCCATGGCTTGGGTTTGCCGCAAGATAGCTCTTGCTGTGTCCAGCTCTCGCAGCTCTATCATCTCCAGGACAATCTGGTCAATGCCACTCAAAGCTCAGAACACAAAATCTTCAATGCAGACATCAAACAAATGATGGTGAGAAAGAGCAAAACTGCAAAATCCACGAGCACTTTTGATGTGCCACCATTGATTTGGGAGAAGATCAAATCTCTGTAAAATCTGGTTTGAAGGGGAAGGACAAATAGACACCTGCTCATACAAATCCTCCAGCTTCTTGCGGGGAAGCTTGAGCTGTGCCACCTGTGGTAACACTGCATCCCAGCGGCCGTTGTTGATGTCGGCCACAAAGGATTCGCTGCTGTCAACTGTATTGAGAGATACCTGACACTCATTTTGCAGTGTCTGAAACGTCTGCTGGAGAGAATTCTCCTTGCAGAACTGCAGCACAATCTTTATGACACTGTTGTTTCAAACAAACAAAACATCACAAAGAATCATTCAAGGGTTTTTGCAAGAATCAATATCATGGCATGCAGATAATGTAATGTAATCCTTTCTTTCTGCCACACAACTCTTGCACACTGCTGCTGGTACACACTCTACAGAATGTTACAAGTGCTCCAGATGCATCACCACCATGGGAGAGATGCTGAGCATTTCCGTTGAACGTTTGAGCCTTGTCCTATTACACCACTGCAGTTGAAACTAGTGCAGTTTCGAAGCTTTCCAGCCCAAAAAAAAACAAGTCTTTTGCACAAAAAGCAAACATCATTGTCCCCGCGCGGAGAAATGCAAGAAGCTGGTGAAAGAACCTTGAAGACTAACTGATTGGAAAATGCATTAGCAAGAAAGAGAAGAGGAAAGGAGGAAGAGAAAGATCCAGCGAGAAAGAAAAAATGCGGTGAAAACAAAACAACAGCGAGGAGGAGGGACCAAACAGAGGAGGAGCGCTTCTCGCTCGCTCGGTCGCTCGATCCAGCGAGAAAGACAAACACGAACAGAGCTCTCAAGGAAGAAGAACAACAACAAGAGAGGACTTTTGTACTTACTCGCGAGCTTCGATTTCGAGAGTGGACATGACCAGATGTTGCCACAGCCGCCGCTGTGCACATCCACAGTGTTCTTCTGTTTTCCGTCGTCCTCTTCTTCTTCTTCTTCTTCTTCTTCTGCTTCCTCCTCCTTTTTCCTCCCGGCGCCTCAAAGACCTAATACTTACTTCCGGGGCCAAACACGACGCAAAGAAGAGATCGACGTGAGCGCGCGGGAGGCGCAGCAGACGAAAGAAAGAACGAGAAAAAAGGAACGGAGAACACTCCTGCACAGACAAAGAACCAAGAACCCGCCGCGACGCCGTCTTCGTCCTCGTTCGTCGACCGGCGCCGGCCATCCGCTTACTGTTCACCGTTTTGTCGTCGTCTTCTTCTTCCTCGCGTTCGAAGACGCATTTGCGCATCAAGACGCATTCTTTCGAATGTCGTCGTTGAGGTCGATCTTCTTTCTTGCATAGCAAAATATGCAGAGAGAAATGATGGAAGAGGAGGAGCTTCCTCCTCTTGCAGTTCCTATCTCGGAATCATCATCCGAAAGCTTGAAGCAGCCTGACGAGGAAGAGAGCCCGGTCCACGCTTCGTCAGGAAGGGAAGAGGCGGAAGAAGACAGAAGAAGCTGGCTCTTTGGTTCAGCTGCGGGCTTGCGGGAACAAGAAGACACAGTCGGCATCACGATGATCACGGGCTATCTGGGAGCCGGCAAAACTACCGTAAGTCTTTCTTGCTCGTCTTGCTCTTCTTGCTCTTCTGTATCTGATCTTTGAGGTGTGCTTTGGACACGGTTCGGTGTTGAGGTGATGATCTTCTGTGGATTGATGAGAGCGTGGTTTTGCTTGGTGGATGATGGATCACAAAACAACAGCTGGTGAATTTCATATTGCATGAGCACCACGGCGCAAGGATTGCAGTGATTCTGAACGAGTTTGGGGATGAGCTGGGGATCGAGAAGGCCATGGTGAATGATGGCGCGGGAGGATCCCTAGTGGAGGAGTGGGTGGAATTGGCCAACGGTTGTGTTTGCTGTAGCGTCAAACACAGCTTCCTGCAAGCTCTTGAACAGCTTCTTCAGCGCAGAGAAAAGTATGCACGTCTCTCTTTCTCTCTTCCCCCCTAAATGGTCTCTGTCCCTGCCTCTGTCTGTCTCTGTCTCTGTCTCTTTCTGCCTCTCTCACTGAGCTGCAAACTTTAATGGAAGGTTCAGAGGTCATCAATGAGTATGTGATTCTGTGGCTAGACGTTTGTGATTCATACATAGTTTTCTTCTAGCTTCAATACAGGATTTTTTTTTCTCTATCTCTAGCTTTGTACAGTGTTTCTTTTAAAAATTTTGATTCTTGTTGATGAGGAGAAGGTTTGTGTGGTGCAGATTTGATCACATTTTGCTTGAGACAACAGGCCTGGCAAACCCTGGTCCAGTGGCAGCAGTACTCTGGGTTGATGATCAACTTGAGTCTCCTGTTCGTCTAGATTCAATCGTTACGGTGTGTGTTTCTTTGGGCATTCATCCCCCCATTTTTGCCTGCACGAGTGGAGTAGATAACTGTTTTTTGTCACCATCCTGTTTTTGCAGTTGCCTTGATAACCAAAGTGAGAATCTGCACTTGGTTGTGTTCTTTGACACATAATCATGTCTTTCCATCTTTGTTTCAGCAGCTTTGCTTCTGTATGAAAGCTTGTCTAGAAGTTTGAAGCTGGATAACGATGTGGGTGTGCAGGTTGTCGATGCCAGGAATATCAGACAGCAACTTGCAGATACACGTGAAGCTGGAAGTGTCAATGAAGCTTATTTGCAAATTGCTTTTGCGGTGAATACACGTGCTGCCTCAAAAGAAGCTGATCATCATTTCAGTGAACAGTATGAATACTAGCTTGTGAAAGATATATGTACTGAACTCTTGTAGAATGTGGGATTGTAAACTGCTCACTATGATTGTGCAGGATGTGGTGGTTCTCAACAAGGTGGATCTTGTTCCTGGAGAGCTGGCTGATGTTGAAGCCCAAATTCGCAACATCAATGCACTTGTTAAAATTGTTCACTCAGTGCGATGCCAATTGAACCTCAAGGACATCCTTGATCGCAGGTCTTTTGATGTTCAGGTAGTGCAATTGCCCCTGGGTGATATATAGAGAGCAGTTTCCAGTTCTCTTCTATGATTCTAATGTGTTTGTTATCATCTTCTACAGCGGTCTGTGGATATAGAAGCATTATTGCAGCTGGATGGGCATAATGTGCATGACCGCTCTGTGGGTACTGTAAGCATCTCTGCACCAGGAGCTGCTGACCTTTCCAAAGTAAGAGCACTTACCTTTTACTCTCATTATTTCCAATGAAACCATAATGGGTCTGTGTTGTCAGGATTAATGAAATTGACAGGTTATCTAGCATGCTGATGTTGAGTTTACAGGTGGATGATTGGCTTGGGGAGCTTCTGTGGGAAACAGGGAAGGATGTAGAAGTCTACCGCATGAAAGGTGTGTTTCATGTATATGGGTCTGACAAGATGCACATGCTCCAGGTAAGATCTCAGTTCAGGTCACTAAAATGGTGTAAGTTTGAAGATTGTGCAGTGTCCAGTAGGTTTGCTTTGTGCCAGTTTTTAAGTCCTGGGAAGTAAGATGGTGATTTTACCTTAATAGTCAGAGAGGTTGCTCTTAGTTCCCAACTCAGGTTCAAAGAAAAGTTGAATCTAGGAGATTCCTCACTTGATGTGTCACTTGTTCGCATGTTTTGTTGGTGATGTAGGCTGTTCGAGAGCTGTATGAGATTCTGCCAAGTCAGCCCTGGCAACCTGAAGACAAGCGAGTAAATCGAATTGTCATTATAGGTAAAGAACTGAGACCTCTGAAATTCCTGGTGAAGTAAACTGTACTTTTTTATTTGTGTTGCATGGAGTTAGGGCTGTCCAAACTGATGGAATGTGCCTTAGATATGTGGAATGGATGCCAATGCATATGACAAAGATTTATAGTATTTGCAAGGACCTATTCTGGGTACTGATATATGTCTTGGTCTTGGATCAGGCAAGAATTTGAACAGGGAGTCTCTTCTGGCATCCTTCAGGACATGTTTGGTGTTGTGAGAAGCCTGATGGGCAACATGGAACCAACAAGATATTCGGTAGGTGCCAGAACTTGTCAGTTTTCCTTGTATAGTAAGAATGCTTTTGAGCAGGATATGGGATGACTGATGAAAGTCACTTGATACATTCCTTCCTGGATTGCAGCAGTGCTTCAGAAATCACAACACTTCAGAAATTTGTGCATCAATCTGGGTCTGGAAGTGCATAAAACATGTGCATCAATCTGGTTCTGTGAGTCTATCAAATTTTCAACAATTTTGATCAGCATCTATCAGGGAGTTTTCTTACCATGGTTTCCTTCAGATGACTGCTCAAGGCACAGAGTCAAATGAAATTTGAATTCCAAGCTGAATTTTCCCACATGCATGTGAAAAGTTGTCACAATTCTTTGTCACTTTGGTTGTTGAGTTGTGTATACTTTACAAAGTTGGCATGTTTGGTTTTATCCTTTGTTGAAGTAGGAAAGAAGAGCCTTCATAATGCACTGAAAGGAAAAACCAATTTGCAATTTGCATCCCTGATGTGCATGGGGATGAGCTAAGTGGGACCAGCTGAGACCCATTGCTGCACTTGCATCGCCAATGTACAACTCAAAATGATAACACATTTGCGTTGAATTGTTTCCAATCCATTGGAGCAAAAATTATGCAAACTTGCACAAAGATATTGATGCAAGAAAAAATGATGAAGAATTTTGCAAAAGTGTTCACAGATTGAAACCACAAAGAAGATTTTTTTTTTGAAAATTCTGCAAGAAAGTTTACACAAATTTATGTAGCAAACAATTATTTTAAAAGTTTGCAAAATTATTCATAGCTTCATACAAGAAACAATCATCAAGAATTCTGCAAAGTTGTACACAAATTGATACAACAAGCGATTATTTTGAAAATCTGCAAAATTGTTCATAAATTGATGCAACAAACAATTACAAAAAAAAGTCAGCAAATTTGTTCATAGATTTGATACAACAAACAATCATCAAGAATTCTGCCAAATTCTACATAAATTGATACAAGAAAAATTTATTAAAAAATCAGCAAAATTCTTCACAAATTGAGTAAAAAAACTAATTATTGAAGAATCTGCAAAAATGTACATACAAAGAAACTGGTGTATGAAATAAATAAATAAATAGAATGATAAGAATAAATAAATAATCCCTTTGGAAATACATAATCCTTTTCACATTCCGTTACCTCATTGTATGGACATCTGGCATTTCTTCAGCAGAGGAGCTGTTCACACTGCACCGAGAGCTCAGCGGAGAAGGGAGCGCACGAGACGGAGCGCACGAGACGGAGTCGAGAGAGAGAGTCTAGAGAATAGAATGCGAGTGTGTGCGCGCGCGAGAGCGCGAGAGACACGGAAATGTTTGATCAGGTGCGGGATTGAGGAACAGGGAAGGGAACGGAATTATGTGCGATCAGGAGTAGTGTTTGTTGCAATGGCACAAGAAGAGGTGGATGCTATTGCGTTGTGCTCATTTGGCTGGAATCACCGGAACTGTTGTTGAAGAGGAGACGGAGTATACCCCAGATAGGGTTCTGTAAAGAAGGAGAAGAAGAAACAGCAGCAGCAGCAGCAGCTGTGTGAAGCCTTGGGAGGAGAGGAGGAAAAGGAAAACAAAAAACCTAAACATGGAGGATCAAGAGGAGGATGCGGCTTCCTTGGCCGTGCTCGGTATGAGTAGCACCATGGAAGCTCGTTTCCATTCTCTGCAGCTTATTGGCAAGGGCTCATTCGGTGATGTTTTCAAAGGGTATGTACTTTCTCGTTTGCCTTTGTTGATCAGGTGAGTATGAGGTGAGGTGTTTGTTTGTTTGTTTGATTTTTCTGAGAGGAGAAATGTGTGAAGTGCATCATTTTTTGCCGCCGTGATGTCGTTGCAAATTTTTTCGGGAAGTGCGTTTACCGAGATCTTTGCAACTCTGGTGATCTTAGGATGGCCAGAAGATTGCTAAGAGAAGGAAGGTAGCAAAAGAGGAAGGTTTATGATCAATTGAGATTCACATGATTGCAAGAGCCATGGCTGAGTCTTCTGCTTCATCCCTGGTACCTAGGTTTCAAGTGGGAGGAGACAGTACATGAGAAATAGACTTGAAGGATCTGCCACATTTTTTGGGATTGTGTCATCTTGTAGAACATTCTTAGTAAATGAAATAAATACTTTGCAATGAAAGTAGCATTAGTTGTTGTTTTCCACTTTATCCCTTCTCTTTCAACATAGACATAGAGAGAGACTCTACTGAATTCTGATTTTGGCAAAAAACTAATTTCTGCAATCATGCATCGAGTCTAAGAGGGGGGTTTCCCGGTTCTTTTTTGTTGCTGCAGCTTTGATAAGGAGTTGAATAAGGAAGTAGCAATCAAAGTAATTGACTTGGAGGAAGCGTAAGTACCACACTCAAGTACAAACATCTGTTGTGCATCTTGTCCTTGTGTGCCAACAGTGGGTTGTGGTTCTATCTACAAATCCTGATGACATTTTTTCTTGTGTGTGGGTGTTTGTGGGGAGCACATTGCTCTATGCACTTATGTTAAGATTCTCAATGTGCAACAAATGCTTTTCTAGGGTTAACGCGGAAACCCTAAATTTGTGTTTGTGTTTAGCGTTCTTAACTCCTGTGGGGGGTTGTTGGCAACAAATCAGTTTTAGAAATTGAGGGCAAGTTTCAGCACTTATCTCACTGCTTCTCTCAGGACCTTTATTATTCCCGTTTGTTCCAGAGATGCAGGATAAAGATCTTATGTTATTGCTGATCCAAGATTTAGGGCTAATTGTTATGTATTTATCTGCACTGTTGGGAGCTGCCAAAGTCAATGGGGGTCATGATGGCAGCTAGTCACTGCTAGTCATATTGAAGGGGGATGACCTGATAAAGTTGAGTGAAACTCATCAGGCTCATTCTTGTTCTGTTAGTTTTGGTTTTGCTGGAACTGACCCAATGGATACCTTCAAAGTTTTTATTGAGGATCCCACACTGATTCCTGTTTCGTTCATTTGAGTTTTGCTGGAACTGGCACAATATTTGCCTTTTAAGTGTTACTGTGGAGTTTGCATTGCAATCACATTGTAAATGCAGAAATATGTATCTCGTTGACAGTTGGTGGAGGTAGTCTCCCTTTTGAGCCACTGAATTGAAATGATTTGTGCCAGCATTGTGAGGGATTATGATTATTTTCTTTGATGGTGTGCATGGATTCCTTTCTGGCACTAGGGAAGACGAAGTTGAAGACATCCAGAAGGTGAGTATTACAGTCATCTACTGATTTTCTGTTTGGTTGGTTGCTTGTTTGAACTTTCCGGGTAGTGCAGTATCAGATATAGAAGTAGATCAATATGGAAGCTCTAGCTCTTTGTCTTGATCCTAAATGTGACTGACATATATCCATTCACTTAAAAGATTCTCTATGTTGGAAAGCTGGTTAGGGCCATGGCAGTAGTGTATTAGGTCAGCAAAGTGTGTGCCTTTGCATCATTTCATGGGATTCATGATGGTAAACTCTGTTGACTTGTAGGAAATTTCAGTCTTGTCACAATGCCGTTCTCCACATATTACTGAGTACTATGGGTCTTATCTGCACAACACCAAGCTATGGATTGTTATGGAGTACATGGCGGGTGGGTCTGTCTCAGATTTGGTGAGTTGAATAGTAGCGCCCAATGAAAATTTTATCCATTTATTTATATTAAGCACAGGAGTACAGTTAAGTCATAGATTTGTCTAAATACAAGACAATGTTGAGAACATTTTGATATCGATTGATGCAAATAAACAGCACTTTGGATGAGAAAAGAGCATTTCTCAGGATAATCAGACCGAAGGGAAAGGGACTTGTGGTGATAATGGTTAAGCAATGTGATAACTGAGTGAAAATTCACTTACTTTGATGGTGGGAGTGTGGATGTCTGCTATGTGTACAGCTTGAAACAGGGCCACCTCTGGATGAAGCCTCTATAGCCTCAATCTTACGGGAATTACTGCTCTCTCTAGAGTATCTTCATGGAGAAGGAAAAATTCATCGTGACATAAAAGGTACATTCCTCATACCCCTTTTTGCAACTGTGTAAATAATTGTATTCACCACAACTGGTAAACTCTTGGTACAAAGGTTAGGAAACATAAGGTAACACGGAAGCCTATCTGTGCCACCAATTCAAGAGATGCCCAGGGTTGGTGGTGAATGACAACAGCTCCCAGTGGAGCTTTATGCCTGTTTCTTTGAAGATGCATTCTACAAAGCTGGTCTTTGGTCTGATCATGGCATGCAAATTGGATTGTGCATGGGGAATCTTTCGGCATCAGCGGCCAATGTTTTGCTGACATCAAGCGGGGATGTGAAGGTAAGTGGCTTATTTTAGATGACCTGAAGAACTCTGTGGCCTGTTACAGGCTAGCTTTCATGTTTGAGTGATTATTAGGAATGTCAATGCTCGTGGTTGCTTCTTCTGTGTGAGTGCTGATGGAAGTTGATGCAGGTTGCAGATTTTGGAGTTTCTGCCCAGTTGACACGCACTGTTTCAAAGCGCAAAGTACAAACTGCAGAACCTCTCATTGCTTGATAAAACCACATAGACCTGTAAAGGTGGTTGGGTGTGCAACATGGTGAAAGGCTTTGAACCTATGTTACTGCACTGAGCATGTTCTAATAGCTTATTTCTGGCAACAACATTTATCTTGGTGGGGTTTTATGGTTGTAGACATTTGTCGGCACTCCATTTTGGATGGCACCAGAGGTCATACAGAACTCAGATGGATACAATGAGAAGGTCAGTCTCTTTGGAGTCTCACAGATTGTTGTGAAAGTGGTATTGACAGAACCTGTGAAATTAATCGAACAGATGTAGCTAATGTTTTCCTCTCAAAATGCCAAGTGCTCCTCAGATAAGGGGTTAGCTCTGTGTATGAATGGCTCTTTAGCTTTGATTATAGGTGAAGCTATGCCAACACCTTGTTCCATGTGCAGGCAGATATCTGGTCTCTGGGAATCACAGCAATTGAAATGGCAAAAGGGGAACCACCATATGCTGATCTTCACCCTATGAGAGTCCTCTTCCTGATACCAAAAAACAATCCACCACAGGTTGGCAGTTCATTAGATCTTTCCTTTTGAGAGTGTTTGTCAGCAGTATACAAAGTATGAGGCTGTTTTCAAAGGTCAATTTTTGTGTACTTATTTAAGAAGGTCATTCTGCTGACCACAATCAAAATTAGTTCAATAATTTGAGCAACATCTGTTGGATCTATGTTGGCATGGGGTGGTTGGGACTCAGCTTGATGATCACTTTTCCCGTCCCATGAAGGAATTTGTTTCATTATGCCTTAAGAAGAATGCTGCAGAGGTACACTCATAAACCTTGGGCCTGGTGCCATATTCTTTCTGGTGGTTTTGTTACTTCTCTTTAATATTTCTTTGCTACTGTTATAAAAGCACGATTTTCTGTGTCCTATTCTGGAGGATGGATTTATGTTAATGTACTATAGAATACAATTTGGCCAGCTGGTTGTTTGAGTTCTGTTTGATGTGCTGTACACACAGAGGCCCAGTGCAAGGGAGCTGTTGCGGCATCGGTTTGTGAGGAGTGCTCGAAAGAGTTCCAGGCTCCTTGAGCGGATAAGGTTAGAGTGGAAAGCAATTGACTACCAGACCTTTCTTGCCTTTATTGTCATGTTTTGTCTGGAGTGTCCTGCCATGTATGTAGGCCTTCTGGTGTGGTAGTCACTTGCATTTGGTGTTTCTTTGAAGAGGAGACAAAAATGGTGCTGTGAAAGGGGAATGTTGAATAGCTGGGACTGGATAACTATGTCACCATGGCTTACGGGCTTCAGCATAATCTGCCTCATTTTTCTTCTTCTCAGTGAGCTTCTCATAGTGGCAATTCTGTGCTGTGATGCAAGCAGAGAACGACCAAAGTCACATGTGAGCAAAAGTAAGGACTTACCAAGACCAGATGAAGCTTTTGAGAAGGATTCCTTGAACAAAGGGAACATTCTTAAGGGTGAATTTGGAGAGCCCCTCCCGCCAAGGTATGCTCCTTCTGCTTTCTAGTCAGTAGCTCCCAGGCACTACTACTAATACATATGAGGTGGGTTTAAGGTTTCAGACATTGCCATGATATATTTCATGAGAAATGGCTACATAGCTAGTCTGTCTTGTTGTTTGAAAGGTGCTAGTTTTCCATCTGTTAGCATACAATCCTTGATGTAATGTGAAAGGTCTGACTCCTTGTGAGCAAGTCTCTTAATGTTATGACCAAATTCATTGTCATGGCACCTTCAAAGTTTTATTGTGGAGATTTCTCTGCAATCTTGTATTGTTTTTGTAATGTGATTGATTCACCAGCTTCTTAGTAAGGTCGATGCAGCACCAAACCATTGGAGTTGGTAAAAGGTGGTTAATTGGTCTGATCATGTTGTATGGGGACAGCAGCAGGCGTAAGGCACTAAGGAATGCCAGCTGGGATTTTGGCACTGGGACAATCAATAGCACTGGGACAATACGAAGTGCAGTGAAGTCTTCAGATGACCAGGCAGCGGTAAAAGGCAGCCCTGAGGACACTACTGCTGCCAGACCCACATCCAGTCTAGATCTTCCAAGCATGTTTGCTGATACAGATCGTGATTGGCAGATTGTCACTGGACGCAACACTTCCATCAATGGCAATCATGGAGAGGAGCCTGTTGGAACACAAGAAGAGCCTGAAGCTTTAGCATCTCCAGAGAATGTACATCCTGTGTTCTTAACAACCTGTTAAAAGCTTGTCAGGGTGTGTTTCCATGTGCACTTCTTGGGATGAGATGATAAGCCAAAAAACTTGGTGATTGCATGATTTTATTATTATGTTTTGAAAAGTAGACAGTCTTATCAGAAAACTAATGAGTCATCTGCAGACAGGCAATTAGTAATGCTTTCCTGAAGGAGTCTTGCTTGCTTCCTGTTTCCACAGGGAAATTTGACAGGGAGCTACACAGGGACAATTGCAATGCGATCTCCTAGAGAGCATCCATCTCTGATACCATTGTCAAGTGTTCTGCCTGCTCTGGTACAAGCTGGTGACTCTTCATATGGTTGAACCCTTTCATTTTGTGAAGTGATTGCCAATTTGGTCTTGAGTGGTACTGCCATGCATCTATGCTTTGCCTGCTTGCTCGTGCCTGAACATTGTGTGGGGTTGCCTTTCCCTGGCATCAGGCAAACAAAACATCAGAGGTATCAAATGAGGATGCATCTGAGATTTTTTCAAGTGGGACCATTGTGCGGAGCAGCAAAGCAGATGAAGGTTCTTCTGAGGTTGGCACGCCCAGGTTTAAAAGGTCATCTCATGAAGGTGTCAATTCTGCCAGAGAAGACAGTGCGACCAACCTTGCTGAGGTATCTCCTGTCCTTCTGTCTTGAGAACAGATTGCTGTTTCTTTTTTAGTTAATAAGATGAGGAAATAGGTCATTGTTACTGAAAACCACCTTAAGTTTGTATCAGCCCTACAGGTGTAGTGTGTAACTGTAAGTCCTCTAAGTTACATGCACTGTAAAAAGAGGTTTATGCTTCATACAGCTGCTACTTGAACCGGTTCATCTTCCATGTAGAAACTCTTGATCAGAGATGCACTTTTGCAAAATTTCAATTCTCTTAAATCTCAACCTGAACATTCAATCCAAGCCTTTTGCAGGCAAAAGCAGCACTGCAAGCTGGTTTGAAAAAGGCACCTTTGAGAACAACCTCAATCAAGCTGCGACCAGATGCACATGATATGAATACTGTTGTCATCATGGATCCTGCAAGGCAAGATTTCACTAGAGAAATTATCTCTAATTGTAGTACTAGGTCCTTGATTTAGACTAAATTATTATTTGTCAGATTTTCTTTGTACCAAGAGTCTCTCTTTGCCTCAACAAAGGTGGGGTTCACAAGATTCCATAGAGCATACCTGGAAGTGACAAGTACTTGACAATGCAGCTGAGCTGATCATCTTGGTACAAGGTTTCTGATCTTTGTGACAATGTATTGTGTTTCCAAATAACAATGAGCAATTGTCTCAATCTGCGCCCCTTTCTGTATTAATAATGTGAAGGGAAGAGCGCAGTGGCCGGGAGACACCAAGGGCTGGATTCAGGGCTGGCAGGCGGTCAAGTGAAGATGAAGACTCAGCTCGAGCAGCAGCAGCAGGGGCCTCCCCAGCCCTGTCTCTTCTTCTTATCCCTGCACTCAAGGAGGTAACCATCCTGGTTTTGTAAGGGCAATGAAGCATTTTCTGAAAGCTCTTGTTTTCTTGTAGCACGTAAGATGCAAAGATAATTTTCAATTTTGGGGCCTGCCCTCCTTTCTACCACCCTTGGTTTGATATGACAACCTTGTTGTACTGCAAACAGAGGTAAGCGTGAGAAAATTGTGGATGATTTTGTAGACTGCAGCAGAGCAATCTGAGGGACCAGCATTGAGAGCTGCTGCAGATGCTGCAGATTCCCTGATGGATCTGGAGCGCTTGGCTCCTGGTGCATGTGAAGTCCTTGTGAGCAAGCTTCTTCAGCGTTTAGCAAGGTCAGAAATACAAACTGTGTTACTCTTTTCCATCTGCAGTATATCTTGGCCTTAATGTGTTTTAGAAACACAAGTAGCTAAACTTCAGCAGTACTGATGTCACTCCTGACTTCAAATCAGCAACTAACCTCCAAAAACCAAAAGGCTGTAGTAGGCAGGTGGATACTACATTTTCTATCTCTCCTCTAGAACATTGGATGTTTGAAGCTGAGAAGATCATACATGTTTGTGCATTTGTATATGGAAGAGTGATGGGTGCTTTGAATAAGTCGAATATTACAAGCAAAGTCATAGTTCCTGCACAAAGAGCAAGGATGGACCAAACTTATATCAAATTTCCAGAAGGAGCTCCCAACCAATTGTTTTTTGGGAAATGTGGTGTAACAGCACTGAGGAGGCGTCAGTGAAGGGGCTCCATGCGCTTGCACGTCGGGTACTCAAAGCAGATAGTGCAACTGAAGAAGTTGGAACATCACCCTTCAAACCAGGAAAGCCTGGATTTGGCCGAACTCGATCACCAACCAATGGATCTGATAGTTCAGGACTCAGCCCAGTAGCTGCATTCCTACTCTCAAGGTTTGTAACCTTTCAACCATCTTGTTAGCATAATAATAATAACCCCGGTTCAACTAAGAAGAGATCATATGGACACAACTGATTCTGATCCTGCTCTTCTTTGCTCTTTTCACAGGTGGCAAGTTCAGGTCACAAGAGATTTGAGTGTGCGGCAGTAGATTTGGAGCACTGATTTGTCACAGCTTCTGATTTGTCACACATCATGACTTTTCAAAGGAGTTTTACAGTGGTGTCTCACATTGCTTTGTATTGGCCTAACAGGGAGTCTCTGCCATCACTTATTAATAAGAAGAGTCACTCTTGCAGCTTAGTTAGCATCATCCAAATTCATGGAGTGGCATAGCTGTTCATTGCTATGTACACAAAAATGCAACTGTCTTGTCACTCCATTGGGTACTTTTTTTAGTGTCTGACTTAACTAGCTGATGACATATGTAAAACACACCATCTATATTCTGACACATTCTTCTTGGAAAGAAGACTTGACCCAGAGTGTGCAAAACCTGATGGGGTTTACCTCAAAATGTGTCAAGTGAAGTTGCATATCAGAAGACCACCACCATCTTTGATGGGCCTAGAAAATTTTCTTTGGGTGCTCAACAATGTTATGTCAACAAAAGAAACTATCACTGTAACAAATCACTCTAACAGTTGTAACTAGATGTTTTATGAAAGGAAGTTGAACACGGAAAGGAGGATGAGGAGGGTATTTGCTTGGTACCTTTGTTGATGATGAAAGGAGGTTGGTGGAGAAGAAACAGCAAAATTGATTGCGAATCCATGTCCAGTGATGAAGAAAAGTGTGAACAGTGATGGACAACCTTTTGAATCCAACACTTTTTCTCTGTCTCCAAAAGAAAGCATTCTTGACTCTAGGGCCCAAGAACATGGCAATGGAATGTCCTCAGTTTTGTCCACTCTTTGTTGTGTGGAATGAAGAGTGTAAGAAGCTACACAACCTGTAGAACCTGCTGCCTCCCTCCCTACCCCCCCTTGAGCTTTCTTTCCAAAGTCTCATTGTGGCTAGAGCAGGGTCATCATTGGCAAATAAGCAAGTAATCCTATTACTGTTGTACTGATGATGATGGCTGATGATCATGAAACAGCTTCTGTAATATTTGAGGCCATGTAGAAAAGGAGTGAAAAGGCCAGACAAAAGAGCTTATATGAATTCCAAAAATGGAGAAGAAAAAGTTCAACTGCAAACAAGGAGTGAAAAAGACACAAAAAAGTTTGTATGATTTCCCAAAATAGAGGAGAAAAAAGCTCGCCTACAAAAGGAAGGCTGCAGTGTGTGAACCAATAGAAAACGGGTGAGGAAGAAACCGGACACAAAACTTGTATGAAATCCAAAAATAGAGAAGAAAAAGCTCGACCTGCAATGAGTCTAAAAGCACAAAAACAGAAAGAAAACGGGTGATGAACTAGGAGACAGACAAAAAGCTTGTAAGAATCATGACAATAGAGAAGAAAATGTCGACTTGAGTGCCACATGTAAAAGCACAGTAAGCATGGAGCGAACAAGCTGCGAGCAAGCGAGCAAGCTTCGTTGGATTTCCGAGACAGAGAGAAGCCAAGCCAAGAAGGATCGTGGCGATGGTGAACTCATTCGTCGGTGGCGATGTGCGGGAGACGGCGTCGTTCTTCTTCAGCGAGGCAACAAGTGTGAACCTGTTCACAGTGTTGTGGCGGCATTGATGACGACGCAGCAGCAGCAACCGAAGGGGGAGAGAGGGAAGGGGAGCATGTTCGCGAATTGGTGGGGGTGGTTAGTAGTTACCTGGAGCGCGAAGGGACACGCGCTGCCAACTCCTCCCCTACTACGGACGCTGTCACGCACTTCTAACGCACTTTCCTTCACTCGAGCCCCGCAACCCCCACGCACGACATCACGAGGAAAAGGCCTCCTGCTCCTCCTCCTCCTCCTCCGCCTGCTGCAAAGTCCTCCCCATACGCTCCTCCTTCGTACTTCACACCCCCGGCTCCTCTTCCCACGATCTCCAACCTTCCCCCGGGCTCTCGTGCGTCTCCCTAAGCACCACCGAAAAACAGAAGAAAATCTGCCGTGAAACAGCACCAAAAATAATTCTCGTGAGTTCTCCTCGGCTTCAATTTCCGATCTCTCTCTCCGCCTGAAGAAAACCGATCGATAACACACAAAAGCGAGAAAGAGAGGAAGGAGGAGAAAACATAGACAGGACAGAGAAAAGAGAGAGAATAGTGTGGAGAGATCTGTTTATGGCTCCGAAGCGAGCTGGAGGAGAGGAGACGACATCGAATGGAAGCGGCCGTAAGAAGAGAAGGACAAAGGTAGTGAATGCTGCTGCTACTGCTGCTGCTATACACCACCACATACCTGCGTACTCCAACACCATTTTCCGACATTACAGCTCCATCGGCGACTGGAAAGCCATGGACGATACGCAGTGGCAGAGCAGCACGGGGTTGCGGGGGTTTGCGGAGAAGGAATGCAAGGCGATACACGAGATGATGGTGATAGAGTTCGTGAAGAATTACGAGCTTGACACCAACAGAAGCACTGTGCGCGGTTGCAACATTTGTCTCGACAAGAAAGTGATCATGGCGGTTTTCCGCCTTCCCGGAGAGGGAAGTCAGCCGAGGCTGACGCGAGTGGAGAATTTCGACGCGTCCTTGTTCTTCGACGCTGACGATCCCGGCATTTACGTCGCGACGCAAGGATTCGTGATCGACAAGATGCGAAGCTTCGAGGATCAAATCCGGTTCAGAGCTTTGACGGAAGCGCTGGTGCTGAAGCAGGTTCTGAAATACACTTCCGCGTCTTTCCTCGAGGCTGTTCAACGAGCGCTGGAAGGAGAAGCGATCGACTGGGCTTCCTATTACTTGAGTATCTTGACGAGCAAGATCAGAGCATTGCAACGAAACTCGCAAGAGCGATGCATCAGTTGCATTGGCCCCGCCATCACCGAAATCCTTGATTACCTTCTCGGTTCCACATGGACCATGGACGATGTCCTGGCCATGGGAATACTCAAGATTGCTGCTGCAGAAGCAGTAGGTGCAGGAGGAGAATCAAACACGCAGAATTCCACGGAATCTCATCCGCATTGCTGCAAGGAGGAGGAAGAAGACGTTGAAGTCCAGAGAGGAGAGCGGCACGAAGCAACGGCAGCAGCATGGGAAGAAGAAGAGCAACAAGAAGAGCGACCTTGTAGAAGACGACAGCAACAACAGCAACAAGATCTTCCCCTCGCCGCCGCAGTAGTCGCAAAGCTCGTGAAAGCAGAGCCAGAAGGAGGAGGAACAACAACAGAAGAAGAAGAGCGACGAGTGGAGGAGGTGGTGGTGAAAGGCAGTAGTCATCAGGAGCAGCTGCTTACCACGAAGAACACGATCGAAGCAGCAGCAGCAGCAACAACAAGACGGCAAGAGGCGTCGGCCGCTGCTGCAATGAGGACGACCACATCGCCGGAAAACAAACCGTTACCAAGCGTAGCTGAAATGCAAAGACTAGCAGAGAGAAACAAGCGAGCGTATACATTGTCGGAAGGGATGCTACTGGAAGAGAAGAAGAGGAACATACATCTGTTGCAGAAGAACGAAGAAATGGTACAGGACTTGGCGAGGTTGCAGAGAGAGCTCAACGCGATCAAAGACAGAGCCATCACCTACAAGCGCATCAGCAAGGAATGGCAAGCGCGAGTGGAGCAGCTGCAACACAAAGCCAACAGCGATGGACAAATCCAGGAACAAATGGAGAAGGATCTGAGCCAAAGGGAGGCGGATCTCAAGGCATTGAAGAGCGAGATGGTGAAGAAGGAGGAATTGGCAAGAGTGCATGAATACTATGCTGTTGCACGCGCACAAAGCCAAGTGCAAGTGTTGGAGAAACAGTTTCGCAAGGCACAGAGACAAAGCATGCCTGCCTATGAGCAATTGATGGCAGAATGCGGAGAATTCAAGCTCAAGGCATTGCTGTATGACGCCTTGTTGTTGTCTGTATCCTCCGGCGAGAAGAGGACTCAGTTTGTGGATGCCCAGCGACATTACCAGAGATGGCTTGATGCAGAGAGAGTCAGATACTCGCGCATGATGAACCATATTCTCGAATTCTTTGCTGAAGAAGAAGATAATGCTGAGGAGGAGGAAATTGCAGAGGAATCTAAAGTTGTCAGCACCACTCCCATGACGACAACAACAACAGCAGCAGCAGCAGCAGCAGCAGCATTGAGGAGAAAGGAGAACACAACTCTAGCAGCAGCAGCTGTAGGAGCTTTACACACAGACTTAAAACAGCTTCAAAACCCTGTTCTTTACCCACCACCGCACAGGTGCCATTTCCACAACTTCGTTCCAATTGCTAGGTTTTGCTCCTTGATGCGATCATCATCATCAAATGCACCTTCATGTGTGCAAGACATCTTGTGCAACAGAATTTGACGGTTTTCTCTGCTATTTTTGCTTTAATTTTTACAATCCCACCCACCCAGATGTTTTGAAATCAGAGCCGACCACAATTGCAAAAAGCTTACAGTCTTTTGTGCCAATTGATGTATCATGGGTGGGTGAGGCAGGACGTGACCTCGAGTGTGATGGTTGTTGTCTCACACACATAAGAATGCAGTTGAATGACAAATGGCACTTCAGAATGGTGTGTTTTTCTCCAGTCAATATGGGTGAAGGAAGAAGCATTAGCTGCCCAGAAGCTTGTACTCAAAAACCACAGCCTTAAGTCATCTGCAAAACCCTTGAGCTTTGGGTATTCTTTCTTTCCAAAGAAATCACACATGTTGTCATGTTCATTTTTTGGAGACATGCCTTTGGAGCACTGGTACCTTTGGGTACAGTGGGTACTGCTGCTTGCAAGCAAATTGTAAGGTGAGAAAATTATATCTGACACAACACTTTGTCTCCTTCAAGTTGGTGGTCATCTTAGGTTACATGAGAGAAAGAGAAGTGTTTGTGAGCTCTCTCTACATAGATAGATGCATATGAATGCAAACCAATCTTTACATAAGCAATCCATGGGCAACCAGGCACCCAACAGCCTTTTGGGTTGTCTGTCTGTCTGTCTTTCTGTATCAAGTAATGCTGATGATCCATAGCACTCATATGTGAAATACTATTGCTAGCTAGTCATTGGAATTCGTTGCCTACATTTGATTATAGATTTCAGGATTTGGCATCAAAGCTAGAATTTGATTCAATGAAGCATTTTTATTATCTTAGTAAGCATAGGTTGTTCACTTGCCAGAGTTATGCATTATTGCCTCTGTCATTACCAAGTGAAGAGGATACTTCATTTTTTTTATCTCCATTAAGAACTGCTGCTCAATCATCAAAGAGAATGACATCTGAGAGAAGCTGACAACGTTGCTCGAGATGATGGTCTTTCCACTCTTCATCATCTCAACCTTACAAGATTGAAAACTTTTGAAGATGAAAGTTTCTTAAACATACACAAATGACATGTCTAACCATCATGTTTCATGTAAAAGAGTGTTGTAATGATGCTACAAAGGCAACATGATCCCCAATCCCCCAAGTTTAAATGTAGAAGAAAACTTGGGTCAACATATCTCCACAAATGTCACATAAAAGGCAAATCCATTTTCGGGGTTTTGCGATTGTTGAATTTATCCATTTCATAAACACGATTCTTCAGCTAATTGAAAACACTTTGCACACAATAGAGTTATCAGTAAAGTAACCCCCTCCTCTTCACCCTGTCTTTGGGCCTCCTTCCACCCCCGTAATCCCCTCTTTCAGTGGTATCTGCAAAGTAAAGACATTTTATTAAATCTCAGTATGAAATGCTGCCCCAATGGAAGGATGTATGTCGAACATATTAATTTCTCGCAATATACCCCCAACAAATTTTGTGTATGTTTAGCTTACACTTGTACAACATTACAAATGTGTTGCATTCAAGTCAGGTCATAGTTGTAATATAAACATATTCGAGTTAGGTCGTAGTTGTAATATAGTCAATATACCCCAACAAATTTTGTGTATGTTTAGCTTACACTTGTCCAACATTACAAATGTGTTGCATTCAAGTTAGGTTGTTCTCGTAATATAAACATATTCAAGTTAGGTCGTAGTTGTAATATAGTGAATTGAAAGTTGGTAACGTACATGATATTCAAGGAATTGCTCATCAATCTTGCAACTGTCAGTTGGTTCCAGTGATTTGAAACTCCTCCGAGAATTGCTGGCTACTTTCATGAAAGAAACCAGCCAAAAAAAAAAAAAAACAAAAGGATGGTTTTCTGGGGAATGAACTTGAGAACCGTGATTGTATGTCAGAACTGGGTATTTGATTTTTTGATACCCATGGTCATCTCTCAAAACTAGGTATTTATTTTTGTGAGAACCATGATTACAAATTCCCTATTTAGAATTTTTATTTTTTTAAAAAAAATTGCCACGATTGCCTACAATATGAGAGGGTGCTTAAGACTTTCTAGTTTTGTATTTTGAATATAGCCAAATTTGGCTAAATATACAATTTGAAAAATCCTTTGTATAGGTCAAAATTCATAATTTCAGGTTGAAATTTGCTGAAAATTCTCTTATAAAACAAACATTGGTCATGACTCATCACAATACTAGTGTTTTTCTTTTTTAACAACTTGGGCTCTGCATTGCTACACACTACCATTGACTAATTTAATCAACTAATGACAAAAATGATTTTATTATTATTTTTGTTGAAAATTAAATTTCCATTTGAATGAAAATATTGAGTGACATTGCATGCATCTTTAATCGAATTGTGATTTAATTGAATTGGATTCGTATTTAATTCAATTCAATTCAAATTTCTAAATTGAATTCAAATGCATTGATTGGAATTTCACAATTCAACTTAATTTAATTAAAAAATTGGACTAAAATTCAATTGAAAAAAAAAAATGATGCAAATTGATGGAGAAGGTATTGAAAATATGATTGTGAATATGGTGTTAGAAAAATAGAACTTTAAAAGACATGCATCCAAAATGACACTTATATTCACCCTATACTTGTCTTACCTTATAAACCAACTCTAATGAATCATCATCATTGGAATTTTGTGATGTAACAAAAGTGGTGATCATCCATAAGAAGATTTAGATGAATTTGGCCACAAGAAAAATATGAAAAAAAAAAATTTAAACATCCTTTTATATTTTTTGGCTACCTACCTGAACCACATATAGAAATCTCACAATTTTTCTTAATTTTTGGTTGAATTTTTCCTATTGAAAATGTCAAAAAGCACTTGATTTTAGCACTTTTAATTTTCAAATTAAAATTCTCTCTTTGGCTATATAGATAAGCCCATGCGGTCTTGTACCAAGGGTTGTCTCAAACTTGTAGTGTAGTAAAAAGTATTGTAAAGTGATAAAATGCTCAACATCGATCTTCTGGGTGGAGGATATAATTGTTCCAAAGGATATCATGTTTTGCATGTACCTTGTTGACCTCATGCTTCATGTCGTTTTGTTGTTTTAGGTGCATAGCTACCTCTTGAAAACATTGGGTGTAGAATGCTTGCTTGCTTGCTTGATTGATTTAGACACTTGTTTCTTTATTGAAATACTCAAATTGCAAACCTTTTGAGGAGATAATAAATGGGTGCATTTATAATGCTATTATGATGTTTTCCATGAGATTTTTCATGCAACAACCCTATCGATTGGTTTGTATGAGGAAGAGGTTGCAAGCTTGAAATTGTATAAAAATGTTGAGGTTTGTGCACCGCTTAGAAAAACTAGACTAGAAATAAACATGCGTTAAAAACAACAAATTCTTGTTGAGCAATGTGCATGTTTTTTGAATGATTTTCTTTTTCCAAAGGAGTTGCCTTAGGAACTAGTGTACCTTTTCAGGTTCAATTGTTATTACATTATTAATTAAAATGTGGAACTATTTGGAAATTAATTATTCAAAATATCAAAAGTTAAAGAAATTATTTGCTCATGAATGCAAAAAATTTGAGAATTTGAGATCATTGTGTAAGTTGTATCTAGAGTTTATCTATAATTTATTTCTTTGTTTTTGCTATTCAATATCCAAAAGATAGGTGATTTATCAAATCACTTACCTATGTATGCTAAGTTAGTATTCAACTAAGTTGTTGGATAAAATGAAATCATGTTGAATTGTGTTGAGGAAAGGAAATCATATAGCATTTTTTTTTTAAAAAGATCTTTTCATGGACATTAAGTGCAATGATTAATCATCATTTTCAAATATTTATTTATCTTTGCATAATAATAGTTTTCCCAAAAATTACATTTCAAAAGATAAAATAAATTTTTGGCATTTGAGTGTTGAAATTGATAAGGGGCTATAGTATACTTAATTGTTGCATAGTTCTAATTTAAGGTGCCAATTTGATAATATCATTGGTTGCAATTTTTTTCTTCACACCTAGACACAAGCCTATGAAGTTCTTATGACATTTAAGTGCCAAACTTTTAAAAGGAACTCCTCAAAACAATTCAAGGCTCCCATGCTAACAATCTAAGTGCCAAGATAGGCTTTTCTTTTTCACATTTAGGCACAAGCTTATTCCACATACCCTATATATTTGTGTGTATTTTATAGATTAATATTATATATTGTCTATATACAAACTATGTTTAAATCAAAGACCATTGCTCTAACTGAAAAAATAATTAAATTAAATTACTGCAGGTGATATTTCAATTATTTGTGGTTTTTTCTTTTTTCTTTTTTAATTTTTTTTATGGAGCCAAACTAATGATATTATCAACAAGAAGATTTAGCCAAACTTTGCTATACATTGAATATCAAAGTAAAAAAGAATTAAAATTATCCTTCTATATTTTGGCTACCCAATCGTAACGCATTGTAAAAATCTGGCGATTTGTTTTCAATTTTTTTGAAATTTGGTGAACTAGGGTTATTATTTTCACAAAAATCCTTTGCCCCCAAGAAAACCATTGTTTTTGTGAGGAGTTGTGGGGATAGCTAGTTTGCTTGTCCTTTGCATAGTTAGCTCGATGAGGGTGGAAATAGGAAATTGTGGATGACACTAAACACAACTTAACAAGCTCTACTTGGTGCAAAAAGTTGCCAACAAAGCTCAACCCTACACACAACTGCATGGTTTTGCCACAAGGTTAATTAGTTTAACCTTCTTAATATATTTAATGTTTTAAAAATGATTGTTCATTTTTAATGTTTAAATCTATGTTAGTGGTTGGTACTCATGTTTTTTTTATTGAGAAGGTACTAAGTTCAAACTTAAGGTTAGATAGGTGAAAAAAATTAATTTAAAAACCTTTTTGTAGAACACTTAGATTAGAATTAATCATGTTGTGTAGTTTTGCATGTAGGGCACAAAAAAGGTGCAAAAAAACAAGCTTGACAATATTGGACATAGTTTTGATATAGACTCGTATTACCTTTTCAACTTTAATGGCAATTAAATTTTTTTTGTAAATTTCATAAAACTTTAAATATAATCTATTTGAACCATCAAAATTTAAGAAAATTACAAGGGAAGGAAAAATACAAAAATTGATGGAAACCCCAATCCTTATCCACCATTGCAAAATAGGTATCCAATAATTGATAATGTTATTTGTTTGTTTTATAATTTGGTGGAACATTTTTGTTTTACCATTTTTTGCACAAAAAAAAAAGCATTACAAAATGTTGTAAAAGGTCTCATTATATTATGTTAGAGTTTCAAAGTCCAAAAAACCTACCAATGAAGTTGGCTATATTTATTCCCATATTTTCCTAAATTATTATTTTTACTGCTGAAATGGATTTTGAAAGATCAAAATAATCATTTGGCACCCAAGAGCCAAACCTAAGAGAATAATACAATAATATATAAGAGGTAAGGCCAGTGGGTTGTTGGTAGGTAGGTAGTAAAAACATTAATTTGTAACAATAACAATAGTGGTTAGTTAGGGAATGGGAATGAACAAAAAAAATGTTTCATGTCCACCCACCATTCATCCATTGTTCTCCATATAGGTGGGATAATTACTTTTAATTTGTCAAAATATATAAAGAGTTATTTAAGGGGTCAAAGTTTGAAGCATGGTCCTTTTGCAACGACCTAACCACTAAAACATTTCAATTTTTTTGAAATAAGTATACCTTACAATAAATTTATTTTTTATTGTCAAAATTTTCAGAATTAAAAACCTAAGCACCAAACCAAAAATATATAATTTCATTAATTATTTGGCATTCATGTACCGAACCCACCAAGGTACTATAATAATCTTTTATTTTCAAGTGATAAGTAGTTGCTAAAATGGCTACACGGCCAAAGTTTCAATTAACATAGGTGGTTAAATTGTGCGAAGTGGAGTTGATTTGGCCAATTTTTTTAAATTAAAGAGTGGCTATGATGACAAGTTGTCATTTATAAATATTTACAAAGCAACTATAGTAGCAACATGTTTGTTGCCAAGTAAGTGTATTTGGCTACAAGATTGTTGGAACCATAAGTACATTTGGCTACATAATGCATCAACAAAACGTTAAAAGTTGCTATAAAATTAATGATAAGCATATAAACTAATCATTAAATATTAGTTACATGAGGAATTCAAATCATATATTTGCATATGTTAGGTTTTTTCAAATTTATGTTTAAAATAGTGCTTTCAAATATCCAATGGTGAGTATTTCTTACAAGTCACAATATTAAAGCAAATTGCAAAAGAGGTGATACTATGTGTAGAGGTCTAGACAATAGAAACACTTAAGTTGTGAAAAGAGTTTCCTTTTGTTTCTAATGGAAAGAAGTTACAATGAATCCCAATTGTCAAAAATCTCCATGAGATGAGTGAAAAATCTATGCATGCTAATGTACTTGCCATCTCAAATAACATTGAAAAAAAAAAACAAGAAAAAGAAAAGCATTTTATAACCCACTTTATTCCAATCACTTAAATCTCACACACCAACAAATCCACCCTTTTGCTTGTAGAATTCAAATCAACTATCACAAAAGTTTGGCATCAAAATAGTCCATTCCTTAGTTTTTTATCACATATAAACCTCTTTGATACTCCATGCATAGATTCTAAGGTATTAGATGTATGCTATAAGTAAAGGAAAAAAACTGCAAAATGTTTATTTTTAGTGGAACTAACAAATAAGAATGGTAATTTTTGTCCCTTGAAAATTTGCAAAAGCCAAATTTTTTGCTCTTACATCATGTAACATAATTAGAAAATTATCAAGGTTGGGCAATGTAGGAAGACCTTCATGGTTACATATGGGACCAACACCTTGAACTCAAATATACAAAGATGGAGAGACTAATAAATATGAATGTAATTGCACGGAAAAATGTCACAAAAAATGATATAATAACTAAACAATTTTCATTTCAATTTTAGCAAATCCAAACAAACATTGTAAAATGAGTGTGAAGAAAATCTTGTATACCATTCTTACAAAGTATCAAATCATTGGCTTCATTGTGAATGGCAATGACTAGCTACGACTACTCTCCAATAGTTTCAACAATGTACAATTTGAACTAAAGAGGTCAAAGTTTAATGTGGTTGAAAAATTTCAAAATAAAAAAACCAATAAAAGTAAAGACTATTACTTGAATGCCCCCTGAGATGATATGAGAAGCAAGATGACATTCTTCCCTTTTTAGGAATCAAATTAATCACTTTTGCCATTGTTATTTTCCACACATAGCATCCATTGTTTTAAAGAGTTGTTACCAAATATGTTGAGTCCAAAGCATGAACCAAACTCAAACACAACAATGTCAAACATCACATTAGGGATAGTGAATGGCCACCCACCTCCTTGACACCATAACATAACTCTAGTCAATTACACTCTAAAAGAACACAAAATCACCTTCTTGAAAAGGAAGGAAACCATACATCTTGCTACCTTAACTTTCAAACTTTGCAAAATGCTAATGAATGTTCATAATGAGAATGGGGGCACTTGATGTCAAGGTCTTGAATTGATTTGAAAACTTTTGGGTCATTTAAGACAAGCATTAAGTTGGGCCACTAAAAACCAATAACTTGTCCATCCTACACATCCACACATTTCATCATTCCCCGTACATTACATGATTCACCCATATGTTGGCAAAACATGAAAAAGACCTCAAGTCTTCACAATTTATTAACGAAATAAAAGTTGGACTTCCAAATGTTGGAGAACTCTACAAGCTCAAACAACTTCTAAAACACATGAATTTTGAAAATGTTGGCAACAATGTCGAGCATAGATTAATATCCATCTAACCATTAGGTTAACCAACAATATATATGTAACTAATTGAGAGATTTCAAACAATAATAAGGAGATTTTTTTCTACCTTTTTGCCATTAGCCACCTACAAAGAGAAAAATGACAAATCATAAGTTCAAGGAGATGATTGTGGGATAATTTTTTTGTTTCTTTCTAATAAGGACATGGGTCTTCCTCATCCTTCTTTGGTACATAATCTATTGGGGAAAAAATTCTAGAAAAACACAACACAATCATGCAACACACTTATGCTTGTAAAGTATTCATTAACTAACTTGAGATGAAGGAAACAAAAGTTAGCAATTTTCATATCAACTTAAGATACATAATCACACATACTATATTTTGGGGAAGAAAGAAAACTAGAAGCAAAAGCCATAAATAACAAAATTCCAAGCTATAAGTCCATTTGACAAAAAGTTGGAAAGCACATTACAACACTAAAAAAGGTTGTTTTCACAAAATGTAATTCAAATTCAAGAACACATGAATGAAAGAAATTACTTCTAAATGGGATTCAAGCCTTATTACTTAAATTTTGTGATGGTAAAAAGAGACAATTCACTTTGAAAGTCTTTATTATTTTGTCAAAATTGCATGGAAATCAAAATGTGCGTTGTGACAACAAATATTACAAAATGTTGAATTTGAATGAATCTTAAACAATAGCTTGAACATGGGTTTCAAAAGCTCCACACTTGTAGACAACATAGATGTAACATCTAAAAATCTTTGTGTTGTGAACTTGTTATCCTTATTTGTTTGGTGCAACCCAAGAACAAAAATGTTGAAAGAACTAGAAAGTTGGAATTATGCATTACAAGTTGACATTCATGTGCATCAATGAATTTTTGCCTTTCCATGTCAATCAAGTAAAAAGAACAATATCTTAGGTCACAAAGGCAGTTCTAAATCTCAATTTCTAAGTAAAAAAACACAATTTTCATTATCTCTTCAAACTAGTTGTGGAAAATCCAATTTAATTTCAATGCACCAAAAAAGATGCAAAAATTCCTCCTACAAAACAAAAAATCCATCTTAGTGTTGATTACAAGTCTATTTTCAAAATACAAACATGAAAAGCAAATGTTTTATTTCCAAAGAAACACAAAATATTAAAGTTGCCTATAAATTATTGAATCATATTATATTTTGAATTGACAAGTTCAAAAGTCATTCAACCAAATCACAATTCACAAATTCCACAAACTTGAAGCTACAAAACTTCCAAAATTGGGATTAGTTATTGATTCACCAAAGCCCAACCTTAGTCCCAAACAACGACCATGGAAACTTGAAATGACAAAAGTGACTTGAGAAAACAAATCATTGATTATTCAAAATGACATAAACAATTAAAGAATTTTAAATGGATTTGATATGACAATGGAAAATTGAAATTTTCACCATCCTTAAACTTGAAAGTGTATAACTTAGATTTTAAAAGCTTCAAAGTTCATGAATCATGATTTACCTCAAGCCTTGCACACTTAGATATGGTGAAGATGAATTCTTTGCCAAGACAAAACTTAAACTTATGAACAATCTTGATTCTCAAATATCATCCAACTCCCCTACAAGCCACCAAATCCCATGACCATTACTTTGTGATGTTGATTATACATCACATTGTCAATCCTCTCTCTACCTTTAATTAACCACAAGCTTTCTGAATTCATACAATTTTTGAATCTGAAATAATCCCAATATAAAACAACAAATGCAAAGTTGCATTTGTAAATTCAATTATATAACAACTAAATTATTGCATACATGGCATTCAACCATTTTACAGATTGCAATCCCATGAGAATCCAAAGGCAATTAAAATTATAGTTGTAAAATTATTGTTGGAAAATCATGACCTTCATTGCATTGCCACCTACGAGTGATGTGAACACAACATAGGTTTGCATCTTGGTGAAAAGCTCAGTCACTTGGTAGTGGTGATGGCAAATGAAAGTTGTCTTGATGAGTTGGATTGACAACTTTAGGGTTTAAAGTTGGTCGCACATTGGTGATGTTACCATGTGGCAATAGTAATAATAGGTGAAAAAACAAAATTGATTCCCTAGATTTTACAACAAGCCTATTGTGGGTTCATGACTTGTCTCATGTTTTGACAAATTTTTGTTCAAAAAATGTTGGATAGTATGTGATGAAAGAATATTTAAATAGCATCACCTAGGCCAATCATTGTGGTTGAACAAACAAAAATAATCACTTTCTTTTGAAGGTCATTATATCTTGTGCATATTTATAAGTTCAAACCAATGTTGTCCAATTCCTAATTTCAAAAGGAACCTTTAGTTTTGGTTCTAACCTTTACTTTGTTTTTGAAGGAATCTTCAATCTAATCTTGAACTAGTTCTTTGGATTTTTAAAAACCTCCAATTTTGGTCATTTTCACAAATAATTTAAAATTAATCCAATTGAAAATGAGGTCTAGTTCCATCTCCATTATACACACACTTCAACAAAAAATAAATTTGTGTAATATTACTTTGTTGAATTAATGCAAATAGTTCAAAATAGAAATTAAAATTTATCAATTATGTACAACCAATTGAATGCAATAACTTGCCTAAAATGTAACACCAAACTTATATTATTTCTTGAAAAAGTTGCACTTATTTACCTAGAAAACCTAAACATGTTTACAACAATGCAACACCCATGGTCACATTTTAATTCAATTTTGAAAAAAAGTTGGTTGTTTGGTTAGGTTCAAATGGTGGGTCCAACAAAACTTGAAACCTAACCTATAACATGAACTTGAACCTACTTAAATTCTAGGACCTTCCAACACTAGTTCAAACATTATATATATATAACACATTCAACAAAAGGATAGTGATGGTCTTCATTGAAGGCCATCACATTGTAATCTTGCTCAAGTTCAAAAATCCAACTTTTCAGTAAGTTGTTTTTAATGTAAAATCAACATCAAAGAGTCAAGCTCCTCACCCAACTTTCCCAAAAAAAAAAAAAAAAAAAAAAGGGGGGGCGGAAGA
>Ga0116231_10000564_pt1 | contig 66543 bp, 43 predicted proteins | sample S1TSphgellanicum_2_FD_89695 | JGI IMG/M metagenome (GOLD analysis project Ga0116231, IMG submission 89695) | Host-associated microbial communities from peat moss isolated from Minnesota, USA - S1T2_Fd - Sphagnum magellanicum MG | ecosystem: Host-associated > Plants > Peat moss > Unclassified... | reverse complement strand
GGCATTGTGAATGTAACTTTTGATGACTTTTGTAACAAAGAACAAACTTGCAAAAGTAAATGCAACAAACAAATTGAAATCAAATTTGTTATGTTTATCACATGTGCCATTCCCATGGAGGATTAGTCTTTAGAAACAAGTTGCTGGCTAATCATAATGATGCAACCATTATTTTTTATTGAATGTGCAACAAAGAGGAAGTTTGCAAGGCATCTTCAAGCTAAGGTGTACCACAAAGGATGTCACAATCATCCCAATTTACAAAAAAACTTTTTATTGGGTAGAAGAAAGTTCATTTTTTAATGAAATATATTACAAGGTGAATTGCAATGTTACAAAGTTAATTTTCAACAAATGTTTTTCAAATTATGGCTATCATTAAGAGTGAAATGACATTCATCATGAGGGTTTAAGTAACAATTTTTTTAATTATGTGCCCTTTCAATTTCATATTATAAGGTGAAAACTTTTGTCAATATTTTTATTTCACTTGTTAAGTTCACATTTTGTTACACTTCTTATTTAGGACGTAGGAAGGTATGTAGGTAAGGTAGGAAGGAAGGAAAGGTAAGTAAGTAGGTAAAGTAATAAATAAGTTGGTGTAGGGAATGAAGGTAGGGAGGTGTATTGGTCATTGACCTATCTACAACCCACCTACTTGCCAACCTAGCTACCTTCCTACCTATGTATTGACCTATTTACCTACCAATATACCCTTAATATATCCTAGGGTATCCTACACACCTACATGCCTAAGCACAACTAATTACAAAAACAACATTACCCATGACTAAAAACTAGTAAATGTTACACATCATTGGTCACAATGCTACTAAAAGTGAGTTATATTAGTCATTATACCTACATGCACCTACACCGATACGCATAAAAATGCCACTCTAAACAATGGTACATTTGTTTTGATTTTTTAAAAAGTCATCAAGGTCATTTCAAACATACCTACTTTTTAAATGGGGCCAACACAAAGAAAAAATAGTCAATTTAGTCATTTCGAACAAGTAGTTTAACCACATCAATCACATTAATCATAATACTAAAGGCATAAAAGACATGTCTTTATAATAGTGTTTGAAATGAAATTGTTTAAACTTTGGTATGCATCTTGAAATCATGTTGGTGGAGTTTTTATGTTGTAATTTTGCATCAGAACTAAAACTAATGTATTATTTGTCTTGTGCATGAATATATCATTTTTTTTAAAAAAATCAATGTTCAAATCATCAAATGATGTTGTTCAAAGGGGTAAAAACATGAAATAAGGAACCACAAAGTGTGTGGACAGTCCTTTAAAACTTTGTTTTGAATTTTCGAAAAATCACCATGGGAACAGTATATATCAAAAAGTTCATTTAATTTTTGAAATAAATTCTTATACTTTCAAAGTTATAACTACAAAATTTTCATGAAAATTCACCATATTTCAAAAGTCCTTTTATATGTTTAAAGCACTAAATAAAAGCATGTGGACATGTGGTTTTTTCTGTTTCAAAAGTCCGTTTTACTTATCAAATGTTCACCAAATTGTTTCAAATTTTTTGTGAACTTTAATGTATTCCACAAGAAGGGATCCGTGTGTTCAAAATTTTCAAAAAATGAAAATATGTATACATTTTTAGATTTTGATATTTGAACATCTTTCAGCACTATTATAGTTTTGAATTTGTAATCATGGTTCAAAGTAAAGTTATAGATTTGACTATAATGTAAAGCTTGATGCAAAAAAAAAAGAAGTTTTTATTATGTTATATGTCATATTTGACATCAAATTTGATATTTAGTTTGAAAACTTGTGTGAAAAATGCATTATATATCAATAGAAAATTGCCATGTGGAAAATGCAATCCTCGGAAAGGACTTTAACCTTGGCACAACTAGCTCCTTTTTTCATGCTTTCACCCAAAGGCCTTTTGTATCAATTAAATTATAAACATGAATTTATTTTTTAAATCCTTGCCCTATGTGTTGTTGTACCTAATATGCTCATTTTGCAATCATGAATGAAATGTGTAGCAAATACATGTGCAAAAATTGTTACTCACTTATATTCAATTTGCAATTTTTTGATGATGAGGTTTAACATTTTCTTTGTGAATCTTTGAAAAAGTTCATCATTGAAATGTTTTAATTACAAAATGACATTTTTTTCATCAAAATTTATTTTATTACTTGGTTGTTACTTCAATTATTTTTCTATTGAGATTCTTGAGCCATCATTTAACCTTGTGTTGGAAGTTATGCACCAAAAAATGCCATGTGTGCTTCAAGGTGCACTAAAATTGCCATGTGTACATTATGGACTTCTAGAATCAAACAAGAAAGTAGATTATTCATTCCTCATATGTCTTCTACCTTTTCCTTTTATTCCTTTGAAAAATGTGTGCTTCCTTATCAAGTTCTAAAACTAAAAATTAAAATAAATATAGGGAATCAAAATTTGATGTCATCTTTGAAGCTTCTTGGTTTAGGGTTAGATGTACTTGAATTTTAAGTTTCAAATTAAAATTGTAGAGTCGAAGTGAAAGTTTAGAAGTGGAACATATTTGCAAGGCTTAGGAAATGATATAGAGTCTTACAATTTCCAATTTCTTCTCAATCTACATACTAGTCCTTAAATTTGCCCATGTAATGTTTACAAGTTCAATAGTGGTCAAAGATGAACTTGGGATTACTTGTGGAGTTTGTTTAATTCCATAGTCTAAAATTATTTATTGTTTACTTGGGTTCTATGTTGTTACACATTACCAAAGATGATCAATTGACACAAAAAAAGAATTGATTTGGTGAAAATTAAGTTCCATTTGAATGAAAATATTGAATGACATTCTATGCAATTTTCAAATTGAATTGAAAAGAAATAGGATGCAAATTGGTGCAAAGGTGTTGAAAATCTACTCATGACAATGGTTTTGACAAAACAAAACTATGAAATGACATACCTTACTCGAAAGTTAGTTTTTTAATTAACTAATCTTCAAAATAGTGAAAATATGAAGTTGACATGTTGAAAATCATCATAATTATCATAGGCTACATTCTGAATGGTTTCAATATTCATATCACAATATTATAGTAAATGATGGAAAATTATATAATTTCAATTTTTTAACGTGGAAATTAACCTAGGCTACGATAGATTCAAAAAAACACCTTTCCATTCCTCTTTACTTGAGAATTAGCTTAATAAATTCCAATTTGAAATTGCCAAAAGGTTAACTTATGGAACCAACATGGGGATCTCATAGTCATTTCGTCGGAATTAGGTACATAATAAGGGGACCCATTAGGAGGAATGTTGTTTGCTCTAACTCACTTTCGCATTCTTTGCCCTACAACAATAGCCCACCCTACTTGTGTTTTCCCCTTTTTGGCGGATGATACACATATAATAAGTCATGCATAAGGTGTGGTTTTTGTGTTTTTATGATTACAGGAGGAATTATCAACATTAGGTTTTTTAATGTAACTAGCAAAGTGTGAAGCTTAGTTTCCTTAGGGGTTGGACCACTCTATATCACTTCCTCTTGGTTTTCTTACTCCCAATTCGGGTTTTCATATTTTGGGTGCACTAGTGGGATCCACATCATTTGTTGAATTGTTTATGGTTGAAGTTTTCCATGAAGATCTTAAGATGATATATAATCTCCCTATGTTTGTAAATCCTCAAGCAGCTTTTACGATGCTTTCATCGTGCTATGCCCAACGCTTGAGCTACTTATTTCATATAGTGTTTTCATCTCCAAAGTTCGATACTTATACCATAGTTACATTGGAGAAATTACTTTGTGTGGGATCTTTTGGTGGTTCTATCAGTCATTTAACTTGTCGTTAAGTCATTATTCCTGCTTCTCTGGGCGAGTTTGGCCTCCTTTCTATGGTTTAGATTATTGCCCCTGCATTCTTGGGGTGTTGGGCACTAATTGTTCCTACACTTGTCATTCATTTCCAATAACATGATAACCTTATTCCTTTCGATGCAGTAGCACATGTTGAGATTGACACTTTTTCATTCCAAATGGCATTATGAAATGTCCGAACCATGTTACCCTAAGGTGTTTACTCTCATGTCCCTCCTTTTGAAAGCCTGATGGTTTGATTTTACCTTTAGTTGCAAACTTCTTTGGCAAAATGTTTACATGAGCAAAAAATTGCTTCCTTTTTAGTAAATGTTCCTTCGGATATCGCACGAGCACATCTCTGTTCATGTGCGAGTCCAGGGATAGGCAATTGGTTATTAATTTGTCCTAGCACACCAACATTATGTTTACCATCAGCCCACTTTCTTATAGCACTACGTACTCATCTTGGCTTGCCGCATCCTATAATTGCACACCTTTCACTATGTTAATGTGATCATACCATTGACAATTTAGGTACCCATTTGCTTCAATTCCTTTGTGGGAGTGAGTGTACAATAGTTGACGCACCCCCAAGCTCCTTAATAGACTCAAATGTGAGTCCAAAGTGAACACAATGGAAGAATGAAGAGTTGGGGTATGCTCCTTGGTTCGCAGCACTTTGGGGGTAGAGGGGCGTGCTGGAGCTCCAAGAGAGGGACTAGGTACAATGACAAACTAATCAATTACTCACACGAGCCTGCACAAACCAAACAACAAGTTAGTTAGTACATAGTTGGAACACTTTTGGTGCACGGACAAGCCATGGGCAAACATGGACTCAGAAGACTCATCACGACCTAGACTTGGGGGAACCCACCACCTTCCATCTTATAGTATTCCTTGTGCCTGGCCACAGGGCGAGCACCCAAATGTCATTTTGTCCCGAAACCCCCACATTGGAGTCCCGAAATTCTCCAAATTAGGATTCCCATGACTTTGTGTGTAGACCTTTGATTGAAGTGAGGTCTAAAGCAAATTTTTAGCCCTTGTTGAGAGCTTTCCAACGGTATGTGGTGCGCCACCTACACGCAAGGAAATGAAAACAATTCTTGACTTTTAGTGGTCGGGAATCAAATTGGCAATTTGACTCCTGACCCTTCTTTTGGCCATAGCTTATGTTTTAAGTGCCCAAATGGGTCATGCGAGCCCATTTTAGACATCTAAGTTCCAAGAGCTTTCCAACAATACAAATAATGTTTCAATCCAATGAGTTTTGACCCCTGCAATCACTTTTTGAAAATTCAAGAATCCATTGGGACTCCAACTCCCAAAGTGGGAGTTTCACTTGGGAATGTGAGGGTTCATTCCCTCACTTTCCTAAACTCTTGAGAGTATGAAATGTGACTCCCGGGCTTCATTCTTGGCCTGCCCCTTTTACAAGCCCTTACCTTGGTTATAAACCCAAGGTTAAGGTTGTGACAATAGCCCATGACACACTTCAGGATATTATTGCAACTATTGTTTTAGAGAGCATAACAAATGTTTAAAAGGAGGTCTCCCACCTTTTCTTTCGCCACATTCGACGATGAGTGGATATTCTTATTATTAAAAACAACTTTCGTACTTTGATGGACATTATCATTGTTGACCTAACTCATGCAGATATGGTGCAACGAACATCAATAACAACAACACATGCAGTAACAATGGCTACATAGGAGAAGACATAATCCTATGCCGAATGAACATTAGACGATGATTTCATTCCCTTTGCTATTGAGACGTATGGGTGTTTTCATTTTGGTTTTGATTCATTCTTAATCGCTTGTGCATATGGCACGTCATCAATGGTCTTCTTTAATCCCCTTGATGTTCATTTCCCACTTATGTGTGTCCATAGTTTTGCAGCGTGCGCAAGTCGTAACGATTCTTTAGTGAGCTATTGCACTTGGTCGGGGTTCTTCATCTTTTCCACACATCATAACGAGTGCACTTTTGTTTAGTTGATTTGTGGTAGACAACAACTTTTTCATCTTAGGTCTTCTTTGTTATCATTAATCATCATTTCATAACCTTGGGTCATATTTGCATAAGGTTTATTTTATTTATTTTTCATTGATTGTTGGCTTTCGTTTTTCTTTTTTTGGGTTATCTACTTGTGCTTTCATCTGCCTTGTACTTTTGATGGATGGGTTCCCATCCTTGATTTTTATATATATGGTTTTTTTTCACCAACATTGCCTTACATAAATTTGAAGGCAACATTAACAAATTTCATTACATCATTTGTAAAGTTCACTATTGTGAAAACTCCCATTGTGATGTAGTTTAATGACATTATTATGGAGTGAAGCCAAAGAAAAATAAATAAAATTTATTACAACGACATTCTTGCAATACAAATATTTAGGAATTGGTTTCTATGCATATACTCTAATTGCAAATAAATCTAAAGATGATTTGACATAATTAATGTATATCGCATTTCTGTCATATAATTATGCAAGAGGCTAAATAAGCATTAAAGTCCTCAGTAGAAATTCATTTGAACAGGCAAATGAAACCGATCAAAATAGCCATGCTTCAATATGAATTTTCTTTATTTTGGTGATATGGTGAAGCTCCAAGGAAGATTGTTGAGGATTGAGTTAACAAACTTTAAAATACAACTCAACAAGATATCAATATTCAAAAGACTCAAAAGAAGAGTAGTTATTTATTGGTTCTTTGAAAATAAACTCTATGAAAAAATTTAAATATAGGGAACTGGTAATTATTGTATTGTGATTTTTTTCAAAAGATCTTAAACCAAAGGTTCTTTGATTTTGAACAACTTCAAAGACATAAAACAAAGGTTACAACAAAGCAAAATCAAATAACCACCCAACATTGAATAGGACACCCAACCCACTTATGTATAGGGGAATGGTTTAAGTTTAAACCCTTCTAAATTTGAGATCCCTAGAGGCCAATAGACCAAGGGGAGGTCAAAAACCCATAAGGGTTTAAATTAAAACCCTTCCCCTTTGTAAAGCACATCAATTTTATCTTTAAATGTTTTTAAGTTAATTTTTCTTTAAATGAAAGCTTGGTGGGTATCTTTCAAGTTGTGGAAGTTCTTGATAGCTTGGAAAGTAACTTCCACTTGTTGGAAGTTTCTCCTCCAAGTTATCCATGAAACATGTTTTCATGAAGCAAATGAAAGATCAAAAAATACAAAGGAAAAAAAGTTGCAATGCTTTATGTGAAGGATAAAGCTCCAAGGTGGGGACATTCCCAAACTAAGGGGCCTAGGATGAAATGATCTCCAAGTTTGTCTTTGCAAGTGTTTGTCATTTGTGGGTTTTTACCCAACATAAAAATGCAAGGTGAATGTTATCATAAACCTAAACATTCCTAGATTAGGAGATGATCAAAGTAGGAATAATCTTCCACCTACTAAAGTAGAGCACTTAAAACATCAAAACAAACATAGAAAAAAATCATATTTCAATTTTCATTCACACTCATTTCTTTCCTAAACATAAGATGATTTGAAATTCAACCCAAGTTGAAGCTAATTTTTTGAATTAAAAAAAAACTAATTACAAACTTGTGAAGAATTGTTTTGGGCTTTCTTGTCTCATTAGTAAGTTCTTTTCTAAATTGTGAAAGTAACATCTCAAAACCTCAATACATACTTTTTAATATGGACAAACCAAGATCCTAATACCGAGGCCACATGTGCCCAAATTGGGATCTTAAATGAGTTGGATTTGAAAGGCGTTAATGAAAGAAAATAATAGCAACCTTAGGAGCCTAGTTAGTTTTTTAAATTTAAATATCATGTAGCAAGGTTGGCTTGTGACATTAAACTCAAACTTAAAGCATCCTAAACAAATGAATTTAAATCTTAAATCACAACTTTAAATCATATTGTGTTGTTTATAAAATAACCTTAAAATGATAGTTATTTGTTAATAGTAAGAGCCTTTAACAGGAACTTGCATTGTAAACTTTTTTATCAAAATTTGAGATCTTTGAATTGAAATATGTGTGTCAAAGTTTTTATCGAAAAATGTTATTGAAATTATTTTTTTGAATTTTTTTTATCAAAATGGATTACTAAAACAACTAAAGGGATATTTTTAGAACCAAAAATTAGTCGAACTTCAATTACAAAAATAAGATTATGATGTTCTAATTATCTTGTAATCTAGGAGATTTTATGGGAATTCTCTTGATTTTCAGGTTATCCATTTTTTTTCGTTGCTTCAAAGGAGGGAAAATGTATTCTGTATTGTGTAATGATTTTTCAATTTTTCTTTGGAGCGAAGTAAACACCTTTTGAGCATTGTGAAATTTTTATTGTATGTATTTGTACTTCCTTATTGAAGTTGTATGTGTTTCTTTGCAACTTTTCAAGTTTTTGCAATATAAAAACCTAAAGTTTGTTTGTATTATTAGTTTCATAAATGTTTTGTGACTATTTGTCATTTATTGCAAGAATGAAATGTTCACTCTTTGTTCCTATTTTTTTTTAATTAAAAAAATTCAAGCTTTCATTGAGTGGCCTTAACATTTCGTGACCATACTAGAAATACAAAACTAGGATTTATGGTTTAATGACTCTATTTTGGTTAGAATTTTGGTTCAAACTATTTGTCTTTTCCAAGGAAATGGATTTTTATGTTTTAAAGTAAATTTTGTTGTAATGTTTTCTTTGTTGGTGTTACAAATAATGTACAACTATTTAAATCCCAAACAAAAGAAATTATTTTTTACTTTGTTCAAGTTGTGTAACCTCACAATATGACAAACATACTAATGAAGAGTATGAAGAAATGAGTGGAAGAAATTTTGTAAGAAGACACACAAGGTGGATTAATAAGAGACCAAGAAATAATCGAGCTACCAAAGATGAACATCAAAAAGACTATTCATATTGATGAACAAAAAGAGTTGGAATCACCATCTAAAAACACAAATTTAGAAATTTGGCATAATACCGGAAACTATTAGAACAAGTTATTGTCGTCACAAAACAAAAACTTTCATGAAGAAATTGATTTGGAATCCTACCATAAAGAAAGATTTTTGGTACCATGAAACTGTTTTACTATATCCCCATACTTAGGAGGCTGAAATTCTTCACCTTTAAAGACAAAATAAAGGAACTTATGTAGTCTTAGGAGAAAGATGTTTTTAAAGATGGACAAAACAACCATTCATTGAGAATGAGTTTGGCTAATGAAAAAAATTGCTCACCAATTTTTTTGATAACCCTTGTTTTAAATGACAAAGTTTTTGTCACTTGTTTTGAACCCCCTTATTATTTTTGTCATAAAATTGGGCATGTGATAGTTAATTGTCCATATTGATCTATTCATGTTTTAATTATTATTGTCTTACCAACCCCTATTGAAGGCCCCCTTTTTATGGTCTCCCTAGTTTTAGCTCACAACAGCTCATGATCATTACCAATAATTGTTCAAAAATCGGTAGTACTAGAGTTTTCAATTCAAAACGTGTCAATTACAAATCTTTCGGTGAGTATTGAATTTTTCCTTGGCCCAAATCCAATACCCCCTTTTGCTTAACTTGTATTTTTACAACCTTGTCCTTCTTTTGTACCCAACTTGTAATCTTTAGGAGGTATACCCGATACTTTGCCAGTAGGTAACCCTTATTTTTCAAGGTATCTTATGTTGTTACAACCAAGGCTATTAGATGCACCTCAACCATTTTTGGTTTTAGTACTAGAGCTTTAGTTTTAGTTATAGTCAGTAAGGGTGAAAGACTTCCAAATCCGAGATTTTTTCCAAATGAGTAAGGAAGCTCGAGTGTGCATACACACCAACCCATATCACAACCAACTAGCTATTCAAATGATTTAGAGCCAAACCCTGACCAACAATAAGCGCCATGCCACCAAGTGGTAGAAGTGGTCCACCTAGCAGTGGAAATGGACCGCTTGGTAGTGGAAATGGCTTGCCTAGCAATAGAAGTGGCCTACCTTACAAAAGCACATTTTGGGTTTTGTAACTTGCCTTTATGACTATGTATTAATTCGAAAGGACATTTGTGACTAGTAACTATTGAATTGTTAAACCCATGTCATTTCACCAACTTAATTACAAAGGACATATAGTTCCAAAACCTAGTTGTCTTATCAATTAGGATTTTTTAATTTTCTTATAATATCAAAATTCCATGTCATCATTAACCTTGGTTTGATGTGTAAAATGCATGCCATGTCAACCTAGTTGTTTTACTCAACTATGAATTACAAAAGACACTTTGATAGATGGATGACATGTGTCAAGAATCTATAAAACATGTTCAAGTGTGAATCATCACACATGAACAAAAGTCAACTTAGTTTGACATAGGTAGCTAGCCTAACTAGTAGTTAACCTAACCTAAGTTAAGTAACCTAGGTTAAAAACAAATTTTGGCCTTTTAACCTAAATAACTTAGACTAAATTACCTAACTTGAGTTAAGTGGCTTAAGTATTAAAAAAATACAAGAATAAGGACTTGAACCCCACAGCAGGATTCTTTAAAAAGCTAAGGCCACGGGGCGCCTCCACTATGGGGTTCAAGTCCCCATCCATTACACTATTACATTTTTTAATGTTATGTCTATTAAATACAAAATTATAAAGATCAAATTTTTTTGCCTCAAATTAAATTAAACCACTTTAGGTTGACATATATCAACCTACCTACAAACCCTACCTAGGTTAACCTAGGCCTCCCTAGGTTGACTTAGGATGAGTTAGGTCAACTTAAACTGCCTACAAGCTTAACCTAGGTTCGCTAAACCTAAAAGTGTTAAAAGTAAATTAACCTAGTCTAGCTTAATTAAAACTACTTAAGTTCTAGGCTAGCCTTAGATTAAACTAAAGTGGACATGGTTAAGTTAGTCCTAAACTAACCTAGGTTAATTTAAGGTAGACTTAAATTAAATGAGGTTAATTTAGGCTAGACATGGACTAAGTTAGTCTAAACATGGCTAAACACAATTATTTAGATAATTTTGGCTAAAAAAATCAACTAGGCTAAACATGGTTAAAGTAATATGTAAATTAAACTAAACAGAACTATTTAAGCTCAACACGGCTAAACAAACATAATTGAGGCTAAACATAATTACTTAAGTTAAACATGGCTAAAATAACATAAATGAAACTAAACACAATTATTTTAGCTAAACATGGTTAAACATGGCTAAACACCTTTCAAGGTTGTTATTTCATGAACGTGTGAATGTTAACAATGGGCAGGTGAGCCCAAGGGAATCTTTTTTGGATTATTCTATTGACATTGACAGAATTTTTTTTTGACACATGGGACAAAATATTTGGTGACATGGAAAAATATTCTACCATGTGTTCATGGATGAATGATATTTATGGATGAATTTTTTCATGAATGTTGGCAACATTTTTTTTTTAAAAAAAAATTCAAAAAAACCCAGGATGGATATGTTGGTTTATCTTGAAAAATACAACAAATGAAATGTTGACATCATACTTCAAATTATACTTCATATTTCATTCGTATTAAATTATGCAACATTTAAACCATGGGCAATTCTAAACTAAATCCAATTTAGTGGCATATAAACATGTTGAACCACCAATAGGTATGTGCCAATCCATACACTACCCATTCACCACCAAGAGGCATGTGCCCATTAAAAATTGAAAAAATATATGGTAGCCGTTGTCACTTTAAATTATCAATACCATTTCAAGTTATTTGTTATTTTCATTCACATTCTCAACCTTTTACATATAAGCACCATTTTTGCTACTTGTATAATCAAATTGCATTTTCCCCCTTCTACTATTAATTTGTTCGATCTATACCAAAATTTCCATTTACTCCACCCAAATGGCATGCCTTCATCATTTTTACCTCTATCACGTGTTTACAATCATGAAATTTTTATTCTACAATGGGAAGAAGAAAATTGACACCAAATGTTGCACCAAACACCTTGGAATGTATGATTGAATACTTTAATTTCAAGCATAATCGATAGAATATGTGAGATGACAAAAAAACCTTTAGAATATCCAAGAGATGACACCTAGCTAGTCCCCCTCTAGCATTTACTAGAAATCAAAACATGGAAAAAAGAATGGAAAAAGGGCAATTGACAAAATAAATGAATGGGTGACATGGCGATGGGCGAATGCGAAGATAGACAAAGAAAGCTAGTTTTGCATTGCTCAAACATACTATAAATATTTTTGAGGAGGATATGGAAGACTACAATCGGGCAATGTTTACACATGCCATGGATTTTTTCAAAGAACGCATGAGTTTGAAGAAATTTATTCTAGAACAATTTTTTACAAGCTTGTTGAGTGATTTGTTAACAAAAGATTTGGTAATGTTTGGCAACTTGTTCTCAACAAAATTCACGAAACCCTGATAACAATTATATGCAACTCTAGGCAAGTAAGCATGGGTGCCATCAAAATTAAAGAACAAAATATTAAAACCCCAAATGAGTTATCCGATGATAGGGCCAACTTCAAAACCACAAAAGGTGTACAATAGTTGAAAACGAAAACGTGTCGAGAAATGAAGGAGGATTTAAAACCCCATTGTTTGCATTAAATTGTGGTCAATACACATGATAACATGAATATTTATTCAAAGTATGTGATCTCAAAAAGAAATATTCAATTTTGAAAAAGAAAATGAGGGTCAAAATTGAACATTGTAATTACTTGTTGAACAAATCCATAGTGACTATTGAAATAAACAATCATTGAAAATATCATATATGAGCATTAGATGATGAACAAATATTTGATTTTGTGGCAATTGAGACAAATGTTATTCTGCCATTTGGAGCCAATTTAGCATATGCTACTATTCCAAAATCATTTCTACCAACCAAATGATCCAATCAAAAACAAAGTTGTCACACTAAACTTAAATGCATAATTTGAGTGGACCATTACAAGCATGTCACCAACCTAACATGTTCCCAAACTTAGATTATTTTGTGCATTCAGTTTTGTTTTATTTTGAAATTGAAAAGGTTCCATCAAAGAAAAATAGAATAGGGATTCTTCATTTGCATCATGTCACAATATCCATATCCATGATACTCTTGTTGAACACCATCAAATTTGGATTTGTACCCGCCTATGGAAAAAAAAAAAGTTGAAGAGTGTGGATGTAAAGTTCCAAGCAGAGGTTGGATATTAGGCATTTAATAATCACTTGTATTAGGATTATAAGATATATGGGACAATGATCAAAATGTTTAAACCATAATTTCTAAGCAACTTGCGACAACCACCTGGAAACAATCCATGGCCGGTAGACCCAACAAATAAAAATTTCGAAACATGATTTCATTAATAGTGCAATTACCAATTGGGGTTCAATGCACCCAAAAAAATATGCAATTCAATTTTTAAGAAGATGCAAATGTAGAGGATGACTCATATGAAGCACTAATATTTGCTTATAATAAGGAAATGGACAAGCTAATGGAGGTTAATATAATTAACAATGAAGTGGAAAAAAAAGATTACAAGACATGCCCAAATGGTGGAATGATAAAATTATATGACAAAGAAGAAAACACAATGCCCAAAACACCATGCCCAGAAGATGTTTTAACAAATGAGGAAGAGGAAGGCATAAAATCGACAACACCAAAAACATAAACATGTTGCAATGATGTGAACAATGCACCTAGAGAAATTGGGTCTGCACTCAATATGTCCGACACAAAAATAGACAACACTGTTGATATTTATAAGAAGTAGTAGCATAACAATCTATAATTCAAAATGCACAGTTGTGAAAAACTCCATTTATATGTGAAACTATGTAGATTAGGTTTAGAAATTGTTTAAGAATTGGGTTTTTTGAGCATTCAACATAGATTGACCTTCTCAAAGCTAGGGCTTGAAACATAACAAAGTTCAAGTATTCATTTGAACATAATTTTTGTGTGTAATTTTTTTTTAATGGAAACAATGGAAGTTTTATTTAAGTGAAAAAACTTTAATTAGATAAAAATCAATTAACTAAAATAATGCAAAGTATAGGAGGAAATCATTGGCTTGGTGACACAAATTTTTAAAAAATAGGATGATGTTTCAAGTGCTTTTTGAATTGAACGTTAAAAAAAAAATTCAATATTAGTACGTCTTATGCTCATACTCACCCAATCATGCAAAAGGATGCATTCCATGATAGTAATACATTAACAAAAATAAGATGCCTATTTAGAGCTAACACAAGATGTGGATGGGCACGGAACTATATGTAGCTTGCTATTTGTAAGGCTACTTTGGATAAGAGATGTTTATGAACATGAATCATTCATAGCACAAGCAAAACATGTTGAAACATATGAGTTGTTGTTCAATAGACTTCGAAAGAAAAAAAAAATTCAAAGTAGAAAACTCACCTCTAGTTGGTTGGTTGGTTGGGAACATTATTAGGTCAAGCATCAACAACCTAAATTAAGATACCAAAATGCATGTACCTACGAAAGGATATTGAAATTGATTTCATGAAGAAAATGGAAGTCATGTTTTGATTGCATTTATAGTTTTTCTTGAGTAATGATTGAACATGATAAACTTAATTGATAAATGTGTTACATTATAGGGGTCTATTAATGGTCATGACATTAGGAAAAGAAATGAAAATAAATCATGGAATGAACAATTGTAATATACTAGTGAGGGAATCATTTGGAGAGGGGCAACTGAAGAAAAAGAGTATGAAAAACTTGTTTCACCCCACTATACAACCCAAGAAAAAGTCTATCTCCAATTGTAATGCAAATACAATGTTGGATTTGAGAGAAGAATTTACAAGCAATTTCAACCTGTGGTCCTTCAATGAAAATAGATTGAAAAAAAAGAAAATGGGAAGGAGAAATCAAAGTTAACAAAGGATGTGGAATTCTTGTTTTAAGTAATGGAAAAAAAAGAAGAAACCATTGAAAACAAGAGTCCAATCATCACAAAAATTGATATCTAGGAATTCAAAGCCAAAACAACCATGTATTGAAACCAACATATGGGGGAAGCAAGAAAACATGTGCAAAATTTGGCTAGAAGTTGATTGTAATGTAGGCTTTTCAATGGATGTTGTGTGTTAGGAAGACAACATTTTAACCTAATTGTGAAAACAATCAAAATATAATTAAACAATCCTTACTCATGATCTTTGCAAATATCTCCATCCGCAAGAAATTATATTGTATAGTGCATTGTGGTGTTGTCATTGATCTAGATGGTTTATTATTAATATCCCATAATCATACCCAAAATGCATTTTTGATAAAACTCCATAACAAACTAATCCACTAACTTGGATAAAACCATTTTAGCCCGACAAAATATTATCTATAGAAAGACAACCCTAGAAAAGAACTTCTTTAGTTTCTCAATATACATGTATGGTTTATGGTTAGTCTAGATTGATGAATTATTGCTTGTCAATAGACTATGAAAAGAATAGTGCAAATGAATTATTCTTTTGCTAATGAATAGACATAATGAATAGCTTGTTCATGAATTGGATTTTAGAAAACACACAATTACATACTCACAAGTATAGTCTCGAATAAGGAAGCTATTCAAATGCCAAGAAAATATAATTTATTTAATTTTTATACCCAATAGAGACCACAATTCATGTCAATTAAAATGTTCATTTTGTTGTATTTAAATAGCCATGAACAAAATATCTTAAAATAAATTGATGTGGCCAATAATTCAGTATTAATTATAGATTTCCCATTGCCTTAGGGAAGGGTCTATTGGAGTATATATTGTGCAAGATAATATCGAGAAAATCTCAATGTATGGCATATGAGTTTCATACATACATATGAAGATAGACACCAAGGCACATAACATTTAAAAATCAAAATAAAATTTAAGAAAGACATGAACAATGAGAATATTGGTAGCAAAAATTTGTCCAATCAACTTCAAATGTTTTAAGGGTTTAAAATGACACATATAAATAAACATAGATGCAAAAACATATTTAAGTTTTTATAGATAAAAACAAAAAAAATAGTCAAAGTATTGGATGTAAGATTACTTCATAGGAATACAAAATGCTTTGCAAATGATAGCACTACACTTAATTGCAATATGAGTACACACAACACAAGACCGTGAAATTCACCATCCAATGAATTAATCCATGTTGGCAACCTAAATATTTTGCAAAGACATTACAATTGAAAGGGGAAATGAAACTTTTACATATTGAAGTTTTACAAGAGCTTTCCACCCAACTTTAGGATGATACATAAAATGTCATCCACCCCTACACTCAACAAAACAATTTAGAAAAGTAATAAACATAATTAAAAATGAAAATGGAAAAAATGTCATGGATTTGAAACCTTAGCCTTTATGTCAATAAAGACAAGAACACGGGGATAATAAGACAATGATGAAACAATAGTTAATGGTGAGGACTGCATGTTTCCATAACACTAGCTCAAGCCTCAGCATATGAAGGTAATATTGGACTGGTCAAAGGACTTTGGAGGAACCTAGGGTGTGGAAAGAATGGAAGTCTTTGAGTTAGATTTATGCAAGCAAGTTCATGGAGTAAATTTTTGCGACAAATGTGGGAATTACTATGAAAGAATTGGAAGAGTTGCAATTGGGAACCTTATTCACAATCTAAAATAAATTTGTGTTTATTCTTAATTAGGGAGTTGAGATCCAAGCTTGTGGCATAAGTATTTACGGGTGGCAATGGAAGAACTAAGGGGAAAATTGTGAAAACATCTTAGAACAATAGCTTTTTGGGCTCAAGGGCAAGAATGTTGAAACCAAGCCCTTGACATGCCCAAATGTTATTGCATGTACAACATTTAAAAAAAAAAGATACATTATTTTTGATTCAAGTGCAGAGACTATTCAAATGTAAAGAGGGAGAATGGTTTGTAATGACCTAGTTTGTAATTGAGGTTGACAACAAGGGCTCTAGGCCCTGCACATGCTTTGATGAGCGCTTGCATCATCCCAAAATCAATCTTTCTTGTGGCTTTGAATGGCTTCTTTAAGCTTGATCTAGACATAGTCATGAGGCTTGTGAAATTGTATAAGATGTTTTTAGAAGCTACATTGATTCCCTTGTCGTGGAATCAAGCAAAGGGGGGTAAAAACGAAACTACAAGTTGGTCCTTAGATTAGAATTTGAAATCTTGACTAGCGATGTAGCCTTGCTCACAAGAGTATGAAGGAAAACCAAGTGTTACCATATTTGAATGAGAAGAAAGAAATGAAACAGACACGAATACATAGAAAAATGAATACCTTCAATAGGTGGTCTTCATTGTTTGTCTATTGAAAACTATTTATCACAAACCATTTCATCCAAATTTTTGAGTTTTCCAAGAAGGATTGGATCTCCTGTAGGACATGTAGGTCATCACTGTGGAAAAGCAGCATAGCTCCATTTTCAGACAAAAAATTGTCAAAAAATAGAATGATAGAATTAATAAAGTTGTTAACACTTTGATTTAAAAATGGGATAGAAAATGTCAAGTTAGAGACATAAGGCACTGGGAGATTGCTTGGGATGTCTGCAATCACAAGATCCATTTTCTTTTTTGGGGAGATTTGCAATAGCGCAAAGGAAAAAATCAAGCAATGTCTGTGAGACCTTAAAGAATGAAAGCAAAAAAAATGGGTTAAAACACGTAACTAGGAGCTGAAAAGGGCATAAGATGTTAGACATAATCAGTCAAAATCAAACATTTGTTTTTTTTATTACCATTTAAAACCATAGTAATTATGGCAAGTTAATCCTTTTTCCCTCATATGAATGTTAATGAACTTAGAGCAAAAATTCATTTGATCCAATATTAAGTTTTGGTTTTAATTTAGAACATTTGAAAATGTACACCTACTACATTAGATGGAGTCAATTTTGCAAAGGACTATTGAAAAGACTCATATATTCAAAGAATTTTCATCGAAAAAAATATAGATGATAAGAACATATTAGCCACATTTAAAAAACACTTATACTTTTAAAAATGTGAAATTCTAAGACTTAAATAAAAATTCAAGAAATGTTTCAAAATTGCTTAAAAATTTTTACAGCTTCAAGAATCTTTTACCACATGTAAATGGGTTATAATGTACATGATGCATGAAGAAAAGTTATAACTTAGAATAAAATAAAACTAAAGAATGTGAATTTTAAATTTTTGGTGATGACTTAAAATTTTAATCATTTTTCAAGATGAAACATTGAATCTATAAGGAATTTGCACACTTTTTAAAATTCATATTTATTCAATAATGATTAACAAAAATAAAATGTGATCCATTTGGGAACATTTAAATATTTTAAAAACAAGTTACACAAAACTTCATTCAAAAATTCATTTGCATGTAAAAGTTTTTTTTTTAGGAAAAAGGACATGCAATCTTTTTCCCAAGTAATCCATTTGACTCCTAGTTACAGATTTTGACTTGGATAGAATCCCCACCAAACTTCGGCACTATATGTGGAATCCCCACCGAACTTCGGCATTGAAATTTGGTGAGAGGTTCCTACGTGAAAACCCCAGGAAACTTCAGCACCAAAGTTTGGTGAATGGTTCCAACAAGGAAAAGCCATCAAACTTCGACACCAAAGTTTGGTGATGGATGGAATTCTCAATGGAAAAAGCTCGACGCCTGAAAGTGGCTCCAAAGTGTCAAGGAATTTGGCATTGTGAAAGTTCGATGCCGAATTTTTGGAAAGTTTAGTGCGTTGACCAAAATTTGACATCCAACTTCTACAGACCCAGCCACTTCCAGAAAGGAATTCTAGTATCAATTCTAAAAGTTTCTCAAATATTCCAGGAACTTGGTTTAAGGAAGCTGGGAGAAATGGGGAAATTAATTTATAGTGATAATGAAGTCATTAATCTGTGCGAACTCCTCAGGCCAACATTCAAGCTCTAGCCTAGACGCTAAGATGGAAGGCCAGGACAAGTTGAGGACCTTCACATTACAATGCAAATTCCATGCTAAATGTCTCCTAATGGGAGGTGGAGGAGCCCGCTTGCGTGATTTCTCTGAACATGAACACTAGGCCTCTGATTCTGATATTGTTGGGAAGGAATGCCTTGGAAACCTTCAGATCCAGCCTCCCCACTAGGGAAGTTGTCCGTTTTTTAAAATGCCCACTGGGAATCTGGCTTCAAGAAGCTGCTCTGTACCAGCAGCCTGTTTTTTTTAATTGGCGAAATTTCGCCAAATCAAAAGGTTTAAAATTTAAAAAAAATTCGAAAATGAAGTGATTTTGGAGATTTTACATCGCCAGAAGTGAGAAAAAAAACGTAGAAATGATCAGATTTCTATATTTCGTTTTCTGTGTAGTCAAAAATATAGAAAGATGATTAAGGATTTGTAGTTAAAGTTTAGTTTTAGCCATATTTGGCTAAATATTCCTTGGGATAATAACCACTTTTTCTACATTTTCCTATGTGTGATCATCACTTAGTCTACATTAGGAAAAAAAAATTATAAATTTTTTTTGATGAATTTTTGTTTGTAGCCAAAGTGGGGATCATCCATAGGAAAGATGTGGAGAAAATGACAATCACCCCTAGGAAGATTTAGCCAAATATGGCAAAAAAATATTAACTACAAATCTTTAATCATCCTTCTGTACTCATGGCTATACACAGTGAAAACCCAATATGAAATCTGGCGATTTTTACTATATATTTTTTCTCACTTCTAGCAATTGAAACCACTTCATTTTCGAATTTCTTAAATTGGCTTTTTGGCGAAGTTTCGCCAGTTTAAAAAATTGCTGTTCTGGAGTCTGTAGTTGGGTGATGTTTAGAGACAGTAGAGTTCTTTTCTTATTTGTGTGATTTTCTGTTTCAGCTGGCCTTGTAGAACGGTAGAGCTGCTTGCTACAGCAGCGATGGCAGTAGTAGCGGGATCAGTCTTGCTTAGTCCATTCACATCCTCTCTAGCGGTAGTAGACAGTAGCAGCGCCCGTGATGCTCGCGGATTCGGCTGCTACACGGCATCAACAACTTCCTCTGCGTTTTTCCGTGGAGGAGCAGCAGCAGCAGAGCGGAAGAGGTTGAGGCTCAGCTCCACACGATCTGCACAAGCGCATGCAGGGATAGGGAGGCAAGAAGCGGGTTCGGTTTCGGCAACTATGACCCCGCCGAGGCCGTCGTTGAATCCAGAGACAGGCGCGGCGGAGGAGGAAAGACAAGAGCAGAGTGAGAAGATGCTGCGAGAAGAGGATGAAGTTGCTGCTTTTGTGTGGAGGGATCATTGGTATCCTGTGTCTTTGATCCAGGATTTGGACCCTAGTGCCCCGACGTCTTTTCAGCTTCTTGGTCGAGAGCTAGTGGTGTGGAAGGATCGGCAAGGAGAATGGCGTGTGTTTGTGGACAAGTGCCCCCATCGTCTTGCTCCTCTCTCTGTACGTTTTTCTTCTCCTCCCTATTCCTTCCTTTCCTTCCTTTGCTTCCAAACCCTAGACCCTACATCCGGTTCTCTCTGCTGGTTGTTGTTGCAATGTTTTCAGTCAAGAAGTCGTCATCCTCGTCATCTATCCTGTTGAGAGAATCCTTGAGAGTTTTCTATATGAAATTTGGATGTTAAAACCCATGTTGCTGGTCATGAGGAGCACAGGAAGGGAGATTAGATGATTCTGGAATGCTGCAATGCTCGTATCATGGCTGGTCTTTCCAAGGGGATGGAAGCTGTGCTGCTATTCCACAAGCTGCACCTGAAGGTCCTGAGGCCAAGGCCCGGTTCTCTGCCCGGGCATGTGCTGTTTCATACCCAACCTTAGTCTCTGAAGGCTTGCTGTTTGTCTGGCCTGATGAAAAAGGCTTGGAAAAAGCTTCCACAACATCCCCTCCTATGTAAGATTCAAGTAGCCCAGCTGTCCCACCAAGAGGGCCAATGCCACACAAACAACTTGAGCCTTAGCAGGGTGGGTTTCGGAATCCTCAGAAAAATAACCTCTTGCAACCACTTTGATCCCTGTTACAACACTTGTGAAATTGTACTCTATTTCAGAAATGGAGTCTTTAACCCTAATTTTGATGTGACACTCAGCCTTGTTTGCTTGCCATACTTTTGCTTTTTGTGATTCTTGTTATGTGTATTGGTGTAGCTTTGCAATGTGACAGCATATTGTCTAGGGTTTGGAAAACAAGCAACATATAGTGGCCATTAAGAGAATCAGCACTAGAGGTTACATTCTAGAATATGTGCTTGCTAGGTTTAGTATTGATCAGGCTAATTTGGTAATGCTTTTTTTTTCTGTTGAACCCAGAGATCTTTTGATGACACACATGTGGTGGATGTTGTGCTGATGGATTGTAGGCCTAGTAGGCAAAACCAGACGGTGATATTATGGATTGGATATGGAACTGTGAATGACTAGGTCAAGTTCTGTTGCTTCTCTGTGCAGGTTGCCACCAGAATTTGATGATCCAAGTTACTCGTCAGTAACTATTCAACGTGACCTGTATTATGGCTATGACACACTTATGGAAAATGTGTCTGACCCATCTCATATTAACTTTGCCCATCATAAGGTTACAGGGAGGAGAGATAGAGCAAAGCCCTTACCTTTTAAACTGGAGAAATGTGGACCTTGGGGCTTTACGGGCTCTAATAATGACACCCCAAAGATTACTGCAGGGTTCTACCCACCTTGCTATTATTACAACAAGTATGTCTCTGTTCTATGTTGCCATGACTTCATATTGCTCTTGGAAAAAATGACTTGCAGATTTCATAAGGAGCACCTTTTGCACAAAGAGAAAGAGATTTGTATAAGAAGTTTTCGAACTGAGAGACTGTGAATGTTTGTATTGTAAGGCTGAAGTAGATACAAGATGAGATAGGTGGAGCTGTTTGATTCGTTGATGCATATTTCTGGAGGGAAGTTCTGAGGCATTGTGCCTTGTGTGGTTGCAGGATAGAGATTCCAGTGAAGCTGCCTTTGATAGGGGAGAAGAAATGGGAGGTACTCATATGCTCTTTCAATGTTCCAATGGCCCCTGGCAAAACACGCTCCATTGTTTGCAGCACCCGTAACTTCTTCCGCTTCACCATGCCAGGCCCTGCATGGTGGCAGGTCTGTTTTCTCCCCTGTTCATTTATCTCGAGTTCTTTTCTGGCATCACAAGCGCTTTGTAGCATATAGTGTAGGTTGTAGATCTTTGCTGCAGTATTGTGGATGGTACCTTCTATCAATGAAGCTTAATATATGGAAGCAACTGTATCTCTTCTGTCCTTAAGTGGACAGTTCTTGATGGATTAAATTGGATTTTCTGCTTGTTGACATAGTTGGTGCCCCGCTGGCATGAGCATTGGACATCCAACAAGGTATATGATGGTGATATGATAGTTTTGCAAGGGCAAGAAAAGGGGTTTTTGGCACAGGGTGGTGATGTGAATGCACAGTATAGCAAGCTCACTTTTACACCTACTCAGGCTGATCGATTTGTCCTAGCCTTCCGTAGCTGGCTTCGCACACATGGGAATAGTCAGCCAGATTGGTTTCCGGAAGCCAATCTTAGTCAACCTCTTCCTTCTACAGTGCTATCAAAATATGAGGTAGGTTTGCCTTTTTCGTGTGCCTTGTGAGTTTTTCCACTTGCATTCTTGTTCCGGTTTCTTCATATGGACAAGAGTTTGATGCAACATTTCTCTAGTGTCACAGTATATTATCTTGTAGTTTGTGGCAGTTGACTGTGTAGCCTGTACCCTCTTGTTATTCATAGTTTATGGCTTCTGGCTAATCTGGTATCATGTGATGCAGATGTTGAATCGGTTGGAGCAACACACATTGAAGTGTGCATCTTGTAGGACGGCACTTGAAGGTTTCCAGATGTGGCAAAAGCTTTTCTGGGGGAGCACAATTATTTTGGCAGCATGTGCAGGTGTTCCTCCAGGTCTTGCACTCCGTGCTCTCCTGGCTGCTGGATCAATCTGCAGTGCTGCAGTAGCATATGTTCTAAAAGAGAAGGAGAATAATTTCATATTCAAGGATTACATTCATTCCAAAATTGACTGATTTGTGATTGAAACCAACCTTTTGGCTGGGAACTTCTGTATATATCATAGGTTTTGAGCTTTTGTGAGATGTTCATAGCTATCACAAGAGTTTCCTCTGCATTTTATGAAGAAATTTCTCAAAAATAGTTGGAATGGCTGTTTCAATGTTGTGTAGAAAAGTATGATGCTTGAAAATTTGTTTCAGCTGTTTTTCAGACAGTTGAAAATATGATCACATTGTGGCATTCTGTAAAATTCATTTTTTTGGCTGCAGATCTTGAGTTAATGTCTTGAGAACTTCTGCACAAATCTGCTTCAAACACTTGCACAGATGTATCTCTTGCTGTTTTATTTTAGTGATTTGAGTGAGCTTTTCTTGAGGTTCTCAATTTCAGAAACACTTATAAGTCGGGGTATTAGTGTTTATAGATCAAACTGCACAAGACATACATGAAAGGTGAGGATGACAAGTATTGTTGCTGCATTTTATACCCTACTCAGACAGTACAAGAACATCAATTTCATCACGAATGGTAGTGAGTAGCTGTCATTCTTGCCACTGACTTCATCAACTTGTGAGAGTGAGCATTAGAGAAGCCATACTAATTTGTTTAAAACTGAAGATGAACAATTGTAGAAAAAAAATCTGCCTACGAATGTATGCAAATTGCAACATTACCCAACCCCACTGTTGTGTTCTATCACACAACAACGACATAGTTGGCTCTGAGCAGGGCCGCTATGGCCTGTACCCTTATCAAATATAGCTGAGAGGGATGTTGCTGGCTGGCTGGCTGTAGCATGCCATCAGCCTAGTATCAATGCTCCCTCCCCATCTCTACTGGCAAGAGGAAAGTGTTTGACAAATCCAGTGTTTTAATGTTTTCCACAAAAATTGTCTTTTTTTCTGACAAAAATCTTGGGATTTATTCTTTTTGGTAGTGTAAATTCAAGTGAATTGGCTAATTTTTGGGGGGAAATTTGCCAAATTTGCAATTTTTTATATTTCACAATATTGAAAGAAAGAGAAACCCTGGACGAATCTGTTTAACAAAAAAAAAAAAAAAAAATTTCCAACTTTGTTGTCAAGTAGGTGGACCATCCATTTTCCCAAAGAGGAATGAGCCAAATTTGATAGAGGTCAGACAAGACAGTCGAATTTTTTTAGAATCCTGCCTAGTTCTGGCAACTTATTTGAGCTCACTATCTAAACATGGCGACTTCTAACTTTTTTTTCCTCAAAATATGGCAACTTTTGTGTATTTTTTCCAAAAAAACCCTTTGTTCAATACTTCGCACTGATTTTCTTTTTTCAGAACAAACTACCCAAGTGCAACACCTGGTGGACGACCAGATACCCACCCAAAAGTGCCAATTTTTCCTCAGCGTAAAAAGAAGAAATGGGTACGTGGTATGTTTGGAAGAAGACAAGAGGGCAGCGGTCTCTTCCTCCCCCTCTGTCGAAGAGACTTGGGTCGTTGAGACTGCAGCATGGCTTGCTTTCAGTACTAAATTTGCATTTTGTCAAGCACCCAGAGAGAGAGAGAGAGAGAATCACACCCACCCAGTTCTGAGAGACGAGGTTGTTGCTGCAGCACATATCCTCTACCTCCTGATCTCATCGCGGTTCTTTCTGTGGGAAGCGAAATCATGTGGGGAGGAGGAGTGGGTCGGCATGCGACTGAAGTCGGGCGTTCGATTTTCAACACCTTTGTGAAGAAGGTATGTATGTATTTATGAGACTGCTATTCTTCCTCACTGTGAAGTCGTTTTGTTTCTTTCCCTGATCTTTTCTTTGTCTGCCCTTCGTAATTCGGTTCCGTTTTGTAGCTAGCTTATTCCGCTTTTTTTTCCCCCCATTGAGATCGTTTTCAATAGAGATGACGATCGTCGAATCAATTGGGTTTCGCAGCTCATAGATTCGGATTCTTGTTTCCACGCAATCCTTTTTCTGAGATTTGGTTGGGATTGGAACGCCTTGTAGAATTTGGATAAAAATCGGTCGAACCTTTCTTCCTCGTTAGGATTTTTTTTTTTGGTTTTTCTGGTGCCCATGTTCAGGTTTCGATCCTCAGGCAGTTGCCAGAGAAATCAATGCCTACTATTTTATTTTTTGTCGACGTTCTTGAATCACGTTGTTTGGATCTAGAAGAAAATTCAAATGAAGCCTCTACATCTTAGGAAACGAGCAATTTATTCACTTGGAAGAAAATTTGATCTTGCAAAATCTGATTGAAAGAGGTGCAATTAACAATTTTGTGATAGAGTTAACCTTAAAGTCATACCCAGTCCAGCCCATATTTTGGACCTTGTTGATTTTGTCACCCCCACTTTACTGCTATAAATCTCAAAAAGACTTGACCAAACACCAAAATTAGACATGAGATTGCTTTAATTCTGAAGGAAGTTGGAAATTGATGAAAGAATGGATTCATAGCTTCCTTCCAGAATTTTTTTTGGACCAGATGAAAGAAACTGTAAATTAGACAATAATGTTTCATGTAGTCCACGACCTTTGCAGCTCTCATTCCATTTTTGGGCACAATTTTGAGGGCAGATAATGCCACTTTTCAAGGTAATTGTCACCTGTCCTTTCACTATGGTAGTACAAGAGCAGCTTCCACATGTCTCTCAAATACTTAATTAGAACTGAAGATTCCATGTCAAAAATAAGATATTCATACAGACTCTTTGTTTTCCTTCACAAAATATTGTTCTTTGAGAAAAGTAGTTTTTGAAAATTTCAACATTTCTACAAACAATTTAATTAGTTTCGAAGCTGACAAGGTACTACAGTATTCGTAATTTTACATTATCATCAACTATCCTTTTCAAAATTCAGCATAATGGTCCAAAATCCTATACAAAAGGGAATGGGCTTGTGCCTCTGATGACTTTGTTGGCTGTGCCTCACCTTACCAGGGCTCACCTGCAAGCTTACCTGACAGAATCATAAGGGGGCTTGTGTGCTACCCAGCAGAATCATCAGGGGCTTGCCCATTCCCTAATACTTCTATGATTGGGATTATTTGCATGGAAGAGCAAGAAAACGCAGAGGATCTATTTTGCTACTGATCTATTGTGGTGGGTGGGTGGGTGGGTGGGTGGGTGGGCCTATGTTTTTTTCTTCAGAGACACAACAATGATAATTCAGCTGCCATGGCTTGGGCAATCTCCAAGAGGTTAATGTCAACCAATGAGGTGGGTGTCTTCTCATGTGTGTACTCGTGTACATATGATCTTAGATCAGAGTCTGAAAATACAAAAACTGTTTTTTAGTTGAACAATAGAGTCTCAAGGCTCTTACATGCAAGGCTAAGGATGAGAAGCAACAAAAAGCAAGAAAGAAAGCAAATGAAGGAAAGCAGAGCTCCCAAACTTTTTGTTGAGAAAATATTAAGTTTTGACTATTGGAAGAAACAATACAGGAACTACAACCAAACAGCAAAGGCAAGCAGCCTTCAAACTTGTCCTTGTTGAGAAAGTAGTTTGGTTCTTCTTGGAGGAGGCAATAGCAGAACTACAACAAAACAGCAGTTTGTCGCAGCAGCAAAACAGGGGGATGATGAGTGAGCATATGCATTGAAACTTTCTGCAAAAGTTTGTTTTTGGCAGTTTGTGCATGAGCTGAGAAAGGCTTGGGGTTTTGTATAAATGTGGGTTTTACAGATGACAGTTAGGGAGGCTCTTAGTACTGCAATTGATGAAGAAATGTCAGCTGACTCCAAAGTTCTTGTGCTGGGTGAGGAGGTACTGGGAGTTTTTCACCTACAACTTTCTGCTCTCCGTCAATTTTGCAAACAAACACCTCTCTCTCTAATCCTGGTACATTATTGTCCAAGTCTTAACTGGTGAGTGACATATGTGGTGTTTTGTACAGGTTGGTGAATATCAAGGTGCTTACAAGGTACCTAGTACCTACCTACTTGTCCATTTTGAATCTGCTAGTTCCAATTTTGAATCTCTTTGTTTGAGCCTTCTTTTTCATCTGTCAAACACTTGAATTTTTCTTCCCATAATGAGCATTTATATTCTCTCTTAGGTACAGTTATCCTAAGTTTTATCATACTGTTAACTGAGACACTTTTATTTTTAGGAACTAAAGTGCACTCTGTACAGTGGGTTCTTCTGCCAATTTGAAGGCCATTACAAAAAACATAATACCCTCATATGGGCAGAAGAACCTGCCATATGCTCTTGAATCATGGCCATTCCATCTTGGAGATTTGTGACTGCCAAAACTGAGGCTTTTAATCCCTGCTGTTGAAGATTGGAGCAGCCATCTGACTTTACACTGTGGAAGGCCCTGACAGCACAGCTTTCCCCTACACTTCTTACAAGAGAGAATATTTGCAATTGAACTTCTACAGATTGTTATGTCATGGCTGCTGAATGTGCAAAGAGAGACCAGATGATTGTGACAGGAACAATGTTCTTAAAATTCTGTAACTTGGTGTCCTGGCAGATCACAAAGGGGCTTCTACAGAAGTTTGGACCTGAACGTATGTTGGACACTCCAATTACAGAGGTCAGTGATATGTACATATGCAGGCACAACTTTTTCAATAGTATTGCTTGTACTGCCAAAATTCTCATAAATCAATGTTGCATGTGTTGTTTGCAGTTTGCAATGAGCATTTTTCCCCCACCCTTCAAAATCACAGCATCTGAAAAGCTAATTTCACCATCTCTCATAGTCAATAGTCAAGCTATTCTGTCCTGATGGGTCCCAATAGGAGATTCTACTCCCCCCACCTCCTTTCCTTCATTCTTGATGCTATATCCCTGTGGACTTTTGTAAGCGCAATTTTTGAATTTTTGTTGTCTTGGGTTTGAGGAACCTGCAGGCAGGGTTCACAGGTCTCGGAGTTGGAGCAGCATTTCTAGGACTGAAGCCAATAGTTGAATTCATGACATTCAATTTTGCTATGCAGGTGTTTCTCAATGCCCTCCTTTGGGCATCTGTCTATCACTCCAGGAGAAAGTGCTTGTGATTGTTTCTTCTATGAATCTTGCTTTGCCCTCCCAAGTAGCCCTCTGGGGGGGCTCTATGTTTTGCATCCAACTCCTTTCCCTTTTTCTGGTTTCATCTAGTATCCGTTTTTTTGTAATCAGAACCACTGATTCATTGCTTTGTGGGTTATACAACAGGCCATTGACCACATTATCAACTCTGCCGCAAAGACCAACTACATGTCTGGAGGCACAATCAATGTACCCATAGTTTTTCGAGGTCCTAATGGAGCAGCTGCAGGTGTTGCTGCTCAGCATTCCCAGGTATTTGAGTAACACCCCCATCCACATCACACTCTTGAAGCTCCTCCTCCTCCTACCTGTAAATCTACATATGGGGCACAGAAGCATTGACTGGTATTAGCCAACAAGTAAAAACATTGACTGTTAATCTTTGCTGAGCTAAATTTCCGTTGCTACCCTTCTTTTTTGTGAACCTGTAGTCAGTTAGTCAGGCCAGGAAATGGAGAATAGATATGTTAGGAGTGAAGCATAGACATAAATGTGTGCAATGTTTTGTTGGCTAATGGAAAGGTGTGTGTTCTGGCAGTGCTTTGCAGCCTGGTATGGCCAGGTTCCAGGACTAAAAGTGGTGGTGCCCTACAATGCAGAGGATGCACGTGGGCTCCTCAAGGCTGCTATACGTGATCCTGACCCAGTTGTCTTCCTAGAAAATGAGCTAATGTATGCTAATTCTTCACTCTCATTTGATTTGCACTAGAGAACATGCCCCTAGGATTGCACATTCTGCCTCCAAATGAGTCATATTCTGCCTCCTAATGAGCCATCAGGCTGATATCGGCCTCACCCTATGGACAAACTGAAGCAGAATATCAGCCTCAGCTGATCTGACAGCAAATCAGTAGGTCAAATGCAAAAGTAAAGAATGCCCATGTGTTGTTTGAGTTTGGAGAAAGAACTTTACAACACAAAATCAAACATGTATACTACAGTTTGTGCTAAAAGGCCTGTAAATGAGGTTGTGAACCGATCCTGTAATTGACTTTAAGCTTCTGTGGTCTTTTAAAGGTATGGAGAATCATTCCCTGTGTCCCCAGATGTACTTGACCCAAGCTTCACTCTCCCAATTGGCCAAGCTAAGGTGAAGCCATGTTCATGTCCATGGTTCTCCAATTTTTTTTCCTTCCATACAAGTGCATAATACTGACAGTTCCATGACTGTTTCGTGATGCCATAATTAGTAGGCTGAATTTCAAGGAAAATTTGGCCCCCTTCTCTTTCTTTCTTTCAGTGAACAATTGTGATTGAGGTCTCTCATGCTCCTGCTGCTTGGATTGTTCTTTACAGATTGAGAGGGAGGGGAAAGACATCACCATTACTGCGTTTTCTAAGATGGTTGGTTATGCATTAAAGGTGTGATACAGATGTGTACCTCTAGTTAATTGGTTGGAGATCAGGGGCTTCATGATTTTCTTTTGCCTCCAGACACCCCTCCCTTGTAGGAAGGCTAATGCATGAGGCTGTCCTCGCAGGCTGCAGATGAACTAGCCAAGGAAGGCATCAGTATGGAGGTATCATAGAATACTCTTCTTAATTATTGTTATCTTTTGTTATTGAAAGCTATATTTTACCTCGGGCTTAGATGCTGGCTTGTACATTCAAGCTAAACTGAACGAAGGCAGCTTTACTGTAACCGTGGAATTTTCTCTGCAATCTCATAGGTATATCTGTTTAGTGAAACTGTTGTTAGAAAGAGAGTTTGGGGAGTTGGGCAGGGCACATACCTCTGATAGCTAGTCTTTCAAGTTTTTGATGTTTGGTCCTTTTCTGTCACCATTCATCCAAAGATGGCAATGCAATGCCCGTCTTTGTAATATGACTTTTGTACTATCCACAGGTCATCAATTTGCGGTCCATCCGTCCACTTGATAGAGAAACTATAAATGCATCAGTCCGCAAGACATCAAGACTTCTTACTCTTGAGGAAGGTTGGCCTCAGCATGGTGTTGGAGCTGAAATTTGGTAAAATCCATGTTCCGCTGCAAAAGAGGCTTCTTTATTTCTATGCTATTTTTGCTATTCATGTGTGCCCAGGCTAAGAAATATTGTGTGCTTCTCGCATGTCCCAAATATCCCAATTATTTTCATCTCCCTTTGCCTTTGTACCATATTCATATTCATCATGTGAAAAGCCACTAATCGTGGTTTCTCTTTTTCTTTGTGTGCCTGCAGTGCAAGTGTTGTAGAGGAGAGCTTTTACTACTTAGATGCACCTGTGGAGCGAATATGTGGTGCTGATATACCAATGCCTTATGCAGCCAACCTTGAGCGCCTTGCTTTACCACAGGTATATGATCTGTCTGCCTCACTTCCCTTGGTGTCACTGGGTGGTTGCATGTCTTCACAAAAGGCTGCCAAGTCTGTTTCCTAGCCTGCAGACCCTGCAAACTACACAGAGGACGACATTAGTTTGTTATTCCTTTGCCAATTCATGCTCACCACATTTCCTGCTCCCAAAATTTTGCACTGTTGCAGATTGAGGATATAATTGAGGCTGCAAGGAGAGCTTGCCACCGGACTTCCATTGAGGATCAGAGTGTTGCAGCTTGAAATGATGTTGAAACTAAAACGCATTCCATCCACTGAGGTCAAAGCATTTTGGTATGTGGATATGCAATGATGGCAGATTGAATCTCATAATACTATGTAAATAGATATATTGGACAGTTCCTTCGAGAATTATTATTTAGTGCTGGGAACTTCATTTGGGAGTATTTGTCCTTGCTGACTTCTTCCTTCATTATTGAAATTCTGGCAAATTGTTTAGTATCAAGACCGCAAGTGAAAGGACTAACACCCAGAGGAGAAATAAGCCCTAGAAAACAAAATGCACCTAATAGTGCTATGTCATGGGGATTATGGGTTTGTGAAACATGCTTTGCAAAAAAGAGTGCCAATCAAGATTGCAGTCAATCCACCATGAACACTCTTGCTGCCAGTGAGAATAGTCTTGTCAGCACCATTACCATGATTCATGAGGTTCTTGGAACTCTTACCTACTGTCACTTGTTCAGAGTAGGTCCCTCTCCTTGATGTACACCATCCATCTGCTCTACTAGTCTTGGGTGCATTTGCTGGCATCATTCTGTACTGCCCTGAGTCATCTTGTGCAAATATGGAATCCAGAATCCATCTTGCTTGCAACAAACAGTTGGAAGTCTCTTGTGCTTATCCACTCTGGAATGAACCTCCTTCCATCCAGAAAGAGCCTAAAAAGCATATGCACATTGTAGATGCTGGTTGTGTAAGCCAGGAACTAAGTTCATCAATCCATTCATCTTTCTCAGCGCCATCACTAGAGGCCACACATTGCTCAGGAGCTGGGTTGCCTGCATCCCATTCACTGTGACACTACTGTTCCAGAAAGCAGAGTCTGGAATTTTGGAATTTGTGGGCTTCTCATCAAAGAAGTTTGTGATGATGAGAAGCCCACAAATGGAAATCATCTTACTTATACATGTCTGATATGTGTTTTATGTGTACAACATCTGTGTCTAAATAGTATAAACTTATGAAAAAACAGATTTCACATGACTACTATTCTCAAATTGTGGCCCAAAGAAGCTTGTGATGATCTTTCAGCTCTGAAGCTTTGTGGGCTTCTCATCAGCACAAACTTCTTTGGGCCACAATTTGAGAATAGTAGTTGTGTGAAATCTGTTTTTTCATAAGCTCATACTATTTAGACACAGAAGTACATATAAAACACATATCAGACATTTGTAAGTAAGATGATTTCCATTTATAATAAAATCTTGCATTCTACTTATATGTGTTTCATTCGCATTTTCAACACATGACATTCATGTCTAGATAATACAAAATTATGAAAAAACAGACTTCCCACGATTACTAGCATCAAATCCACACCTAAAAGTTCGTGATCATTGAAAGGCCACAATGATTTGCATGGACAAATTCTCTATCATTCTTTCCACCGTGCTTAATGTGATTATTTCCATGATGGCTGCCAATGGTTCTGCAGAGCTCAATGCAAGGGTACTGTAAGACTCAAGCAAGCACATACCTCATTGTCTCTTCTAAGCATTCTTAGGTGAATTTGGCTCGTTGTCTAAAAGCTTCTGGATTCTCAGGCTGCCGTCACAATGCATGACTGGACTTCATGCTGGAGACTAGTTTGTCACAAATCCGAAGCTTTGTATTCCAAGGGCTTCGTGAACGCCCGCTACAGCAAGAAAGAAAAACCAGGTGCGCGCGCGCACACGCAACAAAAGCACCGTAACTGCCTTTCTTCACAACAAGATGTAAGACGGACAAAGTAGCAAAAAAAAGAGAGAGAGAGAGAGAAAATGAAGACATCTGACTCAAAATTGTAGCTCTCTTCTGATGCCAATCTGCCAAACCTTTTTCTTGGTCGCCATGAATAGACGACGGAGGTCAAGCTCTTCTTCTTCTTCTCGTGGAGCCAGAATCGACGGAAACGCCGCTTGTCTGTATGTTCTCTTGGATCTCCTAAAGGCTACAAATCCCGGAGTTTTGCACGGAAAAAAAGGAGCATTGCATACAGAGATTGCTCCCCCTCTATAGAAGAGCTCCTGCGTACGTCCTACAAACCCCCACAGGATCCATGCGCGAAGAACGGCGCATTTTAAGGAGAGCGTGCTCCATCGTCGGAGCTCAACACCTATGGGAACACATCTGTGAACGTGAGAACGTCGTCGTCTTTGTCTCTTCCGCACGAAAGAAGAGTCGTGCGGGAAAACGCTCACAGAGCAGGGAGAGAGAGGGAGAGAGAGCGCGCGAGCAACTTGGGAACATCTTGAGAACTTGAGAACGTCGTCGTCCTCTCTCCCGTGCGGGAAGACGCACGCACAGAGCAGCGCGACCGCGAGCCAGAGAAAAGAGAGAGAGAGAGAGAGAGAGAGAGAGAGAGCAAAACGCTCGATTTTTGGAGCTTTGGCTATGGCTTCTCGGGAGATTTGGCTGGTGTTTCTGACTGTTTCTCTGTTGCCTTTGGTGTGCTTCGGTTTTTCAGAGGAGCAGCCGTCAGACCGGAGAGTTCTGGCGCTTCTGGAAGATGTTTCCATCAAGGAGACGCACTCCATTTTCTTCAAGTCGCTAGCGGATCGTGGCTTCGAGGTAGACTTCAAGCTGGCAGAGGATCCCGATCTCGCCTTGCAGAAGTACGGCGTATACCTTTACGATGCGCTGGTATTGTTTGCGCCTTCTGTTGAAGCTCTGGGAGGAGGCGGCGCGTTGGATGTGGCGGCGGTACTGGACTTCGTGGATAGCGGTCACGACCTGATTCTAGCGGCAGGCACTAAGACGTCCAATTTCGTTCGTGACATCGCCACTGAATGCGGTGCCGATTTCGAGGAGGAAGTCGATGCAGTGGTGATAGATCACACGCAATTTGCCATCACTCCAGGTGAGAATGACCATTCCGTCATCGCTGCCGACTCTTTCGTTGACGCTCCAACCATTTTGGGCTCTGAACACATTCCGGCTCCCGTTCTTTTCCGTGGGATTGCGCACTCCGTCAATACCGCAAACGATTTGATGGTCACTGTTCTTTCGGCATCTCCGGCTGCCTTCTCTGGAAAACCTAACACAGACCTGACGGAAGCGCCGACTCTCACCGGTACCTCTGTAACCCTAGTGTCAGCTATCCAGGCGAGGAACAACGCCCGGATTCTCATCTCCGGTTCCTTGGATCTGTTCAGCAACAAGTTCTTCCGGCTCTCCTTCCGACTCTCTAGCAATGGATTGAGGTATGCCAAGTCCGGCAATGAGCAGTTTGCTGTTGAGCTGAGCAAATGGACATTTCATGAACGGGGTCATCTTAAGGCCATCAATTTGCAGCATCACAAGAGTGGAGGCAGTGGGGATGAGCCGTCAATGTACCGTATTACTGACCATCTGGAGTTTTCATTGGAGATCTATGAATGGACTGGAAAGGAGTGGGTGCCATACCAGGCAGATGATGTGCAGGTCCAGTTTTACATGATGAGTCCTTACATTCGGAAGACACTTTCTCATGATGGAAATGGCTTGTACTATACAGCTTTTCAAGTGCCAGATGTTTATGGTGTGTTCCAGTTCAAAGTTGAATACCAGCGACTCGGATACACCACCCTGTCTCTCAGCAAACAGATCCCCGTTCGACCTTTCAGGCACAATGAGTATGAACGATTCATACCTGCAGCATTTCCTTACTACGGGAGTGCCTTCTCATCAATGCTTGCTTTCTTTGTCTTTGGCTTAGTCTTCTTGTATCATAAGTAAGTGGGAGTTTGAGGAGGCAGAGAGGCTTTAGCTTTTAGACTCGAGGCTATGGAAATTTCCCCCTTTTGTCAAATTGAGCGTTACATTTTAAGAGGAGGTGTTGCAGAGAAGACTGAAGTGACTGAAGTGATTCATATGAACCCCCCCCTCCCACGCCCCCAATTCCCTTGTGGATGATGTTGGGGAGCCTAGAATGGACAAATCACTTGCCCTAGGCAAAGGACCTTCAACCTTACCTTTTAACTATCTATGGGGATGATTTCTTTTGGAAGTATTCGTTTGATGTGGTTTGTTCTTCTTTTAAGTTGAGCATAGTCTTCTTACCTTTCTATGAGTGGAGGCAGCAGGCAAGTGGTTTGCAGGAGACTTAGTTGCCCTTCACAGAGAACTCAAGAGGAAAAGGTGGCACTCAGCTCTACTCACAAATGTAGCAACCATTAAGACACAACTACTGCTGGCATTTGAGCTTGTAGAAATCTAGTGAAACCTTAAAAGGGTGCCCTAGAATTCTTAATGTCATCTTAATCTCATCACACTTTTGGACCCTGGTGTGTATTGTGTGGTAATTGATCTAGATTTTGTATAATAGTTTGCTTGAAATTTTGGGCAGGCTATTATATACACAGTGGTCACTGTTGGTTGGGAGATGATGTAGTCAGTGGGTAGTCACAGCAGCTTGGCACTTTTATTTGGGATGAACAGGTAATGGTCTGACATTTTGTGAGCAATGCCCCTTGCCATAAGGTAATGAGTGCACTCATTGTCATGTTATCTTCAAAGCATCTGCAAGCTCTTATTAGATGGTCGTATTATCCTTGTGCTGAAATGGAACTGGAATGGCTTAGTCTAAAATCTTGAGAGAAGTGAGTAGGTGCAAATTGTAAGTTCCAGAACAGTTCCCAGTTCGACTTTAAGATGATATGAATACTGGGACCAAGGCCTTCACAGTCTGGGAGCATGAATGATGGACTATGGGCAAGGGTTTTGATGAGAAGGAGGCTTCTGCTTGGATCCAGGCAACCTGGTTCCAAAGATAAACCTACAACCCTCTGAGGGTTTGCAAGCAGGTTGGGATCCCGACTGTTGATGAGATCTCAATGATGTGGAGCCTTCTTATTGGATATGGGCAGTCTGGTTCCACAGCATAACTTGCAACCTTCTTAGGATTGGTAATCAACTGTTGATAAAATGAGAATGAAGTGGAGTGTTCTGATTGGGTTTTTGGGCAGCCTAGTTCCAGAGTGTAATGCCATGCTTTCTAACACCATTGAATTCAAGTTATACAGCTATTGAAATGCAGGAGATATGCACACAATAGTTTTTTATGAGAGAGTGCATAGAGGAGTGCCATTTCAACTCCTGTCTCAGGACACACTTCAACAGCCTTTTGAGGATAATTTTCATTTACCTTATTTACCAAGAGTGGGTTCCTTATCTATGAACAGGCAACTGAATTATCCCAGCCATTGTCACAACCAACCAAGATCTTATAACCAGCGCCTGTCATGCATCTGCATGAGGCAAGACGTTTACACACCAGTATATGTAATGAGGGCTTGCACCCAATCCCCAACACTCTCCTATATTTCAGGTATCTACTGCAGAACAAATAATTTCATGTACTACTGGTTATTGAGGGCTTGCACCCAATCCCCAACACTCTCCTATATTTCAGGTATCTACTGCAGAACAAATAATTTCATGTACTACTGGTTATCGTTTGTGTGCATGTTTTTTTGTGTGCATGACTTTGTGAGTTTCGATAGTGTTGGCCATCTATCTAGTACTGCATGACATATATGTGACTATAGCTTCTCAACCCCTTAGTAAGACCCATGAATTGATGGATTCAAGGATGGCAGCCAACTTCTTATCTTCAAACCTACCTGAGTACCCTACTGATTCTGAAACTATTTACTAGAAGATGTTTTGACCTCCTAAATGCTTTTTGCAGCCAAGTTTTTGCTTCACTGATTACAGTCTCACATGCAACATTATGCCGAATTGGAAGAAGATTTGTTTTGTGATTCAAGTGTAAGTTGCTGCAATCTCTAAAAGTTGTTGGTGAAGCTCTTTAGTGGCTGAAAAGAAAGCACTGTGGTCAGAATTGATTTCTCGAACTTCAGTGGGTTCATTGTCGGGATCACTCAAGAAGGCTTCTTCTTGTGCTTCTGGTGGCCCAAGCACACGGTCATGCAAAGTCTTGATATACACTCGTGGGATCTTGCCATACTTTTCTGGGGTGAATTCGATTGTCGAGCCATCCAATACCCGCAATGGAATTGGCTTCGACATCAGTGAAGCTAATACAACATCCTGTAAAAATCAACAAAAACATGCAAATTTGGTAGTCAGTCATAAGAACTAGATGATAAGAAGAAGCTTCCTCAAAGAATGATATTAAAAATCAGTCAAACAAAGAGTTGCAAATGAGAAGGAATAATAATAATATTTCAGCTGTGTGTTCTTGTTTTGTTTTTTTGGCCTACCTGTGAAGGACTCAAGTGATAGAACACTTCAGCTTGAACCTTTTCCAACACATAAAGAGACGTTGGAATATTGTGAATGCCATCCCCAAAAGTATACTCAATGTGCTGACCGACTGTCGGGTCTAATTCATAGAGCTGCAACATGATGAAGAAAAATGACAATCAGTCTACCAGATGAAAAAACAAACCCATGACAGCAGACCAAGACCAATGAATTTCAGTTGCAAAGTTTAGAAAGTTTGTGATCTGTGAGCAGTAAAGGAAAAAAAAAAGAGGAAAATGTTGCTTCAATTTCTTCAGTTTTGTAAAGGACTTGTTTAGTCAAGATTGTGAAGCTGCAGCTTGTGTCATGTATCACTTACGAGAAGAAGAAGAAGAAGGGGAAATTATAGAGATGGGAAAATTCTTCTCACATCAAAAGTAAGTGGGTAACCACTGGGAAGCATCATTGCAGCCAGGAAGACAGCAGCTGAGATCTTGTCATGAAAATGCTCCATTGCATAGGTCACACTCAAGCCTCCCAAATCATGGCCGACCAAAATGATCTGTGGATCAAGATATATATCAGTCACTCTCACACATTCAATCCCAGTCAAGTGAGTCTCCAAGCTGATTGCAAAAAACCTATGATTTGATCATGAGCATCATCATGGGTCTATGAATCTTGGACTTTCTGATTTCCTAATATAGAAATTGGCACTAGATGACAGATCTCTGGATTGATGAAGCTGAAAAATTTGACAATCCATATTATCATGTTCCCCTTGTGATTGATTTTTCAAAGATACAAAAGTGCAGTTTCAAGCAATGTCTGCCCACCTAGGTGACTCTTAAGACTGAAAGCACTCACATACAAATATGTCAGGAAGCATGATTCTGTAAAATCTTAAGAAAATGGTAGTCAGAAACAGACATTTGTCCAGAAACATTTTTGTGAGTACTAAGCGCGCGCGCGCGCGCACACACACACACACACAAAACAAAACCAAAAAAGAAACAGACAAAAAGAGGATTAGGACGAGATGATCGATCATTTGGTGATGGTGGAAGATGAAGAAGAGATTATCTCCTTCTTCTTCTTACAGATAGTACCTTATCGTTGTCAGGAAGGCTGCTGAGAAGCTCCATGAGAGGTTCGTTGTAATCCAAGAAGGACTCCACATGATTAGGATCCGTGGAATCTCTTCCGCAGCTGACGAGGTCCACCGCCGTCGCTTTGTGTCCCGCCAGTCGCAGCAGATCCACCGTCTTATACCAACACCATGCCCCATGACCTCCTCCATGCACGAACACGAAATGCGCCGGCTTCGACACCCCCATAACAACAATCTTTTTCTTTCGTTTTTTTTTTTTTTTTTTTTTTGGTTTCCCCCCCCACTCCCTGCAACAATCTACAAAACACTTCCGTTAATAAGCACACGGAAACCAAGGAGCACAAAAAACTGAAAGTTCCAGAGACCAACAAAATTCTTGAGCTGATGACGACTCTCAATTCGTGGATTGAATCCACTACACTCCCCCCCTCAGCTCCTTCTCTCCTCTCTGTCTGTCTGTCTCACACACCCAATTGTGGATTCCTCTCTGTGAGCTCCCTCTCTTCTCTCTCTCCCTCTCCCAATTGTGGATTCTTGTCTCCCTGAGCTACCTGATATCTTCTCTCTCTCTCTCTCTCTCTCTCTCTCTCTGTCTCTCAATTGTGGATTCTTGTCTCCTTGAGCTACCTAATCTCTTCTCTCTCTTTCTTTCTTTGCTTTGTCTTCTCCCTTCTATGTACTGCTGTGTCATGGAAGTGATCAACTTGGTAGGTAGGAGGTGTATGACCCAGTCTAGGGGGGGGAGTGCATGACCCAGCAAAACAAAGAAGGCTTTTTTTCGGGAAACTGAGACAAGATCAGAACTGATTTTTGTTTTTTTTTGGTGTTGTTTTTGTTGTTGTAAGCACTTAGCCTACAGATGATGATGATGTTGTTCGATTGATTTATTTATTTTTGCTTTGCTTAATTTGCATGAATCAAAATTTTCCCCTTATACACTTACTTGAGCATCACCTTAATCTAGCAATTGTTATATCTTTGTTTACCTATCTATCTACATACACATCATCATGATCATGAACTCCTTCAGGTCCTTCTTTGCCCACCCCTGGTTTGGTTTGGAGTTCAGTAGTAGAGATTCTTATGAATTTCTGCTACAGCACCCAACCAACTACCCACAGTGTTGGCCAGGTTTTTTTTATAATTATAAATAAATAAATAACCATCCCCTAGGTTTTTTTGGACTTTTTTGGGGAACTTACCCAATTATCAATATCAAAAAATTCGGTTCTCAAGTAGGTTATCAAAAAAATTGGGTAATAACACTTTGTTACGCGTAAGGGTAGGTTTTCAAATAACCAGTTGAGAATCACCGGTTAACCTGCTGGTTATACACTGGTTGTAAGGTTTTTTTTGGAAAATTAAAATTACTGTTCTTTTTTTTTCTTTTTTTTAAAAAATTTGTGTTAGCTTTTAAAGATTGATAACTATGTAGATGATAATCAAGTCATCTAGGTAGGTTATTAGATTTTGAAAGTTCAATTCCAGGCGGTTATCAATTTTACTGGTTATTGCAAAAATCAATAACTGACTGGTAGGTTATATTCCTTGGAGTGTGACCCAAAAAACCGTATGTATAGGTTGAAACATGTTGAAAAAAATTGAAATTTTGTCCAACAAAAATTCACTGCTCCCATGGCGGCGTGTTGAAGAGGGTTCAACAAATTCTTATATAGGAGGCTGGTAGCATGGTCCAATTTACATTCCAGATCCACCTTCATTCTGAAGCCAAACATAAACGCAGCCATGAGCTCCAGTTTTTACTTCTTAATACTTATCATTCCTAGCTGAGTGAATCTTATGTGCTTAAGGTGTGCTCCAAATACACTGTGAAAAATTTCACAGTGCTTTAACTTAAGAAGTTGCTATCTATAGATTTTTGAAAATTATTGAAAGACATTAAATTATTAATTAGGTAGAATGGCCCAAGTGAACTAGCACCCACCAACACATGATCAGACCAAATCCCCCCTATAAGGCTAATTATGGCGTATTAGTATTGATCATGGCACCCGGGGCAATCAATTGGTGAATAAGCTAATTTTTTTTTTAAAAACAAAGTTTTTGTTTCCACAAAGAAATGCCACATGGTTATGCTTTGAACAAATCAGGCACTATATCGGTAGAAATTTCAAAGGAGTATGAATGTTAGATGCAACAAGTGTAGTGTGGGGTCCGATTTTGACGGAGTCTTGCAACCTCGGGATACCAAGTAGACTTGTTGGTGTTTGTTGTTATTGCTGTATACAGAGTGTCTTGAAAGATTGGCTGGCAAAAGGGTATGTGTTTGATATTATCACATAAACTGAACTAAGTACAAAACTCAACAAACAACAAATTTTAATCTAAAGGTAGTTTTGCACTTGTTTGGAAGTAAGTATGACAAGTGTCTAAAATGCATCATAATATATGCATTATATATATATATCCTCATTTTTTCGAGTTAGGAAAAGGGGGGGAGGGGGATATTGTGTCTTTTTAATTCAACCTAATTACTTAATTCTTCCTAAATAACAAAATTCCTGACCCATCTACTTTGCACTTGTTTTGAAGTTGGGAAAGGATACCTTACCCTAAGATCAGTTTCGCCATCGAAATAATCCTCAAAATAGTGAAATGAATCTTTGTGAAAATATGAAGTTGACACGTTGAAAATCATCATTGATTATCATAGGTTACACTGTGGATTAATTTCACTACTCATGTGACAATATCATGAAAATTTCAATATCAATAGATCATGAAAAATAATTTCATGAAAATTCAATATCAATAGATCATGAAAAATTCGATAATTTCAAATTTTGAAAATGAATTAACTTTTTTGAAAATAAAAATAAAAATTGTTTTGTCAATGTGAAAACTGACCCTAGGCTACAATAACCAAGAACATAGAACAAGATGAACTTTAGGCTTGAGCAACAGAGCAGGACAAAAACAAAAACAAAAATGAATGTAAACAAACTTTCAGTACAATCCCTCCTTTAGGGTCCCACAAACAGCACAGCCACCGACCCAGTGAAGAAAAAAAGGTAGGGTACTCACTTGGGTACACACTAATGTGAATGACCCCACCACAGCCTAGATCATGTGTTAAGTAATGGCCATTGGGATGACCTGGTCGAGTGGGGGTCAGGTTGGGTGGCCATGGTCAGGCTGGGTCTGACCAATGACCGTTACGTGACATAATTAGCAGTCGGGAGAGATTGTGTAACATGATGAGGAGGAACTTTGTAGGCTACTTGCAAGACCTTACCAATGTTCTATACGGCCAGTCAAATTGCATTTGAAAGAGCTAGCTGTTGATCCTAAGAAGAAGCAAGAAGCCGTGGGTGAAGGGTGGAATCTCTAACGAGTGAGAATTATGTACTTATGGAATGGTCCTCACCCTAACGAGTGAGAATTACGTACTTATGGAATGGTCCTCACCCGTGCCTCTGTAGGAACATGCCAAGCTATTGTTCCATTGTTACGTGATAACAAGTGTCTATGGGACCCTGTTCCGCAGTGTAATTGGTGTAGCCCACCAATTGATTGACAACCAAAAATGGAACAAGACCTGGTCGTCTATCCGTTGGCTGTGTTTGAATGGGCAATTCACAGAGAGTGTCCCAGTCTGATTCAGCTCTGCTTTTCTTAATCCCCAATTTGAAATGAGAATTGTTCAAAACTAATTAAAACCTTAGGAGAGCATGCTCATCCCTTCCTCTCTCTCTCCCCTGTATCCAAACTAAGGTGACACATGGGCAAAAAAATCTGTCACTGAAATATTTTTAAAATCTCATCAAGTTTTGCTTATGTATATCGTAGTAGTACCTGGGCTGCTTCGGCACACATTATATATTTTTTGTTTTGTTGAATTTTTCAGCAGAAAAAAATATTTATGTTTAATTTTTTGAAAATTCAATCAAAATGTAATCTAGGCAGCCAGATTTGAACCCACGTACTGTCCAACAAAATAACATAAACTTCAATTAGTCTAAGCAAAAGGAAAATAAGAAACTTGTGAGATACTTCATGTATGATTTTTATCATATTTAATCCTTTTTATGTCAAAATTTTCAAAATCAACAACTCAAGTGCCACATTAGATATTTAAAATTATATTAATTATCTGACACATTAGTTTTGAAGCTGCCCAGCCACTATAGTAATCTATATACCTGCTTCAATTTTGGTACTCTAATTGGAGGGCATGTTATGTAGTGTATTTTTTCCTCCACTGTTGGGGGCTTACTAAAAAAAAGGAAACACCCACTGGAGTCGGCATTCCATCTTTTTTAAAACAACCCCCTTTCTTTCTTTCTTTCTTGCTTTTCCATGATACCTGGCAGGTACCATAGGAAAAATAAAAATAAAAATTGGGGCAGGTCTTTATGGTCAGTAAAGGACTCAGCTGAAGATCAGGCCCACGCAAGGCCAAGTCTGGGCCCCATTCCAATAAAGCCCCTGGCCGAGGACTTTACCCCGACACTAAACTACAGTTTGTATCGTGCAAGATTTCATGTCAGGATTAATAGGGGAAGGCACTGCTATATATCAGTGCCTTCTACCCTGCACCTATCAGTGCCTTCGGCCCTATGAGCTAAGGGCAGAGCCCGAGGACTAGGCCTCAAGGCACTGTTAGCGGTGCCTTCCCTTGCATAAAAACCGAGGCAGCATGGGGCAGATAAACCCTAAACCCTAAACTGTTAGCGGTGCCTTCCCTTGCATAAAAACCGAGGTAGCATCGGGCAAATAAACCCTAAACCTTAAACTGTTAGTGATGCCTTCCGTTGCATAAAAACCGAGGTAGCATCGGGCAAATAAACCCTAAACCCTAAACTGTTAGTGGTGCCTTCCCTTGCATAAAAACCGAGGTAGCATCAGGCGGATAAACCCTAAACCCTAAACTATTAGTGGTGCTTTCCCTTGCATAAAAATCAAGGTAGCTAAGATGCGTCTGCCCAATGCATCTGCCCTCAGATCTAGTGCGGAAGGCACTGATAGCCTTGCATAAAAACCAAGATATAATGCCAAGATGAACGCAGGAGATTTGCTCATAATTCTGAGAATCAGGGTATTGCATGTGATTGTGGTTTTTAAGGGTATATAGGGTGTTCAAATTACACCAGGAAATTTCTCCAAGGTTTTTATGTAAGGGTTGTACAGGACTTTGCAGATTCATCAGAACATGCACGGGATATTAGAGGACATTTTTATCGTATTTTGCAAAAAGAAAAAGGGTCCATCTAAGACCTCTCCAGAATTTTCATACCCTCCACTTGATATCTCAAATCCCAGTAGGCTCTTTAGGTACTTAGCATGACATTACTGGCTGCCATAGAAACTAAGACGGGCAGTTGGAAAATGGGCTTTCAAGGGAGTCACCTCATGGCTGTGTTTTGAAGGGCTGATAGATAGCCCTCTCCTTGGGTCATTGCTTTGTAGGGCTGTTTAGGACTGCAATGAAACATACTTCACAAGTGGTGCACAAATAATAAATAATATGATGATGAGACAAAGAGGCACTCTAGCCAATATGATGAAATAGTTTAGCAACTTTGGGAGAATTGGAAAGGGGGGGATATGTTGGGAAGAACAAGGGGGAAGAAAGTGGAAACACATGTCTAGGAATTTGTAAGGAATGTGTGGGATTTCATGGGAACAGGAGACCAGGAGTGGGAAGTCATGTGGAATCACGTTCACTAGAGTAATCAAGATTGTGAAAGCATGTTACAAGAATAAACAAACAAAACAAAAACACCCGGCAAGGTGAACAAGAGAACAAAAAAAAGAAAGGATCAAAGTCCAAACAAAAAATCACACCTGAAAAGCACAAAACACACAAAGGGGAGGAGCCCTAAGAAAAGAAATTAGGAAACCTAAGACTTAAATCCATCGCCAGTAGCACAAAGCAAATCGTGCAAGGAGATGAGCGAAAAACCTGACAAAACACGAAGCCTAGAAGAGGCCTCTCCAGTGGCTACAACTGCCCGTCCCAAGATAGTAGCTGATGAAAAGGTCATAACAGGCTGTTATGGCCAATTCTGCCATGGTTGCAGCCACCAAGGTCATCCTGCTCAGATTGCCTAGTGATGGCTACAAATTTAATGTTCATCTAACATTCCAACCTCTATCGGATGTCTAATGAGCAATTTCATCTACCGTCTAAAGCACTTTATTACACATAATTCTGATTGACAACAATTTAACAAATAACTAGTAAAATCCAACCAAACAAATAACCTACTAATTATAATCATCCAATCTCCACATCCATTACATTAGTGATAACCCTTGTAATGCATGGGTGACAATTTTGTACTTGACTTTTGAACGCCTTAGTAAGTGAGCATTGGTAACATGGATTTCAAATGAAATTATAACCCTAGAAAGTGTCAATGCAAACATATTCTTAGATTTCCTACTATTTCATCCAATGAAAATACACCATGAATGGAGAAGAACATTCCCTTTCTATATACTATTTTGAAATAGTGTTTTGCTTTTCAAACTTTCTAAATTGTTCACGTGATGACTTGGGTATTCCAAGAAGATCATCACATGTTGACACAAAATCATATATTATTGGTTATATGACCATTGTGAAATGGAAACAACGGAAAAATTGTTGAATCAATGGTTCATTTACTTTGGAACAAAGAAAATTCACAATTAAATAAAACCATTTTTTAAAACCACATGTGAAAACATTTTTTGACTCACCCTTTATCAATCTTTTAAAGATGAACACTAAGTTTGAAAATGATTGTCTTGCAACATTATGACAAACATGTTATATTACCTACAATTTTAATCTGAAATGAGGAATGAGACTATTGCAAATGGCAAAACAATGAACGTTGAAATCAAATTGGAAAAATGTGGGCATAAAGAAACAATCATTTCACATCAAAAGTATGTAAAAACCAATGTTGTGTATGTATATGGTTTAGGATTTCCATTTTGTGTTAGTGTAAATGTCAAAATGAATATTTAGATTCCATGCAAGTGTAAATGTATAAGGTTTGTCTACATATGTGTAAGTGTTAATATAGAACATGGGATGTGTAAGTGCAAAACAAATACATTTGTATGGTTTTATGCAATTGTGTAAAAACATGACATTTCTATTTGGGGGGGGGGCAAAGAATATTTGTAGTGATGGGCCAATCAAAGTGGCCCATTGCAAGTGAATAATTTTTAAAACATTTGTACTTTCAATGCACCATTTAAAATAATTAATATGAATCACAATAAGTATCCCAATTATTGTAAACGTTTAGGCCAAAAATGGTAATGAACAAAGTTAATAATAGAATCTATCTTCAAGTAATGAGGTGGTGCAAAATGCATTCAAGAATGTGCATCCAAGATATTAAATAACACCACAATTTTTCACATACCCTTTGTCCAAAAGTTGAGCACTCTTATATTGTATATAAAAGGAAACACTCCAACAATCCCATATTGATAGAAAATGCTTCTACTTAGGGAGAATTAAAAGTATTGTGATTTTTTTGTGAAGGGTTAATTTCATTAAAAAAAAAAATTAAATCTCTAGTCTTGGTTTTTATCATTTTTTTTCTAGCTAAAAATTGCCACAAATCTACATGTGATGCAAACTTGCAACATGTAGGCTTGGAAAAATAATTTATTTAAAAAAATATTTTTTGACAAAAGGTAAGGTTAAATGTTTCAATGTAACAACACCACCCAACCCATCATTATCGCCAACTTTTCACAACATAAAAGAGTTTTTTGTTTTTCCAACTTTGTGAAGATCTTATGGTGTTTGACCTTTGTTCTTATGTGTAGCTATTGTGAATACCAGAACATAAACATGTGTAGCCAATAATGTTTATGACTTTGTAAATATGTAGGATGTAAATTGTATTCATATTCATTGTTCAAACTTTTGGGGGTAGCACCAAATGATTATTGATTCCAAAAACTTGTGTTTTAGCAATGGCATTCAACTTCGACCAATGCAACATCAAACAATGTATGAGAGGTGGGAGTGCTTAATGTGTAGCAAATTGTCAATGAACATTGAAGTTGAGGTCCAAAGGTCCAAGTGGCAAGGATTTGATTTTGGAATCAATAGTTGGGGCTTTGCAAGGCAAAGGTATTTCTTGGATTTCTACACATTTGTATGTTGTTTAAGGTTAGAAACAAATTCCACTTCTTCTAGCTTATGTGGGAAAGGTGGTTGTGTAAAGGATAGTTGAGAACATTTTTCATTTGATGTTCATTGCTATGGTCACATTTGGGGGTTTGAGTTTTGAAAAATTGGGAGCCAAGTTTGTTTCAAGTTTGGGCTATGATGGTAGAAGTGTGTTTCAAGGTGTAAGAGTTGGTGTCACCACACAAATGAAAGAGAATGTGGTTCCATTTCTAATGGGAATACATTCTTTTACTCATTGAAGCAACTTGGTCACGTTGGCTTGATCAAAGTTGACTTTGGTTGGTCAATTAGAAGTCTTCCTTCAAGCTTATCGGAGCAACTTGATTGTGTTAACTTTATCAAAGTTGAGTTTGGTTGTTTGATTGGAAGCCTTCCTTCAAGCTTTATATGATTTTTTATCTCATTCATTTAAGCAATTATTCCTTGAATTTCAAAGAATGTGTGATGTGCTTACATGAAAAGGAAATAAAATTGCTAAGAAATGTGAAAATAAAATGGATCAACATATTGTTTCCTATGAAACGTGTGATGGAGTGATATCAACCTATGATTGTAAAGATGCATGATGATGCTTTTAAAAATAGTATTGCCAATGAAAATTTGAACTTCCTTTGTGACTTGGAACTAATTTTGGGTTTACATGCCATTTTGCCACTTTTGGATTATGTGCGTACCTTGATCAAGTTTGCACAATCTCACAACATGTTTATTTGTGATGTTATTGATGTAGTGAAAATCTACCAACTAAAATTCTACAATGATCCCTACAACATTTTTGATGACCCCACATTTGATGAGTCGAATGTTTTTGAAACATTCACCAACAAGAATCTATTGACGAGCTAGTGTGTAGACCTAAATGGCGAGGAAGCCAACTACCTTGTTATTGAATCATTTTTCTAGTTTTGAATAATCTATGGACCAACATTGTCTTTTAATAGGGGATGTCAAACATGTGTGGAAGTTATATTTTCCCAAGGTTTTGGCTCATGTGAAAATGTTGCCAAGTTTAACTAGTCCATGAATTGGAAGACATTTTTTTTAACAATGATCTTATGTTGATATTAAATGTGATCTACCCTAATTTTTGGGTTAATCACCTTACTAATGTTGAAATGTTTTCCACTGGCATTTGACTATCACCAATGCTACCTATTTTACACCTTACAAGTGGGGAAAGGAAGGGGTCTTTGTTAAAGTTTTTGTAGATGGCCATGCTTTGGATAAGCAATATTTTTAAAAGTGGCAATGGATGTAAATAATGAAATAGTCATGAAGGAGGATTATTTTGTGAATCCTATCACTTGATTATGGGTCAAGATTAGTTTTTTTTCCATCTTCAAGCACAACCTTTCAAAATTCATAAAGCTTGCTAAGATTGCACATGTTCAAGTCCTTGTGTTTGTGGAAGATGAACATTGTTTTTCAATAATGGCATTCATGAAAAATAAGTTGAAAAACCTCTTGACTTTCCATTTGGATTTATGCATTCATTTTTTTACACAACAATTTTACAACATTGAGAATTTTCCTTTTGAAAAGGTGATGACTAGGTGGAAGAACACAATTTAACATGGTATTATTTTGATGTTTAAAGGTAGATAGCTTATTTTTGGGGTTGGGTTGGAACCTGGGATGCGTTGTGGGTGCACACAAATTGTTAAATTACACATGGGGAAAGTTTCTTTTGAGATTGGGGTTCAATCCCATAGCAATGCTCGGAGTGTGTATTAAATGTACAGTTCTTGCAACTTAAAACTCGGTTTCTAAATTTTTATTTTGTAAAAAAATTGTGAGATTGTAATGGTTTAAAGCTTCAAACCAATGTACCATAAAAGTTGGAAAAATGATATACAAAAATGCATGCTACATGTTACCTCATTTTTCCAACTTTAATCCTACATGTTTATTCTAAGATTAAACCAAATAACCAAACTAGGTAGTTTACATTTTGTTTGAATCGCCAAAAACTTATTCTTATAATAACCATGACATACAATCACGCAACAATGTAAAATTTTATTAACAAAATTTGTCAACTTTAAAAAGTTGAAAAATAGTCATATTACAAATTGTGCATGGCTAAATGAAACCAACCTAACCACTTTCAAAAAGAATTTAAGAAAACATTGTTCTTCATTTTATTTTATTTTGTAAAATGAAACAAACATGGTCAAGTATGTATTATTAGATATATCTTTTCCTTGAAACATAAATCAAAATTTTACACCTTTTTCTTGGTTTATTGGTGAAAGAAGTGGATAAGGTGTGGGCAAGAAATAGGGGGAGGTGGACAAATTCATGAAGGAAGAAATTGAAGGGGGAACAATAGCAAATTATCTTATAATTGTTGTTTTGCCCTCTTTTGCACATCACATTAGGTGTTGTTTACATTAGCTAGCACCATTAAGGTTTGGAGTGGCAAATTATGTCATTTTTTTACCAAATTACATGACATTGTTTTCCAATGATGATCATTTGTTCGTAATAATGACCAAAATGTTTCCATTGAAATGAATTTTGTGTTGAATCATTGAATCCACCACGCCAAACCTCAATGCAATGAAATTTTAAAGGAAATACTTAGGCATGTCGACAAAGTAATAAGATTAGGAATCCTAAATGGAATCCCAGCAAGTCCTTTTGGAACTATCAAAATGTAAGAGGTCAATAAATTCATACAAGCTAAGCTTAATGTGTCAACATCATAGATAGATTGTCATAACTACATAATCATATGACACAAAAATAGTTACAACTAATTTTTGTAATTACTAGAAGGCATGTCAGTACAAAAGTAAGGCCGCCACAATAGACTTTGGAGGATTTTTTTTTTGAAACTATGGGGTATGTGTCTTTGAATGAGAAAACTACTCAATGAAAGGAGAATGGGATGAATGTGTATATTTTAATGAACCTTGAGTATTTTTTAATTTGAGCATTCTATTTTTTATCCCCATTAATTGCATGGTGTAATAAATTGTAAGGAAATAAAAGAAAATTCTCTAACAATTTAGTTGTCCTAGTTAATGTTTTTACCCGGTATTTATATTAATGGAGTAGGACAAGAATCTAGAGTGGCATGCAGAAATGTATTGCTAACATTTGGTGACCATGCTAAGGATTAATTCAATGCATTGGAGAAAACTAAAGAAAAAGGTTATGTGATCTTTTTTTATGCAATGAAATTAATGGAAAATGTGGAGGGGAAAGTTGAAGTAAACAAGATAGATTTTGGATTTTATTTAATTCATGTACTCTATATAATTCTACCATGTGGATTTACAAAATTGTTAGGAGTTTATAAAGTGGGAAAAGAAAAAATAAAGCAAATAAAATGATTATTATGGGTGTTGAGCATGTCATAGCTCTTCTTAATTTGTTCACTTATTATGAACAAGATATGGTTAAATCTATTATTTTCTTCGATTACTACAATAACACATATCAGGGATGGTTCAAGAAATGGTAGATTATGACAATTGTTAAAAGAGGGACCCATGAATGGTTAAAAGAATTTATAACAATTAATGAAACAAAAGAAAGATTAAGACTTCACAATAAATATGTTTTGAATTTTTTGGATTACTTGTATACACCAAGAAAGGTTTCAAAACTTGATACATGGGGAAACTTGGTTGGAAAATTCAAAACATTGCATGAAAAATTTCAAGAACTAATATAAAAAAACTACATGGGGGAACAAAAGTGTGGTGAATACCATTAAAAACACTAATAATTGACACTGCACAATTAAACAAAGTATAGGAGATGGCTACTAGTAATGGTATGCCTATTGACGTTAATTCCAATTAAGAAAGTTGCAGCAACCTATCATATTATCAAATTTCATGATAGATTTAAGTTTACAAAACCAAATATTAATGTTTTGGTAAACAAATGGATACATGCGATCTATCATGGATTCCTAGATTTGTAGGGTTTGAATATGCAATGAGATTAAAAGGGAATGAGGAGTATTGTCCAAAAGAAATTGAATCAAAAGAATTTTGGTCTACAATGATTATTTTGAATCCATATAAAAAATATTGAAGAAACTAAAAATTAAAGAAAGAAAACATGGTAGTAGTAAAGAAACGAAAATTTGTAGGAACCCATGACGAATAAAAGTAGGGAAGTAGAAGAGAAAAATAGACTAAGAGATTGGAGAAGGCAAAATCGTGATGAAGCAAAAGAAATAGTTATTTAAGTAGAAAAATCTAAAGAAATAGTTGTTTAGGTAGAAAAATCTACTAAATGTAAGGGGTTGTGAACAATTTTTTGTCCCTCTAATAATTATCAAGTACTTGATTTTGTCGAGGAAGAAATAGAAGTAATAGCAGCGAAAACAACGACTAAAGAAACAAATGGTTCATCTAGTGAAAATACCTAGCAATCCACCAAAATTGGAACACCAAATGAAGTGCAAAAAGAACATGATGAAGGGAATGTTGATGCATTGTTAAGAACTCCAAAGATTACAGTGAATGTTTTTGGAACACTCAATTGGGTCATGGAAAAGGGATGGCCATGAATACCAAGAATATGATCAGAAGAAGACGTAACAAAATAAACTAACAATAACAACATAACTGAAAAGGCTTTTGGAAGAGAACTATTCAAATTATTCCTTTAGAGCCCTGAACACATCAAGACCAGAATTCCTCTAAATCCACCACCAACTACTGCCGCATCAATAATGAATCTTCCGCCCATTATGGCAACACCCCTTACAAATGCCTTGAGAATATAACTACCCAAATATCATGACAATGAAAACTCAGTTCTACACATTTGACAATTGATTAAAGTATGTATAACTAATGGAGAAGATACTGATCGTCACAAATTACAATATTTTTCAAATTCTTTGAAAGGAAAAGCTACCAACTAGTCTAGAAGATATGAAATTGTTCATCTAGCAATGATATGGGCAAAAGTTCAATGTGTTTTTATAACTCGATTCAATGAAATTAAATGTGAAAGACAAGTAATTGTTACTTTATGATATGCAAAACAGAAAAAGTATGGGCCGGTGGAGGATTATTACGATCGATTTCTCCAATTGTGCGTAGTAATACCTCAATGATTGAATGACATTTATTTGAGAGAAGCCTTTAGAAAAAGGCTACATACTAAAGTAAAAATGGCTATCATCAATATGCCAAGAAGAACATTACCATAAATGGTTGAATCTACAATTTTGGTAAAAGAAGAGCTACTTATGAGACGAAAGAATATGGCAAGATATTGTCAAAATGACTTTGATAGTGACAAATTTGAAGATAGTGATGATGAGCATTATGAAAAGAAGACTAAAAAGAAAGCTAAGAAAGTGAATTTTAACATAGTGAAAAAAAAGGTGTATTGTCAAAATTGTTTTAATGAAGGTCACTTCACAAAAGAATGTAAATTATTAATGAAATTTTGTTAGATCTACAAGACAAATGACCATAATACGGATTAGTGTCCTAATAAAACAATGAGTGGAAGCTCTCCTTCAAGAAAAATTATACCAGTACATGTAATACAAACATAAATGGCAATTGTACAAGAACAAAAACAATTATCAAATTATAATGTACCAAATGATCAAAATCAATATAATAAACAACAATATAATGCAAGACCTAGTGGTTGTAATCAACAAATTAACAATTAGTCAAATCAAAATAATTGATATAACCAGCAAGGATATAATCCAAACCTTGGATTTTGACATAATGGTGTCAAATGTTTTTATTGTCAAAATGAAGGGCATATTAGGAATGATTGTCTTGTATGAAAAAAAATTATTGAGGAAGAAGAGAAGAATTCCAAATCGAAAGTTAGAATGAATGTGGCCATGGTCAAATGGGACCAGCCAATAGTGGATGTTTGTGTGACCACAAGAGGATAGAAAACAATGATGACAGAGGCCGATATGCCTACTAAAAAAATTCCAAAGAAAAAAGTTAACCCCACCAAAGGATGTCAAATTAAACAAGAGAAGGATAAATGAATTCACAAGGATGTAGTTAATGAACTATAAATATACAAGAAATGGAAGCTAGACCATTGGAAATGTGTGTGGATGTTCCATTTGATTTGGAAACGGCCAAATCAATTACTCAACTGAGAAGGTTGAATGGATAGGAATTATTGTAGTCAATGTGTCAAGCTAACTTAATGAAGGATGATAAGAAGTCAGTTGAAATGGCCAAGGAAAGTGATGTACATGTCGAACCAATAGGAGCTGACATGTTGACGCAAATAAATGTGTCAATAAAGGAATTGAATTTATTGAAAAAGAAAAGTGAGTTGATAAGTGTTAGTTCCATGTTGACAATGAGTATTGACAAGCCAAATACTAATGAAGAGGATGAGGTGGGTTTGACCCCAGAGAAGGAAAAATCAACTTGTCTAAGAAAAGGTCTAGTGGCAAAGTGAAATGTGTTGCCACAAAATATCATTATTGAACAGATGGAGAAGGAAGTGATGAATTACTAGAATTCATGATGAATTCAAAGATAGAAATGAAATTAGGACAATTACTAGAGATTTGTCATCAATTAAAAAAAATGATGACAATATCATTGTTGAAAATGGAAGAAGTTTTGATTGCTAATATTTGTAAAGTCACAACAACTGAAATAAAGGATTTTGATGAAGCCATATTAGTTGTTCAAATTCATGTTGGGAAATTTGGAATTAGAGATGTATTATTGGATGGTGGATTAGGTGTGAATATTATCTCTTAGAGTTTGAGGAATGAATTTCGATGGATAACCAAACATGTTTTTTGGCAAGATTATTTCCTACACATGTGACCTACACTTAAAGCTAAACCTTTTGAACCCATTGAACTTTTTTTTGGTCAAATGGTTGAAAAAATGAGTCCTTTGCCTTGTAGCCCTTTCCTTGAAATTTCAAAATTTTGAAATTTTTGTATGATTTGGTTTCTCATCAAGTTCATACAATGAACATGTACTTTCATAGAAGAGGGGCATGTTTTTGTTGTACAAAAAGTTTGAAATCAATTATATGACTTTATGCATTCCCTTTGATTCCTTTAAAAAAATGCAATTTAAACAATTGATATAGTTAGTTAACACGATTCAAAATAACATTTACATAGTATCCAAATTATTAATTAATTTTTTTTCAATTTAACAGCAAGACATCATTTTATTTATTGGCATACAACAATTCATTACAACTACAATAATGTAGAGTTTAAAAAAATCCAAAGTTGTCTTTTGTAGTCCTTTAAATATAACTCATTCCTTTTTGGTACCCCAATCATGAATCCTTTTCAAAATTTGTTTTATTTCCTTTTCATCCATTTATTTGCTCCTTCTACATGATTATTTAGATTAAGTCCTTTGTTTTATCTAAAATCATCTTGTACCATCAATGCATTAGGTGTAGATTTTTAATATGTTGTCGATACAATTTTAAAAAATCTTGGTATTAAAGTTATGAGGGCAAAATGTGTGAAACATAGCTCCACATTGAAATAATAAGGTTTTGGTAACCTTCAAAGAATGTTCAAGCATAAAGCTCGATGTGAAAATAGAACACATGTTCACACAACGAAGGGACGATTATGGAATATTATATTGTGGCCTCCAATTGAAATATAATTTTGAGAAAAATATTTTACTTTTAAGTTAGTGGCTAGGTCCAATGGTGTCTTGGGTTGTGACTTTAAGGAGTCCTAGCCCACTTCCAAGGGCCTCACATAGCTCTAACACCTTTCATAACATAAGGACTCGATAGAAGTAGAAAAAAATGTTGGTCAATTCTTATAGAGAACCTTTGATCTTAGTTTTAATTTTTCTTAAAATTTGAAATAACCTCCAATAAATTTGATAAAACCTTTAATCCAATTTTTGTTTTGATTTTTGGTTGGTTCTTGGTTTCAATTTTGAAAAAAAATCATTTTGGGTGAAAAGAAAACAATGTATAAAAACCCCAAATTTGATTGCTTGTGAACATAAAAATAAACAAACTACCATATTATAGAATAAACACCAAAACTGTATATAACTCATATAAAACAAGAGGAAAACTTTGGATACCATTGGAACAACAACTAAACAAATCTATTACAGACTTTCCCATTATAAACCATATAACACATTTTCCCACCAAAAACCATGAAGGAACAAGGCAAGGGTAGACCTCACATAACTTTGCAATCCTAGAGTAAAAGCTTATAGTTCTAAATTAAATATGTCATATCAAATAGGAAGTTTCTTATAGGAATTTCAATGTTTTTTAAAAAGATTACAATTTGGGATCAATAAAGGATTAGAAATATATTTGGCTACAACTAAAATCAAAGAAAGAAGTAGAAATAGATTATAATGCAAGGGAGGTCAAAATAATTTTTTTTGCTACATTTGAAATTAAAGAGGAGGTAGAAGTAGTTTTTATCACATCTGAAATAAAAAAGGAGGTAAAAAAGCTTGAAGAAATGGAAATAATGTAGAAAAAACCAAATTCGATTGGCATACCAAAGCTAGTTTAAGAATACACATTCAAGTATTCAAACTACCTTTATTATCGTACATTAATTTGTACTTCTTATAAGATGTAAATGGACACTCGTGAGTTGGAGATTGGGCCCAAGAGGAATAAGGCTAAAATGAGTCTACCTATGCAAAAAGAGGCCTTACAACCATGTACCAAGGGTGCATTATGGCAAATTGTTTTCCAACACATCTCAATGTGCCAATAAAGCAATGGAGTGGGGTTTCAAGTACCAATTGTGAAGACCAAGAAAACTAACATCCCTAACCTACCACCCTAATACAAGTGGATCAACATTGCAACCAACCACAACAACAACATAACAATATTTCCATCCTAGCACAATGGAAATTTCTATTAAAACTAACATACAACCTAATGCATTTAAGTTAGGTAGGTGGATATATTAGCAATTAAAAGATGCCATGTATGTAATGGAGAAGGGACACGTATTTAAGGAAGGTTAGTAGTATGGGAACAATTCATTAACCTTGTTTGTAGATCTTCTCAATGTTAAAACTATAAACATGAAATTAGTGGGTCCCTAAGGTGTGTTGATAGAGTAGGAGGATGAAGCAATAACCGCTTGGGTTCAAAACATGCAAAAGGTTGGATTAACTATCACCTTCCAACAACTAAAATTGAAGGTTGCTAAAATCACACAGACCACACTTACCCCATTTTGGAATGGTGTTCCAAGAAATAGTTGGTGGGTCTGGTTCAAAAAATATCATCCATAAAATTAACATATGCCTTGTAGAAAGAATAAAAGTTTTTAACGCAAAAAGGTTAATTAGGGAAGCATGACATTCCAACTTGGAAACTTGTACACATAACACAAATACCCATTAGATCACATTTGGAATTTATATGAAACGAACTAAATTCAAACAAGGCAACAATCTAGTGCTAGGGTTTTGGCTAAGTGAGGTTCATGTGATGTTTATAACACCATTCCCAAGTCTTGGGAGCGGTTGATTATGAATTGTGTTGTTAATGCAATAGGGATAACCTTGCTTGTTTTTCACATTTTTGGAGGTTCAAGGATGCATGCAAAAAGATTACATAAAATTATGTAGACTTGGATGATAGGTCGCCTTTTAGTTAATGGTTGATTTTTTTGGGTAGATTTATCCTTAAAGGAATTTTTCAAGATAATCGAAATCTTTTGATTATAGATGGGCATGGGCAACACGTCACAATATAGGCCCTTGAACAAGTAGTAGAATTAGGGTTGGACATGGTGACCTTAATTGCACATACAAAGTTTGTATGCACTCCAACCATTGAATGTCACCTACTTCAAAGCATTCAAAAATGTGTTTAGAAAGGCAACAGACTATGATATGGCAAAAGGCAAGTATCTTGAACCAAATGAAGTCACACTAGCAGAAAGGATGGACAAGGTCTTCAAGTAATCCTTGAAAAAGGAGAACAAAAAATCAAATTTAGGATTTGTAGAATTTGGCCATTGAATCCTACAACCATGGTTGGAAAAATTGGTCCAAGTGACATGTTCACTATAGTACTAGGAGAGGAAGGTCATGAAAATTCATACCAATCATATGCAACATGCAAGTCAAAAAATAAATGGGGATGAGTCTAAAATTTGCACATAATTGTTGAACATTGTTGGGACTTTCCAACCAGCACTTGCTACTATTTGTACCACCTCTAAATGCCCCTTTTTATCCACAATTTGTTAATATGTAAAAATGCCATGTAATCCATCCACACCAACAAACAACCATGAAAAAGATCAATTGGTGGTGAATTTGAAATTTTTTATTCTTGAATTAAATGAACTAACTAATGCAAATTAGATTCAAAAAGTTGTAGAATTGGTTAACGTATGGTTTTTGTCACAATTGCCAACAAGGAAAAGACAAGGCAATGAACCATTGGTGGATTATTCTAGTTCACAAATGGTCACATCATACCAATACTTGGTAATATTGAAATAAAAGGCAATGGATAAAAAAATTGTTGGCAAAATCAAGGAGTTGAAAAACAAAGGAAAGGGTAGAGAGAAGATAAAAAAGGATTGAAGGTACATTTAATTAAGTTGAGTGAACAACTCAAAACAGAATTGAGCAAGAGAGTAAAGCTAATTTCAATGACACATGGTCTATTGCTATTATTAAAGTGTTAGTGAAATATTCCACATCAATTTCAGAGTCAGGTTTCAAGCCCATCTTTAAGGTACATAAGGTTTGGCTTAGGAATCATGTCTATGTAGCAAATAAATGTTAGTTGACAAATAATAGCAAAAATGTAGCTTCTTGGGCATGTCCTAGTTAAGTTGTAACCTTTCATTCAACAATAGTAAATGAAAGATGCAAGGTTTTATAATGGGTTTTGATGGCATTAGTGATGGTTGGTCAAGAAAAACAAAAAGGACAAAGAAAGAGGATGGAAAGGTATGGGAGGTTTGAAATGGGTTTTATTGGCTTTGATGATTTAAAAGGGAGAGAGAAAATTGATAGAATATTAAAAAGAAAAAGAAGGATAGTGAATGAGAGCAAAGAAAGGGATTGAAAGAATGAAGGACATATATAGGGGAAAAAAAAGATTAAGAGAAAAGATAGAAGGATAAAAAAAGAAAAAAAGGTAATTAGTACTTAGATTTTCTACCCTAAAATTTTGGTTACAATTTTTAAAAAAAAATCTTAGTTGCATATATCATCTATACTAAAAACTCGGGGAATTAATTAAATTTTTTTTTTGAAGTGTGCATATTGACAATCTAGCTCTACACTAAATTAATTTTGGTATTGAAATTTTCTTGAAGTTTCAATGGTTTTGATGGCATAGATGCCAACTCATGTGATGATGGTTGTCATGTTCCTGCAAGAACACAAAATAAACACAAGCAAATGCAAATGAAAAGAAAGGGGGTGAAGGATCCAAATCAAACAACAAGTCACATGTTTTTCTTAAGCAACGACAATGGTGATGATAGAGGTCTACTTATATAGCGATAGAGTGATGTAATGGTTGAGCTTAAGAACTTGCCTTGGTTGAACTCAAGCGAATGTCAAATTTTTACCACCTCTCACATGTTTTATCACATTTTGCCTTATCATTTCCAAGTACACACCACATGCATGAATGCCTTCCTGCTCATGCATGCATCAAATAACACTTTCACTTCCTCTTGCGAAAAAAAAAAACTGATAGTCAAGTTTTTACATTCTTAAACAATTACAAAGTAATGAAAGGGAGGTCCATCAATAACGAAGTAATGGCATGGGTTCTATAATTCTAAACAACAAAGTAATGAAGGAGAGGTGCATTAATAACGAAGTAACGCCATGGATTTTGTAGTCTGAGACAATCGCAAAGTAATGAAGGGAAGGTCTATTAGTAACAAAATAATAGCATGGGTTCTATAATCCTAAACAACCACAAAGGAATGAAGGGGAGGTCCATAAATAAAAAAGGAATGCCATGAGTTTTGATGGGGTCGAAAATAATTCCTATAACTTGAATGATACGTCGCTGATGATGTTGGATATAATGATAGGAACTAGATGTCGACAACAATGTCATATATAACGAGTTGAATTGAACATCAATGTAAAGCGACAATGTCAAGTTTTTATTGACAAACATAAACACAACACAAAGAGCATACACAAACGCATAGAAAGAGGAAGATTGAGAGAGGTAGGGAGACAAACTTCAATCTCATGAGAAAATTATGGCAACCATCACTCTGATGTTCTTTTCTTCAATCTAGGGAGAGATGGAAAGATTGTCCCATGTGGCATCTGGGGGGTTGTGGATCTTACAATAGTAGGTTATTGTTCAGAAGATTTCAATTTCAAAACCTTAAATGAACCTGTGACTGTGTGACTACTGCTACAAATATATCGACTTATTGCATTTTAAAAAAAAACAGAACGATAATAAAAAATAGTTTAAGCTTAATTATATTATTATTCTTCTCTTGTTTATGGGAGGAAAGGTGTCCTTGGACAAGATCTGAAGTGTTTGTTCATAGAGTGCAAACTACACAAAGATAAAAGTCTTATGTGTTCTGTCCATTTTTTTCAAACATCAAGCCCCCTCACTTTCAACAGCCACAAATTTCTCATTTTGGCTTGGAATTGAGTGTCATAAACACCTACTAGTGCTGTAGTTGAAGGTTCACTTAAGTTTTTTGAGGAGCAAGTTGATAAAAAAATGCACAGTTACTAAGCCCCTGAGCTCTGAATTCTTAATGTTTGTTCATTGGCCATTCTACCCTAGTACAGAACCAGTGGTTTTCTTTTGGCAAATTTTGATCACTTTGGTGACCAAAAATAAAAAATACAAATGCAAATCCTACAAAGGATTTTTTGAGAAAAAATGATCAAAAGCCACCATATTTTGAAGGGAAAAAAACAATTTGGAATTGCCATATTTCGACAACAAGTTCCAGCATGTCACCACCAAAACATAGCAGGAATCCTAATTTATTTATTTAATTTTCTCTGTTACCCATAGCCAAATTTGGCTAACTCTTCTTGTCAATGGTAGCCAACCCACTTACCTCACAAAATAAGGAAAAGAAAAATATTTTAAAAAAACCCCTGGAAACAGAAATAAGGTGCTACCCTGTGATTTGTTTTTCAACTTGGACTTATATGCCATACCTGCATTGGCGATCATTCCCAAGAGGGATTAGCCAAATTTGGCTAGAGTCAGAGGGGGGGAATGTAGAAAACTTTAGGATTCCTCCTATAATTTGGCAACTTGTTGGAAGCTATTCTCTAAATATGGCAACCTTAGATTTTCTTACCCTCATAATGTGGCGACTTGTACTCATTTTTCCCCTCAAAAAAAAAAACCCTTTGTACCTTTCGCACCTTTCCTTTTTTTTTCCTCGCCCAAATAAAGCACTGCTACCTAGGTATCCCTGTGTCGCCGGATATTAGATACCCGGGTATACCCGGTAAAACCCAGATGCGAGAATCGAGCATTCCCTTCTTCTTTTACGTATCTTATTTTGCACGGCACCGTTTCCTGTGAGTGAGTAGAAAGAAGACGAAGTCGAGCTAAGCGTGAACTGGTCGCCTGCTTCAGCGCTCTCTCCACTAGTTGCTGCTGTTTGGGATCCTCGCACACAGCCACAGCGCGCGCAACTTCTTCAAGGTTAGGACTTTCTGTCTGATCTGAAAACTTGTCTTTGTTTGTGCATCGCACTTTTAATTTTAGTTTTTTTTATTGAAAAATGATTGTTTGCGTTTTCCCTATTTTTTGTTTTTTGGGGTGTTTTGTCTTGCTTGCGGTATCATCTCACGAGCTTTCTTCTTTGGATTTTGAGATTGGCGTTCCAGACCCTGCATTCATGTTCCTGCAATTGATTTCTGCTTTGAACTCTTCAAGCCATTCTCTAACCTAATCACTGCAAAAGGAGCTCAACTATGGAAGTATCTGTCATGTTAGGGTTCTTTCCAGATTCTTGTTATTCCATGAGTTGGTTTGGAGCGTTAGGGAACTTTTTCGTCTTGGCATCATTGTCATTCTGCAGCAGTGTGTGAGGCAGGTTACTACAGAACCAGATCTTCTGCCAAATAAGATCTTCCCCCTTCCTGGTCTTTCTGTTGGAGGCCACCAATTATCATGAGGTGTGTTGTGCAAAGTTGGAGAGACATTAGTGTCCATCCAGAATTGGTATCATATGCCCTAGCAAAATGTGTTCTCTGCTGTTAGGATTCTATTGGATTAGAAACATATGTGATGACCTACACCAACATGGTAAGTCCAACCTTCCCTCAAGGGGACCATATTATCGTCTTCATGTAGTGTCTTAGGTGTTACCATCTTAGGTCCTTTCTGCAGGATTTGGTCCCTGCACCATTGCTTGACACATGTGCTGCTGGCATGCAAGGACTGGGCAGATGTCATGGAGTAGTTTCATCATTATGTAAACAGATTTCTAGGGCAAATCTGGGAGACTCTGAAAACAGTTGTTCCAAGGTTATTCCTATGACTTGTGTGAGATCTGCACAAGGCAGTGGTGGACACCAGTCTGTGCAATTTCTGTCTATGTGCTAAAGGATGTATGGCAAGTGAAACTTCCATATTAAGGCAGTGCTTTAACCTTTGTATAAGCTGGATCTTGAATGTGACTTGGTGCAGCATCCCCATTACCAGGATAATTTCTTTGTCTTATGGTTAGTTCTTGGCTTAGGCTGGGTGGCAGCTCTAATTGCAGGTGTTCATCATCTCTGTTTGTACTTCTGTTTTATCTAAGCTTGCATTTCATTGGGGCTAAGGCTGGTCTGTTTTCACAGTGCCTTTTCCTCCATGGGCACTTTGGTATATGTTCTTATTCATGTCCCTTTTCTGTCCAGTGTATCAGTCTTGCAGTCTGCTCCACCACTCTGTGTTCACCTCTTGCGGTTGGTTTATTGTTGGTCGCAGAGATGGCAGGTGAGATTGGAGCTTCAGATGGGGTGTTCAGTAAGCAAAAACAGTTTCAGGCCATTCATAAGTTGACACATTTAAAGGGTCCTTATGACAGAGTGTCCTCTGTCATCATACCTGGCATTCTGTTGGCAACCTGCTTCACCCTTGTGGTATATCATCCTATTCTCTTGTGGTGCATTTGGTGCTTTCTGTGGTCGTGTCCTCACTCCCTGACTCTATTATTTGTCTCTGTCCTAGATTAAGGATATTGCTGAAGTACGTTTGACAATACAATAGTGCATTTTGGCCTCTGGGTTCTTATTCTATCACAATATGCTACCCTTACAAGTTAGAAATTCCATACCTTTGTGGAGAAATTGTCGTCATAGATTATTGTGCATCTTTTCTTGAACTGCAGGGACGAGGTGTGTACCATCTGGCAACAGGAACAGGGGTGAAAGCAGGAGCTTGATCTCAGAAGCTGTAGTTTCAAATGTGAAAGCAGGAAGCTTCAAGACTAAGACCAGCTCCAGTTTTCTGTCTGTCACTATAGTTTGACCTTTGCATAAAGGTATCCCAACAATGGTGGTCTGAAAATTTATCTGGCCTCTTTTATTTGCTGATTTGCTTGGGATCTCTCATCCTATGTATGGAAACAGTCTGCCACTGGGTGCACATTATTCAACAATAACACTTTGACACATAGCACAAAGTGGTTTGCATTTGCAATTCTCAAGGCAAAAAGGAAGGCCTTACTTATCCACTTTTGGGGAGTTCAGCGGCTTTTCAAAACAAACTTGTTACTTTTTTCATCATTGGTAAAGTTTTGCACAATAAAATTAATCCATATTGTAAAATGCCATATATAAATAAAATAAATAAAATTCCATATATATATATATATATATATAAACTTGCCTGTGTTGTATTATTGTGTCATGCTTTTAGGCAAGAACTATGAATATGCTTAGATTTATGACACCTTTGGATTGGATCTAGAATGCCTTAATGACAGCAGTAGCTTGTAAATCCTATGGAATAGGTAATCTTCATGCATGTGCTGAAAAATAACTTCCACTAAGTTGGAATACTTAAAGCTCTAGAAGTAGTCAAGGAGAAAATTGATTGTATACTTAATATTTATTTCAAAGATCAAATTTAATTAATTTGTCAAGTATCTCATTTCATTTCCTTCTTGTGCAATTTTTCATTCAGTTGCAAATTTAGTGTTCTGTTTGAGTAACACAACTATAGCCATTCACAGAAGTGTGAGCTAAGTACCCAACTAATTTTCCCTTCAAAGACATTTTTTTGTAATTTACTTGAATTTCTAGTGACAAAAATGACTCAAAATTCAATACCTCTTGCACCTTATGTCTAAATCACTTTCATTAAATCCTACTCCCAGAGAGCTTTTCAACAATATCAAGAGCGCACCCAAATTCTCCTTTAGTTTTTTTAGTTTTGATTTAAATGATTTTTCAATGCAAATTTTGTTCAATATTCAATAAATTTTCCAGAATAGGTCAAAACATTATGAAACTAACTAGATGCTCACCTACTCATCAAGGGCTTCCCAAAGAATACCAAGAGCAGAACAAGAGGTGCCATGATTTGGGAGATCTAATCAAGAGAAACAAAAAAAACAAAAAAAGTACCTTCCTTAATAGATCTCCACATAAGTTTATGCATGAATGATCAATAATATAATGTGAAGTGTAATTATTATTTAAAACTTATAAGAAATAATGCACATATTCTGGCATGACCCTTATGCATTTTATACCTTGATTTCTGTTGCAGTAATGCTCCACTCACGACAGGCGGTATAGGCAAAATTTGGTTTTCGCGGATGGCCAAATCAACCACGGTCCTAAGTGTCGTTTGAATTGGATTTTTCTGAACTGTGCATATTCTAATATATAAAATGTAAACCCCAAACCAATTTGCAAACAGTTGGGCCGTCCTAGCTCAGTTGGTAGAGCGCAAGGCTCTTAACCTTGTGGTCCAGGGTTCGAGCCCCTGGGACGGCGACAAAGTTTCCTTTTCGCTGCATTTTCGTTCGCCGTTTTCTGTGTATAATTCTGTAGATTTTTCTGTACAGGGCCGTGTTGTTTTTTTGGGCCGTTTTTCTGTGTAAAATTCTCTACATTTTTTCTGTGCACCCACACCAACCACACTACTTACCATACCTACATAGCAGGTTCGCCAAAAGAAAAAAAGACAAACCAAAAAGTTGAAAGAATATGAGAATAAAAAGTTAAAATGTTGAAGAAATATATTATGAAAAGAAAATAGTTGAAAAAAAAATTTAGAAAAGAAACTTCATTGTGCAATGCATGCTAACAATGAACAAGTTTCACAGCCCATGTGCCTAGTGCATTTTCCAAAAATGAATTATGCAACTAAAATGGCTATGAGCCATACTAAAATGTTTTTAAAATGACGAACATCCTTAGGAAGATTTAACTAATTCTGATTACAAGTGAGAGATATAAAATATAAACATTTAATCATCCTTTTAAAATTCTTACTGCACACTCAAAAGTTCAAAACCAAACATACAAATCTGACAACTTTAGAAAAATATTTTTTTATTTTAGAAAATAATCAAATTTAACAATATATTAATTTTCGGCATGACAAGCCATGATGGGCTAATGTTGAATAGAATTGACTTAGCTCAGTGCAAACAATAGAGTAGAGCGCATATAGTGTGTGGGGATGTAGGGATGTAGTTTAGATGGTGGAGTGACATAAATTTTTTTTCTCAAGCATCTAGAAGGGTTAAAGATGTTTTTACAAGTGTTAATCTAAGTTCTGGTTCAACAATGGGTAGTGAAAAAGATGGGGAGGTTGCCCAACAAGAAGGAAATCTTTAAAGTGCAAGCCCAACACATTTCAAGTCTACAATTGTGGGAATAGCTCTTCCACAACCAACGCCCTTTGAGAATGAAACATCTCAAATGTTAAGAGAGGCAAAAGCACAAAATGGAGTCAAAGCAAAATCTCTCAACAACTTTGTAGCACAATGGCATTGCGAGGAAGTGATCATCACCATAGCTCTAAACAAAAAAGACCACAACATCTTCAAGCAATTTCAACAAGCAATAATGAAGGTCACAATTTGAGGCCAAGCACAAGGTACAAAGTTGGGCCTTAAAGCTCTTCAAGCTTGGGCCTTTATGAATGTGCATTAATCTTTACACAACTTTGTCCAAATAGGAAATGGTTTCTTTGAAGCAACATTTTCCACTGAGGTTGGCAACAAGCACACCTTTGAAAACTCCTTCAATTGTGGAAAGGCGAATGTAATTTTCTCAACTTGGCGCCCTGGATTTTCCTCGAACATGGAAGAATTAGTTGCAATATTGCAATACCCATTGTGGGTTCAATTCTTGGGCTTAAGCCCATACTTGGGGAATATTGAAACATGTATTCGCATAATGAGGAAGATTAGCAAGGTTCTTAAAGTGGAGTTGTCTAATACATATGCATCAAAGACAATAGGCCCTCGAATTAAACTACTAATAAGGCATATAAAAAACCTGCCTCAGAAAGTTATAATCCAAGGAAATAACACTAAAAAAAACTTGGAAAACAAACTTCTCTTCAATGGTTTGCCCAGTTAATGCAATCATCGTTGTGCATTAGAACATCTTAATAAGGCTTCTAAAATGAAAAAACAAATCAAAACAAAAGAAAATTCCCCTTAATTTCACACTTCATAAACAAAACGTATCCCAACATCTAAAGTTGCAAAACATGCTAAGCCTTCCAATTTTCATTAGTCTAATCAGGTGAAAGCATGCAGTTAAAGTATACAACTAAATGTCCTTGATTCAGGATGGAATAAAAAATGAAATAGTTTTTGACCAAAACACAAGAAAATATATTCAAATTTTATTTTGAAACCATGGTGCCTTCCATTGGGTTTATATTAATTTGAATACAAAATTTGAGAAAATTTGGAATAATAAAAAGTAGGGAACAAGTACTTTTGAATTTGACTGGTTAATATGGTAATGAAAAGTACTTTTTCTTTTCAAACTTCAATGAAATAGATTTGTGTGAAGTTATAACATAAAGATCATTGTATGTTCAAAGGAAGGAAAATAAATAAATTTTACTTTCTCTCTGGTAGAATATACTTGACACATACTTGGAAACAAATGTTACATTGCAAAAACTAGGCTTCAAAAATTACTTACATTTAGAAACGTCTACTTGAAACCTATTTTTTCAATGTAAAAATTAAAAATTAATTAATAATAATGAAGAAGTATCTTGTGTTTTATCATTGAAGTAAAAATATTAAATGTATAGTAATTTTATGATGGGTTTTGGTCCTACTTCTTGTTAGCTTAACAAGTAGACTACCAAAGTAAGTGAATTGTACACTTTACCATGCTTTCACCCAATCCTATACTTACCTTTAAACATAGTCTTTAAAGGTTGTAGCTTGCTTGGAAAAACCAAAGGGGGACCAAAAGGTTCCATATGAGGGAAACTCAAAGGTAAAACCAAAGCATATTAGTGGCTTTCAGACTAGTTGCTAATTTTAAAACCAACAGTGCCACCTAGGAGCTCAACAAAAGATTTTGTAGTTGGAAAAGATGTTGCTAATCCTTTGGTACACGAGGAAAAAGGGTAGGGCAACTTTCTAACACTTTAAGCATCAAAGGTGTCGTCAAATTCAACATTTTTTTAGGAGTTTAATTAAACAAAAAAAAGGGCATGCCGCAACCCTAAAGGCATACACATCTCCTCAAGTTCCTAAGGTTCCCACTCTAGCAACAATTCTAACAACAATGATAATATCAATTCAACTTTCATAAATAAACTCAAAGATCTTTGATATTTAGCTAAAGGAGGAATAGATACATGATATATTTTTCCCAAGTTCACCTTTCTTTAAAGAATCATACAAGATGCCCATATCTTTGAAAGAGAAAAATGAAATGGAATGGGTGTGGAAGGCACAGAAAGGCAAGTTGAAAGATAAGAAATATATATTTCCTAAAAAATCAGGAAATAATCAAGAAGTGCCCATGTCAAGGAAAAGAGGCTACATGACCACTACATTACCTCAAGACTTTTGGCAATCCATCTTAGGGAAATACCTAGATGTACCAGTTTTGAGGGGAAGGGTCTTCCTAATCATTATGGCCTTTGAAAGGCCATAGAATCATGAGGAGAAAATTCATGTCCTCAAATTAGTCCAAGGGCACGAAAGGAAACCAATTGTAGTGGTACAAGTTTTTATCATAGAAGGAAAAATAGATTTGAACTTAGATTTGGCTAAGAGACATGTAATGAATGAAACCTCATTACAATTACATTTTATGATCACCAATTGACGCACTCCCAAGTCCCGGGTTGAACCCACTTGAGGGTCCAACTATGTGGAGTTGCGGAAAAGTGGGACTTGAGGGGCACTCTCGACTTTGAGCACTAAAGAGGGGTAGAGGGGCGTGCTAGAAGTCCTGGGATTAGACTAGGAAGATGGATTAGAAGATCAAGCACGAATCTGCATCTAAAACCAACCACAAAAGGGTTAGTTCACATTCGGGAACACCCTTGGGTGTTGGGACAAGTCACGAGCAACTTGGACTACTTGACTCACCACGGCCCGGACTCGGGGGAAGCCACCACCTTCCCCCATATAGTATTCTCTGCGTT